>ERZ507035.689-NODE-689-length-13469-cov-5.963098_pt1 | contig 13469 bp, 8 predicted proteins | sample MGYA00512873_ERZ507035 | MGnify/ENA metagenome assembly ERZ507035
GAAGAATTAACACTAATGATTCAGCAAAATGCCAATATTATAGCAACACAATAATCTTTATATTTGGGGAAAGGGGCTTTGCGCTCTTTTGTACTTCTAACTTCTTCTTTTTATAAATTTTATTTTCAGATTATTACCTCTTAATCAGCACCCTTAAGGCTATTATAGATTTCTTCCGAGAAGATGCCTAAAACCTTTTTCTTCATTTCATCATTGCCAAGAAGCAAACTAAAGAAATCTTGATTTTGTTCAAGCCCTTCAATCAATGCATCATCAATATTATCGAAGTAAGCAAATTCAAAGTCCTTTTCTGTATTGTTCTTTGCAGAAGTTTTTAGCTTCTCAGACTTCATCATAATATCTTTGATTTGAAGCATAGCTTTAACAGCCACATTGTTGTCGTATGATTTACCAGCTATACTGTTGATTTCAGCGATGATTTCAGACAGCTTTTCTTCTTTATCTTCAGATAACACGAAATTCTTTGCTGTTGCCAATTTAGTAATTGGATTAGATTTCTGTCTTTCATCCTTATGTTCTTCTTTTTTCTTTTGGATAAAATTCATTGCTTCAATTTTTCCATCAAGGTTGTATCCACCGCCTGGATGTTTGATGTTGATATATGCAAGCAATAATGCGACGAATCTATATTTCTTGTGAAGTTCTATGTCTTCGAAACAAGAAACCTGAATCAAGAACTCGTAGAATCTAACAAACTTTCTCATTGTCATTACAAATTCCTTTTGATCTTCTAGCTTCAATCTTTCGATATCACGTTTAGCCTTTGTAAATAGACGAGTTAAGCTCATTTTTTCCTTAGCTGTGATTTTATCTTTGTAAAGAATCGTACTAGCACTGTCAATATCTAGTGGATCCAGAACTGAATATCCGTCCATTTTTGCTTCTAAATCATAGATAGCATTAGGTGTAATTGAGTTGGAAAGCAATGTTGTTGTATAGTACACAGAAAAAGCATTCTGAATGTCTTTATAATCATTTACGAAATCAAGAACAAATGTTTGTTTATCATATGGTGGGCAAATTCTATTCAATCTAGAAAGAGTCTGAACAGCATTTACTCCTCTTAATTTCTTTAAAATATACATAGCACAAAGCTTTGGCTGGTCAAAACCAGTCTGATACTTGTTTGCTACTAAAAGTACTTTATAATCATCGGAATCGAACTGAGCTGGCAGTTTATCTTCACTGAATCCGTTCATACCAGCTTCAGAGAATTCTTGTCCATCTTTAGTCGTTACCTTTCCAGAGAATGCTACTAAGGCATGGATATTATCATATCCTTTTCTTGTAACATAGTCTTCGAACGCTTGACGGTACTTCACAGCAGCTTCTCTAGATGCCGTAATTACCATTGCTTTTGCCGTTCCACCTAATTCATTCATAACTGTGGTTCTAAAATGCTCTACGATTACTTCTACTCTTTGAGAGATGTTTGTATCGTGTAATTCAACGAATCGAGCAATCTGTCTTTTAGCACTGTTTGTTTTGCATTTAGGGTCATCTTTGATTGCTTTATTGATTTGATAATAAGTCTTATAAGTTGTGTAGTTCTGAAGCACATCAAGAATAAAGCCTTCTTCAATGGCTTGTTTCATCGAATATATGTGGAATGCTTCTCTTTGTCCTTTAGTATTCACACGTCCAAACAGTTGCAATGTCGTTGGTTTAGGCGTAGCTGTAAAAGCAAACATTGATACGTTGCTTTGTTTTCCGTGTCTTGCAATTTCATCAACGATAACATCTTCAGCTGAACATTCTTCAATGCTCGCCTCACCAGCTCCTAGTGTCATAGTAACAGCTGCCATGTCTTTACCCGAAGTTGAAGAGTGGGCTTCATCAATAATTACTGCAAACTTCTTATCTTTTAGATTTGAAACTTCATTGACTATGTAAGGAAACTTCTGAATCGTAGTTGCAATGATTTTAGTGTTTCCTTTTAAGGCTAAAGCAAGATCTGCTGAGTTACAGCCGTCATTCATTACTTTAATAAGACCTGACTTGTGTTCCATACCCATTACAGCAGCTTGTAGCTGTCTATCAACAACTACTCTGTCTGTTACTATAATAATGTTATCGAATATAATCTTGTTGTTTGCATCATGAAGCGATGACAGACGGTATGAAAGCCATGCAATAGAATTTGTTTTACCCGAACCAGCACTGTGCTGAATCAAGTAGTTTTGAGCAGTTCCATTGTCATATACATCATCAAGAATCTTATGTAAAACATCACGCTGGTGATATCGAGGGAAGATAACAGTTTCTTTTATCTTTTTCTTGCCTGTAGCTTCATCAACTTTTTCTTTTGTTTCTATGAAGATAAATTTACTGATTAATTCTAGGATAGAATCTTTGGTTAATACATCTTCCCACATATAAGAAACACTGTATTTGTCATCAAACAAAGGGTTTCCAGCTCCAGCATTTACGCCTTCACCGTTTCCCATATTGAATGGAAGGAAGAAAGTGGATTCACCTTCAAGTTTAGTAGTCATATAAACCTGTTCTAAATCCATTGCAAAATTAACCAGTGCTCCCGCTTTGAATAAAAACAATCTGGATTTAGGATTTCTATCCATACGATACTGGTAGATAGCATCCTCATAAGACTGTCCAGCCATGTTACATTTCAACTCGAATGTCATAATAGCAATACCATTCAAGAAGATGACTACATCGACTCTTTCTTTATCAGAAGCCCAGATTTCTTCAGCAACTGAGAAGATGTTTTTCTCGTATTTTTCGTTCAACTCTTTATTAAAGGTTGTGGCTGGCTTAGAATACATCAAATCTAAATGGACATTAGATACATCAATCCCATGCTTTAACACGTCAATTAAACTGCTTCTTTTCTTTGTTGATTCCATGTTTAAAACATTGACAATTGTAGCTTCTAAATCTTGTTTGTACATTTTAGATAAAGACGCCATTTCCTCTGGCTGAGTATCGTTTAAAAACTTAAACAATAGCTCTTTATCCATTGCGAATAAGCGATCAAAATCATCATCTGTACGAATGATGTATCCATTGTTATCTTTAAGGTAGTTCAAAATAAACTTTTGATACTGCTTTTCACTCAAAATATTATTCATTGACTGGCACCTCCTTTTTCCCCGTTACGTATTCATAAATAAGTGATTTCTTATATTCAGCTAATACATCAAGCTGTTCTTTTTTAGTTTGAATAATAGCATCAATTTCAGAACATTTAGAGTCAAGATAGTTCACGATATCGTTTTGTTCATTTTTTGGTGGAATTAGCACCAATTCATTTTCAAAATCCCGTGAAGGTAAATCCCATTGTCCTTCCCTTATCCCAGTAGAAATTCTTCTAAACTCATCTTTGTAACAAGAACGAATTAAATAATGAAAATATTTCTTATTAAAAACATCATCTATAAAATGATAAATAAAATAAGCTGGACTTACTATTCCTTCGTATTCTGATATTGCTAAAGACCCTTGCCAAGCCTTCATTTTGTTGATAACTAAATTACCTGGTTTAACATACTTATATTTAGAAGTATCCTCTGACGTAACATTATGATTATCATCTCTACTATCTTTTGGTATTACGCCATATTCCCGATAAACCGATAAAACCTGAACATCTCCTGGATTTCTTGGTTCTTTTCTTTGTAAATGATATTTGATTTTTTCAACAATCCAGTGCTTAGGAATTGTCCCTACCCATTCAATTCCACTATCTTTCATATCAACATTCGAATCTAAACCCTTTGCTACTACTTCTGAAATAATAGACTTTTTATATTCTTCTAAGGTTATGATTTGGGATTGGATGTCATCTGTAAGAGAATCAATTTCAGAACATTTGGAGTCGAGATAGCTCACGATATTGTCTTGGTCATTTTTTGGTGGAATTATATAAGGTAATTCTCTTAGTTTACCCCAGTTTGTATCACATGTTCTTACACGAACACCTGTTGATAAAGCAAGAAAAATACCATTATAAGCCATACTTCTAAGATAGTACATAATATATCTTTTATTATTGTTTGTTTCTAATACATTCAACACAGGCGAAGCCTTACCTCTAGAATCTGAAATACCAATAGCACCAGCAAATCCATCCATTCCGTGTACAATTAAATCTCCAACATCAATTCCTTGATACCCAATTTCTTTCATGGAGATTGTAAAGCCATCTTCTCTTCGCTTGCTTCTTAATGTTACTTCTCCATCTCTGAAGCAAGTGATAACATCATCATCTTTTTTAACTGGTTTCTGTACACATTGTAAACAATATTTACCTTTCTTTACTTCCCAATTATTGGGAATAGACTTCACCCATTCAATCCCACTATCTTTCATTTCTCTCATGCTACATACCTCCAAACAACTTAGCGATACGCTCATTCACACTTTCTTCAAGGAATACGAACTTTTTAGTTAATTCATCAGATGGAGTAGGCGCTTGATATTTATAGAAATAACGAGTAAAAGGTATTTCAGTACCTGTTTTAATCACAGGTTTCTTCTTAGTCAAATCTTCTTCCCAAAACCATTTTGCATCTGGCAAATAAGGAAGTACTTCTCTTTCCATGTAATCAACAATATTTTCATCCCATTTGACTATTTCTGAGTCTTTTGTAGTTTTATCATAAATGAATTGACCTTTTTTCTTACCTTTTTTCTCTAATTGTACTTCAGCTGTTTTATCCATCACAGATAGACCATCTGCAATTTTATCTATTAATTTAGAATCTACCCCTGATAGAACACTTTCAATGATTGGCATAAAGCCATCTAAAGACAAGTATTTCTTGTCAGAAACATTGTTTCTTAGTTTTTGTAAAATATCCGAATAAACAGGTCTGTTTTTAATTAAAGTGTCTAGTGTTTTTTGCTCTTTTTCTGTGATTGCAACTCCTTTATCTTGAAGTTCCAAAACTTTTGATTCGTCGTATAATTTGTTCAATGTTCCTGCTTGAATCATGCTATCAATACTTTCATCCGTGATTGAGTAACTTCTTTGTAGAGGCTGCATAACTGTATATTCTCTGTAAATAAATTCAGTATTGTTGAAGATTTGACAATATTCATTCTCTTTAAATGAGGCATACAACTCAGTGATTTGTTTTCTATCTTCGGGTGAGAACTCATTCTTCTTTTTTCCTAATGGTTTTCTTAACTTATGATAAATAGAAGACGCATCAATTAATTGAATTTTACCTTTTCTATCTTCACGTTTGTTTTTAGAAAGTAACCAAATGTACGAAGTGATTTCGGTATTATAAAAACAAGACACAGGAAGCTGTATAATAGCTTCAATCAAGTCATTTTCAAGTAACCATCTACGAATTTGTGATTCTCCAGAAGCTGTCTCACCAGTAAACAATGAAGACCCGTTTGAAATGATAGCAGCACGCCCTAATTCATCATCCATTTTAGCTATAGCAGATTGCATAAACAGTAACTGAGAATCACCCCCTGCAGGCAATCCAGCTCCCCAACGCCCTTTTAATCCTTTTGCACTTTCTGCTAGCACAGCTTCTTCTTGCCCTTGTTTTGCATTTTCACCTTTCCAGGGGGTTCCAAATGGAGGATTTTCTAAAAGGAAACGCATCTTAATTCCATCAAAACAATCCTTTTTGAAAGTATCTGCATGTATAAAATTGTCGGCATTTTGACCTTTGATTAACATTTCTGCAAGCCCAATAGCATATGATGGTCCCATATATTCTTGGCCAAATAGTTTTATGTCAGCCGTAGGATTGTAATGTTTTAAGTAGCTATATGCGGTTGATAACATTCCGCCAGTTCCGCATGCTTGGTCACAAACTGTAAGGATTTTTCCATCATCAAAAATATCATCACACCCTTCAGCAATCAATAAAGATACACATAGCTTAATAATGTCTCGGCCTGTATAGTACTAAGGGAATTTTGAAAGTGTCTAATTTACTATATACCTTTTGATACTTTTATTAGGTATTCTTGATATTCTTCTCCAATATCAAAAGCCTGCGAAAACTTCTTCCCAATTAGATATTCAGAATATTTTTTATCCATTTCTTTATCACTTACCATTGTGTTCTTATCTACCTCTTTTGAAACGTATTCAGCCTCAAACATAAGATCATAAAGTACGGAATACCGTTCCACGATAGCACACTCGATTGGCAGGGATGTCAGTGTTACATTCACCTCTTCGAATGAATCAGGCATAGTCAAAGCATAGTTGTTCAATTTTAACAATTCATTCAAAACAAACACATATTCCTCTTTCGTAATATACATATCAAGTCCGCCATCATCATTCAACGATGTATGCATAAATGGAAAGACTTCAAGTAATAATCTATTTACCTTTTCTGCATCAAGAATACTTGGATATAACTCGAAACAACTAACATTTTTCATCGTAAATACCTCCTTTCGTTTCAAATATAACAATAATCATGTTGATTGTCCTCGACCGAAAATTGATAAACGGTCGATAAAAAGAATATACTCGAGTACTATAAGAAATATTGAGTTATGCATAAAAAAGCGGTCATTTAATTGACCACTTTATTCACATATAGACTATTTATAGGTTTAAAGGAGAACAAATTGGGTAGTCGATATGTTAGATTTCGCCACGACGCTTCTTAAGTTCTAATACATTCGCTTCGACACGATTTTTACTTAATGGATATAAGAACATCAATACCAATGCGATTCCAACAAATCCAATCGCAGGAATGATACAAGTCATATTAAAGATGCCATTAACTACTTCTGGATTAAATGCAGTGGCTGCAGAATATCCAATCACTGATAACAATGCACCAATCATACCACTTGATAAAGCTTGTCCAATTTTACGTGCAAATGAGTATACTGAATAGATTGTTCCATCTTCACGAACACCGTTTTTAACTTCTGCATCATCAATTACGTCAGTAATCATTGCCCAGATAACCATATTGAAGAATCCAACACCAATATTGGCTACCATATAGAATACAACATATGTATATGGATTCTCTGGTTTTAATACCCAACAAATCAAATAAACAACAGCACCAAATAAACATGAACCAATAGCTAATTCTTTTTTACCATATTTTGCAGATAACTTTGTAGCTAATGGTGCACAAACAACTAACATAACAAGACTACCAGCTAATGCAGCTACCGATTGAGCAGCTACATTACCATAGAAATTCGGGAACAAATACGCATTCATACCTTGCATAGTAAGCATTACAAGTAGTAACAAGATTGCAGCTGTAATAATACCAATCAATGAACGGTTTGTAACTAAACTCTTCATCAAATCACCAAAGTTAAATTTTGTATTGTTTTGAGGAACTTCTACACGTTCAGTTGCTAACTTGAAGCACAACATATAACAAATCACAGCCATAACACTGAATACACCAGCAATAATTGTCATACGATTTCCAGATAATATAGTATTTCCATTGACTGTTTCATATGCGAACAATGGAGTACCTACACCAATTACTAAACCAGCTAATGTGGAACCGATTGACCTCCAAGTTGATAAACTTGCACGATCTTTTGCATCTGCTGAAATCGCAGAAGCCATTGAACCATAAGGAATATTGATTGAAGTATAGAAAATACTTCCCCATAAAATATAAGTTACAATCATCCAAACAACTTTGAATAAATACGGCATATTCGCAAATCCAGATTGGAATACCAAGAAACTAGAAATCGCAACAGGACCGCACATACGTCGAAGCCATGGTTTAAACTTTCCGTCTTTTGTAGGCTTAGAACGGTCTACAATCTGGCCCATTGCAACATCCGTGAAGGCATCCACAAATCTTGCAGCCATCATTAACACACCAACAACGCCTGCATGAATACCCATAACGTCTGTATAGAATTTCAACATAAAGCTTGAAGACAAGATGAATGTAAAATCATTTCCAAAGTCTCCAAACATGTAACCGATTTTATCTTTGAACCCAAAAGGACGAACATTATTTTTTTCAATCATACTGCTTATCCTCTACTTCTTAATCTTGATCAATTGCGCATTTAAGCTTTCAATAAATCCTTCTGGAACTAGACTACCAGCCATTTTTTGCATATTTTCCATATTCATACCCTTCATCATATCCCACATACCTTCACCAGGTGCGATATTGAAGTTTGTCGCAAGTTTAACTGCCTTTTGAACAATCGCAAAGGCATCTTTATTATGAGAAATTTCTTCCATCGTATCTTTGATACTGTACATTCCTTCAGGGAATTCCATTGGAGCTTTAAGATCCATATCTCCAACGGCTTCAAACCAGTTTTTAACACCTTCTGCACGCTCATTTACTTCAGGTAAGACATAAATTGAAGGTTCTTTTTCAACCTTTTCTAATGTAATGCTGTCTTTTACATCACCCGCAACAGCTAATACTGTATTGAAGCCATCTTTTAATGCTACATTGAACACAAATACTTTATCGGCACTTAATTCCTGTACCAATTCACCATTTAGATATAACGCTACACTTGGCTGGTTTGAATACACACGAATTTGAGTTGTTTCTCCAGCTCTTTGTGCATAGCGACTTCCACATACATGTACCATTGGTTCTGCATTCCAATATGCTTTATAAATGAAGTAGCTGTCTTTCTTTGTCTTACGATCCATTGTGACTAGACCCTTGTTGTTACGACCTTTAACTCCACCTTCATCACGTGCTGCACATCCAAAGTCAAACATATTCCATACATGACTTGACCAGATCCAAGGACGATCATTCAATACTTTAGCCATATGTTCATGGTACAATGCCTGATATTCTTCACTGTAGTCTTTGCAGGCTGGATTAGGTCCATGATAAGTGATAATACCTTCACAACCATATTCAGATAGACCTAGACATAAATCTGGATGTTTTTCATGGAACATATCCATCCAAGGACCATTGTCCTCCATTTTTCCGCCATACCATCCGAAATAGTGGTTGTAGCTGATCACATCTGTAATTTCATGCATTGGACTATCCACTGGAGTCATACTTACATGTGCAATTGTAGTTAAACGAGATGGATCCAATTTCTTAGCCAACGCATTTAATTCTTTATGATTTTCCACCAACTTTTCACTGATTCCACCAATCAAGATTTCATTTGAGATTCCCCAGAAACAAATAGACGGGTGATTGTAGTTTTGGATAATCAATTCTTTCAACTGACTGATACAATTTTGATGTGCGTCTGGATTCTTATTGAATACACTGATAAATGGAATTTCAGCCCATACAACAAATCCTAATTCATCACAAGCATCATAGAAATCTTGACTGTGTTGATAGTGAGCCAAACGAATTGTATTTGCTCCTAGATCTTTAATGATTCTTGCATCTTCATAGTGATCTTCACGAGTCAACGCATTTCCTTTATACAATTGATCTTGGTGACGACTTACACCACGTAATGGTGTTTCTACACCGTTGATAATAAATCCTTTACTTGGATCACATGAGAAGCTACGAACACCTGTCTTCACTGTCACTTCATCAAATGTTTCATTACGTCTTTGTAGTTTCGCTGTTACTGTATATAAGTATGGATTGTCGATATCCCAGTTTGTCGTATCTGAAACAAAGACAGATACTTTTGTAGAATCTGCAGGACGACAAGCTGAAGCCACTTCTTTTCCATCGGCATCTAAGATTGAATATAATACGGTAAAGTTTTCATCGGAATCCTTTACGAATGATTCGATTTCAAAGTTTGCACCGCCATCACATGGATAAGGCATCACTTTAATTCCAGGACCACCATAGTACTCTAAATCAAAGTGAGCTTCTGTTGTACAAATGATGTTGACTCCACGATACAAACCTCCATAGAATGTAAAATCTGCACTTTGGGGATATACACTGTCTTTATACTCATTGCTGCAAGCAATCACTAATAAGTTTTCTTCATCTTCTTTGCACAAATCAGTAACATCGGCACGGAAGATTGAATATCCACCTTCATGATACGTAACCTTAGTACCATTCACATACACTGTAGCTTGTTGGCCAGCAGCCAATACTTCTACGAATACTTTAGAACCACCAAACGCTTGCGTTGGAGTTTTAAAAGTTTTCGCATACCAGTAGTTTCCACGATCATATGAACCATTTCCATCGTGTCCATCTACCGCATTCCAAGTATGAGGCAAATTCACTGTTTGCCAGTCTGTCGGCATAACATTAGGTAGCCCAACGTCTTTTTGAATAAACAGCCAATTTTCATTTAAATTAATAATTTTTCGCATCTTTTTTCTCCTTTTAATATTTTATTTACCAAACACAAATCTTTATCTATATTGTAATCGCTAACATTGCGTGATGGTAGTAATATATTATTGTTTTATAGCAATTTATTACTGTATCCCCTTACATTATCGATAATTATTTCTTACCATCAGCTTATTTAACTCGATTTAAGAAAAAAGGGCAACAGATTAACACCTTTATATATAGTACATTATTGACTTAATCATAATATTATACGATAATACAGTTAAATATTACTATTAAAGGAGAAATATTATGGATTATGAGAGAGAATATGCATTTGTCATTAAATATTTGAATAAATTATCTATCAAAACAGCGCTTATCCATATATATGAAAACGATACCCCTACATTTGATCTAGGTCTTAGAAAAATTATATATGGTACTGATGACTACCCTAAATTTTTTGAATTTTTAACATCTGCAGGTAAATCTAATACAATCTATCAAATCAATGATAAGTATTTTTGTAAGTACTATGCGCTACGTCTTCCGAATAAACCTGGTACTTATTTGATGATTGGTCCTTATTTGGATCAAGAGATCACCCAAGAATCTTTATTAAACCTAGCCGATCATTATAATTTTTCACCGCAAATATTTTCTCAATTAAAATACTTCTATGAAAAAGTTCCTATTATTAAAGATATCGATCATTTATTATTACTCATCATCACCCTAGGCGAATATTTATGGGGTAATATGAACAACTTTTCACTTGAAAAAGTCGATCCTCATTCCATTGAATGGGCACAGCCTGTTTCTAGAGAAAAAAAAGAAACAAATGATGATGCATTTCTAACAATGAAAGCTATGGAAGAACGATACGCCAGAGAAAATGGACTTATACAGGCTGTCTCAAAAGGATTAATTCACGAAGCTGAACAATTTTCTTCCTCATCGATTTTTTTTGAAATGGAAAAAAGATTGAGCGATCCCATTCGCGATATTAAAAACTATACGATTATTTTAAATACGATATTAAGGAAAAGTGCCGAAAAAGGAAAAGTACATCCAATACAACTTGATGCACTATCAAGTCAATTTGCGAAAGAAATTGAGAATATCACCTCGGTAAAAAAGGGTATTGAACTTCAAAAAAATATGGTTGAAAAATATTGTCTATTGGTTAAAAAACATTCCATCAATCATTATTCTTTACCTATCCAAAAAGTCATCACATATATTGATACGGATTTAACTGCGGATTTAAGTTTAAGTGCTCTTTCAAACTTATTAAATTTAAGTCCAAACTATTTATCAGCCCTCTTTAAAAAAGAGGCAGGAACTACACTTACAAACTATGTAAACACAAAAAGAATTGAACATGCAGTCTATCTACTGAGTTCAACAGATATGCAGATTCAAAACATTGCTCAATATTGTGGTATTCCTGACGTAAATTACTTTACTAAGATTTTTAAGAAAGTAATGAACAAAACACCGAGTGAATTCAAAGAAGATATTCGATAAAAAAAGCGTACTTCACACTACCAAGAAGTACGTTTTCTCTTACATATTATTATTTTACATTAAAGCCAAAGTAACGGACTGCATTGTTATATGAAATTCCCTTAACAATCTTTTCTAAAGCTTTATAATCGGCTGGATATTCACCATTTTCTACCCAATTTCCTAATAATTCACAAAGAATGCGACGGAAATATTCATGACGAGTATACGACAAGAAACTACGCGAATCCGTCAACATACCGACAAAGTTTGATAATAAGCCAAGATTTGCCAAAGACGTCATCTGATCTGTCATACCTGTTTTGTGGTCATTAAACCACCATGCAGATCCTTGTTGAATCTTTCCAATGTTACTTGAATCTTGGAAGCAACCAATAATTGTACCAATAGCCGCATTATCCATTGGATTTAAAGAATATAGAATTGTTTTAGGCAACTCATCCGTGATCGCAAGTGCATTTAGATAATCTGCCATTTCACTTGAAGGTGCAAAGTTATTGATACAATCAATACCTGCATCTGGACCTAACTTATTAAATACAGCCTTGTTGTTGTCACGCTTAACACCATAGTGTAGTTGCATCACCCAATTCTTCTTATTGTATTCTTTACCTAAAGTCACCATAAATGCAGTTTTAAACACTAACTCTTCCTCATGCGTAATAGACTCACCATTGAAACGCTTCGCAAAGATTGCCTCAACCGTTTCAAGCGATGCTGGTTTATACATTACATACTCTAATCCATGATCACTTACACAACATCCATTGGCTTCAAAGAAATCCATTCGATTCTTTAGAGCTTTAATCAATGTTTCAAAACTATGGATTTCAATTCCACTTACTGAACTTAAACGAGTTAAGTACTCCAAGTAGTCTGGCTTTTCTAAACTCATAGCTTTATCTGGACGCCATGCTGGAAGAACTTTAACATCAAAAGAGTCATCTTCAGCTATCTTTTTATGCCATTCTAAAGAGTCTGCCGGATCATCTGTAGTACATAATAATTTAACATTCGAGTTTTGAATTAAACTACGCGCACTCATACCCTTCAATTTTTCATTACATAAATTCCATACTTCTTCTGCTGTATCGCCATTTAAGTAACCTTCATAACCAAAATATTTTTTAAGCTCTAAATGAGACCAATGATATAAAGGGTTGCCAATCGCCATTTCCAATGTTTCGGCCCACTTTTGGAATTTTTCACGATCCGATGCATTTCCTGTAATATATTTTTCCTCTACACCATTCGAGCGCATTTGACGCCATTTATAGTGATCCCCACCAAGCCATACTTGTGTTATATTTTCAAACTGACGATCCTCATAAATTTCTTTTGGATCCAAGTGACAATGATAGTCAATAATTGGCATATTTTCAGCGTATTCATGATACAACTTTTGTGCGATTGGCGTAGATAATAAGAAATCTTTATCCATAAATTGTTTCATATATATTCCTGCTTTCTAATTGTTTTAAAGTAATATGGACCGATATTCATAGGGAAAATAGAATATCGATCCTTTTTTATATATAGTAACAGACGACTAAAAGTTAGACATTTTAATGTAAGTATATTGTTGTTGTAAATTAGGAGAAATAAATACATGATAGTAATCTGTTGCTACCAATAATTGGTTTATCTTTGAACGCGGCCTGAACCGTCTCCACCTGCTAACTTCAACACTTCGTC
>ERZ507035.712-NODE-712-length-13033-cov-12.907074_pt1 | contig 13033 bp, 8 predicted proteins | sample MGYA00512873_ERZ507035 | MGnify/ENA metagenome assembly ERZ507035
GCCCGGGCCACGCTGACTACGTCAAGAACATGATCTCCGGCGCTGCTCAGATGGACGGCGCTATCCTGGTCATCGCTGCTACCGACGGCCCCATGGCTCAGACCCGCGAGCACATCCTCCTCGCCCGTCAGGTCGGCGTCCCCTACATCATCGTCTTCCTGAACAAGTGCGACATGGTTGACGACGAGGAGCTTATCGACCTGGTCGAGATGGAGACCCGTGACCTCCTCTCCGAGTACGACTTCCCCGGCGACGACCTGCCGATCATCCGCGGCTCCGCTCTCGGCGCTCTCAACGGTGAGCAGAAGTGGGTCGACTCCATCATCGAGCTCATGCACGCCGTCGACGATTACATCCCGACCCCGGCCCGCGACGACGAGAAGCCGTTCCTGATGGCCATCGAGGACGTTATGACCATCTCCGGCCGCGGCACCGTTGCTACCGGTCGTGTCGAGCGTGGCGTCCTGAAGATCAACGAGCCCGTCGAGATCGTCGGCATCAAGGAGACCCAGACCTCCGTTGCCACCGGCATCGAGATGTTCCGTAAGACCATGGACGAGTGCATGGCTGGCGACAACGTCGGCATCCTTCTCCGCGGCATCAAGCGCGAGCAGGTCGAGCGTGGCCAGGTTCTCTGCAAGCCGGGTTCCGTTACCCCGCACAAGAAGTTCACCGGCGAGATCTACGTCCTCACCAAGGAGGAGGGTGGCCGTCACACCCCGTTCTTCGCTGGTTACCGTCCGCAGTTCTACTTCCGCACCACGGACATCACCGGCGATGTCCAGGAGCTCACCGACTCCAACGGCACCAAGGTTGAGATGGCCATGCCTGGCGACCACATCACCGTCACCTGCGAGCTTATCCACCCCATCGCTATGGAGCAGGGCCTCAAGTTCGCTATCCGCGAGGGTGGCCACACCGTCGGCGACGGCCGCGTGACCTCCATCATCGAGTAGATTTAGTTTCTTTCTCAGCTTGATTACCCGGCGTCCGATTGGGCGCCGGGTTTTCTTTTCCTTCTTCCCATATGTGTTGCAGTTATGTGCAGGAAGGCAAAGATTGCGCAGGTGCTTGACACCAAAAGCGCTTCTACTGTATTGTTTACCACCGCGTCACTCCGAATAAAGACACGGAGATGACAACGTGTTCAGGAGGATTCATGCGTACTCTGGTTACTCTTGCGTGCACTGAGTGCAAGCGCCGCAACTACACCACGGACAAGAACAAGGCAAACAACCCCGATCGCATGGAGTTGAAGAAGTATTGCCGTTGGTGCCGTAAGCACACGCTCCACAAGGAGACCCGCTAAACTTTAGCGGTGGGTCTTCACTCACAGGCCAGTAGCTCCAATGGTAGAGCGGCGGTCTCCAAAACCGTTTGTTGAGGGTTCGAGTCCTTCCTGGCCTGCCAGATTTCACCACCGGCTTTCCCGAAAGGGTTAGCCGGTTTCTATGTACAGAACTATTTAGGGAGATCGCCCATGGCGAACAAGGACCGTCAAAAGAGGAGTGCCCGCAAGGCACGCGCCGATGAGCGCGCCCGCCTTGAGGCCATCCAGGCGTCTTCTGCTCCTGCCGGGGATTCCCAGGCTGCGCCGAAGAAGGCTGAGGCTCCTAAGGCCGTCGCAAAGGCCGAGAAGAACAAGAAGCCCGGCTTCTTTAAGCGCATCGCCAACTGGTTCGGTGACGTCAAGACCGAGATGCGCCGCGTGACGTGGCCCACCAAGGACGAGCTCAAGTCCTACTCCGTGGCCGTCATCGCCATGCTCATCGTCTTCGGCGTTCTCATTTGGCTTGTCGACACCGGTATCGTCGCCGTCCTGGCGGGCTTCACCGGTCTGAGGGGGTAGGCAATGGCAAAGCGTTGGTACGTTATCCACACTTACTCCGGTTACGAGAACAAGGTCAAGACCGACCTTGAGCACCGTATCGAGATCTACGGCCTGCAGGACAAGGTCGTCGACATCAAGATCCCGACCGAGGAAGTCACCGAGCTCAAAGAGGGCGGTAAGCGCGAGACCAAGGAAAACAAGGTTTTCCCGAGCTACGTTCTCGTTCGCATGGAGGTCGACGACAACACTTGGGCTGTTGTCCGCAATACCCCCGGCGTTACCGGTTTCGTCGGCCTCGACGGCAAGCCCACGCCGCTTCGCCGCGATGAGTTCGACAAGATCATGCGTCGTTCTGGAGATCGCTCTGCTCGCTCTACTGAGCCTGCTCCCAAGCGCACCAACATCAACCTCGAGGTCGGTCAGGCCATCAAGGTTGTCTCTGGTCCGCTTGCCGACTTCGATGGCCAGGTTTCCGAGGTCATGTCTGAGTCCGGCAAGGTTAAGGTCCTGCTCACCATCTTTGGACGCGAAACCGCCGTTGAGCTTACCCTCGACCAGATCGCCACGATCGGCTAGAAATCCCGTTCGGACCCGTTCCCGTGAGGGATTGCTTCTCGGGCCGGCGCTTACATAGTTCGTTATCTTCCTACTAAATTCCAGGAGGTTCTCATGGCCAAGAAGGTCACGAAGTTCATCAAGCTCCAGATTCCCGCAGGCGCCGCAAACCCCGCGCCTCCCGTTGGTCCCGCCCTTGGCGCCGCCGGCGTGAACATCATGCAGTTCTGCCAGGCCTTCAACGCTGCCACCAAGGACAAGTCCGGCGACATCATCCCTGTCGAGATTACCGTCTATGAGGACAAGTCCTTCGACTTCGTCACCAAGACCCCGCCCGCGGCCAAGCTCATCCTCAAGGAGCTCGGCATCAAGAGCGGCTCCGGCGTGCCTCAGCGCGACAAGGTCGGCCAGCTCTCCCAGGAGCAGCTCACCAAGATCGCTGAGATCAAGATGCCGGACCTCAACGCCAACGACATTGAGGCTGCCAAGAAGATTGTCGCCGGCACCGCCCGCTCCATGGGCGTCACCGTCGCCGAGTAACTTAAATACACGGCACCACGCGCCCTCACCTGTGGGGGCGCTTATCCAGTAGTGCGGGAAACCGCAGAAGATGTGGGAGGGCGCATGCCCGCTGACCACAGGAGGTATTTGAATGCCTAAGCACGGTAAGAACTACAACAACAGCGCCGCCAAGGTGGACTCCGCCAAGCTCTACACCCCGAAGGAGGCCATGACCCTCGTCAAGGAGCTCGCCTCCGCCAAGTTCGACGAGACCGTCGAGGTTTCCATCCGCCTCGGCGTCGACACCCGTAAGGCCGACCAGAACGTCCGTGGCTCCATCTCCCTGCCCCACGGTACTGGCAAGACCGTTCGCGTCGCCGTCTTCGCCGAGGGCGAGAAGGCCCGCGAGGCCGAGGAGGCCGGCGCCGACATCGTTGGCTCCGACGAGCTCGTCGCCCAGATTCAGAAGGGCGAGATCAACTTCGACGCCGCCATCGCCACCCCGAACATGATGGCCAAGGTTGGTCGCATCGGTAAGATCCTCGGCCCCCGTGGCCTCATGCCGAACCCCAAGCTCGGCACCGTGACCATGGACGTCGCCAAGATGGTCTCCGAGCTCAAGGCTGGCCGTGTCGAGTACCGCGCCGATCGTTACGGCATCTGCCACGTTCCCATGGGCAAGGCTTCCTTCGACGTCGAGAAGCTCGTCGAGAACTACGCCGCTCTCTACACCGAGATCCTGCGCGTGAAGCCCTCCAGCGCCAAGGGCAAGTACGTCAAGTCCGTGGCCGTCTCCTCGACCATGGGCCCTGGCGTCAAGATCGACTCCAGCGTTACCCGCGACTTCCTCGCTTAGTAGCAAAGCTATAGCTTCTATTTGTAGAAGTTGTAGTGTGCTTGACGGACGTCTTGTGCAATGCCAAACTAGGCAATTGCGCAAGACGTCCGTCTTGTGTATACATAGCACGTTCCGCTGCCAAAGATAGCCGGTGCCGAAAGGCTCAAAGGGGAGTACCCGCCTGCCGAGGTGGTCTCAGAGATAGCATCTTCGAGAACCCCGCTTTGGCTGTGCCAGGTGGGGTTCTTTTCTGCGAGAAGGGCCCGCCCAGAAATCGGCGGCTCGTGCCCGGAAGCAGAACACAAGGAGGTGTAATCAATGCCCTGCAAAGCAAACGTCAACATGCTCGACAAGGTCTCCGAGTCCATCGAGAACTCCAAGGGTGTCTTCGTGGTCAACTACCTCGGTCTCACCGTTAAGGAGTCTCAGGAGGTCCGCCGCGCCCTGCGCGCGGCCGGCGCCGAGATGAAGGTGTTCAAGAACAACATCGTCAAGCTCGGTCTCGAGAAGGCTGGCCTGCCCGACATCAGCGAGACCCTCGCTGGTCCGTGCGCCTACGTCTTCTACGAGAAGGACGCCGTCGCCGCTGCCAAGGTGATCAAGGAGCAGTCCGAGAAGCTCAAGAAGATGGAGTTCGTCGCCGGCATCGCCGACGGTACCGCTCTGTCCGCGGAGGAGACCAAGGCCTACGCCGATCTGCCCTCTCACGAGGAGCTCCTGGCCAAGCTCGTGTTCGTCATCGCGAGCCCGCTCTCTGGTATCGCCCAGGTTTGCGCCGGTCCCGCCCGTGGCCTCGCCACTGCGCTCAAGGCCATCGCCGACCAGAAGGAGGCCGCGTAAATTCACGCGCCTGCTTCGAAAGCAAATTTGCACTGCCAGCACCACCACATAAGACACCGGGCGACTCAGAACCGTTGCCCGCTACAAAAGGAGAATTGACATGGCTGTCACCAAGGATGAGATCATCGAGGCCCTCAAGGAGATGCCCGCCCTCGAGCTTTCCGAGCTCGTTCACGAGCTGGAGGACGTCTTCGGCGTCTCCGCTGCCGCTCCTGTCGCCGTCGCTGCTGCCGCTCCCGCGGCCGATGCTGCTCCCGCTGAGGAGAAGACCAACTTCGACGTCGAGCTGACCTCCTTCGGCTCCAACAAGATCGCCGTCATCAAGGTCGTCCGCGCCCTCACCTCCCTTGGCCTGAAGGAGGCCAAGGAGGCCGTCGAGTCCGCTCCTAAGGTCATCCTCGAGGGTGCCAAGAAGGAGGACGCCGAGGATGCCAAGAAGCAGCTCGAGGAGGCCGGCGCTACCGTTACCCTGAAGTAACGAACGCTCCTTCAGCACTTCGCACGTCTGGGGTCCGGACCGCAAGGTCCGGACCCCTTTTGCGTAGGACCGCCAATGCGAGAAGGGCTTGCGCAGCGCTCTTCGGACATCGCCTCTCTGGCCGGTTGCAGGTTTGGCTGCCTTTCGGTACGGGCGCGCGGCCGGGTCGATGGCGGACGAGAATCTATGGGCACTGGAAGATTTCTGTGCCGAATTTCGTCGTCCTGTCGGTTTGGGATGTAATAGCCCACAATCTGACCACAAATTCGAAATGCGTTTTCGCAGGTAGAAGCCTTAAATATCTCGCCCTAATAAAAATGGTCTCGAATGTCAAGACTTTTCATTGACCTGGAATTCCAACTTCGTTAAGTTATTAGATTGCGACAACTGCCGCTTTTTATCTCGTCGAAGGAGGAAGTGCCTGGTGCCTACCGCAAAGTCTTCCCAGCCCGCACAGGAGCAGCGCAAGCGCGTGAGCTTCAGCAAGATCCCTAGTGCGATGGAGTTGCCCAACCTCATTTCCGTACAAAAGGAGTCTTTCAACCGCTTCATGACCGAAGGCCTGGCCGAGTGCTTTGCCGAGTTTTCGCCCATTGAGAACTCCGCGAAGAACATGCAGGTCACCTTTGGTGAACACCAGTTTGGCGACGCGCCCGCGGACATTGCCGAGTGCCGTGCCAAGGACATGTCGTACCAGGCGCCGCTCTTCGTGGACGTGCGCTTCGTGAACACCGACACGGGCGAGATCAAGGAGCAGCTCGTCTTCATGGGCGACTTCCCCCTGATGACCGACCGCGGCACCTTCATCATCAACGGCACCGAGCGCGTCGTTGTCTCGCAGCTGGTCCGTTCGCCTGGCGTGTACTTCTCCGAGGAGCTGGACAACGGCGTGACCGTGCAGCACGTGCAGTTCATTCCTGCGCGTGGCGCATGGCTCGAGTTCGAGGTCGACAAGCACGGCCACCTGGTAGTCTCCATCGACCGCAAGCGTCGCCAGAGCGCGACCCTGCTGCTTCGTGCGCTCGGCATCGCCGAGAGCGACGACGAGATCATGAACCTGCTTGGCGACTCCGACGTGGTTCGCGCGACGCTTGAGCGCGACGTTGCCACGACTCGCGAGGACGCCCTTCTCGAGATCTACCGTCGCCAGCGCCCTGGCGAGCCCCCCACCGTCGACTCTGCGATGAAGCTGCTGGACGGCCTGTACTTCAACCACCAGCGCTACGACCTCGCTAGAGTAGGTCGCTACAAGATCAACAAGAAGCTTGGGCTGGACATCGACGCGCAGGAGAAGATCCTGACGCAGGAGGACATCGTGTGCGCGCTGAGGTACCTGCTCGCGCTGCACGAGGGTGACAACACCAAGAAGTTCGACGACATCGACCACTTTGGCAACCGTCGCGTCCGCACCGTTGGCGAGCTGGTGCAGAACCAGTTCCGAATCGGCATGAGCCGCATGGAGCGCGTCATCCGCGAGCGCATGGCCTCCCAGGACGCCGATGACATAACGCCGCAGTCCCTGATCAACATCCGTCCCATCGTGGCGGCCATCAAGGAGTTCTTCGGCTCTTCTCAGCTGTCCCAGTTCATGGACCAGTCCAACCCGCTTGCCGGCCTGACCCACAAGCGCCGTCTGTCCGCGCTTGGCCCTGGCGGCCTTGCCGGCCACAAGTCTGGCTCCAGCCGCCGCACGAACGTCCCGACTGCGGTCCGCGACGTCCACAACTCCCACTACGCGCGCATGTGCCCGATCGAGACGCCCGAAGGCCCGAACATCGGCCTCATCGGCTCGCTCGCGCTGTACGCGCACGTCAACGAGTATGGCTTCATCGAGGCGCCGTACCGTCGCGTCGTGGACGGCCGCGTCACGGACGACATCGACTGGATGACCGCCGACGAGGAGGAGAACCACGTCATCGCGCCGGCGAACACCCCCGTTGACCCGAGCACCGGCCACTTCGTCGCCGTCGACCCCGAGGGCAAGACCTACAAGCCCGAGACCGTCATCGCGCGTACGCGCAACTTCGACGGTTCGTTCGGCGCTCCCGCGTCCGTGCCCGTCGAGACCGTCGACTACATGGACGTCTCCCCGCGCCAGCTTCTCTCCGTCGCGGCGAACCTCATTCCGTTCCTGGAGCACGACGACGCAAAACGTACCCTCATGGGCGCTAACATGCAGCGCCAGGCCGTGCCCCTGATCAAGCCGCACGCGCCGTACGTCGGCACCGGCCTTGAGCGCCGCGCCGCGCTCGACTCCGGCGAGCTCATCGTCGCGAAGCATTCCGGCACCGTCGTCGAGGTCGACGCGGCTCACGTGACCGTCGACACCGCGAACGGCCCCGAGCGCTTCGACCTGCCCAAGTACCAGCGCTCGAACCAGAGCACCTGCATCAACCACCGTCCCGTGGTCCACGTGGGCCAGAAGGTCGAGGCCGGCGAGCCCCTGACCGATGGCACGTCCATCGACCACGGCGAGCTTGCGCTTGGCACGAACCTTACCGTGGCGTACATGCCGTGGGAGGGCTACAACTACGAGGACGGCATCGTCGTCTCGGAGCGCGTTGTCCAGGACGACCTGCTCACCTCCATCAACATCTCCCGTCACGAGATCGACGCCCGCGACACGAAGCTCGGTCCCGAGGAGATCACGCGCGAGATCCCGAACCAGAGCGAGGACATGCTCGCGAACCTCGACGACGACGGCATCATCCGCATCGGCGCCGAGGTCGGCCCCGGTGACATCCTCGTCGGCAAGGTGACCCCGAAGGGCGAGCAGGCCCTTACCGCAGAGGAGCGCCTGCTCCGCGCGATCTTCGGTGCCAAGGCGCACGACGTTCGCGACACGTCCCTGAAGATGCCTCACGGCGCCTATGGCCGAGTCGTCGACGTGGTCCGCTTCAGCCGCGAGGCCGGCGACGACCTCCCGCCCGGAGTGAACGACCTGGTCCGCGTCTTCGTCGCGCAGCGCCGCAAGATCCAGCAGGGCGACAAGATCTCCGGCCGTCACGGCAACAAGGGCGTCGTCTGCAACGTACTGCCGGTCGAGGACATGCCCTACATGGCCGATGGCACGCCCGTCGACGTGCTTCTTGACCCGCTGGGCGTCCCCTCCCGTATGAACGTGGGACAGCTCATGGAGTGCCACCTCGGCTGGGCCGCGAGCCACGGCTGGGACGTCGACTCCGCGGACTCCAAGGAGGTCGTGGATGGCCCGATGTACGTCTCGACGCCCGTCCTCGACGGCGCAACCGACGACGAGGTCCAGGAGGCCCTGCGCCGCACGAACATCAACATCATGAACAAGGCCCTGCGCACCTACGGCGAGCACCTCCGCAAGGAGTTCGTGCCCCAGTTGAACGAGATGGGCAAGACCACGCTGTATGACGGCCGCACCGGCGAGCCCTTCGAGAGCCCGATCACCGTCGGTACCTCGTACATCCTGAAGCTCGGCCATATGGTCGACGACAAGATCCACGCCCGTTCGACCGGCCCCTACAGCCTCGTCACGCAGCAGCCCCTGGGCGGCAAGGCCCAGTTCGGCGGCCAGCGCTTCGGCGAGATGGAGGTCTGGGCGCTGTACGCGTACGGCGCGGCCAACGTCCTCCACGAGCTCATGACCGTCAAGTCCGACGACACGAACGGCCGCGTCAAGACGTACGAGGCCATCGTCAAGGGCGAGAACGTCCCCAGGCCCGGCATCCCCGAGTCCTTCAAGGTCCTCGTCAAGGAGATTCGCTCCCTCGCGCTCAACATCGAGCCGATCTCCTACAAGAGGCCCGAGAAGGGCCCCAAGTCGCAGGAGGACGTCCAGGACGAGAACGGCGTGGACGTCTTCGCTGGCGCCGACAGCGCCGACGACCTGATCGGTGGCGTTGCCTCCGATTCCGAGAAGGGCTCCGAGGCCCTGATCGGCGACAATTCCGACGATAAGGAGTAGCGAACGTGGCAGATTTCGATACCACTGATTTCGACGCGATAAAGATCTCGCTCGCCTCCGCAGATGAGATTCGCAGCTGGTCGCACGGCGAGGTTAAGAAGCCCGAGACCATCAACTACCGCACCCTCAAGCCCGAGAAGGACGGTCTGTTCTGCGAGAAGATCTTCGGTCCCGTCAAGGACTGGGAGTGCTCCTGCGGCAAGTACAAGGGCATCCGCTTCAAGGGCATTGTCTGCGAGCGCTGTGGCGTTGAGGTCACGACGGCCAAGGTCCGTCGTGAGCGCATGGGCCACATCGAGCTCGCGGCTCCCGTGAGCCACATCTGGTACTTCAAGAGCCCCGCGACCTTCCCGCTCGCGCGTCTGCTCGACATGAAGAGCAAGGACCTCGAGAAGGTCCTGTACTTCGCGAGCTACGTCATCACCTCCGTCGACGCCGAGGCCCGCGAGGCCGACGCGGACGACCTGAAGGAGGAGCTGGCCGCAGACCTCGAGGAGCTCGACGCAGAGCGCGATGACGAGATCGAGCGCCTCAAGGCGCAGGGCGACCCCGACGCCGCCGGCGAGTTCGGTGACGACGAGGTCCTCTCGGCCGACGAGGTCCGCATGGGCATCGCCGACCTCGAGGAGGAGTACGCGGAGGAGAAGAAGCTCCGCCAGGACGCCTTCGACAAGTTCATGCAGCTCGAGGAGCGCGAGCTCATCTCCGACGAGTCGCTCTTCACCGAGATGAAGCGCTACTACTCCATCTACTTCAAGGGCGGCATGGGCGCCGAGGCCATCCGCGACCTCCTTCGCGGCATCGACCTGGGCGAGGAGGCCGAGCGCCTTCGTTCCATCGTCGCATCCGACGATGCCCAGAAGCAGAAGAAGGAGCGCGCGGTCAAGCGCCTCGAGATCGTCGACGCCTTCCTGAAGGGCGGCAACGACCCCGCCAACATGATCCTGGACGTCATTCCGGTCATCCCGCCCGACCTGCGCCCCATGGTGCAGCTCGACGGCGGCCGTTTTGCGGCGTCCGACCTCAACGACCTCTACCGCCGCGTCATCAACCGCAACAACCGCCTCAAGCGCCTGCTTGATCTGGACGCACCCGCGATCATCGTCAACAACGAGAAGCGCATGCTCCAGGAGTCGGTGGACGCCCTCTTCGACAACGGTCGCCGTGGTCGTCCGGTTACGGGCCGTGGCGGCAGGCCGCTCAAGTCCCTCGCCGAGTCCCTCAAGGGCAAGCAGGGCCGCTTCCGTCAGAACCTGCTGGGCAAGCGCGTCGACTACTCCGGCCGTTCGGTCATCGTCGTCGACCCGCGCCTGCAGCTCCACCAGTGCGGCCTCCCCTCCGCGATGGCGCTCGAGCTCTTCAAGCCGTTCGTCATGCGTCGCCTCGTCGAGCTCGGCAAGGTCGAGAACATCAAGGGCGCCAAGCGCGCCATCGACCGCGGCATGCCCGTGGTCTGGGACGTCCTGGACGAGGTCATCAAGGGCCGCCTGGTCCTGCTCAACCGCGCACCTACGCTGCACCGCCTGTCCATCCAGGCGTTCGAGCCGGTGCTCGTCGAGGGCAAGGCCATCCACCTGCACCCGCTCGTCTGCGCGCCGTTCAACGCAGACTTCGACGGCGACCAGATGTCCGTGCACGTGCCCCTGTCCACGCAGGCCCAGACCGAGGCCCGCGTCCTGATGCTCTCGAGCAACAACCTCCGCTCGCCGGCGTCGGGCAAGGTCCTCACCGTGCCGTCCCAGGACATGGTCTTCGGCGTGTACTTCCTCACCACCGAGAAGAACGACGACCAGCCCTCCATCCACACCTTCGCGAGCTTCGAGGACGCCCTCGCGGCGTTCGACAGCATGGGCGACCTCGACATCCAGGGCAAGATCACCGTCCGCGTCAAGCCGGAGCAGGCCAACGTCGTCGACGGCGACAAGCGCTACTTCCGCATCGTCGACGGCTGGGGCAAGTTCGAGGACCTCGACCTCACGAACGGCTCCGCGCGCTTCGAGACCACCATCGGCCGCGTCATCTTCAACAAGTGCCTGCCAGACGACTATCCGTTCATGAACTACAAGATGGTCAAGGGCGACATCTCCAAGCTCGTCAACGACTGCTGCGACCGCTACAGCACCGCGAAGGTCGAGCCGATCCTGGACGCCATCAAGGCGACCGGCTTCCACTACGCCACCCGCGCCGGCCTGACCATCTCCGTCTGGGACGCAACCATCCCGCAGGACAAGCCGCAGATCCTTGCGGAAGCGCAGGAGCGAGTCGACACCATCAACGAGTACTACGAGGACGGCTTCCTGTCCGAGCAGGAGCGCCACGTCGAGGTCGTCAACGCCTGGACGGAGTGCACTGACAAGCTCTCCGCCGAGATGCTCGCCGGCTTCAACGAGGACAACCCCATCTTCATGATGGCCGACTCCGGCGCCCGTGGCTCCAAGACCCAGCTGCGTCAGGTCGCAGGCATGCGTGGCCTCATGGCAGACATGTCCGGCGACACGATCGACCTCCCCATCAAGTCCAACTTCCGCGAGGGCCTCGAGCCGCTGGAGTACTTCATCTCCACGTACGGCGCCCGCAAGGGCCTCGTCGACACGGCGTCCCACACGTCCGACTCTGGCTACCTCACCCGTCGTCTCGTCGACGTCGCACAGGACGTCATCGTGCGCGAGGAGGACTGCGGAACGGACGAGGCCGTCACGTACGACATCATCAAGCCGGGCGAGACCGACGTCGACCTCGACCTCATCGGCCGCTGCACGCTGCATGACGTCGTGAACCCCACGACAGGTGAGGTCATCATCGCCGCGGGCGACTACGTCGAGTCCAAGGCGCAGCTTCAGCAGATGGTGGAGGCCGGCCTCAAGAAGGTCGAGCTTCGCGCCCTGCTCACCTGCAAGTCCAAGTACGGCGTCTGCCAGCGCTGCTATGGCTGGGACCTCTCCACGCGTCGTCCCGTCAACATCGGCACCTCCGTCGGCGTCATCGCCGCGCAGTCCATCGGCGAGCCGGGCACCCAGCTCACCATGCGTACGATTCACTCCGGCGGCGTCGCGGGCGCCGACGACATCACGCAGGGCCTCCCGACGGTCGCCCGCATGTTCGACGTCGTCGGCAACGTCAACGAGAAGATCCTCGGCCGTGAGGCTGACCTCGCTCCCTACTCCGGCATCCTCTCGATCACGCCCGAGCAGACCGAGTACCTCATCCGCATCCTCGATGCGGACGACCGCTCCAGGATCCTCGTCGAGTGGCGCGTCCCTGCGTCCGTGCGCTTCATGCCGGGCTTCGAGGACGGCGTCGAGGTTCGCGCCGGCGACCAGATCACCCGCGGCTTCGTCAACTTCCGCAAGCTCCGCAGCCTGACGGACATCGAGTCCACCATGCACACCTTCGTGAAGTCGGTCAAGGACGTCTACACGTCCCAGGGCGTCGACCTCAACGACAAGCACATCGAGGTCATCGCCCGACAGATGCTCCGTCGCGTCCAGGTCACCAACCCCGGCGACTCCACGTACCTCCTCGGCCAGTACGTCGACCGCTACGTGTTCGCGGACACCGTCCGCAACATCGCGCTCGCCGGCGGCACCCCGCCCGAGGCGGAGCCCGTCATCCTCGGCACCCTCAAGGTCGCGAGCTCCATCGACTCCTGGCTGTCCTCCGCGTCGTTCATCCGCACGGCTGGCGTCCTCACGGAGTCTGCCATCAAGGGCGAGGTCGACCACCTGCTCGACCTCAAGTCCAACGTCATCGTCGGCAAGAAGATCCCGGCAGGCACCGGCCTTCGCGCATACGACGACGTCAAGCTCACCTATCACGGCAAGCGCATCGACGGACCCACCTCGCCCATGGCGAAGTCGCTTCCCGAGTGGGCTCCCGAGGAGCTCAAGGGCATCGAGGAGCAGCTTCCCAAGCAGCTCGACTGGATCGGCGACGACTACGGCTACGGTGGCGTCTACTCCAAGAACGGCCGCACCCTGTCTTCCGAGGACGCGAAGCTCTACCTCTTCGACGACCTCGGCGTGTCGCAGCGCTGGACCAACAAGTTCAGCGAGG
>ERZ507035.754-NODE-754-length-12252-cov-2.954825_pt1 | contig 12252 bp, 5 predicted proteins | sample MGYA00512873_ERZ507035 | MGnify/ENA metagenome assembly ERZ507035
TTTTGATCCTAAAAGTAATACTTATTCTTTTGAGTTTTCTACATTCAATTTTCATAATCGAAAGAATACTTATTTTAAGTATCGTTTAAGGGAATTGGATGGCAACTGGAGTCATACATTACTTGGAGAGAACCGGATTACCTATAATTATTTACCACCGGGACAGTACACTCTTGAGGTACAAGCCTGCGAAAATAATATCTCGTCTCCTATACGTAATATATCCATTTATATCGCCTCACCTTGGTATCTTACTTCGTGGGCACTGGTTATTTATTTTGTTGGAGCAGTTATGTTGATTCTAGGTTCTATAAACCTATATATTCGTCAGCAAAACCATAAAAGAAGAGATGAAATAAATGAAGAGAAAATACGCTTTTTCATTAATATAGCTCATGAGATACGTTCTCCATTGACATTGATTATAAATCCGTTGAATGAGCTACTCAAAAAAAGTACGGATTCTGGTATGTTAAAAATATTGAGAATGATGGAACATAATACTAATCGTATTATGAGTCTTATAAATCAGCTTCTTGATATTCGGCGTATTGATCAGGGACAAATGAAGATAAAATGTAGGGAGACTGATTTGATTAGTTTCATTGATGATATTTATGAGATATTCAGCTATCAAGCAATTAAGCGGAATATAAATTTTACTTTCAACCATACTTCCGAGAAACTCTTTGTTTGGATTGATGTGAAAAACTTTGATAAGATAATAATCAATTTGTTATCAAATGCATTTAAATACACTCCTGATGGTGGGGAAATAGAAATAGTACTTACTGCAAAAGAAGAGCTGAAAACAAATTCTCCATTGAGGAAATATGCTGAAATTTGTGTGCGGGATACCGGTAAAGGTCTTGATAAAAAAGAGATGGAAAAAGTTTTCGAACGTTTTTATCAATCGCCTTCCGATCCAAATCGTAGCTTGGGTTTCGGCATAGGATTGAATTTGGCTAAAATGTTAGTTGAGCTTCATCATGGTACTATCAAGGCGGATAATCGCTCAGATAAACAGGGAAGTTGTTTCACAATACAAATTCCGCTTGGAAATGACTTCTTATCTGCAGAAGAACGAGAAGTAGAAGTTGTGGAAACATCTCCTATTCACAATATTCCTATGGAAGAATGGGTTGTAGATGCAGAAAGTGCTGCATCTAACAAGAAAAGCAAGTATCGAATTTTACTTGTTGATGATGATAGGGCTCTGTGTGAGTATTTGCAGGACAAATTAGGAGATATCTATAGGATTACTACTTGTCACAATGGACAGGAAGCATTACAAGTAGCGATGAGTCAAACATTCGATTTGGTTATTTCAGATATTGTTATGCCGATAATGGATGGATTCGAACTGTTACATCGGATTAAACGAACACCACAAATAGGATATCTGCCCGTTATTTTATTGACATCGCAAACAGAGTTGGAAAATAGGATTAAGGGGTATAAAGAAAAAGCTGATGCCTTCCTATCTAAACCTTTTAATATTGATGAGCTAATGATGCTCTGTGCTAATTTGATTGAGAATCGCATCCTTATAAAAAGTCGGTATAATATTTTGGAGAAAGATATAAAATCAATTAATATAAAAGCTAATGATGAACTTTTTCTTGAGCGTCTTATAAAGGTCATCAATGAAAACCTGTCAAATGTTGATTTTACTGTTGAAAATTTAGCAGATGAAGTAGGTATAAGTAGAGTGCAACTTCATCGTAAATTAAAAGATTTGATAGGTGTATCTACAAGTGAATTCATTCGTAATTTACGATTGCAACAGGCAACTATCTTACTCAAGGATAACAAAGTTAATATTTCTCAGATAGCCTATGCTGTTGGATTTTCAAATCCGATTTTGTTTTCTTCTACTTTCAAGAAAACGTATGGATGTACCCCTAGGGAGTATAGGGAGAGGAATATGTAACAAAATAATATATAGAATGTAACGCCTATGTTACAAATGGCCGAATAGTATGTAACAATAAACTAGAGCATTTCATAACCGTATTACTATGTTTGCAGCGTGTAAATTTTAAATTTAATATGTTATGAAAAATGCTTTTAATTTTAGGCCATGGATGGTTTTGGCTGTCTTGTTGACGTATTCATTGGGGACGTGGGCTCAATCTATTACGTTAAAAGGAATCGTGAAAGATGACTTTGGTGAAAGTATTATTGGTGCTAGCGTTTTGCAAAAAGGTACCACGAATGGTACGGTAACTGATTTGGATGGTAATTTTACTCTGACTGTTCCTAATAAAAATGCGGTGCTGGTTATTTCATTCATAGGCTATCTTACGCAAGAAATAACTGTAGGAAATCAAACTCATTTCAATGTTCTCTTAAAAGAAGACGCACAAAATTTGGATGAGGTGATTGTTATTGGTTATGGTACGGCAAAGAAAAGTGACTTGACGGGAGCCGTAACTCGTGCAGATATGGGTGCGTTGGAAAAATCACCTAATGTAAATGTTTTACAAGGCTTAAAAGGGGTTGTTCCAGGTCTGAATATTGGTATTGCAACCAAAGCGGGAGACTCACCTACTGTTTCTATTCGTGGTCGTAACTCTATTTCTGGTTCTACTGAGCCATTAGTTGTATTGGATGGAGTTATTTATCGTGGTAATATTTCTGATATTAACCCAAGTGATATTGCATCTATTGATGTGTTAAAGGACGCCAGTAGTACAGCTATTTATGGTTCACAAGCAGCAAACGGTGTGTTAATGATTACTACTAAAACGGTTAAAAGTGTTTCTAAGCCGATTTTGGAATATAGTGGTTCATTTACTTTGCAAGGTTTGATTAACAATGATATGAAACGTCTTGACAGAGATGGTTTCGCTACTCAGGTTGCTGATATTAAGTTGGCTGAGAGTCGTATGGGAACTGATATGTTACAACGTAATCCGGATTTCAACCCCGCTACTTATTTTAAAGATGGAGAAGTGATAACTGGTTATAATAATGGTGTGAATACCGATTGGTGGGATTTATTGACGGAAGATGTTCCTTATATTCAAAATCACAACATTAGTGTTCGTGGAAAAACAGAAAGGAATAGTTATTTTGTTTCTTTTGGTTTTACTGACCAACAAAACTTAGTTGTTAATGATACCTACAAACGTTATAATGTTCGCATGAACTTGGATAGTAAAATTACAGACTGGTTAAAAGTTGGAACAGCTTCCTATTTTAATATAAGTAACTTCTCCGGTGAGAATACTTCATTTAGTAGTTTGTTTAGCATTCCGGCTTCTGCCACTCCATATGAAGAAGATGGTAAAACATTGAAAGTACAACCTTTGGTAAGTACTGTAAATCCTTTGCTGACAATGAGTAATCCTGATAAGGATATACGCTATAACTTGTCAGGTAATGTATATGCCGATGTTAGTATTCCTTGGGTAAAAGGTTTGAGTTATCGTATCAGCTATGCGAATAACTGGACGATCTATAATTATTATAATTTTAATCCGTATGGCAATACTTTGTTAGGTCAGGCAGAGAAGAAACATACCAACCAAAATGAATGGACGTTAGACAATATCATTACTTACCAAAATACATTTGGAAAACATTCTGTTAATGCCACATTTGTATATGGTGTTGAAAAACGCACTTATGAGAGCACTGATGCTATTGCCAAAACTTTTACTGATAAGACTCTAGGATATAATAATATGGGAATGGGGCAAGCTGACTTGAATGCCATTACTTCAAATGCTTGGGAAGAAAGCAGCTTGTATAACATGTTGCGTTTAGTCTATACTTACAATGATCGCTACATTGTTACTGGAACCATTCGTCGTGACGGTTTTTCGGGATTCAGTAGTGGTAATAAGTTTGGTTATTTCCCATCAGTAGCTGCGGCATGGAGACTCTCTGAGGAATCTTTTATTAAAGATAATATCAAATGGATTGATAACTTGAAACTACGTTTGTCTTATGGTACCAGTGGGAATAGAACTAGTGGACGCTATGCAACTATGGCGCAAATGCAAAATAATTCATCCTATGGTAAGGGATATGTGTATGGTGATGGTGCAAAAGGTGGCTTGTTGCAACTAATGAAAACTTTGCCGAATCCCGATTTAAAATGGGAGACGACCAAATCGGTCAATTTAGGTCTTGACTTCAGTGTATTGGGGGGACGTTTGTTTGGTAATTACGAGTTTTATGTATCTAAAACCAGTGATTTGTTGTACGATGTTGAAATTCCTCATATGAATGGTATGGTTACTAACAGTATTCCTACTAACATCGGTAAGTTGCGCAATATAGGACATGAATTTAGTATTACTGGTATCCCCATTGTTAACAAAGATTTTCAATGGACCATTACTGCTAACTTCTCATTGAATAAAAATAAAGTAGAAAGTATCTTGGGTATTGATGCGAATAAAGATGGTAGGGAAGATGATTTGGTTGCAAGTAATATCTTTATTGGTGAACCCTTAGATCCGATTTATGATTATAACATCATTGGCATGTGGCAGGTAGAAGATTATAATAAAGGCATAATTCCTGATGGTTTCTTGTATGGTACTTACAAGATTGAAGATGTTAACCATGACAACGCATACACAGCTGAGGATGACCGGAAGATTCTTGGTTACAAAGATCCTTTATATCGTTTCAGTATTCAAAACAATTTTACTTATAAAGATTTTGAGTTGAATATCTTTATCAATTCTGTACAAGGTGGTAAAAATCACTACCTGGGCCAACCTGCTGGGAAATTAGTCATTCCTGATCACCTGTTGAGTAACAGTTTCATGAAATTTGATTATTGGACTCCCGAAAATCCAGATGCTCGATATCGCCAATTGGGATTCTATACTAATTCATTAGGTTCAGGATTTTCACCTTATATTTCCCGTAGTTTTGTTCGTTTGCAGGAGTTATCTTTAGCATATAACCTGCCTAAAAAATTCTTGAGCAAGATTCATGTAAATCGTGCGAAAGTGTTTATCAGCGCATCCAACCTCTTTACTATAACAGGTTGGGACGGATGGGATCCTGAAGCAGGACAAGGCATTAGCTATGACTTGGATGGAGGTTATCCAACGATGAAGAGCTATACACTGGGATTGAACTTTGAATTCTAAAAAATTAAATACGTATCACAATGAAAAACTTGAAATATATATTTGCAGCTGTTGCATTATCATGTTTAGGCACAGCTTGTAATGAAAGTAGCTGGTTGAAAGAAACTCCCTACGATTTCTATACGCCTGAAAATTCCTATACTACAACTGACCAGTTCCAAAATGCGTTAAATTACTTGTATGATCAGGTACGAGGGATGCGTTGGAAAATGGGTGACCAAAATATGGCTTTAATTTGCAGTGATATTGCTTCCGGTGGAACAGATACTTCCCCTGTTGCTAAATTTAATGACTTTAAAACGTTTCTTACTCCCTATACTTATGTAGCCAGTTCATATTGGGATAGAGCTTATTCAGCCATAGCTAATGCAAATGTTATTATCAGCCGTATTGATATGGAAAATGAGGTAGGTGAGGATAACAAAAAAGTAATTAAAGGACAAGCACTCTTTTTCCGCGCTTATTTTTATAATTTCTTAGCAAATTTATATGGCGGTGTTCCATTGATATTAGAAGAAGCTACCGAACCTCGAAAGGATTATGTACGGGCAACGCGTGAAGCTACTTATGACCAGGCACGTCAGGATTTGGAAGATGCCATCAAAATGCTGAATGATATTACAAAGGCTAAAGATGGTGAAGTAAATATTCAGGCTGCTCAACATTTGTTGGCGGAAGTTTATATTTCTCTTGGAGATTATTCCAAAGCCATTGCTGCAGCTACTGCTGTTATTACTCACCCCAGTATGGGATTGATGAAAACACGTTTCGGTTCAAGAAAAGACGAAACCGGTGATCCTTATTGGGACTTATTCCAATTGAATAACCAAAACCGTTCAAGTGGTAATACTGAAACAATTTGGGCTTTACAGTATGAATATAAGAACTCCGGTTCTTCCTATAGTAATGAAATGCCGCGTTGGTTACTTCCTTATTATGAAGGCTTGAATGTGCGAGATAAAGAAGATAAAAAGAATGTAAAAGCCTTTACACTCAACACGATGGAAAAAGGTGGTAGAGGTATCGGTACTATTCGTCCTACTAATCACTTCCTCAACGAAATTTGGGAATCGGGAGATATCCGTAACTCTGAATTGATGATTATACGCGATTTCCAAGTTGACAATCCGGAAGCGAAAGATTTCAAAAAATGGATCATGGCTGATGGGTTATATGATAAGTTTAATAAGGAACAACAAACTCGTCAGTTCTATCCGTTTATTATGAAATTCAGTCAGGTCGGTACTTTAGAGGACGATAATTATCAGAAAAATGCTGACGATACATATAAACTTACAGCTTTGGGTGAGCATGGCGTGGTTTACGCATGGGGAAGTCTAAGTGCTAATACTTCTATGAAAGACGAATACATGTATCGTTTGGCCGGTACTTATCTTCTTAGAGCAGAAGCCTATTTGGCCAATAATGAACCGGATAAGGCTATGGCAGATCTGAATGAACTTAGAGATCGTGCTCGAACTCGCCAGCTTACTAGTTCAAGTGAAGTAACACTCGATTTCATTTTGGACGAGCAAATGCGTGAGTTATATTTCGAAGATTTTCGTGTGCCTACCTTATGCCGTTTAGGTAAAATGGTGGAGCGCTCTAGAAAATATAATCCGTTTGGTGCAAATGTTGGTGATCACCAGAATTTATTCCCTATTCCGTATAGCGAAATAGAAAAGAATATATTTAATAAAATAGAACAAAATCCGGATTATGAGAAATTCTAAGAGTTTATGAACTCTTCAGAATCTATCTCAGTGCTTCATAAAAAGTAGGCTGATATTTATCTATTTTATAAATACCAACTTAAAAAACACATTATAGCAAATATTGTTATGAGGAGATTATTACTATTATGTTATTTGGTTACGGCGGGAGTTGTCGGGATATTCGCTCAAGGAGAAAACCGATTAAAGGATAACTTTGACTTCGATTGGAAATTTTCATTAAATGATGATCGACAGTATGCTGATCCTGTGTATAATGACCAATCGTGGGAAGATATCCAACTACCGCATGACTGGAGTATTAAATTGAATTTTGACCATTCGATTAGTGGATCGGCAGCTCATTTGCCTGGTGGCATCGGTTGGTATCGCAAAGCGTTTATTGTACCGGCTTCCTATAAAAATAAGTCCGTATCTGTTTTATTTGATGGCATTTTTCATCAGAGTGATGTTTATATTAACGGTAAACATTTAGGTTTTCGGCCGTATGGATTTTGTAGTATTGAATATGATCTGACTCCATATCTGAAGTATGGGGAAAAGAATATAATTTCTGTACGTGTTGACCGTTCGGGAAAAGATAACATCGCTCGCTGGTATACGGGATCTGGAATTTATCGTCATGCTTGGCTGATTGTAACCAACCCTATGCATGTAATTAACAATGGTACTTATGTTACTACGCCAGAGATAGATGCCCAAAGAGCATGCGTGGCTGTTGTGACAAGCCTTACCAACACTTCTCACCAAGAAGAAACCGCTACACTTATGCAATATATTCTGGATAAAGAAGGAAAAGTTGTAGCCAAAAGTGATAACCGAAAAGTTACGGTTCAGCCCAAAGATACGGTTGATGTGACTCAACAACTGAATTTGGAAAATCCTGTGCTATGGTCGATTGATACTCCGTCGATGTATACCATGAAAACCATAGTGAAGATTGGGCGAAAAACCGTTGATGACTATCGTACTCCATTTGGTGTGCGCACTATAGAGTTTACAGCTGATCGTGGATTTTTCTTAAATGGTCAGCAAGTCAAACTTAAAGGCTTGTGTTTGCATCAGGATGCCGGTGCATTAGGGACAGCTGTACCCGACCGGAGCAGTGAACGCCGTTTGGAGATCTTGAAGGAATACGGGTGTAATGCCATCCGCTGTGCGCACAATCAACCCTCTCCTGAGTTTCTGGATATGTGTGACCGTATGGGATTTATCGTAATCGATGAGGCATTTGATAAATGGAAATCCGGTTATTATGCCAAATATTTTGACAAATGGTGGCAAAAAGATATGGAGGATATGTTGTTGCGTGACCGTAATCATCCGTCGGTTGTTTTGTGGAGTATCGGAAACGAGCTGCAGGAAGCGTGGGAAAGCTCTGATGAAGGAGTGGAACGTGCAAAAATGCTGCAGGATTTTGTTCACCAAAAAGAACCGAGTCGTATGGCAATTCTCTCTGCACAAAACAACCATCAGGAAAAGTTTTCTGGTGTAACGGACGTTATCGGATATAACTATTTGGAGGCACGTATGTTAAGTGATCACAAGAAATTCCCCGAACGCCGTTTTATGATAACCGAAGAGCTTCCTTATTATAGTGGTGAAGAAGGAAACATTCGTAGTTATACTCCGTATAATCCATGGAACATCATTGCTGAGAATGAATTTGTAGCCGGTGGATTTATTTGGTCGGGGGTAGATTACTTAGGTGAGGCAGCTAGTCGGGAAAGCCATGGATGGCCCAACGGGCTGTTTGATATCTGTATGTTTGAGAAACCTCGCGCTGCCTATCATCGTGCGATGTGGAACAATAAACCATTGGTAAGCATAGCTTTTCTTGATCCCTCTCTTGATATCGACCATGGAAGGGATTTGTGGCAGTGGCCTAAGATGGCTTCACACTGGAACTTGCCGAGAACGTATTTCGGACAAGTTATTCAGGTGTGCACTATCACAAATTGCGAAGAAGTAGAGATGTTTATGAATGGTAAATCGATGGGCAAACAAAAAACAGCTGACTTTACGAATAATACTATTATATGGAATATTCCTTATCGTCCGGGAACTTTGGAAGCAAAGGGATATAATGATGGGAAAGAAGTAGCAGCTTATCAGCTTGCCACATCAAAAGATACGGATTCTTTAACTTTGACGCCCGACCGGACAATGATTAAAGCAGACGGACAAGATTTGTCGCACATTGCTATTCAGTTGTACGATGAGGATGGGAAACCTGTACAGACGGATGATAAAGAGTTGACTGTAACGGTGGAAGGTGATGGCCGTTTCTTGGGCATTGATAATGGAGATTTAAGACGTAAAAATTCATTTAGCGGGAACAGGTTGAAAACCTATTTCGGCAAGGCGCTGGTTGTTGTACAATCCTTGCGTAAAGCGGGCACGATGACAGTTAGTGTGAAGATGGAAGGAAAAGCAACTCCTTATGTAGTTACCATCCAGTCCGTCCGGTAGTTGGTAAGTGGTTTGATATTAGTTGAATAACAGAAAAGAGTGTACTGTAATGGTGCACTCTTTTTATGTATAAAATAGTTTCGTAATAGGTATATCTTTAGCGTTTGTTATATTGAAAACAGAAAATGTAACATAGAAAATAATGTTGTAGTTTCAGTATAATAAGATGTATCATATCTGATATATTCTAACTGAAAGATTCCGTAATTTTGAACAATAAAGCTGCAGTTAACTTGGAGAGTTGTTTTAATCTAATATGAATATGAGAAGAATTTATTTTTTTGTTTGCATTATTGTATTGTGTTGTATAAACTCGGCTCAAGCGCATCCCCCTTGCCCGGTGAATGCCAGGGGGGTATTGCAATGTGATGCCGAAGTGAAATCATCTTATAAGAAAAGTGTGTCTCTTCATTTTGATGTTGATTCCCGGGAAGAATCTTATGCAGCCCGAATGTTGACGAAGTCTTTGCAAGAACGGGGATATGTAATAAATGCGAATAGTGGAGATTATTCAATCAAATTCTTTATTGACAAGAGGAAATATGATGCCGAAGCATTTGCTATTATTCCTGAAGGAAATGTAATCAAAATTATTGGAGGAGATTATAGAGGACTTATTTATGGGGCATTGTCATTGTCGGAAGATTTGAGGAATGAAATTTTGTTGGATAATGCGGTTGCTCGGAGTGAAAAGCCGAAATTGATGTTACGAGCTGTAAAGTACGATCTTCCATGGGATACCTATCGGCATAGTGAAGCGTTGAATCTTCATGATGAGACCTGTCGTGACCCGAAATATTGGGAAGCATTTTTGGATATGATGGCCGAAAATAGGCTGAATGCTTTGTCGCTTTGGAACTTGCATCCTTATCCATTCATGATCATACCTAAAAACTATCCGGAAGCGAGCCCGTTTACGAAAGAAGAATACGAAGCGTTCTGGCAGGCCCTGACGACGGCAGAATGTGCCGAACTCCACGATTTTGAAAAAAATGATGCCGTCTTTGAAGGCTGCATGCCTGTAGAAGTCATGGCGTCCCGTGGTATCGATACACTGCGGTTCGGCCCCATGAAGCCTGTAGGCCTTGAAATCCCCGGTACAGGAGAGTTGCCCTATGCGGTCGTACAGCTGCGTCAGGATAATGGCAGCGCAACGCTGTACAATATCGTCGGTTTCCAGACCCATCTCAAGTTCCCCGAACAGAAGCGGGTCTTTTCCATGATTCCCGGCCTGGAACACGCCGAATTCGTCCGCTATGGCGTCATGCACCGCAATTCCTATATCAATTCGCCGGAACTGCTCCTGCCGACGCTGCAGCTGCGCAAACAGCCGAACCTGCTCTTTGCCGGCCAGCTGACCGGCGTCGAAGGCTACCTGGAATCGGCAGCCATGGGCCTGTTGGCCGGTGTCAATGCGGCCCGCCTCCTGCAAGGGGAAGACGGCCTGACCTTTTCCCGGCGCACGGCCATGGGCGGCCTGAGCCAATATATTTCCAGCGGCCCGAACGACCATTTCCAACCGATGAACATCAACTTCGGCCTCATGGAACCGCTGGGCATCAAGAAACTGGATAACAGGCAGGGCGCCTTCTACGTGATGGCTGATGATCTGCTGGGCGGTCTCTATGCAGCCGTTTCTTTAATCATCATCAAAATCATACTGGTTTCGGCTGGAATCATCTAGTCTGGCATTTCTTAAAGCAGACAAATTCTTAAGCAAGCGTTTTCTTAAGCAGACATTTCTTAAACAGACAATAAAAAATAGATTAAAATATGAATTATAGAGATTTCTTACAAAAAGTTATCTATGCCATCATCAATCCACTTATCAAGGCGATGATAGCAGTAGGTATTACTCCTAACATTGTTACTTTCGTAGGATTCCTGGGCAATATCGTGGCAGCCGGTTTCTTCCTCGATGCTGCATGGATGCTCGGAACTGAGCAGGCTGATTATGCATCTTGCATGGTTACTGTAGGATGGGGTGGATTCATCATCCTCGCAGCCGGTCTCTTCGATATGATGGATGGCCGTCTGGCACGTGTGAGCGGCAAGAGCAGTCTCTTCGGTGCACTCTGGGATTCTACACTCGACCGCTACAGCGAACTGGTAAGTCTCTTTGGCATCTGCCTCATCTTCGTACGTATGCAGGGCGATATGACCTGGTTCTGGATGAGCGTAGTTACCTTTGCAGCGATGATCGGTTCTGTGATGGTAAGTTATGTCCGTGCCCGTGCCGAGGGTTTGGATATTGAGTGCAAGGTAGGTTTCATGCAGCGTCCTGAGCGCGTTGTGGTTACCGCTGTTACTGCGATGATTACCGGCTTTACAGGCAATATCTGGTGGCTGGCTGGCGGAATGATTCTGATTGCCGTTCTGGCAAACATCACCGCTTTCTGGCGCATCTGGCATTGTTATGTTGTGATGAACGCTCATAAATAATAAACTCAAGTTCTATCAATAAAAAAGTAGAAAAAAGTGTTTAGTATCTATCTGATTATCCTCCTGGCGGTACTCGCAGCCTGGAAGAAGACACGCCGTTTTGCCTTCTATTTTCTGCCTTGGTTCCTCTTTGGAATCATCTACGATTCGATGCGCCTTTATCCTAACTATATGGTGAACGATATTGATGTGGCGAATCTCTATCATGCAGAAAAGTCGCTCTTCGGCATTGCTGCTTCATCCAGCGCAGAGTTGCAGGCTGTAGCCGACCATACCCAGCTGATGATTCCGGGCGAATACTTCAAGGTTCACCATTGCGGTTTTGCTGATTTCTGGGCAGGCATCTTCTATCTCTGCTGGGTTCCGGTGCCTATCGCCTTTGCCCTTTATCTGTATCTTACGAAACAGCTTAACTGGTTCAAGCGTTTCTCCTGGGCTTTCCTGCTGGTGAATGTCATCGGCTTCATCGGCTACTACATCTATCC
>ERZ507035.760-NODE-760-length-12181-cov-3.709550_pt1 | contig 12181 bp, 8 predicted proteins | sample MGYA00512873_ERZ507035 | MGnify/ENA metagenome assembly ERZ507035
ACGGATGACGTACTCCATGATGAAGCCCATCGCGCACAATTGCAGCAGCGCACGGCAAGCCGACCACAGAAGCGTGCGCCCCACGCCCATACGCATGGTTTCGGAGATGCCGGCGGCGATGGCCACCATCACCAGCGCGGCGATGAGACCCCAGATGTCGATCGCATAGTAGTTGCCGTTCATGCGACGCTCCCTTCTACCGTGTTACCCGTCGAAGTACTACCCGTCGCAGTACCGTCCGCTTCGGCGTTGCCGGACTGCGTGAGCGTGCCATCGGCAAGACGCGTGACACGTGTGGCATGGCCATCCGGCGGCCGGTGCCGGATACGAACGATCGCCATGCCGTCCGCCGCCGCTTTGGCGAGGATACGCGCCACTTTCTCGGCGTTGTCGTCATCCAATCCGGCGTCCACTTCGTCGGCGAGCAGCACCTTCGGACGGGTCAGCAACGTGCGTGCAAGGCTTACGCGCGCCGCCTGACCGCCGGACAAGTCGTGTGGCGGACGGTTCAGATCGATGTCGGCGCAACCCATATTGTCCAAGGTTTCACGGATTCTGCCGTCCGGCAACGCGTCGGTGGGGGAGATCCTGCGTGGTCCCTGCTTCCTTCTCGCCGACTGGCGTATGGCAAGCGTGAACGGCAGACGAATCGCCTGCGCCACCGTCTCGCCCAACAGCACCGGCTTCTGCGGCAGGTACGCGACCTGCGCGCGCCACTGCTGCGGGGTGAAATCGTCGGCGGAACGGCCATCCAACCGTAAATCGCCTGACGCGCGCGGATTGAGCCGTGCGAAAGCGGTCAGCAGCGAGCTCTTGCCTGCGCCGGACGGTCCGACCAAGTCCACGATTTCGCCAGGCTCGATGGCGAAGGACAATCCGGAGAATATGGTGCGGCGTTCACCGTCGACCATAATCGAACAGCGCACGTTCGATGCTTCGAATACGTATGTCATAGCCAAAACCATACGCCAATAGCGAACGGTTCACAGCGGTTTCAGGGTTTTCCCTGAGTTTTGAGGCGAAATCAGCCATAAGGATGACGCGTGCCCGTTATTTTGCGTACTACAACTGTCAAGTTGAAGGAAAACCTATATGTTGGGGATGGGAAATATGCGTCAGTGGCTTATGAACATAAGCCTGGTCGGAGGCTGGTTTCCGGCGGCGGCGTTCGCCGTCGTCGCAGTGCTGTCCGTAACCCTGCTGGTTAGCGCGGCCGTTTCGAAACGGGACGGACGCATACTGGCTACCGTGCTGCCGATCGGCGTTGCGGCCGTGTCCGGAATGGTCGGCTATGTGGTAGCTTGGCTGCTGTCCGACGTGTTCGTGGTGTTCGGCGTCGGATTGGGATCCCGTGTGATGGCTTGGGTGGCGGCTGGTTTCGCCATCGCTGGTTTCGCCATCGCGCATATCGTGTTGAGCAGGGGCATGATGCGCGTGGCCGCGGCCATCTTGACCGTATTCGCGATACTGGCCGCGGCGATCGGCATCGACCAATCGTACGGCGAATACGCCACCATCGGCTCGCTGTTCGGCGAGGATTCCTACAGCCAAGCCGATCTGACCGGACTGGCCAAACGCAAGGACCTCATCACCGTCGCACAGTGGCGCAAACAGGCCGCCAACGGCACAATCCGCAATATTCCGGCGAACGGAACCGTCAACAAAATCGACATTCCGGCCACGAAATCGCAGTTTGAAGCACGCAAAGCCCTCGTCTACCTGCCTCCGGCGGCATTGGCCGACTCGAAACGCAAGCCGGCCCTGCCGGTCGTCCTCATGCTGAGCGGGCAGCCGGGCAGTCCGGGACGCGTCTTCCAAGCCGGCGGCATCCAAACCATGATGGACGGATATGCGAAAACCCACGACGGACTCGCCCCAATCGTCATCGCAGCCGATCAGCTTGGCGCCGATTCGCACAACACGCTATGCGTGGATTCGAAGGTGTACGGCAATGCGCTGACCTACCTGACGCAGGACGTGGTCGACTGGGTGAAAACCAACCTGCCCGCCGCACAGGATGCCAAGGATTGGGCCATCGCCGGATTCTCGCAAGGCGCCACATGTTCGCTGCAGATCGGCGTGAACCATCCCGACCTGTTTGGCACCATGATTCCCACCGACAGCGAAATCAAACCGACCAACGGCAGCCGACAGGAAATGATCGACCGGTTCTTCGACGGCGACACCACAGCCTATGAGAACCAAGTGCCGGTCAACGCCATCCGCAACCACGCGCCCACCCATCAGATGCTCATCATAGGCGCGGGGGAGAAGGACACCACCTCAATACGCAACGTCAAAACAATCGCGCCGGTCGCGGCGAAAGCCGGCATGCGCGTCGCCGCCGTCGAATCGTCCGGCAACGCACACGACTGGCACGCCGTGCAGGACGTGCTGCGTTACGGGCTCGCCGTATTCGGCCACGACACCGGACTGGATGGTGCGAACCCGAACCTATCCGACTATCCGAATCTCAAACGCATCACGATATGACGATCCTGAACACAAACCCGCAAGCCTGAGAATCCCAGAAAAGGAAAGAAATGACTCAAACGCAACCCGCGCCTGCTAAACCAGCCGAGGCATCACCCGCGAAACCACTGTTCGGCTTCCGCGCGCTGCTCGCCGATCTGGCCGGATGGATCAGACGACACCTGCTCACCGTCTGCCTCGTGCTGTTCGTCATCCTCATCAACGTGGGCACGCAGATCGTGTGCGCGCTCATACGTCAGCCGTTCCCGCCGAGCCTGGCCAAAGTAAGTTTCGAAGCGCTCGCACGCGGCCGCTGGTACACCGCGCCGATATCCATGCTGTACGTGCCGAATCTGGGCCGTCTGCTCATCGACGTTCCGCTCATGCTGGTTGCGTTCGGCCTGGCCGAATCGGTGATCGGCAAAATCAAAACCGCATGGGTGTCCGTCATCACCACACTGGGTGGCGTGGCCTTGGGCATGGGACTGTGCTCCCTATCCGACGGGCGCAGCCCCCAATGGCATGCGATCTCGCATGATGGCGCCATCCTTGGTCCACTGATTCTCGTCGCCGGCACCCTTATGTGCGCCAGCGCGTTCACAACCATGCTGTGGCGCCGCCGTATCCGCGTGATCGGCTATGCGGTCGTGCTCATCATGTTCCTCTACCGAGGCGAGGTGAGCGACTACTGCCTGCTTGCCACTTCGGTGATTGGCCACGTGCTCGGCTATCTGATGGCCTCCCGCACGCATGGCGACGAATACCGGCATGGCGCCATCTACGAAATGCGTCGGCTTATCGGCATCGTCGCGGGCGTGCAGGCCATCGGCTCGCTCGTCGCCGTCTCGTCACGCCAATCGTTCGGCCTGCTGTCCATGTTCGGACTGTTGACCGGCTCCACCGACTTCGACACCGGACGTGTGGTCGACTGCCTCAGCGGCGCCTCGCATACGGACTGCTTCACGCAATACCGCATGATGCGTTTCACCATGCCCGGCAACTGGCTGGTATCCATCATGCCGACGCTGATGCTGCTGCTCATCGCCTGGGGTCTGTATCGAGGCCGTCATCTCGCAGCCACGCTCAGCATCGTGTTCAACGCATGCACCATTGCGCTATCGACGGTGTTCTATGTGGCTATTCCGCTGTCCTACGTGGACGGCTCCGACGCCGGTGCATACATGGATGCGATATCCGCATTGCAACGGCACGGCGCATTCCACGCGATGCTGGCCACGATGGCGTTGCCGCTGCTGTGCATCGTCATCATCATCCTGTTCCGCGCATGTTTCACCATTCGCACGAAAAGCGAGACCGTGCTGCGCGGTATCGCCATCACGTTCGCCGCATTCGTATTACTGGGATTGCTGTACGTCGGCTACGGCCTGTCCATGCCGTCCGGCTTCAACGAAACGCCGCTGCTGGTCGATCTGATCGCAGACTACGTGCAGCGTTTGCTGCCGATTGGCCTGCTAAGTGGCGTGGAACCGGCGTTCGTGCCGGTCGGACTGCTTTCCGAAATCGTCTACCAGTGCGTCGGACCGATGTTTTGGCTGGTCGCGCTGTGCTGCACATGGGGTGGTCTGCGTGACCGTTCCATGATCAACGACGCGTACCGTCACCGCGTGGACGAGATCATCGGACTCGGCGGCGAATCCATGTCGTTCATGGCCACTTGGAAAGGCAACGATTACTGGTTCTCCGCCACCGGCCGTTCCGCCATCGCCTACCGCGTGTCGTACGGCATCGCATTGACCGTCACCGGACCTTTCGGCGACCCAGACGAATATGAGGACGATCTGCATGCGTTCGCCGACTTCTGCACCCAACGTTCCCTGACACCGGTGTTCTACAGCGTGCACGCCGAACAACGTGACGCGTTGGTCTCCGCCGGTTGGAACGCGCTCGACGTCGGCACCGAAATGGTGATCGACCCGGCCGCATGGCAGACGCGCGGCAAGAAATGGCAGGACGTACGCACCGCCATCAACAAAGCCAAGCGCGACGGCATCACCGACGTGCTCGCCACATTCAAGGAATCGCCGTTCTCCGTGCAGACGCAGATCCGTGAGATCTCCACGCAATGGGCCGGCGAGAAGGCCCTGCCTGAAATGGGCTTCACCCTGGGTGGCGTGGACGAGCTGGTCGATCCACGCGTCAAACTGCTGTACGCGGTGGACACGGACGGTAAGGTGCTGGGCGTCACCAGCTGGCTGCCGACCTATGAGAACGGCAAAGTGGTCGGATGGACGCTCGACTTCATGCGTCACCGTACCGACAGCGTCAACGGCATCATGGAATTCCTCATCGCCCGCATGGCCGAACGGCTGCGCGACGAAGGCGAAGTGCGATTCATGAGCCTGTCCGCGGCGCCACTTGCCGGCATGAGCGGCGAAGGCCACGAACAGGGGGAGAGCGCCGTGCTCGACCACGTGCTGCAGATGGTGGCCGACATCATGGAACCGGCTTACGGATTCCACTCCCTGTTCCGCTTCAAACTCAAGTTCCATCCGGATGAAGCCAAAGTGTACATCTGCTATCCGGATCCGGCGAAACTGCCGCAGATCTCGCTTGCCGTCGCGCAGGCCTACGTGCCGTCGCTCACCCCAGCCGAAGCCATGCGATTCGTACGCACCATCGTGCCTACGAAAACGAACTGAAACCATGCGACCGGTTGACGGCCCGTCATCCCTGAGATGGGCTGTCGCTTTGGGTGCGCTCGGGGCTACACTGGGGAAGGTTCATAAAAAGTACTACGTTTCTCCATGAAAGGGAACAGTATGTCAGCTGAAGCAAACGTCGGCGTCGTCGGTCTGGCTGCCATGGGCGGCAGCCTCGCACGCAATCTCGCTCACCACGGCAACAAGGTGGCCGTGTTCAACCGCACCTACGCCCGTACCGAAAAGCTCATGAACGAGCATGGCGGCGAAGGCGAGTTCTATCCGGCGAAGACGCTTGAGGAATTCGTGGACAGCCTCGTCAAGCCGCGCACCGCCATCATCATGGTCAAGGCCGGTGAGCCGACCGACGCCATGATCAACGCGCTCGCCGACCTCATGGAGCCGGGTGACATCATCGTCGACGCCGGCAACGCCTACTTCCCGGACACCATCCGCCGCGAGAAGGAGATCAGCGCCCGCGGCCTGCACTTCGTCGGCTGCGGCGTGTCCGGCGGCGAGGAAGGCGCCCTGCTTGGTCCGTCCATGATGCCGGGTGGCTCCGAAGAGTCCTGGAAGACCCTGAGGCCGATTTTCGAATCCATCGCGGCCAAGGCCGAAGGCGAACCGTGCGTGACGCACATCGGCCTCAACGGCGCCGGCCACTTCGTCAAGATGGTGCACAACGGCATCGAATACTCCGACATGCAGCTCATCGCCGAAAGCTACGACCTCATGCGCCGCGGCCTGGGCATGACCCCGGCCGAGATCGGCGACGTGTTCGAGGAGTGGAACAAGACCGAACTCGACTCCTACCTCATTGAAATCACCGCCGAAGTGCTGCACCAGGTCGACAAGAAGACCGGCAAGCCGCTCGTCGACCTCATCGTCGACCACGCCGGCATGAAGGGCACCGGCACCTGGACCGTGCAGACCGCACTGTCCCTCGCCGTGCCGGTCACCGGCATCGCCGAAGCCGTGTTCGCCCGCGGCCTGTCCTCCGAAGCCGACCTGCGTGAGGAAGCCCAGAAGCAGGGCTTCGCCGGCCCCGACGGCAAGTTGAACCTCAACGACGACGAGAAGAAGGCCTTCATCGAAGACATCCGCCAGGCCCTCTACGCTTCCAAGATCGTCGCCTACGCACAGGGCTTCAACGAGATCACCACCGCCGCCAAGGAATACGGCTGGGACATCGACCTCGCCGCCGTGGCACGCATCTGGCGTGGCGGCTGCATCATCCGCGCGAAGTTCCTCAACCGCATTTCCGAAGCGTTCGAATCCGGCGAGGCCAACGTGTCACTGCTGTTCGCCCCGTACTTCAAGAACGCCATCGAAAACGCCGAGAAGTCCTGGCGCAACGTGGTCGCCCAGGCCGCCATCAACGGTCTGCCGACCCCGGCGTTCGCCTCGTCGCTGTCCTACTTCGACGGCCTGCGTTCCAAGCGTCTGCCGGCCGCCCTCATCCAGGGCCAGCGCGACTACTTCGGCGCCCACACCTACCAGCGCGTGGACCAGCCGGGCGCGTTCCACACCCTGTGGGCCGAGCCGGGCCGCGAAGAGATCGAAGCCTGATCTTTTCCTTGCCTCTGTGTCAGGGCGGATATGCCAGAGGTCTTGCGATGTGTTCCATTGCAAGACCTCTGGCATATGCATATTACTGAGCTGCGATATTGCCGTACCGTTGCATTGACGGAGCATAGTGTCGCTCCGTAAGCAGAACGAATGGTACTTGTGGTTGTGATGCATCCCATTTGCGTTTCTAGGGGAGTCTAATGCCATCGTCTAACCTCCTTTCGAGAGGTTTTCGGAAGCTATGGGGCGAAATAGGCGGCGGATTGGGATTCCGTAGGTGGTTTTTGCGTTCCATAGGTGGTTGGTCTTGGGAGCCTGCTGCGGAAAAGGCCGGAAACCGGCCTTTTCCATGACCCCGATACTTGGGGCAACCGCCTACGGAAACGCGAAACCGCCTACGAAGCTGCAGTCCAGCGGGAACCTGCGTCAAAACGACACTCAACAATCAATCAACACTCAAAAAAAGGGGTGTCTCACGGCATGAGTCGCGGGACACCCCTGTTACCTGTTACCTGTTTCGGATGAACCTCACAACTTGGAAGCGGCACCCTCGTCAATGAGCCAGAGCAGTTCCTTGCCATCGGCGTAGGAGCTTGGGGCATGCGGGTTGTTGCGCTGGGCGAAGGCGGCCTTGACCGCGCCGGCCTTACGCTCTTCGGAGGTGAACACCCACGTATGCTTCGACCGGGCGATCATCGGCACGGTCAATGTCAGGCGCAGCGGCGGCGGTTTCGGCGAATCGCGCACGCCTGCGACCAGCACGTGCGGGTCGTCGATCTCGGCCTCGCCGTGGTCGGGGAACAGGGACGCGAAATGCGCGTCCGGCCCCATGCCGAACATCGCGATATCCAATGCCGGATTCTCGCCCAACTGCTCGATGAGCTCGCGCTGGTACTCCGCGGCGGCCTCGGCCAGCACCGCATCGGTCTGTTCGGGGGAGGCGGCGGCGATCTCCTCGGCGCCGCGGGTATCGGCCGGCATCGCATGGATATTCGCCGCCGGCATGCGCCCGCTTTCCACAAGCGCACCGTACCAGGCCTCGCGAGCCTGCTTCGCGTTGCGGTCGTCGTCATCGGCCGCCACGAAGCGCTCGTCGCCCCACCACACGTGCACACGGCTCCAGTCCACGGCATCGTTCAGCGGGCTGGCGTTCATCGCGGCGAACACACGGTTGCCGTCGGTGCCGCCGGTCACGGCGATATCCACACGTTTACGATTCGGCTCGGCCAGCAGATCGATGATGGTCAGCAGCGTGCGCGCGGCCACAGCCTCCGCCAGTACCTGCGGATTGGGGTATACGACGGTTTTACGTTCTGTCACGTTCACTCCTTGTATTATGGTTCGACGTTCGGTGGCTACTGCCTGGGCTTGACGAGATCCAGTCCTTGCGAGACGACCTCGCTGTAGATCTCATCGGGGTAGAGGCGGCCAAGCTCCTCGCTCAGGCATTCCTCAAGCGTGCGCGCGGGCACGCTGATGGTCTGCGGCGACTGGCCGGGCACACTGATCACGGCGAACCCGTCGTCGGTGGAGGGGCGCTCCAGGCTCAGCACGCCGTCGCCGCGCGTCAGGTACACGCCGGTGACGGCCGTGGCGTTCGGATCCTCCTCGATCATCACCGGCACGTTCAGGCGCAGTCGCAGCCATGCGGCCAGCAGATCCAACGGCAGATAATCCTTCTGCCCGGTCACGCGCACATTGCTCACCGGCAGGTGCGGCGGCTGGTCGAGCATCGAGGCGATCATCGCACGCCATACGGTCAGGCGTGTCCACGACATGTCCACGTCCTTGGCGGAGCGGTTGCGGCGCAGATCGTCCATCGTGCGCCGCGGGTTCGAGGAGTGCATCGCGTCGGTGATGCGGCTGCTGGCCATGGAACCGAGCAGGTCCTTCGACAGATTCGCGGGCGCCTCGTTCGGCCACCATGCCACCACGGGGGCGTCGGGCACGAGCAGCGGGATCACCAGGGTGTCGGCGTGACGGACCAGACCGCCGCGCGGACGAAGCACGATGATCTCGCCCGCACCGGCGTCGGAGCCGAAGCGGATCTCGGCGTCAAGGAAGGTGGGATGCTCCTCTTCCGGGCTGATCTTGCGGCTGCTCGGGGCGACCGCGATCACACGGCAGGGATGCTCGCGGCTCGCATTGTTGGCCACCTCGAGATCATGCTCGAGATCGGACTCATTGGTGGAGATGAGCAGGGTGAGCACACGGCCCAATGCCGCCTCGCCGCGCTCCTCGTGCAGTTCGTCGATTTTCGCCGAGATCTCACGCGTCTCGGTGTCTTGCAAGGTAATGATCACGGCATCCTCCAACGGTGTCCATCGCGGGCGAGCATTTCAACGGCCTCCTCCGGCCCCCACGTGCCGGAACGATACGGCTGCGGCTGGCCGAGCGTCGACCAGAACTCCTCGATCGGGTCGAGGATCTTCCACGAAAGGTTGACCTCCTCGGTGGTGGGGAACAGCGGCGGGTCGCCCAGCAGCACGTCGAGGATCAGGCGTTCGTATGCCTCAGGGGAGGATTCGGTGAACGAGCGACCGTAGCCGAAGTCCATCGACACATCGCGCACCTCCATCGACGTGCCGCCCGGCACCTTCGCGCCGAAACGCATGGTCACGCCCTCGTCGGGCTGCACGCGGATCACGACGGCGTTCTTGCCGAGCTCCTTGGTGGCGGTCGATTCGAACGGCAGATGCGGGGCGCGTTTGAACACCACGGCGATCTCCGTGACGCGCTTGCCCAGGCGCTTGCCGGTACGCAGATAGAACGGCACGCCGGCCCAGCGGCGGGTGTCGACGTCCAGGCGGATCGCGGCATAGGTCTCGGTGGTGGACTCGGGGTCGATGCCCTTCTCGTCCAGATAGCCGACCACCTCGTGCGAACCCTGCCAGCCGGCGGCGTACTGGCCTCGCGCGGTGTGCGCAGCCAGATCCTTGGGCAGGCGGACGGCGCGGATGACGCCATCGAAGGCCGCCGCGTCTTCAGCGATGCCGTCGAGGTAACGCTGGCGAAGGCCGTGAGCCTTATCGCGGATGGATACCATGAGTTTCTCGATTTCATCGTAGCCCTTCTTGCCGATGGTCAGGTTGGCGACCATCTCTACGAGCGCTGCTGCCGAAGCAGCGGTCATAGCGGCGATGCCGCCGCCGCCGGGAACGGGTTCCTTGGAAGCCGTGACTTCCAGGAGCCCGTCGAGGGGCATGGATTGGAATTGTGCAAAATCCATCTTAGAACAATCCCGTAATGATGCGTTTTTCGTCGATGTCCATGCGGTTGGCAGCCGGTACTTTCGGCAGGCCCGGCATGGTCATGATATTGCTCGTCTGGCAGACGATGAAGCCCGCACCGGTGCAGACGCGGACGTCTTTGACCGTGACCTTGAAGCCCTTCGGTGCCCCCAGGAGCGCCGGGTTATCGGACAGGGAATACTGCGTCTTGGCCACGCAAATCGGCATTTTATCGAGGCCAAAGGCTTCCAGTTCCTTGATCTGTTTCTGAGCGTTGCCTTCAAAGAGGACGCCGTCGCCGCCGTAGACTTTCTTGACGATAGTTTCCAGTTTTTCAGGAATCGAAGCGTTGACGTCGTAGAGCGGTTTGTACGGGGTCTTCGGCTGCTGCAGCAGTTTCAGGACTTTTTCGCCCATTTCGACGCCGCCTTTGCCGCCTTCGGCCCAGCAGTTGTTGAGGGCGACTTCGACGCCGTAATCTTCGCAGAGTTTCCGCAGCGTAGCGATTTCTTCATCTGTATCGCTGATGAATTTATTGATGCCTACGACGACGGGGACGTCGAAGAGGCGCATATTTTCGATGTGTTTGGCCAGGTTGGCAAAGCCCTTCTTCAAGGCTTCGACATTTTCTTCCTGCAAGTTCTTCTTGTCGACGCCGCCGTGCATCTTCAAGGCACGGACGGTCGCGACGATGACGACAGCATCGGGTTTGATGCCGGCGAAACGGCATTTGATGTCCATGAATTTTTCAGCACCCAGGTCGGCACCGAAACCAGCTTCCGTAACGGCGATATCGCCCATCTTCATAGCCAGTTTGGTTGCGACGACAGAGTTGCAGCCGTGGGCGATGTTAGCGAAGGGACCGCCGTGGACCAAGGCCGGCGTATGTTCGATGGTCTGGACCAAATTCGGCTTGATGGCATCTTTCATGAGGATGGCCATGGCGCCTTCGACGCCGAGCTGACGGGCTTTGACCAGATTGCCGTCCAGGTCATAGGCCACGGTGATGTCGCCCATGCGCTTCTTGAGGTCCATGAGGTCGCTGGCCAGGCAGAGGGCTGCCATGATTTCCGAAGCGACAGTGATCATGAAATGGTCTTCCCGCGGGAAACCGCAGACTTTGCCGCCCATGCCGACGACGACGTTGCGCAAAGCCCGGTCGTTCATATCCATGACGCGTTTCCAGATGATGCGGCGCACATCGATGCGCAGGGCGTTGCCCTGGTGGACGTGGTTGTCGATGGCTGCGGCCAAGAGGTTATTGGCTGCCGTAATGGCGTGCATGTCACCGGTGAAGTGCAGGTTGATGTCTTCCATGGGCAGGACCTGGGAATAGCCGCCGCCAGCAGCACCGCCTTTGATGCCGAAGACCGGCCCCAGGGACGGTTCGCGCAGGGCGACGACAGCCTTATGGCCCATGTAGTTCAGTGCCTGGGCCAGGCCGATAGTGGTCAAGGTCTTACCTTCGCCAGCCGGTGTCGGCGTGATGGCCGTGACCAGGACCAGTTTCCCGTCTTCATTCTTCGACAGGCGCTTGATGGCGTCAAAAGAAATCTTTGCTTTATATTTTCCGTAGAGTTCCAAGTCATCATCGGTGAGGCCGACTTGTTTTGCAATGGCCGTAATCGGTTCCAATTTCGTCTGCTGTGCAATTTCGATATCGCTCAATACCTTTGCCATAGTAGTTGTCACTCCTGTTCTTTTCTTTGCATAAAAAAAGGCCGCTCCGCTGGAAGGTTGCCCAGACGGTCGGCTTCAAGAAATCATGCTCCCCGTGGTAACTCCACTTCCGTCAGTCACATGTTTCAGATTTATTATACCGTCCGCAGACGGGAGATGTCAAGAAAAAGGACCGCCCTTCGGACGGTCCCTTTTTCTGTAGGGGCGCCACGTGGGGCGTCCGCTCCAGGATGATGTGATTTCCATTTCCCATTCGGTTTACTGGGAGAAACATCCAAATTCCGAACGGGGCGCCCACGTGCGCCCCCTACAGTGCCACTATCCACTAACCCGCCTGTTGTTCAAAGATGTCCTGGGCCAGGCCCATGGGTTCATCGCGGAAGAGGCGTTCATCCATGGTCTTCAGATTTTCGGCGATGTGCGGTACGAATTCCATCTGGTCGAGGATGTCCTTTTGCAGATCCACGCCCGGTGCGATTTCCGTGAGGACTAAGCCCTTATCGGTGAGGACGAAGACACAGCGTTCGGTGATGAACATGACCTGCTGGTTGTGTTTATGGGCATATTCAG
>ERZ507035.802-NODE-802-length-11601-cov-5.752642_pt1 | contig 11601 bp, 9 predicted proteins | sample MGYA00512873_ERZ507035 | MGnify/ENA metagenome assembly ERZ507035
TTTCATAATAAACGTTATGGCTTTTTCATGGTTAATTCCGATACGCTGATGCATAACTATCAGGAACTGTGGATGTCACGCTCCGATCAGCAAATTTTGTCAAAACTTGTAAAGTCTGCGAAAACTGTGGAAAATGGCCAAGTCGGCATGCTGTTTGAAAATATGGGCATTACCTATCTGGGTCCGGTGGACGGCCATAATATCCAGGCTCTCTGCAAGGTGCTGAGGGAGGCCCAAAAGCTGGATCACGCTGTTCTGGTCCATGTGATGACGAAAAAGGGTAAGGGATACCGTCCCGCGGAGAAGAATCCGTCCTATTTTCATGGAGTGGGTCCCTTTGACATAAAGACGGGAAAATCCCTGTCAGCCCAGACCAATCCTTCCTATACGGACGTGTTCTCCAGAAAGCTGTGTCAGCTGGGGGAGGAGCATCCGGAATTGGTGGCGGTTACTGCCGCCATGCCGGACGGTACGGGGCTGGCTGCCTTCGGAAAGAAGTTTCCGGACCGGTTTTTTGACGTGGGAATCGCGGAGGCCCATGCAGTCACGTCTGCCGCAGGCATGGCGGCGGCGGGGCTCAGGCCCGTGGTGGCGGTCTACTCCTCCTTCCTGCAGAGGGCCTATGATCAGGTCCTGCACGATGTATGTATCCAGAACCTGCCGGTGCTCTTTGCGGTGGACCGGGCAGGGCTTGTGGGAAGCGATGGGGAGACCCATCAGGGAATCTTTGATTATTCCTTCCTGACCTCCATCCCCAATATGAGCGTCATGGCTCCCAAGAATCTGTGGGAGCTGCGGGCCATGCTGGACTTTGCCATGGATTATGGCAGTCCTCTGGCCATACGTTATCCAAGGGGCGAGGCGTACCGCGGGCTAAAGGAATTCAGACAGCCCATATCATACGGTGTGGGAGAAATGCTTTATGAGGAAGAGGATATTGCCCTTCTCGCCGTGGGCAGCATGGTCAGCACAGGAGAACATGTGCGGCAGAAGCTGAAAGCAGAGGGATACAGATGCAGCCTTGCCAACGGCAGGTTTGTGAAGCCCTTTGACCGGAAAATGGTATCCCGTCTGGCAGAGAGGCACCGCCTGATTGTAACCATGGAGGAAAATGTGCTTCAGGGCGGTTACGGACTGGCGGTCACCGCATTCGTACATGAAAACTATCCGGAAGTAAAGGTACTTAATATTGCCATTCCTGACGCATATGTGGAGCACGGAAATGTGTCCATATTAAGGGAAGGATTGGGAATCGACAGCGATTCCATCATAGGGACCATGAAGGCCGGCGGATATATCGGCCAGGAAACATTGGGAATCCGCCCTGCTCCGGACAGGAAGGAAGCTTGGATTTAAGCTGTGGAAAGATGGCAGCCGCGCAGGATGGCGGCAGAAAAGGTTTGTAAGGCATTCGATAACACAGGCGGCATTGCACCCGGAAGGCGGCGGGGAAATGCCGCTTCGGTATAAGGAGAGCGGTAATGAAGAAAGAACGGTTGGACGTACTTATGGTCCGGAGAAACCTGGCTGAGTCCAGGGAAAAGGCCAAGGCCCTGATTATGTCAGGGATAGTCTATGTCAATGGACAGAAGGAAGATAAGGCGGGCACGTCCTTTGAGGAGACAGTACAGATTGAGGTCAGGGGAAGCACCCTTAAATATGTCAGCCGGGGAGGGCTTAAGCTGGAAAAGGCTATGAACCGCTTCGGCGTGGAGCTGGCCGGTAAGGTATGTATGGATGTAGGGGCTTCCACCGGCGGATTTACGGACTGTATGCTCCAGAACGGTGCGGTGAAAGTGTATGCCGTGGACGTGGGCCATGGACAGCTTGCCTGGAAACTGCGCAATGATGACCGGGTCATCTGTATGGAGAAAACCAACATTCGGTACGTGACCCCGGAGGATATCGGGGAACGCATTGAATTCGCCAGCATTGATGTTTCATTCATATCCCTGACCAAAGTGCTGGGACCGGTAAAACAGCTTCTGACCGATGACGGCCAGGTGGTGTGCCTGATAAAGCCCCAGTTTGAGGCCGGACGGGAAAAGGTGGGAAAGAAGGGCGTTGTCAGGGAAAAGGGCGTTCATCTTGAGGTCATAGAGATGGTCATGGATTATGCCCGGAGCATTGGTTTGGGCATACGGGGACTGGAATTCTCGCCCATCAAGGGGCCTGAGGGAAACATCGAATATCTTCTGTACCTCCAGAATAAACCGCAGGAAGAGACGGGGCAGGAGGAAAACGAATTATCGGCCCGGGCCATTGTGGAGCAGGCCCACGAGTGTCTGGATTAAGCGGCCAGCGGTTTGCACAAATGGATAAATAACGTATAAAAACGTCAGGAGCCCCATAACCATGAAACAGTTTTATATTATTGCCAATCTTGACAAAGAATATGTACAGGAGGCCCAGGTATTCATTAAGGCGTACCTGGAGGCAAAGGGAGCAGAGTGTCTCCTGCACCATACACCTGAGAGAACCAGGGGGGGAGCCCATATAGACGGGGCCCAGGTGCCGGGGGATACGGAGTGCGTCATAACAATCGGAGGGGACGGTACCCTCATACAGGCTGCCAGAGATTTGGCGGGTCGCAACATTCCCATGCTGGGGGTGAACCGGGGCCATCTGGGATATCTCAATCAGGTGAGCCGTCAGGAGGACATTGCTCCGGTCCTGGAGTCCCTGTTAAATGAGCGCTACCAGCTGGAACGGCGGATGATGATACATGGGACAGCGTGGAGGAAGGAAGAGATTCTTTTAAAGGACATTGCGCTCAATGAGATTGCCATTACCAGAAAGGATCCTCTGAAGGTGCTTCGCTACAGCGTCTATGTAAATGACGAGTATCTCAATGAATACGCGGCAGACGGCGTCCTGGTAGCCACGCCCACCGGTTCCACGGCGTATAATCTTTCTGCGGGAGGACCGGTCATAGCGCCGGGGGCCAGGATGATGGTGCTGACACCTATCTGTTCCCACTCCCTCAATGCCAGGAGCATTGTGCTGGCACCGGAGGACAGGGTCCGGATTAAGGTCCTTAACAGCGGTCAGGTCGTATCCTTTGACGGGGATACGTCCATGGAATTAAAGGCAGGGGACTGTATCGACATACGGTGTTCCGAACTGCAGACAGTGATGATAAAGTTAAAGCAGATATCATTTATGCAGAACCTCAGCAACCATCTGGGAGGATTATAGACAGCAGGGGCCGCTGAACATTATAAATCAACAAGGAGGGAAGCGTCTCACATGAAGGTAGAGCGCCACAGCAAAATTGTCGAATTAATTGGAAAATATGAGATAGAGACACAGGAGGAGCTGGCTGAAAGGCTGAATGAGGCAGGTTTCAATGTGACTCAGGCAACTGTTTCCAGGGATATCCGTGAACTGAAGCTGACTAAGATGCAGTCGGAGAGCGGAAGACAGCGCTACATGGTATTGGAGAGCCCCAGAGGGACATCCGCCATCAAATATATCCGCATCCTTAAGGACGGATACATGTCCATGGACATGGCGCAGAATATCCTGGTAATCAAGACCGTATCCGGCATGGCCATGGCTGTGGCTGCTGCCCTGGACGCCATCCAGTTCCACGAAATCGTGGGTTGTATTGCGGGTGATGACACCATCATGTGCGCCATACGCAGTGTGGACGACACCATCATTGTCATGGAGAAGATTAAGAAAATGGTGGAAGACTAACGGAAAAGGGGTGTAATATGTTACTGGAGCTGCATGTAAAGAACCTGGCCCTTATTGAAAAAGCGGATGTGGAATTCGGCGAGGGCCTCAATATCCTTACCGGTGAAACCGGAGCCGGAAAATCCATCATTATCGGTTCCGTAACCATGGCCCTGGGCGGCAAGGCGCCCAAAGGCAGTATACGTCCCGGGGCCGACTACGCCTATATTGAGCTTGTGTTTTCCGTCACAGGGGAAGAAAAGCGGAAGGCTCTCAGGGAGCTGGAGGTGGAACCCACAGAGGATGGACTGGTAATTATATCCAGGAAGCTGACTCCGGCCAGGAGCATCAGCCGTATCAACGATGAGACAGTGACCATGGCCAGACTGAGCCAGATTACCGGCCTGCTGCTGGACATACACGGGCAGCATGAGCATCAGTCCCTGCTTTACAAATCCAAGCATCTTGAAATTCTGGACGCCTATGTCAAGGCCGCGACCCAGCCTGTAAAACAGACAATTGCAGACAGGTACCGTATATACCGCTCCCTTGAAGAAAAACTGAGGGGGTTTGATTTGGATGCTGAAAGCCGTATCCGCGAGGCTGACTTCCTTCGGTTTGAGATAGAGGAGATAGAGGCATCAAACCTGAAGGAAGGGGAGGAGGAGGAGCTCACCTCGATTTACCGCCGTTATTCCCACTCCAGGCGCATTGCAGAGTGTCTGGGAGCCGCCTGCGAGGCTGTGGAGGGAGAATGGCTTTCAAGGGCCTTAAAAGAGGCGGAGCAGGCGGCGGAGTACGATGAGACCCTGGGCGGCATCCGGGACCAGCTCTATGATGCGGATTCCATACTGAGGGACGCGGGAAGAGAGATGTCCGCCTATCTGGATTCCATGGAGATGGATGAGGAAACATTCAGGAAAACCGAGGAACGCCTGGACCTGATACATAATCTTCAGGCAAAATACGGAACAACCGTGGAAGCCATCCGCCAGAAGCTGGAACAAAAAAAGAAAAGGCTGGAAGAACTGGAAGATTATGACGCCCACAGAAAGCGTATGGAGCAGGAATTAGAGGAATGCAGGAATGGTTTGGAGAAGCTCTGCGCACAATTAACAGGGATACGTAAAAAGGCGTCCGGGCCGCTTGTAAAAAAAATCAGGCAGGGTTTGGTGGATTTGAATTTCCTGGACGTGGAATTTGACATGGAATTTGAAAAACTGGATCATTTTACACCATCCGGATGGGACGGGGCGCAGTTTCTTATTTCAACCAATCCAGGACAGCCCATGCGCCCTCTTAAGGATGTGGCGTCAGGAGGAGAGCTTTCCAGAATCATGCTGGCCATCAAGACCGTGCTGGCGGATTCAGATGATATACCCACTCTGATTTTTGACGAGATAGACACTGGTATCAGCGGCCGTACCGCCCAAAAGGTATCAGAGAAGCTCATGCTCATAGCAAGGAGCCACCAGATCATATGCATCACCCACCTGCCGCAGATAGCGGCCATGGCGGATTCACATTTTGAAATTGCAAAATCTGCCAGCCAGGGCAGGACCATTACCACCATCCGTCTGCTGGACCGAAAGGCTTCCGTAGAAGAGCTGGCCAGGCTGTTAGGCGGCGCCAGGATTACGGAGGCAGTGCTTAAAAACGCAGGTGAAATGAAGGAATTGGCAGACAGAACAAAATAAAACAGATTGAAATCCTAAGGATGGATAATACTAAGAAAGAGGCAGTGAACATTGCTTCTTTCTTTTTTTGTTGTGGTTCGGCCGTAACCGGAGGAACCAAGGCAGTGTAATGACCCATTTAAAATGAATGACTATATAAGGAGGCAGGGCGATGAAGGGGAAATCAATCTTTTACCGGTGGCTGGGGCGCATCTTCTGGCTGTCCGCTGTGGCTGTTACGGGGTATACATGGTATTACATGGACCAGGCAGTGCCGGACCGGGTGAGTATTATAGAAAATGAAGAGGAGGAATTTTCCTTCGGCCTGCCTTTAAAGGCAACCATATCCAGCGACAGCCAGGAGGTGGCCCTGGCAAATGAGAGCAATATACCGGCGGATCAGATTACCATAAGCGGCAGGGACCATTTTTCCATGTTCGGGGGAGAAAAGGGAAGCTACCAGGTAGGTCTTAAGCTGTTTGGAGTGATAAAATTAAAGGACATACAGGTGGATGTGGTGGACACCAGATATGCTGTTCCCTGCGGTTCTCCCATAGGAATCTACCTGAAATCAGACGGCGTCATGGTCATCGGAACCGGACGCATAACGGGAAGCGACGGCATGGAGGTGGAACCGGCATACGGAATACTGAAATCAGGTGACTATATCGAGGCATTTAACGGAAAGCCCATGAACACAAAGGAGGATCTGATACGGGCTGTCAGCGAGTCAGGCGGCCAGGAATGCGTGCTCCAGGTGCGCAGGGAAGGCGAGGACGTGGATGTAAGTCTGAAGCCGGTCCAGGGCGCTGACGGGCAGTACAAGCTGGGAGCATGGGTTAGGGACGATACCCAGGGTATCGGTACTATTACTTATGTGGATATGAACGGCAGGTTCGGCGCGCTGGGCCATGGAATCAGCGACAGCGATACAGGGGATTTGGTGGAATCCTCGGAGGGAGCACTGTATTCCACGGAAATCATGGGAATCGAAAAGGGCTCCATGGGAAAACCCGGACTGCTGTCCGGCGTAATTTACTACGGTCCCCAGTCCCATATGGGAGATATTGAAAAGAATACAAATGAGGGTGTATTCGGCACCGTCAACCAGCAGTTTAAAAAGCAGATTTCAGGAGAGCCCATGGAAATCGCCTGCCGCCAGGATGTAAAGCAGGGACCGGCCTATATCCGCAGCAATATTTCAGGTGAGCTAAAGGATTATGCCATCGAGATTCAAAAGGTGGATTACAATTCCGGACATAAAAACAAAAGCATGGTCATCAAGGTAACGGACCCGGAACTGCTGGAGCTGACAGGTGGAATTGTTCAGGGAATGAGCGGAAGCCCGATCATACAGGATGGGAAGCTGGCCGGGGCGGTGACCCATGTGTTTGTGCAGGATGCAAGCAGGGGGTATGGGATATTGATTGAGAATATGTTGGAGCAATGAGGCTGGGCAGCCCTCGTCTTTCGTCTGCTATGCGGCGAAAGCCGCGCAACCGCTGGTGCGCGGAGCATGCCAGCGGTTGTGGCCTGGACGGAGTAGCGGGGTGCGACAGGAGCTTACTAATAGATACTGCTTGTTGTAAGAATGTGGATATGTTATTATAGAGATGTTAGAGTGCAGGAGGTAAGATGAACGAGCAGATTAATTTTTCGCCATTAGTTGAGGACGAAAAAGAAGCCTTTAAACAGAAATTATTTACTACAGAATTGTGGGATACAGCATTGGCTCGCCGGAATCAGCTTTTAAAAGTACATTCGACTAATGTCTCAAAACTGGCTCGCGAATTTGCAGGAGAATTCGGCATGGAAGCTCTCTTAGATGTTGCAGGATATTTACACGATTATGGTAAAGCCACACTGGAATGGCAGGAATATTTTAAGAAGAAGCTGTTGCACGAGGATGTAGCAATCGTTCCTCACAGTATTCATGGTGCAAAATATGGTTTTGCTAAAGCTAATTCATACCATTATATCGCTGAATTACTCGGAAACGTTATTATGTCTCATCACGGCATGTTGTATGATAGTATTTCGCCTGACGGAGAAACATTACTGAATGATATTTTAACGTCTAATACAGCATTTATAGTACCAAGAGAATGCTCCATTGATTTTAGCATGCTTAATGATGAATTTATGAAAATTATAAATGCTGATAAAAATGCGGACAAACCATTTTACCTGTCTATGCTCATAAAACTTATTTATTCATGTCTTATTGATGCAGACAGATTAGATGCTTATCTGGTCGAAAGCGGTAACGTATTTTCGCCTGCATCGCCTAATTGGGATTACTTGATTTCAAAGCTTGAAGAAAAGCTCTCCAAATTGCAGGCAAAAGAACAATCGAAAATTTCTGTGTTAAGAAAAACGGTTTCGGAGAATTGTAAAAAAGCAGGATTGCGCGATATCGGAATATATAAGCTAGAAGTTGCTACTGGTGGCGGAAAGACATTTGCGAGCCTGCGTTTTGCACTTGAACACGCAAAGCACCATAAATTAGACAGAATTATATATGTAATTCCATACCTTTCAATCATAAGCCAGTCAGCAAAAGAGATTCGCACCGCGCTTAATTTAGATGAAGATACGGTTTTGGAGCATCATTCCGATTTTTTACCTGATGATGAACAGTATTATAAGTTGCATACAAATCGTTGGGATGCCACTATTATTCTGACTACGCAGGTTCAATTTCTGGAAAGCATTTTTTCTGCAAAAGGTTCAGAACTAAGAAAATTTCATAGTATGGCAAACAGCGTATTGATATTTGATGAAGCGCAAAGTATACCTATAAAGTGTATTCACTTATTTAATTCTGCAATGAACTTTATAAATAAGGTTTGTAAAAGTACCATTTTACTTTGTACGGCAACACAGCCACCCTATGAAGAGGCTTTACGAAGGTTAAATTTTTCTGATAACCCATCATTAACTGATTATATAGAACCTCCAAAAAGATATGAAATAAAAAACGAATTAAGGGCTTGTGGATATACATACCCGGAATTAGCAGACTTTGTTACAAAAAAACTTCAAAAAGCTACTCTGGTGATTCTTAATACAAAAAAAGCTGTAAGATTATTGTATCAAGAACTAAGTAAAAGAAATATTTCAGCGATACATTTAAGTAATAGTATGTGCCCAGCCCACCTTCATGACAAAATAGAAGAAATAATCAAATGTTTGGAAGAAGGAAAGCCGGTTTTATGCATATCCAGTCAGTTAATAGAGGCCGGCGTTGATATTTCATTTGACTGTGTCATCCGCGATTTGGCAGGTCTTGATAGTATTTATCAAGCGGCAGGCCGATGTAATCGTCACGGTAAATCCGACAGTAAGAATGTATACGTAATAAATATAAAAGATGAGGATTTAAGCAAATTACCGGATATTAGAGCAGGCGCCAATATAACAAGAAGGCTTTTTGATGAGAAGAGGAATGATGATATAAATTTATATTACAAATATTATTTTTATTCACAGAAAAATGAGATGGATTATAATATTGATGGGGGCTCGATTTATGATTTGCTGTCCGGCAATGAACAGGGGCAACGGGCTTACCAAAAGCGAAAAGATAAACAGGGAATTGAGCCACCGAAAATACGTTCAGCGATACGTTCGGCGGCTGATGAATTCTTTGTTATTGATAAAGGACATACGGAGGTTGTTGTTCATTATGGGAAAAGTACAGAACTTTTAGAAAGCTATAATACAACAAAGGATATTGTAGAAAAGCGCAAATTATTAAAACAACTTGGTCGATACAGCATTTCATTATACTCATATCAACTGGATAAGTTGAAAAAGAATCATGCAATCGATGATGAAAGCTATAAAGGCCTGACAGTTCTTAAAAATAGCTTTTATGATGAAATAATTGGGTTAAATATTTAGGCCAGCCAGGGATTTTGAGGTTTGCAAGGGAGGTAAATAAGTGGAAAAGCGAAATACAGTACAATTTAAGGTATACGGAAAATATGCATTATTTTCTGATCCTATAACCCGACCGGGAGGTGAAAAAATTAGCTATCAGGTGCCAACCTATCAAGCGATTAAAGGTATTACCGAGAGTATATATTGGAAACCGACATTTATTTGGTATGTTGATAAAATACGTATAATGAAACGGATTCAAACCGAAAGCAAAGGAGTCAGGCCCATTAAAATAAATGGTGGAAATGAGCTGGCTTATTACGCTTATCTTAAAGATGTGGAATATCAAGTGTCAGCACACTTTGAATGGAACAAACAGCGTCCGGAATTAGAATCAGACCGTGACGAGAACAAACACCACAATATCGCAAAACGCTGCATCAGGCAGGGAGGACGGCGGGATGTGTTTTTAGGCACTCGTGAATGTCAGGCATACGTTGAACCCTGTACTTTCGGAGAGGGAAAAAGTGCTTATGACAATTATGGTGAAATTGATTTTGGTATCATGTTTCACGGTTTTGATTATCCGGACGAAACAGGAAATCAGGAGCTTGGAGTTCGGCTTTGGCAGCAAAAAATGAAAGATGGGGTTATAAATTTTTGTGACCCCAGAGAAATCCGAAGCCGTCGTGTTGTCAGCGCATATGACAGCCATTATTCTTTTAAACACTTTGAAGAGGGGGTCAATTTAAAAATTGAGCTGGTTTAAAATTTTAGCTGATACATACGATAATGTTTCAGATATTGTAGGCATACCTGACGAAAAAGGAAATATTCTGCTGCCACTGAATCATACGACAAAAAGTAATTCCGATGTAGGTATTATAATTGATTGTGATGGGAGGTTTCGTGGCGCTGACCCAAGTAAATTGACAATTCTAATTCCGTGTACAGAGGATTCAGAGTCGCGTTCAGGAAAAGCAAATTTTCCACATCCCTTACACGATCAGATTGAATATCTTTCAACAGATGAAACAAAACGGGAGAAATATCTTTTACAGCTTAGCAGATGGAGTGATTTGCATCCAAAAGTAGAAGCGGTGCACAGATATCTTTTAAAAAACACTCTGATTGAGGATTTACAGGGTTGTAATATTAAAATATATGACAAAATGTTTGTTCGATTTTCAGTTGAAATGCCAGGGGACCTTATACCAAATTTGTGGGAAGACAAAACTGTATCAGAGGCATGGCAAAGATATGTAAAACAAGAGCAATCGGGAGTAAAAGCATTATGTTATGTTACAGGACAGCTGTTGCCAGTTGCTGAAAAACACCCTAAAAATATAAATCCTTTGTCTGCAAATGCAAAGCTTATAAGCTGCAACGATGAGGCAAATTTTACATATCGGGGGCGATTTGATAAATCAAAACCAGCGAATGTGATTAGTATTGAGGCCAGCGGAAAAGCACACGCAATGCTGAAATATTTAATTGCCACACAAGCCTACCAGTGTGATTCGCAGGCCATTGCTGCGTGGGCTGTTGACAGCGGGGCGGCACAACCTGGAATATTTGAAGATAGTTTGGGGATATATGCAAATGCCATAAAAACAGAAAGAGATATATTAATTGAAGCACAAAGTGAACTTGATTTAGATTATGCCAAAAAGCTAAGCACGGCAATTAGAGGATATGGCAATTCTGAAAACCTCAAAAATGATAATAGACATATAGCCGTTATTGCTGTTGATGCCGCAACTACAGGGCGGATGGCGGTGACGTTTTATAAAGAATTTCAGGAGAACGAATATATTGAGCGAATTATAAACTGGCATGAAACCTGTCGCTGGTATTTTCATAGCAAGGGGAAAACTTATATATCTGCGCCAGGTGCTGACAAGATAATCGCGGCAGTACATGGAGAGCCAAAAGGAGAGGGATATTCAAAAATAAAGAAACAGTCCCGGGAAAGAATTTTAAGCTTTATATTAAATGGAGAAAAGTTTAGCAAAGCATGGCTGAATGCGGCGGTGAACCGCGTATCCAATCCGTTTTCTTATGATAAAACTGATGGCGGATGGGATTTTTATAAATGGGAGACTGTGGTAAATACCACATGTGCCATAGCTAAAAAACATTATTCAGACGCAGAGGAGGAATTCAAATTGGAACTTGAGAGAAAACGTACTGACCGGGACTATCTCTATGGCAGAATGCTTGCAATTGCCGATAGAATAGAAGGCCATGCAAGATATTTACAGGACAAAAAAAGTGATATTGAAAAACGTCCTACCAATGCTGTTTATAGTGGCTCAGTTGTCAAGACAAAAATCTAAGATTTTTATAATGAACTGAT
>ERZ507035.811-NODE-811-length-11498-cov-22.631565_pt1 | contig 11498 bp, 3 predicted proteins | sample MGYA00512873_ERZ507035 | MGnify/ENA metagenome assembly ERZ507035
GTGTGAAAGTGCCGCCCAAGGAGTTGGTGACAGACTTCAACATGTTTGTCCTGCCGATGGCAGAGCGTGTAACCTTCAACTCGCTTTCCTTCTCAGACTCAACGATGTCAAGATAACCGTCACCATCAACATCCTGCAATGAATATGTAGGGCGGTTGATGCTATGTGAGGTGGAAGCACCAGGGTTGGTTGAAATCTTGATGCTTATGACAGGAATGTTGATGGTCAAAGTGAACGCTGCGTTTGCAGACTCTGATGTAGAGGCTGATTCACTAAGCGCACTTGCACCCTTCCAACTGATAGGCTCGTCAAAGCCATTGCCTGTATTGAGGGCAACAGTGATACCGTCACCATTCTTCCATACCTTGTCAGGAAGACCGTCAGAATTGATGTCGATAAGATTATACTCCTCTTCGCTTTCAGAGGTTACGAGACCAAAGCCTGCTGAGAAGCTACCGGAAGCCTTGTTTATACCTTGGTATTTCTTATCTTCAAATTTTCCCCAGTCATGACTTACATCGCCACCTGCGCCAATATTATAAGAAAGGCTCTTACCACTCTGTATGCGGTCAAGTCCCCAATCAATAGGTTCAGTAAAGGCATAGCCCAGATTTAATCTTACTTTCTTGTCGGAAAGAATCTTGTCTGGTAGTCCATCGCCATTGATATCTATGAACGATTCTACAGCTTCATCCGTATTCTTTGGCGCACTGCCGGAAATGGAGAATTGAGCCAGCCATGAACTCTGTTGGTTCTGTGCGGAAGACTTGCTTCCTGAGATAAGTTTTGTAATGCCAGACACAGAAGCTACTGGATTGCCGCCATATCCCCATGCCTCAGAAGCATTGTCTGAGTTGTTTGAGCCGATACCCTTGTAGATTTCTCCGCTCAATCCGCCCTGCGAATTGGTGTATTGGATACTACCACCAGCAATGATGTCAGGGAATCCGTCACCATTCATATCCATCATGGCAACTTCCGTCTTTGAACTGCCATTTGCATTGTTGTGGGTAATGCCAAGTGCACCACCTTGCACAACGGTACTCTTGCTTGATACCACTTGACTTACAGCTGCCGCACCAGTACCCTGCAAATATTCACCTGCAAGTCCTGCCACTTCAGCATTATTATCCAATGGATTGGTAAGGAGTACATCCTGTTCTGTCAATCGGGCTGTACTTGCCTCGGTTGCAGTAAGATAGATGTCCTGTCGCTGACCGACCCACTTGTCCATAGAAGTCTGGTCTGTACCCAATGGAGTGAATGCCATTGTGAGAGGATCAACCTTGTCGTTCTCGTTTTCAGGCAATTTCAGCAATGACTCGTCAATAGGCTTTGCATATCTGCCCTCTGCCGAGTTATAAACAAAACCTCCCCAGCCACGGTAGAGCATACCGAAGCCAAGATTGTCATTCTCTGCATAGAATCCAGCAAGCACATTCTCTGTTACGAGACCTGCCGCATCTTTCAGAATGGAAACAGAAGCGGAAGCAACTGCTTCGTTCGAGATAGTTGCAGGATAGCTGTATTCAAACCATATCTTCTTTCCTACGGTCGCTGCAAATCGCAGAGTATCGGCTTTCAAGATGCCATTCTCGATATTGAAAGACTTCTTGCCAACAAGTGCATCCTCTGTCTTGGCGGTCAACGTAATCTGACCGTTGATAGAATTGTCCGAAAGGGTAAGCACTGGTGACACAACCATAATTGTATCAGTCGCTGTGGTCAAGTATGGCTTGCCCTCTGCCAAGGCATTTGCAAATGTATTGTAGTGTGCAGGAACGGCTACCGTCTGTTCTATATTGGCAGAGTCCTTATAAGTCACAGACGCTTGCCAACCGATATTCTTCCAATCAACATTTGAGGTAGATGAAATCTCAAAGCTGAAGTTGGTCAGCTTTTCTGTATTCTCCAGACTGATGTTGAGAGAATCACCATTGAAAGCCTCACCAGCCTTCAATGTACGAGCAAGGACAGTCTTCTTGGTATAGTTCGGGTTGTCGTTTCCGTCACTGTCTTTCTTGTCGTTGCTGCCGATGATGCTGAGAACAACATCGTCGGTTGTTACAGGCTTGTGGAAGGCACTGTGAACTTCCACGCTTGCGCCATTCTCTACATTGGCAGAGGTGTTCACATCATAAATGGCACCATCCTCAGGCTTGTACTCCGTTGAAGAAAGACCATTAGGCAAAGTCATTGCCTCGCCAACGTATGTAATGGTTGGCGACCAGTTGACCTTATCAAAGGAACCATTACTTGTCTCCTCGGAGCCAGACTGAACACGGAAATAGATTCTGTTACCACGCTTGACGGCAACAGATGATACGGCTGCACTATATGGACTGTTGTCACCCTTGGCTATTGTCTTGTTCCAAAGCTCATTGCCTCCCTTTTGGATGGCCACTCTTACGCCGTCAGCCTTCTGATACTCATCTGCATCATAGTCACCAATCGGTGCAACGAGGCTTACTTGACCACTAACACTTACTGTTCCGTCTTTAGGAGCCTGCCATACACGCACGATGTCCTCCATTGGCGAGTTCTTGATGGCTTCCGCCTGCTCGTCCTCACTAACTTCCATGACGGATGTGTCAACCTTGCCACCATAGATGATAGGGCTTGGGGTATCGGCACTGCTCAGAGTGAATGTAGGCACGGCATTGCCTGCCTGGTCAAACTCCAAGTGGTTGAAATATACCTTTCCGTTTGAAACGAGGTCAACAAGACCGTCACCGTTGATGTCGCTGAAATATTGTGTTGTCTTTGTTTTGGTCGTGGACTTATTCGTTCCAACAACAGCAGTTAAAGTATTCCAACCGACAACGGCATTCGCACCGAAAGAGTTTGTTGAACTTTTGGATGTCGAGAAACTGCTAATACCTTTTACTTTGATAGGTTCACCATATACAACCTCTCCGTTGTCTGTCTTAATCTGTGGTCGGTAATATACAGAACCACCAGACTTGTACACCTTGTCTGGAAGTCCGTCACCGTTCAAGTCAACGAGCGCTGAAAGTCCCTTGCTTGTATCGCTTGAATAACTATATGAACCACCTGCAGTATTGCTTTTCCAACCACTTTCATCATTTACACCCACACCTGCATAGAAAGAACCACTGACAGAGGAGCTTGTCGTGCCGCCGAGTGCCGTAGGCTTGTCGCTGAAACGCTTGCTGACAGCCTTTAACGGATTGATGAACCCTGCGTCAAGTCCGTCATCGTGCGTGTTCCATTTCTCGGAATCGTCCTTGAACGGAACATATCCCTTTTCAGCCTGCACATCATCATAATAGTCGAAGTTCTGGAAAGCCACTTCCTTTCCTGTGTTGTCATACTGTCTGACACCTGTGAGCATTTCCTTGTGGAATGCACCTTCCTTGTAGTCAAAGGCATAGCTGCGCAATGTCTCGCCCTGGAAATTCACGGTCACTTTCTCCAACAGCTTGTTGGAGGAGGCGAGGAATCCATAGCGGGCATTGTTGGTCTTTACCTGCTTTACCTTGTTGCCATCAAAGAGTACAACGGTGTGCGGTTCCTGTCCTGCATTACCTGCGTGAACCTCCTTCAGATATGCAGCCTTGGCCTTCAAGCCGCCACGCACATCCTCATCCACGATGTCATACACATATTCTATATAGTCACCGTGGAGTTCCTCGACACGTTTCAGCTTCCATTCGGCAATCACCTCACGGGTACTGCCCGAAGCATCGGTGACATTGCCCTTTACAACAGCTCCGTCACCACCATAGATGTACTTGACACCCTGCTTGTCTGTAACCTCCCAATAATAGTTGGCAGGACTGTCACCCTTGCGGATGATACGGCTGAAATCACCGCCTTGGCGGGTGTAGAACTGGCGGTCAGCCTTTCTGTTCATCTTCTCGCCACGGTGTGCGACTCCCATCTGTCCGTTGTCATCCATAGTGGAGAGCATTGAACCGGACAAGAGATAAGTCTCCGTCTCTTTTGACTGGTCATAACGAGGCACGCCCCACCGGGTGTCAAGCGTAATGCTTGGCACGCTGACGTTCCAACCCTCGCCAAGCCAACCGCTACCGCCCTCGCTGCTGTACTGCAAGCCAAGGCTTGGCTGCATACCGTTTCGTGCTGGCGGCATCTCGAACGGATACTGCAAGTTGGCAGAGCCACGGTTGTTTGCGCTTGGAGGCGCAATGACATTTATCTTCGCCGTCGGGTCTGCCGCCTTGATGTCGTTCATCATCGTCGGGGCAAAGCCTTCGGTCTGCGGTGACTCCGGGGTCTGTATCACGCCGTTGATCATGTCGGTGAAGTGGGTCGTCTTTGAAACGACACACTCTTCCTTCTTGTCCACACGCACACGCTCCAACGCAACCCAATGCTTCTCGGCCGGGTCGTAGTAATAGGTACGGATGTCGTCCTCGGTATAGCCGCTTGGTATTCTCGTGCGGTCATACTTTATCTTGACAGTCGCGCCCTCGCCTGTGAAGTGTGTTCCGTGAGGGAGGAAACGGTAGCCATGTCCTCCTGCCGTGACGTTGGTCATGGCAAAGTCAAGCTCAGGAACATTCTCCTCTCCGATGGAATTCACGGAAAGGCTTCTGTTCCGAATGAGGTCTTTCTGAAGAACGACCAGTTTGCTACCTCCTACGGAGATACTGTCAGAGACACCCTTCTTGAAGAGTTTTCTCACGGCTGTCCCGTCCTTTGCCGAAAGGGACAGTGTGGCGGCAAGCAGTAAAACCAATGCCCACGCCACCTTCTGTATATAATTCTTCATGCGTATCTTCCTTTAAGTTACTTTACTGAGATTTTCCTTGTATGCTCCCCATTCTCGGAGATTGCCTTCACGACATACACACCCGATGCGGGAACCTTGAAGTCGGCCTGCTTGACGCTTTCGCCTGTCATTTGGCGTGACACTACCAGTTTGCCTGATACGTCAAACACCATCAATGTGGCTGCAGAAGGCTTGTCCTGTGTGAGTTTAGCCTCGTAGATGCCTGTCGTAGAACCGTTGCCATTGACTGTGAAATTCTCGTCTTCTCCAGAAATGAAGGAGTTGTCAGCCTGTCTGTCCGAGCTGCCCACATGGTTCTCCCTTGCCTGTGTTCCGTTAGGCATACTTGCATCACACTCGCTGCCGACATAGACGGTCATCGTTGTCGTACACTTCTTGGGTGTTTCTATCTGCACGTTGCCCCTTGTGGTGAATGAGGTTACAGGCGTACCGTTTACGGTAAGGTCTGTGATATGTGTCTCGCCCTTTCCGTACTTGATGCAGAACCGCCATGCACGAAGTGACCAGACATATTCATGATGCACGGTCTGTCCGTTCAACTTGTATGTGACCTGCATATTGCGGACTGTAACGCTAAGCACATCGCCCGGCTTGATGGTGACATATTTGGTTAGGCTTGTATATCCACCGGTTATGATATGCGCCTTGTCGCCCCGCACGTCGAAGCCATATTGGGTGATCTCGTCCGTGAGGCTTGGCTCCAATCCCACACGGTAGTTTGATTTTGTATCGTTCACCGTCCATGAGATGTCACCGGACAGATAGGTCCTGGTGTCATGTGAGTATGAGGTGTAGAGTGCGTTGCCAGTGGCATAAATCTCGTTGCCTCCACCTTGTGATACGGACAGCGCATAGGCGCCGGGAGCAAGATTCGTGATTCTATGCGTGTCACCGAAGAATGTTCCTCTGGCAATGGTTTCTCCTTTTACTTTTCCTGCAACGGTGTCAACGCTGAGCACATAGGAATAGACTGGTGTACCGATGTTGATGCCGATGTCGATATACCCGTCATTGCGTGGAACTCCATTCTCGCAACTTGACGGCGTAGGAGTGGCATCATAGGAAATGCCGTCATAATAGGCGAATGTGAACACATCGCTTCCGCTTCCGTCTGCATCCCATAGGATATTGCGGAATATGGTCTTGCCCCTCGTCATATCAGGCTTGGAGCATCTTATGTTGCTATTGCTGTTGATGTCGAAATCACCTTCACCGCTTGGGTCTATGAGCATGACGGTACGCTTGCGGCAATAGTCCGAGAACTCCCTGTCCGGCGTGAGGGCATAGCTCAACTCTGCCATATAACCGACATCATCTATTCCTCCTGTCCTCAAGCCTGCCATGTTCAAGGCGGACTCTGCTCCTTCCGTTCGGATAATGCCCACATTTGTGTCTGTGTCAGTTGCATCCGAAAGGGATATGGTTCTTGTCGCACTTCCTGTTCCGTCAACACGCAGATAGATGTTTTTGCCTTCCTTGCGGATAGAGATGTCCGTTCCGTCAACATCCGTGGCGATGTATGAATTTGAGACCGCTCCGTTGATGATCGGATAAACAACTCCAGCATTGGTGAACCGGAATCCATACTTGCATGTGCTGCCACCGATGCTTCCGAAGCCAACGTCAAAAGTCGGGTGACTTGTCGGACAGGTGAACTCAAAAGCACCGCCACCTCCAACAAGGGCTGGGGTCGTGGCATAAGCTCCGGAAGCGGCTTTCTCTTGGATGATATTGTCAGTAAAGCCATTCCTTGACACTTCAAATCCTTGCGCAGTCCATCTTGCCACTGTACTGTCGGGCTTTGACGGCACGTTGGTCTTGACCATCCATGTACGTTTCATGACATGCCACAGGGAATCTGTAGGTGAGGTATATGTTGCAAGTGCCACATCATCGTCGCCCCAGAAAGTAAAGCCTCTGTCCGGCATCGGATTGCCGTTTTCACGTCCCATGACAAGCAGACGGGAAGCGGATGAAGGGTTGTATGGATTTGCGTCATGATAAGTTCCGTTCTCCTTCAAGGCCGCATACACCGGACTTTCCTCATATGATGTTGCGGAAAGCGGTTGGGAGAGACTTCCTACTATGTCTGTTCCAACAGCTGTGACCCTATGGTGGTAGGCTTGGTTCTCCGCCATATCCCAAGTCAGGTTTCCGTCGCTGTCAAGATACGAGCCTTTGAGGGTGATGCCGTACTTTACCGCCAGATAGCTCTCCACTTTTCTGCGCTCATCGGGTGTAAGCATCCTGCTGAACACAATAAGCTCAGGGGCATATCCCCGGATGGAAGCATTACCGAAGAGCGAGGTCGGGAAATCCGTACCGAAACTGCCAGAGGTGGAAGGGGTTCCGATGAATAATGTGGTGTTGGAGTTGTCTCCCCACAATGTTGTTGAAGGATTGCTTACCTTGAAGTAGGACACAACTCGCAGGGCGCTTTCCTTAAAACCGTTCTCGGACAAAGAATCACTTGATTGATAAAGCAGGTCTTCACCCGATGCTGAACCATAGTCCAGTGGTTCAACACCTCTACCCCTTACGGCTTTGTCCTTGCTCAGAATGGCTCCGTCGCCCTTGCGGCCGTCAAGAGCATAGACAACCATATCCTTGCCGATGGTTGCCAGTTCCGGTGCAAAGACACCGATGACGGTAGCCTGTGAGAGGTCGCCGTGCTTGAGTTTGGCACTCAGACTACGGAATCCGTCTGCGAGCCAGAGACTCGGATTGAAGTTGAAGTAATGGACTGAACTGTTCGGAAGAGTAAGTTCAGACTTGACGCCACGGCTGTCCAATAGCATCAGCCGTATGGAATCCCCAGAGAAATCCTGCCAACGGTAATAACCTTGCAGGTCTGAGTTCAATGGCGCAGTCTTGAACCACAGTTCGCTTCCGCTGACTCCTCCGGGCGTTTGTGCGAAACTGCCGAGAGCGAAGCCTAACAGTAACAAAGAAGTAAACTTTCTCATGCGCTGTCAATTTGGAGTGTTTGAAAAATATAAAAACGTATGCCTCTGCCGCGCAGGGAGAGACCAGTGAGAGAGAACGGACTGTTGCTACGGAGAAGAATTGTGATATAGGCTTGCTCCGTAAAGTCCTATTGTCACGTGGCAGGCCAATAGGCTTTACCACCAAAATAATGCTGCAAATATACAAAAATAATCTTAATAAACAGATATAATCTTTAAGAAATTTGCTGGTTTGGTGTTTTTTTCTTATGATTTCGGTCGATTTTGCAGAAATCTTTTACATCTGTTGTATGTACTGGAGTTAGTTTGGCAAAAATACACAAATGGTCACGGCTTCAGTTTCTTATGTTAGAATGTGAATCATGGTTTGAAACCGTACACACTCGGAGTACAAATGAAAACAAGATATGCTTGTGTCGGAAAGGTATATATGAGCTGATGGTAGAGTCGTCATCAACAACAATGGCCCTGATTTGATAAACTCAGCAGGAATACTTGCTATTCATTTATGATGGGGTTATGTTTACAAATTTGAGATTTCATGTAAAAAACAGGGGTATCTTATTATGATAAAAACATCAAGATACCCCTATATATAATTAGGTGTCATAACCGACAGACGGAGCGTGCTTGTTTTCCAACTATGCTTTGTTCTGTTTCTATATTCTTTGTTTCGTGTTTTTCAGCAGTATCTTGCTCCTGTGGTGGTGCCAATTCTAACTGTATTTTTCTATCCAACGCCGCCAGTTCCGCTTTCAGACCTTTCAGTTCTTCCTCTTTCTTCCAAGTCTTGCCAGCTATCTCTTCCAGTTGCGGTATTTCCTTTTCCAAAGCCTTGCATCTTGAATCATACTGCTCAATGTAGCTTGGTATCTTCTGTAAGGCATTCAGAAAGTTGTTTGCCGCTGCTATCGGGTCCGACTTGGCAATGTGACCGTAGTTGTACTGGTACTTGTAATTGCCCTCGACAAAAAAGCGGTTGTCAACAAATGGAAGACCATTCTCGAAACTTGTCTCACTGACAATCTTGACAGGGAATCCGTAGATTTCTCCAATCCGCTTGTATTGACCGCCAGTTGTCTCTTTCTCCGCCAACATTTGCAGATGCTTTCCTATAACCTCTAAGTTCGTGGACTCCACACCATCAAGAGTGATGAGGTTGAGGATGTTGCCGTCCTTGTCTTTCTTGGCTTTGCCCATAAACTTGCCGTAGTCCTCGGTCATTCCCTTGAGAGAGGCTTTGTTGTTGCCCAGCTCTGACGTCTTTGACTGCAATTTTGTTTCTGAGTCACGCTTACCCTTGTTAAACGATTTGCGCTCACCCTCCAGAGAAGCAACCTTCTTTTCCAACTTCGCCTTGTCAAGCAAGTCTGTATTGCCGGAGAGAATAGCCATATACTCTGAAAAATTCATGCCCGATTTCTCGTCCATCGCTCCCTCGTCAATGGTTCTCGCCCCCAAGGCTCCGCTTTTCAACTGCGAGATAAAAGTCTGCTTGCAGTGCAGGAGGTTGAACTTGTACGAGTCAAGCGACTTTTCCACCGCATAGATGATAATGTCCACCTTATTGTCAGCGTATAACTTAGCTATCTCGTTACCAGCACGCACACCTCGACCGTCACGCTGTGCCAAGTCTGACGGTCGATCGGGTAGGTCAAGGGCATTACTGCCCTCTTCCCCCCTCAGAACCGTACGTGAGGGTTTCCCCTCATACGGCTCAAGCTTTTCAAAGTCTCTGTTCGTGTGCAGAGACCGGCTCATCCTACTTCTTGTTTCCATTGTTTTTACGGGATAATTTGAAACATTCATCATGAACCAACAGATTGCATTTCCGTCCGTCTTGTACGGTCGGCATTACATTCCATGCCTTATGCGTGTCAATCGGTTCACCACATATCGGACATTTCCGACCTTGCTTTTCCCATAGGTAAAGCAGGGATTTACGTCCTTTCAGCGTCACAAGCATCTTTGACTTCATTCTTTTATTGAAGTACAGGCGGCAGTCTGCGTCAAACGGATTCATGTCCCCCTTTATCTGCGTATATTGCAGAAAAGGAAACGAAGATGCCAGTTTCAACAAGGTAAGTTGGTCTTCTTTGCCGTTTGATTTCTTGAACTTAGCCGCAAAAGTCCAGCTGTTCCCTCGGATATTGTGCCAATAGCGGTCTTTTATCCACTGTTTCCCTTTCTTGGAATGACGGCGTTTAGCCCATTGCCACAAGGCGAGAAATATCTGATGGTCGATTCTGTGAAAAGAATCACGTGTCGCCCCATGCTGATAATATGCTCCCCATCCTCGAATTTTAGCATTCAACATCCTGATTAATGATTCCTGCTTGCAACCCTTATGACCTTTTGTCACCTTACGGATATTCTCCATAAAGCGTTTTTCGGCTTTCTTGGTCGGCTTGGTCAATATTTCATTGCCGAATTTGCGGATGTTGAAACCGAGAAAATCGAAACCGTCACGGATATTGGTTATCACCGTCTTTTCTTCTGATAAGGTCAGACCTCTTTCAGACATAAAGTCGGCTACCAATGGCTTGATTTCCTTTTCAAGTGTTTCACGGTTCTCGCAGGTAATTATAAAGTCATCAGCGTAACGGACAAGATTCACCATTGGCGAATATAACTTACCTTTGATTCTAACTCGTTTATATTTCTCTGCAAGGACTTTCTGCAATCCGTCCAATGTCATATTGGCAAGCGTGGGAGAGATAATGCCACCTTGTGGCGTTCCCTCCTCTGTCGGGAACATCTGTTTGTTGAAGATATAGCCGCATTTCAACCATTTTCGGAGTATTGCCTTGTCCATAGGGATGTTGGCAAGCAGCCATTCATGGCTGATGTGGTCGAAGCACCCCTTTATGTCACCCTCCAGAATCCATTCGGGAGAATAGCCTTTTCGGAGAATGTTATGGCATTGCATTACCGCGTCCATACAGCGGCGTTCCTTGCGGAAACCGTATGAACGTGAGTCGGCTGTTGTTTCCGACACTGGTTCTAATGCCATAAGGTAGAGTGCTTGCATGGCTCTGTCTTTCATTGTCGGTATTCCCAACGGTCGCAGTTTGCCATTACTCTTTTTGATGTGGACTCTTCTCAATGGCTTCGGCTGGTAGCCTCTGCGTTTGAGTTCGCTTATCGCTTGTGTTTTTGCTTCGGGTTTCTCCCATGTTTCCATGTCCACTCCGGGGGTGTTGCCACCTCCGTTAGAAGTAACTCTCTTTACGGCTAAGGCTTTTGCGTAAAAAGAGTGGGTCAGCGTCCACTGCAAGGCTTTCACCTTGTTGTATCTGCCTTCCTTCTGAGCCTTTACAATTCGTGCTTGTAGCTTTCTGACAGCCAACTCCGCTTTAGTCCAGTCTATTCTGTCCCAAAGTGTTTGCTGATTGTCAGCAGGCGCACACGATGTCTTGTTTTCGTTCATTTGCTTTCCTCCTTTTGAAAGTTCTAAAAGTTAATTGTAAAGAATCACCATTTGACAACATTCGGTTTGATTGCCTACCTAATGTCGTCACAGAAGTCTGCCCACTTTCGTGTCGGATGATGTCGCCCACATCAGCCCGTGATGTCGGTTCAATCCGTATCCGCTCCATTACAGAACGGCATTCGCTTTTTCTGTTATCTTATACCTGCACACCATTCGGCTTTCATTGCTGTCAGCTTACCTGTCATTTTTACATGACAGGAGATATACAGGCTTACCATGTTCCACATAGATAACTAACGGATAGGTTAGGTTCTGTCTC
>ERZ507035.823-NODE-823-length-11335-cov-3.269149_pt1 | contig 11335 bp, 10 predicted proteins | sample MGYA00512873_ERZ507035 | MGnify/ENA metagenome assembly ERZ507035
GCTCCATGATCTCGCCGAGCTTCTGCTTGAGCCAGGAGCCGACCGAGCCTCCGAGCACGCCGTCAAGCCGGTCGAGAAAATCCCCGCCCGCCCCCGCGATTGTGTCGTAGGCAGACCCGTAGCCTATGAGCAGCCTGCCCCAAAGCGTCGCCACGCCGTCCGCCAAGCCACCCGCGAGCGACCCGTTGGCGGCAAGCCCCTCAAAGAAGGTCGCGAGCAGGTTGTTCTCCGCAGTCGTCTGGTCCGGGGCGAGCACGGCGCCGGAGACCGCCGCTCCGGGAGGCAGCGACGCCTCCGAAAGGAACGCTGAGGTGAGCTCGGCGGGCGCCGCCGTCCCCTCGCCGCGAGCGACCACCGCCACGCACCCATAGGCGCCCGGCGGGCAGAGCTTCGGCCGGGTCGCGGTCAGCGCCTCGATCGCGCGTTCGAACAGGTCTGCCCCGAGTTTGGCCTTCCCCTTGAGCTCCCTGCGGGCATCCGCCTGCTCGTTTCGCGCCTTCTCGTACTCCTCCGAGGCCTCGACAATCTCGCGCCACCAGTGCTCGAACCCGTTCTCGATGGAGGTCGACGCGGCCGCCACGCTGCCCATATCCCCCACGTCCATCCGGCACACGTCGCAGAAATGCACACCGCCCGCTTCGAGCTCGGCCAACGATGCCGGCCCGGCGTAGCCGCCCAGAGCCCCGGGGCAGGCCATCGACGAGTGGAGGACGCGGCCGGGGCCCTCGGCCGAGCATGGCCACGCCGCGTCCGTGTACAGCGCGGTCGCCCGCGTCTCGCTCGTGTTGTGCGGGAGGCGCGGCAGGTCGATCAGCACGTTCCCGTCCGGGAACTCGGAATACGACCCTCCCTGCACCTCGCCCAGCGCGAACTCGTAGAACGCCCTGCGGCACGCGGAGTCGGTGAGCTGCTCGGCATTCGCGCCCTCCACCGTGCACGAGGAGAGCCTCGCGGAGTAATACGCCCGCGCCCGCTCAAGCGGGGCACCGAAAGACCACGCCTCGGACGAGGGATAGCATGGGTTCTCGCCGTCGGAAAGGCCCGCGAGCGACTGGGCCCGTTGCCACAGGCAGTACGGGCGCGCGCCGCAGTCAGCCCGCCACCCGCGCTCCCGGGCATCGTCCGCGCGCTCCTTCGCCGCGCGCTCGCGCTCGGCGAGCTCCCGCATCTCGCGCGCGAGGTCCTCCATACCCGAGTCGTCCGCGTCGGCAAGAAGCGCCGAGAAGTCCGATTCCGACCGCTGCGGGAACGGAACGGCGCACCCGGCGTATGACAGTCCGCCTTTGGAGTTCGCCAAGACGCACGCAGCGGAGTTGCCAATCACAATCGCGGGGAGCGCCGCCTCGAGCCTCTGCAGGCCCGCCGCCGCGCTTCGCGAGAAGTCCCTCCGCGCGGACAGTATCTGTGTCCCTGTGGTGACGAGGTCCGTTCCCGTGACGGCAAGCGACGGGACGCAGGAGGCGACCAAGCCCGCGCCACACGCGACCATGCCGGCCAGGCCCATGCTGAGCACGCAGGCGTCGAGCGTCTGGGCGATGGTCGCGTACGCCGCGACGGCGTTCGCTCCCGACTCCGCCGCGGCATCGGCCACCTGTTGGACCTCTCCCGCGCGCGAGAAGACCCATTGAGCCGACGCCGCAGAGAACACGAGGGATATACTCACCAGCAGCGCAACCGCCATGGCAACCGTCGTGTAGCCGCCATCGTCGTCTATAAAGGCGCCGACGCCGAGCGCGGCATGCGAGTGCGGCTCACCCCCAGACGCCAATCCAGTCTCCATACGACCCGTTGACCCAACTCGCATGGGAATCCACCTCCACTGACACCTTAAGCACGACTCCCGACCCGTCCGCCCCCAGCAAGGCGCCGCTTATCGCCGCCATGAGGGGCAGCGGGCGGGCGTGCCCGACCACCTCGACCTTTGCCTTCCCCGTGCCTTCCCCGCTTACAGACACTTCCCAATCCCCCTCGCCGCCCGTATGGAACACGCCGACCTCGGGCACCGCCTTGAGGCGCCGACGGGCGAAGGCGACGACCTCGTCGACGGACGGGTCGGTCGCCGCCAGGCGCGCCGACTGCGCGGCGGCCCCGAGCATCACCGCCCTCGTGTAAAGCAGGCATGCGGGCTGCACCAGAAGCGCGACAGCCACGAGCAGGGTGGGGATGAGCACAGCAGCCTCCACGCTCGCCTGGCCCGAAAGCGCCCCGCGCCCACACGCAACTAGACGCCTTAAAACGCCATGATGTCCTTGAGCGCGACGACAATCCCCGCAGCCGTGTTGTGGGACGCGGCGCCGCTTGCGAGCGCGAGGAGCCGCCCGTCCCTCGCGGCGTGCCACATCGCAGCCATCCCGAGGCAAAGCGCCGTGAGTGCCATAGCCGCTAGAAGAAACTCCACCGTCGACTGCCCGCACGGGTCTCTTAGTCCCCAGCAACGCCGACGAGCTCCTCCGCGTCGATCCTCCATGTGAGCACCTCGCTTTTCCCCGTCGCCGACTTCCTGACGACGCAGATCTCGGACCAATCGCCTCCATACACGACACACCCCCAGGCATCGCCCAGAATCCCGAGATATCCGGCTTCGGCAAGGGCGCAGTCGCCGCGCGCTGCATACTCCTCGAGCACACTTGAAGCCACTGCCGCGACCTCACCCTCCACGGTCTTCGCCTCCTCACGGGCCCCGCCGGGAAGCCGACCGGTCAGGGACTCCACAAGCTCATCGACAGATTGCTCATCCCGCCGGGCGGCGCCGGGAATTTCCCACGTCGGCGAGGCGAGCCGCATTGCCGCAACAAGGGCAAGGGCCGCGGAAAGGGCGAGAGCAGCCCACGCGAGAGCAGCAGAGCGACGCCCTCGCGTGGACGGCCCACTCACAGGGAGTTAATGCCATCAGCGATCGCGTTCCAGAGCTCGGTCACCTTCCCCCGAAACGCGACGATGGCGATGATCGCGATGACCACGAGCACGCCCACCAAAATGGCGTACTCCGTTGTTCCCTGCCCCTTCTCTTCACGCAGAAACGCGCGAAGCCTGCCTGTATTTACCCAGCTCACAAAGCATGTTTGAAGTAAAACACCCATGTTCTCTCCCCTTCTTCCGTATCCTTATCGCCGCCCACACGGACGGCGGCTATCCCATAACAAGCGCGGATCCCAAAAGCGGGCCCAGGATCGCCAGCAGCATCGCCGGCACGATCAGCGTCCCAAGCGGCACGAGCATCTTTACCGGCGCCCGCTCGATCTCCTCCTCGACAAGCGAGCGCTGCTCGTCTCTCATGACCTGCGCCTGGCGCTCGAGCGTCTCGGCCAACGGCGAGCCGAACGCCAACGACTCGCACACAACGGACCCGAAGCGAGCGAGCTGCGGCACGCTGAGGGATGAGGCCGCCCGCTCGAGCGCCTCCCCTCGCGTCTCGGCGCCCATCCTCCAGGAAAGAAGGGCGTGTCCGAGCTCCCTCGACAACGCGTCCCCGTAGCGCGAGCAGTACAGCTCGAGCGACGAGTCGAACGAGAGCCCCGCCGAGAGACCGAGCACCACGACGTCGATCATGACCGGCATCTGCGCGAGAGCTTCCTTCTTCTCCCGAGTCTTCCTGCCATCCGCGCTGAGCCGCCCGATGACGTAGGCGGTGCCCGCCTTTTCCAGAAAGCCCTCGAGGTCGATTGCCATCGGGCGCTCACGCGGCTGACCCGAGACGCCGGCCAGGCACGCTGCCGCCGTGGACGCCGACGCGAGAACGACAAGAAGTCCGCCCATCGCCATCAGAGGACCTTGCCCACGAGTCGCCGGATGACGGCGACCGCCGCGACGTCCAGAAGCACCGCCAAAGCAACGCTTCCCATGCCCGCCGGCGTGGAGAGTCCCTTCTGGAAATCCGGCGATATCGCCGCGAGCAGGGCGACCATCACGGCAGGGAGCAGGCACACGACGCGGACAGAGAGCCTGACTTGCGCGGTCTTCACCGCAAGGAGGCGCTCGAACTCCCCCTGCCGCTCGACAAGGGCCGCCGAGCGCTGGAACAACCCCTGGAGCGGGCTGCCCGTCCGATGGGAGATGGCGAGCGCCGTGGACAGGAGTCCCGCCCCGGGCGCGCGGAGCTCGTCCGAGAGCTCACCGAGCGCCGTCTCCGTCACTACGCCGCAGCGAAGCCTGAGCGCAAGGCGAGCGAACGCCTCCCCCACCGCCCCTCCCGCCCGCGCCCCGGCGTACTCCGCCGCCTGCACGAGGGTCATGCCCGCCCCCATGGCGACCGACAAAGTCCGGAAAACCGCCGGCATAGTTGCGTTGGCCTCGCGACGACGCAGCTCGGCGTGGCGGGCGGACAAAGCCGGCGCACCGATGAGCAGCGCCGCGAGCGCAAGCGGGAGCATGAGCCACGTGTCGAAGAGAACCGACACCATGGCCCCTCCGCATACCGCCGCAACGACCGCGGCTGCGGCAACGCCCCCCGGCTCGAGCCGCGCGCCCGCTCGCGCCGCCCTCAGCGCTGCCTCGTCGGCGAGCTCTTGCCAACCGGGCATCCTGAGCAAAACCCTTGCCACCTGGCTGGCGCCAAGGCAACCAAACAAATCCAACGCGCAGCGCAGCGCGTTTCTCACCAAGCGCTCAGCCGCAAGAGGCGCGGGCGCCTCACCCAGCCAAGGCATCGCGCTCGCGGCGACAGCGGCCGACCCGGCCGCCGCTACAAGAAGGAGCGCCTCCATCTTTCCACCTCCTCCAATTCCAGGACCCCCGTCTCGATGCCGCGCGACACGAATGCTGGCTCACGGACAAGCTCCCAGGAACCCTCGCCCAGCTTGTACTGAATGCAGGTCGAAAGCGCGACGCCGCCGCGCAGGTCGCTCCCCACCTCGGCGAGCTCCGTGATGGCGCGGGAGCCATCCTTGAGCCTTCGCGACATCACAATGAGGTCGAGCGCCGTAGCCACCTGCTCGCGGATGATGTCCGGCGGCAAATCCATCCCAAAGCGGGCCATGAGCACGAGGCGCGTCACGGTCTCCTCCGGAGTGCCGGCGTGCAACGTGGTCAGGCTCCCGTCGTGTCCCGTATTCATGGCTTGGAGCATGTCGATGCACTCCTCGCCGCGGACCTCTCCGACGACGATGCGGTCGGGACGCATGCGCAGCGCGTTCTTCACGAGCTCGCGGATGGTTACCCGGCCCCTGCCCTCGATTGAGGCGTCCTGCGCCTCGAGCCTCACGACGTTGGGATGGACGTCGAAACGCAGCTCGGCGGAGTCCTCTATGGTCACGATGCGCTCGCCCACGGGAATCTCGCACGACAGCGCGTTGAGCAGGGTCGTCTTGCCTGAGCCGGTTCCTCCCGAGACCGCGATGCCCTGGCGGCACACCACGGCCCAGCGAAGAAGCTGCGCATACCATACGGGCAGTGCCCCCAGTCCCACGAGCTTGTCGAGCGACCGAATGGAGTCCGCGAACTTGCGGATGGTGACCGACGGGCCGTCGACGGCCACGGGCCTCGCCACGGCGTTCACGCGGTCCCCGTTTGCCAAGCGCGCATTGACGATGGGACTCGACCGGTCGAGCCTTCGCCCGAGGGGCGCGAGGATTCGGTCGATGGCTATGGTGATCTGTTCCGGCGAGTCGAACGAGACGTCGGCTTCCAGCAGCTCGCCGCCCTTCTCGAAGAACAGCGACTCGCAGCCATTGACCATCACTTCGGTGACCTCGGGATCATCAAGAAGCCCTTGGATGGGCCCCAAGCCGCAGACCTCGTCGACCACCTGCCGGGTGACCTTCTCCCTGAGCTCGCGGCCGATGTCCTCGTATCCGTTCGTGTTGAGGATGGAGTCGAGCGCCACCGAAAGCTCGGAGCGGGCTCGCGCGTCGTCTCCCTCCCCCAGCATCGCCGCGACCGTCGCCAAGCCAAGCCGTCCGATCAAGTCCCGCTTGAGCCTGTCGCGCAGGGCGCGCATCTCCTCGGCACGCCGCTTTTTATCTACCTCGCTCGCCTCGCGACCGGAAGACGCCTCGGCCTCTCGGACCATCTCGAGCACACTCATGCGCTTCTCGCCTCCCTCTTTCTTCCGAAGAACGACCTTTTGTGCGCACCCCCGGCATCAAGGGCCCTTCTTGCCGCCTCGCACTCCGGCAGCTGACCGAGCTCCGCCAGAACCTGCGCGAGCATCGTCGCCGCCGACTCTGCGAAGGGGACGCCGAGCTCGAGCAGTTGCGCTGCCTGACCGGCGCAGAGAAGCTCGCGCACCTCCTCGCCGCCATCGACCACTGAAAACTGCCGTGCCGCCTCCAATCCCACCTCCGCGCATGCAAGGCGGGAGGCTCCCCGCCCTCTCGGGTCGGCGAAGTTCTCGAGTCTTGCGATGCGCGTGCGGGCCACCCCGAGCCGGACCGCAAGCCCGCTTGCACGGGCAAGCGAGGCCGTCGCCCCTTGGCCGGGCCCCGAGACGATGAGCAGGCGATCCGCGAGCTGGGCCGCCTGCGCACTCGCCTCGGTAAAGGTCGTGGACGTGTCCACGGCGACCAGGTCGAACGCAGACGCGCACGACGCGATGATCTCGGACGTGCGCGGCATGACGATGTCGGCGAGCTCAGGGCGCTCGCAGGGACCCGCCACCCTCACGCGCTCGCAAGCGGCAACCCCGATGGCCTCCGGGCGGGCAACGCCCTCCCCCTCGCACAGGCGCGCAAGGTCAAAGGCGCCGGGGACGCCGAAGCAGCTATAGAGGTTCCCGCACGAGAGATCGAGGTCAAGGGCGCAAACCCTCATTCCCCAGGAGGCGGCCGCCACGCACGCCGCAGCCGCAAGAGCGGTCTTGCCCACACCGCCGCGCCCAGAGCAGAACACGATCACCGGGGCACGGCCCTTTACGGGCGGCGGCGCAGGAATCACGTGCCCAACCGTTGAGGGAGTCCTCGGGAGACTCTCTGAGAGGACGGCGACCTCGGGAGGCTCTGCGCCCATCACCTTCGGGGCGCTCGCCAGCCCCAACTCAGACGGGTCGATAACGAGGTCGATGCCCGCCCTCGCCGCCCTCGACCGTAGCGATCCGGAGGCGTCGCGCCGCACGATCGAGACGCTACGGGCGTACCCGTCGGCCGCAATCGCCGCAGCGGCGTTGATATCGGAAATCCCGCCGGAACGACTTCCCACGAGTGCCCATACGGCACCCGGGCGGTCCGAGGCGCGACGGCGAAGCTCTTCGACGTCGTGGACGAACTCAAGCTTGTTCCCCGCCCCTAGACTGGAGGCGGCCAACGCCACGTCCGCGACCGCCTCGGGATCGGCGCACGCCAGCCACTCGACGCCGCTCATCGGACACCCGCCTCGTCGGCTTCCTCCGCCGGCTCCTCGGCGCCGACCTGAGTCGGAGCGGTGGGGTCCGGCTCCCCCTCGACATCGATCGCAGGAACAACGAGCCTTAGGCTCCCCTCCGCGCTCGCGGCGAGTATATCCGCCACGTCATCCGGCCTTACAGCAAGGCTGACCGAGCCCCTGGATGCATACGTCGCGCCGGCGGATACGCCGACCAGGACCTTAACGTCTCCAGACATCAGTCTCGTGCCCTCATCGGCCACCCTGTACGCAACGAGTCTTGACCCCGCCGCCACAGCCTCGGGCAACCCGAGCTTTTCGCCCATGGGAATCTGGACCGCCATATAGCCGGTTGGGACCTCAGGCATTTCGGCCTCGTCGCGAAAGTTCAGCTCGGTTAAGGGGGCGCCCTCGGCAACCGGCACCGTGACCTTGCGGTCTACGGCTTCGTCGAGCACCGTGAGCGCGCCGGCGGGAGCAAGGTCGGCGACCCAATCGCGCTCAGCGACGCATTGGGGCGTCAGCGTCTCGCCGGCCTCAATGCCGCGCGTCGCCACAACGAGGCGCACCGTCTCGCCACCGAAGCGCTCGAGCGCCTCGGCGCGCTGCCTCTCGGCATCCGCGCGGACCTCCTGCGCGTACAGCACGCAGAGGACCGCGGTCAGCGCCGCAAATGCGCCCGAGAGCGCCAACCTGAACCTGCGGGTCATGGCCAATCCTCCTCCCTGGGGCGCCCCATGCGCCCGAAGTGAGTTGGATTGTGCAAGATGGCACGCCATCTGCCTGCGACTTTAATAAGAACCTCTTGCGGAATGTTGACGCAACGCTGGCCGCAGCCTTGCAGAATGCTTTCAATCCGGACCGAGTTCTCAACAATTCGCAGGCCAGCGAGTGACGAAAAGTGGTATCAAAACCGGTCCATAGCACTTCTTGCCTCCATGGCTCCTCCACATCTCGAAGCCCGTCAAGCCCCCAGAGAAAGGAAATAGTCGGCGCCTCAAGGCCCAAGAGGCCCAGAGGCGCCGACTCCATCAAAGCACGTATATAGCCAAAGCCCCGGCGAGCGCCCTTCTTTCTAGATCACCACGTCCGGGTCGAGCGAGGCCGCGCTCTCACGCATCTCGGCGGCGAGCGCCAGGTAGCAAGCCAGGCGGACCTCCGAGAAGCCCGCCTCGAGCACCCCACAGCCCGGCTCATGCGTATGGGTGCAGTCGCGGAAACGGCACTCCACCGCCGCCTCGGCGATGTCGGGGAACACCTTCGCGAGCCCGCGCTCGTGGCCGACGATGGGAAGGCTGCGCAGGCCCGGCTCATCCACGATCACGCCGGCCCCCGGTAGGCTCACCATACGGCGAGCGACCGTGGTGTGCCGGCCCATGTCATCTGCCTCGCGCACGGTGCCCGTCTCGAGGGCCTCATAGCCAAGAAGGGCGTTGAGCAGCGTCGACTTGCCCGCACCCGACTCGCCGAGGACGATGGCCACGCGCCCCGCGGGCACAAGCCTGCGCACGGCCGCCACGCCCCAGGGGACGTCGAGCCTCTCCGCGCTGGCCCTCACGCGGCGCTCCTCGTCCCCGACGGCCGCGCTCGACGTGAGCGCAAGCGCGCAGCCGGCTCCGAGCACCTCGCGCACTCCGGCGACGTCGGCGGCGATCTCCTCGTCCGTCGCGCGGTCCGCCTTGGTAAGCACCACGGCAACCTCGGCGCCGCAGTCGCGCGCGATCACCGCCGAGCGCGCGATGCGCTCGCAGTCTGCGCCCCTCTCGCCGAGCTGCTGCACCACAAGGACCACGTCCACGTTGGCGGCAAGCGTCTGCTTCTCGCCACGGGCCTTGCCCTTCCATCGGGCGATGTCGCTCTCACGCGGGAGAATCTCCTCGATGAGGCCCATGTCGTGGCCGTGCGGCCGCCTCGCGCAGACCCAGTCACCCACCGCGACCCGCGAGTTCTCCCCTCTACGCAGCCCGCCTTTGGTCAGGCGCGTGGAAAACTCGGCGCGAAACACCCCGTCGTCGCACAGAACCGCCGGGAACCCCCGGTCGAGCCTCACGACGCAGCCGAGCGCGAGCTCGGCCGTGATGTCGTCGCCGACGGCCTCGCACGCCCTCTTGCAGGCGTCCGCGAACGCCGAGCGCTGCGCGTCGCTCGCCTTGAGCTCCCCGAACGTCGGCAGATCAGTCAGCGAAGAAAGAGCCGGCAGCACCCCCTCGGCGCCGCCGGCTCGCTTATTGCTTCGCGTCTTTTTGTTTGAACGCTTGGCCACGTGTCCCTCTTTAGTCGTCCTTCTCCACGGAGCGCATGATCGCCTTGTAGAGCTCGTTGAGCGGGATGATCAGGAAGGCGATGCCGAGCGCGGTCAGCGAGCCCTTGAGCTCGAGGCCGGGCACGCCGAAGAACATCATAGCAAGAGGCTCGAACTCGACGACGATGAGGGTGAGGACGAGCGCCAGGGCGGCGGCACCCCACAGCCAAACGTTCTGCTTCTTCATGGTAAAGACCGACTGACGGCGGCTGCGCATGTTGAAGCAGTGGAAGATCTCGACCATGTTGAGCGTGATGAACGCCATCATAACGCCCTCTTCGTCCGCGGAGCCGGCCATCATGTTCGCGATGTCGATGCAGCCCATGTCGAAGTACACGCCGGCAAAGAAGCTCGCCAGCACGAGCGCGGTGATGATAAGGCCCTGGACAACGCAGTCGAGGCCCATGTTGCCCGCAAAGACGCCGTCGGAGGCCTTGCGTGGCTTGCGCTGCATGATGTTGCCCTCAGCCTCCTCCATGCCGAGCGCGAGCGCCGGGAAGCAGTCCGTCACGAGGTTGACCCACAGCAGCTGCACGGGCTGGAACAGAGTGAAGCCAACGAGCGTGGCGATGAACACCGAGAAGACCTCGGCGAGGTTTGCGGAAAGAAGGAACTGGATGACCTTGCGGATGTTGTCGTAGATGCGACGGCCCTCTTCGCACGCCGAAATGATGGTGGCGAAGTTGTCGTCGGCAAGCACCATGTCAGCAACGTTCTTGGTCACGTCAGTGCCGGTGATGCCCATGCCGACGCCGATGTTGGCGCGCTTGATGGACGGGGCGTCGTTGACGCCGTCGCCGGTCATGGCAACAATCATGTTTCGGTTCTTCCAAGCCTCGACAATGCGCGTCTTGTGCTCGGGCTGGACGCGAGCGTACACGCCGTAGTCCTCGATGCGGGCATCGAGCTCCTCGTCCGAGAGTTTATCGAGCTCAGCGCCGGTAATGGCCTGCTTGCGGTCCTCGATGATGCCGAGGTTCTTGGCGATGGCTACGGCGGTGTCGATGTGGTCGCCCGTGATCATGACGGTGCGGATACCGGCGGCGTGCGCCTCTGCGATGGCGGGCGCGACCTCGGGGCGCTCCGGGTCGATCATGCCCGAAAGGCCGCAGAAGGTAAGGTCGTGCTCAAGCGCGTCGGCCGAGAAATCGGTCGGGAGCTCGGTGTAGTGGCGGCTGGCAAGCGCCAGGACGCGCAGGGCCTGGTCGGCCATGGACTTGTTGGCGGCAACGAGCTCGGCGCGGCGCTCGTCGGTGAGCGGCACGATCTTGTTGCCGTCGTAGATGGTGGTGCAGCGGCCGAGGACGACGTCGGGGCCGCCCTTGGTATACTGCTCGTACTCGTCGTCGAGGGTCTCGACCACGACGGACATCATCTTGCGGCCGGAGTCGAAGGGGGCCTCGCCCACGCGGGGGTGCTCCTCGACAAGGCCGGTCAGACCCGCCTTGCCGGCGTCGTTCACGAGGGCGCACTCGGTCGGCTCGCCCACGGCCTCGCCGGCCTCGGGGTCCCACTTGGCGTCGGAGCACAGCGCCATGCCGGCGAGAAGCTTGTTCTCGGCAGCGGCAAGCTCGTGCTTGACAACGGTCATCTTGTTCTGGGTCAGAGTGCCCGTCTTGTCGGAGCAGATTATCTGAGTGCAGCCGAGAGTCTCAACTGCGGTAAGCTTACGGATAAGAGCCTGCCTCTTGCTCATCGCGGTAACGCCTATGGAAAGGATTATCGTGACGACTGCCGGCA
>ERZ507035.825-NODE-825-length-11313-cov-4.167525_pt1 | contig 11313 bp, 10 predicted proteins | sample MGYA00512873_ERZ507035 | MGnify/ENA metagenome assembly ERZ507035
CGTAACGCACCACCCACGCGGAGTTCTCGGCCAGCACGGCCGGCACGGACAGGCCATTGCCGAGCGACTTCGACATCTTCTCGCCCTTGGCGGTCACCCATGCCGAGTGCATCCAACGTGCGGCCGAATCGTAGCCCGCCGCACGGGTCTGGGCCATTTCGTTCTCATGGTGGGGGAATCGCAGATCAAGTCCGCCACCGTGGATGTCGAAACCGTCCTTCAGATAGCGGTGGCTCATGGCGGAGCATTCGATGTGCCAGCCCGGGCGGCCAGCGCCGAACGGGGTGTTCCAGCGTGCGTCGAGAGGATCGGAATCCTTGGGGGCCTTCCACAGTGCGAAATCGCGCGGATCGTGCTTGTCGGGGGAGGCGTCGGCCGGGTCGACGGGGTTGTACTTGTCGTCGCCGGCGTTGTCGACGGACGGGCCCATGGCGTCGGCCACTTCGGAGGCTGCGTCGGCCACGGCGGTCTGCTTCTGATGCGTCAGCTCGCCGTAATGCGGCCAGGATGCCACATCGAAGTACACGTTGCCGGTCGGCTTGCCGTCATCGCCGCGCACCACATAGGCGTGGCCGTTATCGATGATGCGCTGGATCATGTCGATCATATCGGCCATATGCCCGGTCGCTCGCGGTTCGACGGTCGGCGGCAGCACGCCCAGATCGGAGTAGGCCTGGCTGAACTCGCGTTCGTAATGGTAGGCGCGTGCCCACCACTGCTGGCCTGCCGCGGCGGCCTTGTCGAGAATCTTGTCGTCGATGTCGGTCACATTGCGCACGAAAGTGACCTGATAGCCGAGCTTGAGGAACCAACGGCGCACGATGTCGAATGCTACGGCGGCACGGATATGGCCGATGTGCGGCGAGGACTGCACCGTCGCGCCACACACATACATGCCCACTTCGCCGGGCTTGATCGGGGTAAACGTGCTTACGGCGTGCGAGGCCGTATCGTACAGCTTCAGTCCTGCGGCGGCTTTGGCCACTTGTGCCGAGATCAGTGTGCTCGGCATGACGGAAGCGTTGAAATCCTGCGGTTCCTGAGTGTTTGCCATAGCCTCCAAGCCTAGGCATGAAACCAGACAAGGCATGTGGGTGGTCCATATTACTACGGCAAACGTTTGCAGTTTACGTGGGTCGTGCCACAATAGGGGTTATGACGAAACCGCAGGTGTTGATCGTGCAGCATGTTCCGTGGGAGAAACCGGGGCGCATTCTCGACAGTCTGGACGATATGGAATTGCCGTACCAGACCGTGACCATCGCCAAGAAGAAAAAACCGGATTTGCCGAACTTCAACGAAATCACGGGATTGGTGATCATGGGAGGGCCCATGGGGGCGCAGGATTTCGACGCGTACCCTGGGCTCAAAGCCGAGGCCAAGCTGGCACGTGCCGCGATTGCGGTGAACAAGCCGGTGCTGGGAGTCTGTCTGGGGCATCAGATCATCGCCACGGCGCTCGGTGCAAAACTCAAATCGGGCAAAGAGCCGGAAATCGGATTCGCTCCCATCAAACGCACCGACAAACACGACTTCTTCTCCATGTGGGACAAAAGCATCAACGTGCTGCACTGGCATAACGACGTGGTCTCCCTGCCCGAAGGTGCGCAGCCGCTCGCACGTTCCGCGGCCACCAAGAACCAGGCGTTCCGTTTCGGCTCGGCGCTCGGCCTGCAATTCCATCTCGAAGTCACCTCGACATTGCTGGAGGAATGGCTCGACGAGCCGAGCATGGTCAAGGATCTGAAAGCCGCCGGAGGCTCCAAATCCAAGCTGCGTGAGGATTTCGCCGAATACAATCCACGATTGCAGCCGCTCGCCGACCAGGTGTTCTCCGGCTTCGCGGCCAGATGCAATTCCTATGCCGCCACGTTGCGCTAGCTCCCAAGGTGTTCCCAAGAAGACGCCGTACCATCGTGGCACCACAGCCGTAACGGCACTGTCGCCGCCCGTGTGCAAGGAGGAGCATCATGGCCATCAGCACCCGTATGTCGCAGGCTCTCCACGCCTTGCCCAAAACCGAACTGCACCTGCACATCGAAGGCACGCTGGAACCCGAACTCGCCCTACGGCTGGCCGACCATAACGGCGTGACACTGCCGTTCGACGGCATCGACGACCTACGCTCCCACTACCGGTTCGACAATCAGCAATCCTTCCTCGATCTGTACTATCAGCTCATGAGTGTGCTGCGCACCCGCGAGGACTTCTCCGATCTGATGCTCGACTACCTTGCGCATGCGCACGCTGACGGGGTGCACCGTGCGGAGATCTTCTTCGACCCTCAGGTACACATGAACAACGGTCTTGACTATGATCTCGTGCTCGACGGACTGCTGGACGGCATCGCACGAGGGCGCGCCGGAAGCGGACAAGGCCGCGATGCACACCGAGCTGGACCAGTGGAAGACGGAATACTCCGACCTGCTGAAATAGGCGGTATAGCTGGGATAGTCGGTACAGGCCGAACAATCGATGCAGATTGAACAAACGGTACAAACGGTATGATCGCGAGGCGCGCACCGCGGCACGATTGCGAGGTGAGCGGCCGCTGTACGCGGCTTAGCGCGGCGGCAAGCGCACATACACCTATGTATATGGACGGCGGTGTTCCGTCGCCGCGCTACATTGGTGCTTTATGCCGACTTATGATTTGGGACTTGAACACGTATCGCTCGCCTTCGCCACCAAAACCATCTTCACCGATGTGACGCAAGGTGTGTTCGAAGGCGACCGCATCGGCATCGTCGGCAAGAACGGCGATGGCAAATCCACGCTCCTGCACCTCTTCCGTGGCACGCAGAAGCCCGATTCCGGGCGCGTGACCATGCGCGGCGGTCTGACCTTCGGCATGCTCGACCAGCGTGATCCGCTCGACGACAACGCCACCGTGCGCGAAGCGGCGCTCGAAGGGCGCGAGGACTACGAGTGGGCGGCCGAAACCAAATCACGTGAAATCGTAGAGGCGTTGCTCGGCGGCATCAGCTTGGATGCGAGGATCGGCTCGTTGTCCGGTGGCCAGCGCCGTCGCGCCGATCTGGCGCGTCTGCTGCTTAAGGATTGGGATATTCTTGCGCTCGACGAGCCCACCAACCACCTGGACGTGGTGACCATCCACTGGCTGGCCGAGCATTTGAAGAACCGTTGGAGCAAAGGCCAGGGCGCATTGCTGCTCGTCACCCACGATCGTTGGTTCCTCGATGAAGTGTGCGAATCCATGTGGGAAGTACATGACGGCGAGATCGAGCCGTTCGAAGGCGGCTACTCCGCGTACATGCTGCAGCGCGTGGAACGCGATCGCCAGGCCGATGTGCGCGAAACCAAGCGGCGCAATCTGGCGCGTAAGGAGCTCGCATGGCTGTCGCGTGGCGCTCGCGCACGTTCCACCAAACAGAAGTTCCATGTCAAGGCCGCGCGTGAGCTTATCGCCGACGTGCCGCCCATGCGCAATACGCTGGAATTGAAGCAGATGGCCACGTCCCGTTTGGGCAAGCAGGTGGTTGATCTGATCGATGTGACGCAGATCTTCGAGCATGCGCAGGGTGAGGCCGAGATTGACCCTGATGTGGCGCAGATGGAGGATTCCGCTTCGCGCGTGGACGTGGTGCCGGCCATGTATGCCGAACCGCAGGTGCATGGCAGCGTGGAGGTCGCCGTTGACGATCTGACCGATCCACGATTGGTGGATGCCGGCGTGCCGCAGGCGCAGGAGGCCGCAGTTCAGGCCGCGCAAGTCGAGGAAGTGACGCAAGAATCAGGCAGTGCCGCCGATGATGCCGCGCCCGAGGTCACGTCCGCCGCGCAGAAGATCACCGTGACAGGCCGCAAGATCCTTGACGATGTGACGTGGCTGATCGGCCCTGGCGATCGCTTCGGCATCGTCGGCGCGAACGGCGCCGGCAAATCGACGCTGCTGAAGATCCTCGACGGCACGATCACCCCGACCGCCGGCCATGTGAACATCGGCAAGACCGTGAAGTTCGCGGTGCTTTCGCAGCGCCTCGACGAGCTGGAGAAGCTCGGCAAATACAAGATCAAGGAAGTGCTGAGCCGCTACAAGCCGAGCTACATCGTGGACGGCAAGGAGACCACGCCGGGGCAGATGATGGAGCGTCTCGGCTTCGAATCCGCACAGCTCATGACGCCGATCAAGGACCTCTCGGGCGGGCAGAAGCGCCGCATGCAGCTGCTGCTCATCCTGCTCGACGAGCCGAACGTGCTCATCATGGACGAGCCGGGCAACGACCTCGACACCGACATGCTCGCCGTGATGGAGGATCTGCTCGACACTTGGCCGGGCACGCTGATCGTCGTCTCCCACGACCGCTACCTGCTCGAACGCGTCACCGACCAGCAGTTCGCGCTGATCGGCGGCAAGATCCGCCATCTGCCCGGTGGTGTGCAGGATTATCTCGACATGACCGAGGCCATCAAGAACGGTAAGGACCCGTTTGTGGACGAGAAGGCCGGCAAGGCTAGCAAGGGCGGTAATGCCGCCGCGTCCACGGGTGCTGCCGGCGACTCCTCATCCGTGTCTGCCGATGGCGACTCGACTGCTTCCGCGCCGAAGCTTACCGGCAAGGCGTTCCACGAGGCATCCAAGCGCGTTGCTGCGATTGAACGCAAGCTGGCCAAGCTGGAGGAGCAGAAGGCCGATTTGGAAGCGCAGATGGCCGCGCACGACCCAAGCGATTACGAGGGGCTGGGCAAGCTCAACGAGCAGTTGCAGTCCGTCACGGACGAGTCTGAATCCCTCGAAATGGAATGGATGGAGCTCTCCGAACAGCTCGAGTAGTCCCAGTCGGGCAAACTGATGGTGAGAGGCTTGTAGGCGTCGGTTTGGCGGTACGGAATGTGCAAAACCGACGCTGGCGATTCGCTCAGCGTCGGTTTACCGGAATAATTCGTCGTGGCTGCCGGTACGTTCGAAGAACGCGACCGAATCGTTCGATGACCAGATCACCAGCCAGTCCCCGGCATTGGCGACATGGCATTCGTACCGTACGCGCCAATTGCCGGACAGGGTGTGCATGTTGTGGCGGCGGTGCAGCTCCTCCAGCGTTTTCGGGTGTGTAGCCATTCGTGCGACAGCAAGGTGTAGCGCTTGAGATATCAGTGTCATATTCTTGTTCTTACGGGGGTAGAGCTGTTCTCCGCAATAACAACCAATGGGGGTGTCTCATGAATCAAGTGATGCGAAGAAGTGCCTGTTGTTTGCTGTCGGCTTTGTTGCTGTGCTCATGCGCTGGTTGCGCGAATTCCGTGCACAAAACCTCTGAAGGTGACGCTGCTCGGAGCAGCAGCAAAACCGATGATGCTGCTGAGCAAGCGTATAAAACGTTTACTGTGGACGCTTTGGACCGTGTCGCCGTCGATGATCTCAATAACTCGGACAAACTGGTTCTGGTGAACAAGCTGGGCGCGAAATCCGTGCACGGCGATGGTGCTATTCCATTTGCCAAAAAGGTCGACGAAAACCATATGTATTATGTCGTCTCCATGTGCAAACAGAAGGAGCAGGCTCCTTACTCACTTGTCCTCTACAAAGATGGACAGCCGCACACTGTAACCACTAGGGAATCCTGTACGTCTAATGGAGTGGAAACAGTCTCTCTTCCGGCGAAGAATTTCCTTGGCGCCACCTCATTGTCCATTATCAATATCGGCAATACGGATCTTGTTGTTTCCGTATATGAAGTAAAGGAAAGCCACCGTGAATAAATGCTGGTGGCTGGTTTAATGTGTTTGATGAGTTAGCGGAATCGCTAGGGACAATGACCATTCTTCGTTTTCTGAATTTATGGTCATTGTCCCATTATGTTGTTGCGCAAAATCTTGTATGAGGGCTGTCCCGTAGTGATTTTCTGGAGCACTATTTATTGCGGCGTTATATAGATTTGATGCGAAGATGCGGACCGCATCTGGTCCTACAGAGAGGATAAAAGCAAAAGCCCCGGGTTTCCCGTGTTTGGCAATGTTATTGAGAATTTCGGTACAAACCGTTTGCAACGATGGTAGTAGTGACTTGTCCATTGCGTTTAGATTCCCGCGGATTATTGGTGTCCCGGTAAAACCCAGTATTCTCAGTCTTTTGCATTGAGCTTCTATATGTTGTTGAAAGAGCTCGTCCGCGTCTTCCTCTTTGTCTGTTTTAAGCTCATCGGTCATCGGGCTGATAATTTGAGTGCGAAGCTCATGTAATGCCTGCATGAGGACTTGTTCAATCTGTGGCAAAGTGTCGCTGCTCTCTGAGGGCTCTTTCTTGCGACACAGCAGAATCGCATATGTCATAGCTCCTGCGATGGAATCGTGCAGTATGTGAATTTCTTTGAGTCTTTTCTGCTGGCGTCGAACTTGTTCTTGTGCAATCGCCAAGTCCATTTTTCGTTGTGCTGTTTGCGCTTTCCATCTCACGGCAAAACCAACGCAGAATGCTCCAATGTAGGAGCATGCAAGCACGGGGATGCTTGGATTGTAGTCGATGCCGCCTGTCCAATAGCCCAAAGGAAGTGCCAGTGCGCAAAGCAGCGGTCCCATGATGGCAAATCCAAATCGTTTGATTTCAAATGCGATTATCCCGCATGCAAGCCATGTGCCATATAACGTTGAAGGGCCATCGCATATTGCCGGGATTATCGCGCATGCTATGTGTGTTACAAGAATCGCCATGCTTGCCGGTACGGGGAACCAGGCCAGTAGCAGCAGGGCGATGCAGTACGGAGCCAAATATAGCCATGACCAAGGTGACATATTTGGCCAAGCGGTCAGCTCGAGCAGGAAAAAGCAGATGCAGATAATGGATCCCGCTAAGTAGGGCTTGCGCACGGCCTTTGCCAATGACATTATTTGTTGGGGCAGCCTCATCGTTATATCCAACCGTTTCTTACGCACATCGCAACAGCTTCGGCACGACTATGAGCATGGAGCTTCTCGAAAGCTCGTCGTGCATATGTCTTTACCGATGCTTCGCTGATATTCAGTTGGTGCGCAATAGTGGAAGTGGTGAATCCTCTCGCATAGTTGGCAATGATCTGTAATTCCTTGCCGGAAAGCCGCATGGAGTTTATGCTCTTCCCCGCCCACGACGCAACCTCGTCATTTCCAGTGGCTTTTCCGATGATTCGAACCAGTTGAATCGTGGGAATTTCTTTTGGAATAATCGCATAAAACGCATCGGACCATTGTGCTCCGTATCTTTTTTCGTTTTCGTCATCCAAAAAGGCGCTGATACCAATGACGGCAATATCTGGATGTTGTTCCTTGATATGATGCGCTAATTCCGAGCCGTTCATCCCAGGCATTGCGATATCGGTAAGCACGGCTTGTGGCCTTTGTGCAGAGTCCCTCATGGCCTCAAGTGCTTGTTCTGCAGAGGTGACAGTCCACAGAATCTGTATTGGTGCGCATGTCTCGACCAACAAGCTTTGAATTGCGCTCGCGACCAGTGGATCATTATCCACAATCCCCAAAGTCGGATCATTGACAATCGTGCGCATAATGCCCCCATTAGTCTGCTTCTTGCTCCAGAATAGACATTTTCCCACTGCTGCAAGGAATCATAGCGTTGCCGGTAGCGTATGTCGTGATTGAGATCAAAGCACGAATATTTTGTACAAAAAATTTGTATATAATGGGAGGCGATGGAAAGGAGTCTTCTACGATGAACGATACGAACTCCAACGAGGGGCAGCTGCCCGAAGATGCCGCAGTGACCGTGACCAGTGCCGATACTCTTCGGGCCATGGCGAGTCCTATTCGCATGAGGATCCTTGGAACGTTGCGGGTGAACGGCGAACAGACCGTGGGGAGCATCAGCGAGCAGCTTGGCGAGGCTCCCGGAGCCATCAGCTACCACTTGGGGCAGCTTGCGCATGCGGGACTAGTGAAAAAGGTGGAGTCTCCTGACGGAGATCGAAGAAAGAGCTGGTGGAAGGCCTGTCAAAGCGCCATTCGTCTGGGGAGGCCCGAAGAAAAGAACGGTACGGACGAGTCGAAGGCCATGGATCTGTTCCGGCGTTCCGCGGCGCTCTCCTACGAGATGGCCTACGAGCGTTTTCTGGACAGGCTGCCGGAATTGCCTCGGGAATGGGCTGATTCATGCACCAGCGATGATCATGTTCTGAACCTGACCGCCGAGGAGACGAGCTCGATGATCGAGGAACTCAATGAGGTCGTGCGCCGCTGGCAGATCAAGGCCGGCATGCACGGCGACGATGAGCTGGGCGTCGAACCCGTGGCTCTGATTCTGCAGGCCTTCAGGTGGGTCTCATAAGACGCCGGCGGGGTTGACGCATGAATCCACGAGCAAACCGGAAAGCGTGGGCGGAACAGTCGGAACAAGTGGGTTAATTGGAGCAAAGCATGAGTGAAACGGCGAAATCATTCTGGCATTCCGCAGGGTATATCCCGTGGTTCACCGCTGATACGGCGTCGGCGGTCGGAGCGGCGCTGCGCGCACTGGCGATCAGTTTGCTCGGATATGCGGTGTCCGGCTCCACCATCGCTGCCGGGTGGCTCGGAACGTCGTCGATGATCGCGCAACAGGTTGCGAGCGTATTCGGAGGTACCTTCGTCGACAGGCATGACCGCAAACGGCTTATCGTGGCGAACGCCGTCGTCGGCGTTCTGGCTTGGGGCGCAATTGCGGTGCTGCTGCTGTGCGGCGCATTGTCGTTCCCCGTGTTGCTGTTGATCGCGGTGCTCGCATCCGGCATCAACGGATTTCTTGGGAGCGCTACGGATGCGATGCTTCGCTCGATCATCGATATCCGCTATTATCCCAAGGCGCGGAGCCTCAACGAGGGGCGTGACGCAACCATCGCCATGGCGGGAAGCCCCATCGGAGGTTTTCTGTACAGCATTGCTCCATGGCTGCCGTTCCTGGCGTCGGCTTGTATGTACGCCGTGGCCGGCGTCGCCGCCACCGGCATCCGCGAATATGGTTCGGATGGCGGGCACATCGGGGAACCGGATGGCGATGCAGCGAAGGGCGGTTTCTGCCACGATTTCCTGGAAGGCTGGTCATGGTCGCTGCATCGGAAAACGCTGGTGATCGTGCTCATCGTGGCGGCATTAGTCAATTTCGGCGTCAATGGCATCCAATATGCCATCCAGCTGCATTTGGTGTCGTGCGGGACCAATGCGACCTCCATCGGATTCATCAGTGGCGGCATATCGCTGATGATGCTTGTGGGATCGTTGCTGGCCGGCAAACTCAGCGATAAGGTTCCGGTTGGACCAACCGTGTGCCTCGCCTACCTGTTCATCTGCCTGTGCGCATTGCCGATGGCGTTGACCGACAACTATTGGGTCATGCTGGTTGCCAATTCGTTTGTTGGCCTGCCGTTCCCGTTGATTAACGCGATGCTCCTCGGTTTCATCTTCGCCAAGTCGCCTACGAGCATGCAGGGGCGTATTACTGTTACATTGACGGTTCCGGCCCAGGTGCTTTCGATGTTCTGTAGTGCTGTGGCTGGCACCTTGCTCCCGGTTTTTGGATTCCATGGCGCGGTGCTGGTGTTCCTCGCGGTTCTTGTGGCAAGTGCTGTGCTGGTGATATGTTCCCGTTCCATTCGTAGCATTCCCAAGGCGGCACAATGGGAACATACGATGTTGCGGTGAATCAGATACGGAAAAGCGCCGCCCCACGAAATGAATCGCGGGGCGGCGCTTTGCCGTAAACAATACCGTTCAGGCCGTTCAGCGACCGGTGATCTCGGAGCCGAGCACCTTCTCGCTCAGCGCCTTCGGGCCACGGGTCACGGCGACCGCGCCGGAACGTACCAGCTCGATCACGCCGTAATGCTCCAGCAGGCCGAGCAGCGCCTCGATCTTGTCTTCGGAACCGGTGGCCTCGATGGTCAGCGACTCCGGGTTCACATCGACCACGCGCACGCGGAACATGCGCACGATCTCCAGCACGTCGGAGCGGTTGGACACGTCGGCCGCTACCTTGATGAGCACAAGCTCGCGCTCCACGGTGGAACGCGGGTCGAGTTCCACGATTTTGAGCACGTGCAGCAGCTTATTGAGCTGCTTGATGATCTGCTCCAGCGGAATGGCCTCCACATCGGCCGTCACCGTGATACGGGAGATGTCAGGGCGTTCGGTGGGGGAGACGGACAGCGAGTTGATGTTGAACGCACGGCGGGCGAACAGGCCGGCCACACGGGCCAGCACGCCGGGGCGGTTCTCCACTAGCACGGACAGCGTATGGCGCTCGGAACCGGGCTGTGATGCAGGGTATTGAGGCATGATTCTCTCCTCTCAGTTCTCGCTTGCGGCGGTTGCAGGCTCGCCGGTAACGGTATCGTCGCGCAACGGCTTGATGCCGGGCATGTACGTCACATCGTCGTTGGAAGCACCGGCGGCGACCATCGGCCACACCATGGCGTCCTTCCACACGCGGAAGTCGATCAGCACCGGGCGGTCATTGATCTCGTTGGCCTTCTTGATGCATTCGATGGCCTCGTCCTTGGTGAACGCACGCATGCCCACGCAACCGTAGGCTTCGGCCAGCTTCACGAAATCTGGCACTTCAACGGGCATATCGCCGTTGGCTTCCAGCTTCACGCCCTCTTCGCCATGCGCTTCGCCGTCAAGCAGGTTGGTGGCGGAATAATGCTGCCCGTAGAACAGCGTCTGCCACTGACGGACCATGCCGTATACGGAGTTGTTCAGAATCGCGATCTTCACCGGAGCGTGGTCCAGGAACGCGGCGGCCAGCTCCTCGGAGGTCATCTGGAAGGAACCGTCGCCGTCGATCAGCCAGACCGGGCGTCCTTTGCCGCCCACGGCGGCGCCGATGGCCGCGGGCAGACCGTAGCCCATGGTGCCAAGGCCGCCGGAGGTCATCCAGGAGTTCGGGCGCTTGAAATCGATGAGCTGCGCGGCCCACATCTGATGCTGACCCACGCCGGTCACCCACAGCGTATCGTCCGCGGCCTGGTCGGACAGCTGCCTGACCACCCACTGCGGGGCGAGCGAACCGTCCGTGGGCTCCTCCCACGTGGCCGGGTACTTAGTGCGCCACTCGTCGATGGCGTTCCACCACGGCTTCAGGTTCGGCTTGCCGTGAATGGCCTGGGAACGTTCGATTTCCGGAATCAGATCCTTGAGCACGGTGGAAACGTCGCCCACGATCGGCACGTCCGGCTGGCGGTTCTTGCCGATTTCGGCCGGATCGATGTCGATGTGGATCACACGCGCTGCGGGGGCGAATGCGTCGAGCTTGCCGGTCACACGATCGTCGAAACGAGCGCCGATGGTGACCAGCAGGTCGCAACGCTGCACGGCGCCGGTCGCCGCGATGGT
>ERZ507035.828-NODE-828-length-11258-cov-5.043292_pt1 | contig 11258 bp, 12 predicted proteins | sample MGYA00512873_ERZ507035 | MGnify/ENA metagenome assembly ERZ507035
TCTTTTATTGTTTCTGGAAAAATTCCCTTACCGAGTAAAATTTTACACTAAGGTTTATTGGAGACATGCGTCAGGCAGAGGAACCATATGCCCGGTGTCAAAGGTGCAGAGGGCGGTGGCATCGCTGCTGCCCCTCTCAATACATTTTTTCCACTTTTGTCCCCGAGTAATAATGGGTGAGAATAGTCTTATAGTAGTCTCTTCCATTGCCCTGTTTTTCCGCCATGGCTTCGGCGCCCCACTGGGAAAGGCCCAGACCGTGGCCGTAGCCGTAGCCGGTGATGACGAGATTGCTGCCTTTCACGTTCAAATCATAGAGAGTGCTGTCCAGGCCATAAATGGACTGGAGCTTGTCTCCCGGAACGGTTCTGCTTCCCCCTTTGCCGATGAGGGTAAAGGTCTTCACCCTGCCGGAAATGCCTCGGTCGCTGCTCCTGTGGGCTTCGCCTATGCGGAGCCTGGAGAGTTTGATGCCCTTTAATGAGCCTACGCCATAGCCATAGTTGCTCATGGTACGCACAAAGGAGGAAAGAGGAATGGTCTTTGTCCATGGATTTCCTACATAGGATTCTTTTACGCCCCGAAGATAGGGAATGACCGAGCCCCACACATTTTCGCTGTTTTCCGTATAGCCGCCGCCGCTGGAATGGAAAAGGGCATCAATGGGCTTTCCGCCGTAGGTCACGATTTCCCCTGCCGTTTCCCTCACCGCCCGGCTGGTGGCTTCCGTTTCGGAAGATATGCCGGAATAGACCTGGGACCTGGTATCATCGGTAACGTCGTAGCCCGAGGAACGGTAGCCATTCTTATGGTACATGGCATAGGTCCTGGCTGCCACCGCCTGGGCTTTCAGGGCATCGGCCTTCCAGGAAGGTACCGCTTCCGCCGGCACCACGCTCTGCAGGTACAGCTCCATAGGCACTGCATTCACTACGGTGACGCCGCTGCCCCAGGCAGAAGGGATGAGCTTCATCTGTCCCCGGTATCGGTTGCCCTTCACCGCAAAGGCAGGGGCGCTGTTTCCTGTGGTGAGGTACACCTTGTCCCCTGCTTTTTTGCCATTCAAAAGGATGGTATTTCCGCTTCTGGAAATAGAAAGCCGCGTGCCATTTCCATATTTCCCTACCACCTTTCCTGCCGATTCCGCTTTGAAATCTGCAAGGCCCGTAATAGTCACCTCGCCGGAAGTCAAAAGTCCTACTTCCACATCAGGACCCAGGCCGGATGCTTTGTTTTCATCTCTTTTCGGCGCAGGCGCTGACGCCTTCTTCCGGGGCACCGCCTTTCTTACAGCAGGGGCCTTGACGGAAATCACCGATTTCCTGTGAATGGGAATAGACTCTGCCTCTGCCGGCAGCACTGCCAGCGAAAAAGCAAAAGGAACCAGCAGGGCTGTCCATAATTTTTGATTCATAATGATTACCTTCTAAAAAACAGATTAAGAAGAATGGTGCCGATGACGCTGACCAGGATGCAGGAAATCACAGGGAAATAAAACTCCGTATTTCCTCTGGAAAAATGGATATCCCCGGGCAGATGGCCCAGAAAGGTGAGCCTGCCGCCGGCCATATAGAAAAGGCCGGCCAGAATGAAAAGGACACCGATAATGATAAGTGTTTTACCGATCCCCATGATCTCCTCCAAAGAGGCTCGTTTCTCCCTCTTTGCCAGGCCAGGAAATCCCCAGATGGTCATAGGCTGCCGCCGTGGCTATCCGTCCCCGGGGAGTTCTGGAAATAAAACCGATCTGCATGAGGTAAGGCTCGCATACATCTTCAATGGTAGCCCTCTCCTCGCTGACAGCGGCGGAAATGGTATCAATGCCCACGGGACCGCCGTTAAATTTATAAATGATGGCCTTCAGAATTTCATTATCCAGATCATCCAGGCCGATTTCATCCACATGAAGGGCCTTCAGCGCTTCTGATGCAATATCGGCAGTAATGGCGCTTCCCTGTACCTGGGCAAAATCCCTTATCCGCTTCAGCAGGCGGTTGGCAATACGGGGCGTACCGCGGCTGCGGCGGGCGATTTCTTCGGCGCCGCTGTCCTCGATATCAATGCCCAGAATATGAGCAGCCCTGGTAATGATTTTCTTCAGTTCCGCCGGTTCATAAAACTGCATATGGTTGGTAATGAGGAACCGGTCCCGGAGCGGAGCAGACAGGGAGCCTGCCCGGGTGGTGGCGCCGATTAAAGTGAAATGGGCCAGGTCGATGCGGATGGAACTGGCGCCGGTGCCCTTCCCCATGACGATATCCAGGGCGAAATCCTCCATGGCGGAGTAGAGGATTTCCTCCACATTCCGGTTCAGCCGATGGATTTCATCGATGAAGAGCACATCATGGTCCTGCAGGGTAGTCAGAATGGATGCCAGCTCTCCTGGCCGTCCAATGGCAGGGCCGCTGGTCACTTTGAACTGGCTTCCCAGCTCATTGGCAATGATTTTCGCCATGGTGGTCTTTCCCAGCCCCGGCGGGCCGTAGAGAAGCACATGGTCCAGCGCTTCCTTCCTGGATTTCGCCGCTGCAATATATACCTTCAGGTTTTTCTTAAACGCTTCCTGGCCTATGTAATCATCCAGCCGCTGGGGGCGCAGGGAATTCTGCCACTCATCTTTCGGCGTTTCCTCCGTAGAAACGATGCGGCCCTTGCTGCCCAGCACCTCTTCTTCCTCCTGGCCTCCCAGACTTTTTATATACTTATTATTCATCTATTACTCCCGTTTTTTTGCAAATTCACGGAGCGCGGCGCTGACCAGCTTCGACACATTATCATAGGAGCCTGAAAGTCTTCCCAGCACCGGCGTGATCTCATCCATTTCATAGCCCAGGCTCATGAGGGCCTTCACTGCCTCCCCGGTGACCGGATCCCCTTCTGCCGAAGGAGAAGGCCCGCTTCCCTCATCAGAAACAGTTTCTACAGAAAAGGCGCCCACCTTATCCTTCAGCTCCACCAGAAGTCTTTCCGCCGTCTTCTTTCCGATGCCCGGCAATTTCGTAAGCTTCGTCACACTCTGGGTCTTCACCGCTCCCACAAAAGCAGAAGGCGTCATGGCAGACAGAATGCCCATGGCCACCTTGGGACCCACTTTAGAAATGGAAATCAGCAGGAGAAAGAGATCATACTCTTCTTTCCCCAGAAAACCATAGAGCAGGATAGCATCTTCCCGTACAGCCATGTAGGTCAGAAGCTTCGCTTCCTCCCCCTTTGCCAGCTGCTGCCTCGTCTTATCGGAAATAAAAATCCGATACCCTATGCCGCCGGCCTCCAGAAAGCAGGAATCCTTAAACAAAGCAGTGACCTTTCCTCTGATATATCCAATCATTTCATTCCCCCATACAACTGACGATGTTCCACATGGTAGGCGGCAGTGAGACCGATAGCCAGTGCATCGGCTGCATCATCGGGATCAATGTTCTTATGGATGCCCATAAGCCGCTTCACCATTTCAATGACCTGTTTCTTTCCAGCCCGGCCATAGCCGGTCATCTGCTGCTTCACCTGCAGCGGCGTCACCGGCACGATAGGAATATTCTGCCGATACCCCGCCAGAAGGATGACGCCTCTGGCCTGGGCCACCTTGATGCCAGTGGTAATATTCGTATTGAAATACAGTGTTTCCACCCCCATGAACTGGGGACGGTAGGCAGCAATGAGCTCGCATATGCCTTCATATACAATATTCAGCCGCTCCAGGTCGCTCTGGTCCTTGTAGGTCTCGATGACCCCGTAATTCACCGGCGTAATGGACGTGCCCACCTTGTCCACCACACCGAACCCGCACCGTCCGGTGCCCGGGTCAATGCCTAGTACCCGCATAGTTCCTCCTGTTTCATGGCTGAAAAGTTTGTTCTTGACTGTTATATTATACCATAGTTTCAAAGGGAGGCAGAGATGGAGACACACCTTCGGTGTGAGGGTTCAGAGGGGAAGGTTCTCAAGATGGACCGGCCTTACGGCCGGAGGGTTCTTAGGTTTGACGGCCTTTCAGGCCGAGGGTTGTGGTATCGCCCTTGCGGGCGATGAGTTTTATAGTTTCCCATCTGTCCTCCATACCGGAGCACGCTCCTCCGCTCAATATAACGATGTCGGCGGACGCCCCTATCGTCATTTCGACCGAAGCGAAGCGGAGTGGAGAAATCTCACTCCACCATGGTTCATGAAGCATTGGGGAAGGAGATCTTCGGGCTCAGAGCTTCATATCGCCTAAAGCCTTTACCACCCATACCGGCACGCAGCCCCGCTCGAGATGACGATATCGACGGACGCCATTGGACACGCCTTCGGTGTGAGGGTTCAAAAGGTTCAAAAGGTTCAGAGGGAGGTGGTGGCGGCTGACGCCGCAAGTTTTAAAGGGGGCGATGAATTTTATCATGTCACCACATGCTTTGATGCATGGAGAACCTTTTAGCTGCTCCCTCATAGGGTGCCCGCTTGGAAGCGTTTCCTTTGCCCTCATCGGGTAATGCAAGGATGGTTAAGTTTTCCCCACGAAAAAAAGCTGAGAAAAAATGATTGAACATTTTTTCTCAGCTTTTTTGACTGCCTGTTACGGCAAACCATCGGTCATGAGATGGTGATAATGTTCCTGAATCTTTCTTGTCACCGTGCCTACTTTGCCATCGCCGATGGGCTTGCCATCGATGGCAGTGACCGGCACGATGCCGTCCTGGCTGTTGGTGAGGAATACTTCTTCCGCATCCATCATGTTGTCCAGACGCACTGGTTCTGCGCCGTCATCAATGGAGGTGACGCCGGCAGTGGGAGCTACGCGGGAGAGCACCAGGGAGCGGGTAATCCCGGGAATCATGAATTCATTCTTGGCGGGAGTCCAGATGACACCGGCCTTGACGATGCACACATTGGAATGGCTGGCTTCGGTGAGAAGGCCGTCTTTGATGAAGATGGCATCGTAGCAGCCTTTTTTCTGTGCTTCTGCCCGGGCCATCATATTGTTCAGCTGGTTCAGGGAGAGAATATCGCAGTGATGTCCGCGGTCATCATTCATGGTGATGCACTTGACGCCGTCCTGCACCTTGGCAATGCTGTCCAGGTTAATGGGCTTTGCATAGACCAGTACATTGGGGCGGAGCGCATTCCGGGAAGGAATGGTGAAATCGTGGTCGCCGCTGCCGCGGGTGACGATGATTTTCACATATCCTTCTGTAACTCCTGTTTCTTCGATAACCACTTCCACGATTTCCGTGAATTCATCAGGCGCCGTCACCGGGCGGATGCCCAGAAGACGCATGGAGCGGTACAGACGGTCCACATGGTAGGAAAGGGCAAAGGGATGACCCTGGAATACCCGGATCCATTCGTAGCAGCCGTCGCCGAACTGCAGGCCTCTGTCGTCAGCACTGATGATTTTGGAGAAATCATAGTAGAAATTGTGATTGTAGTAGATGGTAGTTTTTGCTTCTGCCATACCATTCACCTCCAAAGTGAAAAGGGAATGCAGGAAATCCTGCCGATGAGAACTTCTATTTTATTATATCATTGTCAGGCCTGTTTTTCTGCCTTCCAGGCCTTCATTTTTTCTATGAGCCGGGGCATGAATTCTTTCAGGTCCGCCACAACTGCATAGTCTGCCATTTCCATAATCGGCGCCTTGGGGTCCCTGTTCACCGCAATGACAATGTCCGCGTTCACAGCACACATATGCTGCATGGCGCCGGAAATGCCAAGGGCAAAGTACACCTTGGGAGACACGCCTTTGCCGGTCTGTCCGATCTGACGGCTGTGAGGTTCCCAGCCCAATTCGGAAATGGGGCGGCTGCAGCCTACGGCAGCGCCCAGAAGGTCCGCCAGTTCATGAACCATTTCCCATTCCTCCCGGCTGTGGAAACCGCGGCCTCCTGCCACAATGACTTTGGCCGTTTCCACAGGATTTTCATCCTTTTCGCCCTGGATGATGGATTTCAAAACAGTGCCCAGATCCTCTTCATCAAGGGTCACCGGCACTTCTTCCACCGTGCCCTGGCGGGACTCATCGGCCTTGGGATATTTGAAAATCCCCGGCCGCACGGTGCCTACCTGAGGCCGGAAAAGAGGACTTACAATGTCGGCCATAATGTTGCCGTCCATGGCAGGGCGGGACCAGATGACCAGCCTTTTTTCCTTATCTGCCGAAAGCTCCGTCACATCGGCGGTGACACCGCATACCAGCTCTGCCGCCAGCCGGGGCGCCAGGTCTCTTCCAAAAGAAGTGGCTGCAAAAATAATGGTGTCCGGCTTGCGGTCTTTCAGAAACGAAGCCAGTACCTTCTGATAGGCTTTCCCGTCATAATGGGAAAGGAGCTTATGAGTGAGCACATAGACCTTGTCCGCTCCCAGGGGAATCAGGGATGCCGGGTCATCCTTCAGCGCTCCGCCTACGAGCACCACATGCACCGTCTCGCCCAGCTCATCAGCCAAAAGACGGGCTTCTCCGACCAGTTCCCCCGTCACTTTCTGAATCCCGCCGTTTACGAGAGCACCAATTACATAAATTCCTTTATATGTAGAAAAATCCATCATTGCCCTCCTATACCAGATTCAGCTTCCGCATGGCGCCAAACAATTCTTCCACTGCCTCTGCCGCCGGCTTTCCTTCAATGCGGAGATTTTCCTTCTTCGGCGGCACCACAGGCCGCACCTGCCGCACCTGGGTAGGAGACCCTTTCATGCCGATACGGCCGGCATCCACCGGAAGGTCTGCTGCCGTGAGATTATGGATTTCCACTTCATCCTTCTTCAGGATGCCTTTAATGCTGGGATAGCGGGGCTTATTCAGCTCGCCGGTGCAGGTAATGACACCCGGAAGCTTCATGTCCAGCACTTCCCGGTCATCGCCAAACTGCCGCTCCACCTGTACATAGCCTTCTTTTTCATAGGAAAGGCCAATGGCAGCACTCACATCGGAAATCCCCAGGGTCGCTGCGATTTCCGGACCGATCTGGGCGGTATTGCTGTCGATGGATTCCATGCCGCAGAAAATCAGGTCAAAGCTGCCGATTTTCCGGATGGCACTGGCCAGGGTATAGCTGGTAGCCAGGGTATCAGCGCCGCCAAAGGCCCGATCCGTCACCAGGTACGCCTCATCGGCTCCCATGGAAATGGCTTCCTTCAGCACCGCTGCCGCCTGGGGCGGCCCCATGGAAATCACAGTCACCCTGCCGCCGGTCTGGTCCCGAAGACTCAGCGCTGCCTCCAGCGCATTCCGGTCCATGGGATTCAGGATACTGTTTGCATTATTTCTTTTCAATCTGCCGGTAGCCGGATCCACTTCCATCTGGGAAGTATCCACTACCTGTTTCACGCAAACCAGAAACTTCATAATAACCCCCTTTGCAACAACTCCAAGGTTTCCTTCTTTAGAAGATTTTATCTATTTTAGTATATCATATGAAAAGCTTCCGCGGCACACTTATTTATGGACGGCCGCTTTGCGGCCGAGGTTCAAAAGGTTCAGAGGGTTCAGAAGGTTCAGAGGGTGTGGAATCGCCGCCTTTGGCAGCGATTCTTTATAACTTCCATGAACCAGCCCGCTCTGTGGGCTGAGCCCATCGGTCAGTGCATCAGCCCATGACCCATAGAACCGGGGCGTCCAAAAGGCGCCTGAACCCGCCTGATTCTGGGAATATTGTTCCGAATTCCTTTGTACGACGGCCCCTTTCTCACTTCCGTCCTTCCACGCAGGCATTGCCCAGAAGGCCCTTCAGCGCTTCTTCTGCTTCTTCTGAAAAGTCCAGGAAGAACCTAGGCACCATGCGGATTTCCTGCCGGGTCCTCTGGATATGGAGGAATACTGGCGTGTTCCCGTGGTATTTCAGAAGGATACGGCCCAGGGCATCACTGACCATGTTATTTTCATGCCTTTCATCCACATAGAGATGGACCGCTGATACCGGCGGGCGCACTGTCTTATGGAAGAGGGAGAGGGGGATGATTTCGTCCGCCAGGATTTTGACTTCCCTTTCATTGGACTGTATCCGGCCTCTGATGCATATCGCTGCATCTTCGGTGAGCACCGGTCTTGCCTTTTCCCATACCGAAGGGAACACCACCGCTTCCAGTTCACCGTCATAATCCTCCAGGGTCACATAGCCCATAGGGGCCCCCTTCTTTGTCATGGTGCCCTTCACCCGGGTCACGGTACCGCCTACGGTCACTGCCTTTCCATCATATTTGGCACTTTCCGAATTTAAACGGTAAATAGGAATGCACTGGGCCATCTGCTTTTTGTAGGCATCCAGGGGATGGCCGCTGACATAGAAGCCCAGAAGCTTTCTTTCCCATTCGATTTTTTCATTCTGCGGAATATCCGGAAGGGGCGGATAGATGATGGTTTTCGCGCTGTCCATGTCGCCGAAAAGGCTCACCTGTCCCGATTCCCGGTCTTCCCTCACAGACTGGGCATTGCTCATGGCTTCCGGCAGCACCGCCAGCAGCTGGGAGCGGTTGCGGCCCAGGGAGCCCAGGGCGCCGCAGCGGATGAGGCTTTCGCAGGCCCGGCTGTTCAGGCCCCGGCTGTCCACCCGTTCCAGAAAGTCGCTGATATCCCTGAAGGGGCCTCCCTTCCTTCTGGCCTCAATGATGCCGTTCACTGCATTTTCCCCTACATTCTGGATACCGTCCAGTCCGAAGAGAATTTTATTTCCCTTAACGGAGAAATAGGCCTCTGACAGGTTCACGTCGGGAGCGGCGATTTCCACGCCCGCCCTTTTTGTATCGGAAATATAGCGGCTCACCTTCTCCCGGTCGCCGATATAGCAGGTCATCATGGCCGCCATGAATTCCGGCCGGAAATGGGCCTTCAGGTACGCCGTCTGCCAGGCGATCCAGCCATAGCACACACTGTGAGATTTATTGAAGCCGTAGCCTGCAAAGTGGACCATGAGGTCGAAGACATAGTTGGCCGTCTTCTCATCCACCCCGTTCTTCAGGGCCCCTTCGAGGAAGGTATCCCTGTTCTTCTGCAGGATTTCCGGCTCCTTGTGGCCCATGGCGCGGCGCAGCATATCGGCCTGGCCCAGGCTGAATCCACCCATGACAGAGGCAATCTGCATGACCTGTTCCTGGTAGAGAATGACGCCGTAGGTTTCCTTCAGAATCGGCTCCAATGAGGGATGAGGATACTCCACGGGGATTTCCCCATGCTTTCTTTTGATGAAATCTTCCGCCATGCCGCTTCCCAGAGGCCCCGGCCGGTAGAGGGCCACCATGGGGATCAGGTCCTCGAACCGGTCCGGGTGAAGCTTCATGAGAAGGGACGTGAAGCCGGAGGATTCGGACTGGAACACACCGATGGTATCTCCCTCACAGAGCATGCGGCAGGTTTCCTTATCTTCCGTGGGAATACTGTTGATATCCAGATGGATGCCCCGGTTTTTCTCTATCATTTCCAGGGCATCATGGATGACCGTAAGATTTCGGAGCCCCAGAAGGTCCATCTTCAGAAGGCCCAGCTGTTCCACCTGATCCTTTTCGTACTGGGTCTGGATGAAATTGTCCTGGGTGAGCTGGATAGGCACATAGTCGTCTACAGGCTTGGAACAGATCACCACGCCTGCTGCATGGGTGCCGGAATTTCTTGACAGCCCTTCCAGGTCCAGGCAGTGGTCGATGAGACTGTGCACCTGGGGATTGGATTCATAAAGCTCTTTGAATTCCCGGGAGCCCTCCAGGGTCTTTTTCAGTGTCACACCGGGACCGGAAGGCACCATTTTGGCAATCTTATCCACATCCCGAAGGGGCATATTGGTGACCCGGCCCACGTCCCGGATGACAGCCCTGGCCGCCAGGGTGCCGAAGGTAATGATCTGGGCCACCTGATCCTTGCCGTACTTCCGGGCCAGGTAATCAATGACCTCGCCCCGCCGCCGGTAGCAGAGGTCCGTATCAATATCCGGCATGGACACACGCTCGGGGTTCAGGAAACGTTCGAAGAGAAGGTCAAAACGGAGCGGATCGATTTCCGTAATATGAAGGAGATAGGCCACAATGCTTCCTGCCGCACTGCCGCGGCCCGGGCCGATGGGGATGCCGTGGGACTTGGCATAATGGATGAAATCCATGACAATGAGGAAATAGTCGGAAAATCCCATGTGGTCGATGACGCCCAGCTCATAGTCCAGCCTTTCCTTCTCCTTTCCCGACGGATGGGGATACCGCTCCGGCAGCGCCTTCTCGCAGAGCTTCCGAAGATAGGTGGTGGACGTCTCCCCCTCAGGCACGTCAAAAGAGGGCAGCTTATGGTCCCCGAAGGTCAGGGTCACATGACAGCGGTCTGCAATCTTCTTTGTATTCTCAATGGCACCGGGATACTCTCCCAGAATGGCCTCCATTTCCGCCCCGCTCTTGCAGTAGAACTCATTATTGGCAAAATGGAAATGGTAGGGATCATCCAGCGTTTTTCCTGTAGAAATACAGAGCTTGATTTCCTGGCTCCCTGCATCTTCCTTCCTGGTGTAGTGGAAATCGTTGGTGGCCACCAGACCAAGGCCGTACTCCCTGGCCAGCGATGCCAGCACCGGACGCACTGCCGCTTCTTCCGGAAGACCGTGATTCTGGAGCTCGATGAAATAATTGTCCTTCCCGAAAGTATCCATATAGAACTGGATCACCTTCCGGGCCTTCTCCATATCATGGTTCAGAATGGCCTGGGGCAGCTCGCCGCCTACACAGGCAGAGAGCGCGATGAGGCCTTTATGGTACTTTTGCAGCAGCTCATGGTCCGCCCGGGGTTTGAAATAATACCCCTCCGTCCAGGATTTGGAGCAGATTTTGATGAGGTTCTGATAGCCCTCATTATTCTCCGCCAGAAGAATCAGATGAGCCAGCTTTTCCTTCGCTCCCCCTGCCCGCTTCTCAAACCGGCTTCCCCGGGTCACATAGACCTCGCAGCCGATGATGGGCTTGATTCCCTGGGCCATGCATTCCTTGTACAGATACACCGCCCCGTACATGACCCCATGGTCCGTAATGGCCAGAGCCGTCTGTCCCATATCCTTCACATGGGACACCAGTTCCTTAATGCGGCAGGTGCCATCAAACAAGCTGTATTCTGTATGCACATGAAGATGAACGAATGGATCCATGGTCCCTCCTGAAATCGATGAAAAAGGTTTTTGTTTTATTGTATCACAATGATGGGATAAGGGTTTATGAGTTCAGAGGGTGCAGAGGGGAAGGTTCTTAAGATGGACCGGCCTTATGTCCGGAGGGTTCTTAAGTTTGACGGCCTTTCAGGCCGAGGGTTGTGGTATCGCCCT
>ERZ507035.852-NODE-852-length-10966-cov-5.454862_pt1 | contig 10966 bp, 9 predicted proteins | sample MGYA00512873_ERZ507035 | MGnify/ENA metagenome assembly ERZ507035
CATCAATTACAACAACGTCATAACCATTTTCTAACAATTCAACACAAATATGACTACCAATATATCCGGTTCCACCTGTTACTAAAATATTCATTAGTCAATAACCTTGCAGCCACCTAATTTTCTGATTTTTAAGATATGGCAGCTTCCCTTTCCGAATACTTTTTCAATTTCTTCTTTATATGTTTCTACATAGCTATTTTCAACAAAAGCCTGAATCGTTCCAGCAAAACCTCCACCATGAACACGACATACACCATGGTCTTTTAAAATCATTTCAGACATAGCTAAACCTAAAGATACAGCCTGGTTTTTATAGTCAAAGTCTGCATATACGTTTTGAAGGAACTTGTAGCTTGAATTCCCTGATTCTTGAATCAATGTTTTGAATCCTTCAAAATCATCATTGTTCAATCTTTCTACGATTGTATTAACACGTCTATTTTCATTGAAGAAATGGATAGCTCTTAAGATGGCACGATCATTATTTAAAGCAGTTCTTAAGTTTGCGATATTTGCATAGAACTCATTTTCATCCACTTCACGAAGAACTTCCTTACCAAAATAGTAAGCTACCTCTTTCATTTCTTGTGGTACTGCACCATAGGCATCTGTTAAATCGGCATGGCTTCCCTTTGTATCTACGATACATAAACTGTGATCATATTTTGAGAAATCAACATTTACACTATTTACGATTGGATTTGAAGTATCTTTAAAATCAATTGAAATCAATCCACCTACAGCACAAGCACATTGGTCCATCAATCCACATGGCTTTCCAAAATATACATTTTCTGCATATTGACCCACTTTAGCAATCGTAACCATATCAATTTTCATATCATTGTATAATCCATCAATAATTGTGCCGATAATAGATTCGAATGCTGCAGAACTTGATAGTCCAGCCCCCATTAATACATCACTCGTGATGAAAGCTTTGAATCCACCTACGTTATAGCCTAATTCTTTTAATTTATAGACAACACCACGAATCAAGGCTTCACTTGTTCCTAGTTCATTTTCTTTTTTGTCTAAATCATTTAAATCAATTGGCTGAATATCAAAGTCATCAGAAATAACTTTGATTACGTTATCCTGTTTAGATACGATTCCAATCGCATCTAAGTTGATTGATCCGGCAAGTACACAACCATGTTGGTGGTCTGTATGATTTCCTGAGATTTCACTTCTTCCAGCAGCACTATAAATACTAACTTCATCTTCTCCAAATAATGCTTGGTATTTATCTAATGCAGCAGCATAGCGTTGTTTTTGGTATTCCAATAAACTTGGATCTGCATATAGATCTTCAATTAATGCATCATATTTTCCTGATACTACTTGTTCTTTAATTTCTGTTGTTTTCATTTTCTTACCTCAAATGTATATGTTGTTTCTTCTTCAAATACTTGTCCTGCTTTTAATAAAACGCTTGGATTCTTTTCTTTATGAATCGAATCGGCGATATAGCTTGTTTCAATACACAATCCATCTTGTGGATACATAATCTTACCATATTTATCTGTCTGTCCATCTAAGTAGTTGGCACTATAGATTTGTGCCGTTGGATATGTAGTCGATACTTTTAATTCGATGCCACTTAATGGGCTGTATAAACATACTTGATTTTCTTTTGTATCAAATACATATGGATGATCATAACCTCTTGCGATGATTAATTGTTCATCCTCTAAATGAATGGAATCTCCAATTCTTTTTTCTGTATTAAAATCAAATGCAGTCTCTTTAACATCTCTTAATTCACCTGTATATAATCCATCTGGATCCACGCAACCAAATTTAGATGCTGAAATTCGTAACGTATGATCATCAATATTCGATGCATGTCCATTTAAATTGAAATAGCCATGGTTTGTGATATTGATCAAAGTATCCTTGTCACTGACTCCACTATATTGAATATGTAAACTTGCACCATCCAACCAATAGATCGCATAGAAATCTAAAGTTCCAGGATAACCTTCTTCTCCATCCTTTGATACATAGTGGAATTTAACGCCATCTTCAATCAAAGAATAATCAAATACTTTATAAGAGAATCCTTCAATGCCTCCATGTAGTGAGTTAAGTCCATTATTGATAGGTACATGATAATCTGTACCATTGATTGTGAATGTTCCTTTTTCAATACGATTACAAACTCGTCCTACTAAAGCATTTAAATAGGTTCCATCTCGTTTTTGATAATCTTCAACATTCTCAAATCCTAAGATACAATCACAATCTTGATCATTCTTATCTTTCGTTACAATCTTTAAAAGAGTACACCCAAAGTTTGTAACTTCTACAGTTAAATGTGAATTTGAAATCGATAATACATCAATTCCATTTGCTAATCTTTCTTTTACCTCTACCATAATGTCTTTACAAATCGGCTAAAGCCATCCATCCCTTCATCATCCATTTTATATACGCCGGCATTCTCTAATACAGATACGAATTTCTTTGTGACTTCCATCTCCATGAATGTATCCACATTTGTATAAGAGCATGTTTTTAAGTGTTCATACCAGTCTTTATGTTTTTCTAATTCTGGATAAGAATCAAATTCTGCTTTTCCAGATAAACATAATTTAATTTGTTCCAATTCCGTCTTTAATCGTGCTGGCAAAATTGCCAATCCCATAACTTCAATCAAACCAATATTTTCTTTTTTGATATGGTGATGTTCTGAGTGAGGATGGAAGATTCCTAATGGATATTCTTCTGTAGTACGATTGTTACGAAGTACTACATCCATCTGATATTTGCCATCTTTCTTTCTAACGATTGGAGTCACTGTATTATGACGAACGCCAGATTCATTGGCAATAATATCTAAACTTTCATCGCTGTATGTACACCATGTTTCAAAGATTTTAATCGCTAGATCTAATACGTTTTCTTTCGATCCCGATGTTAATCGAAGTGTTGATAGTGGCCAATAAAGCATATCTACTTGTACATCCTTATATGTATAGCTCTTAACAACCTTTGCGTCTTCCATTGGAAAATGATGTCTTCCACCTTGATAGTGATCATGACTTAAAATAGATCCACCAACGATAGGAAGATCTGCATTACTTCCAATCATATAGTGTGGGAATTTATCAATAAATGCGAATAAATGCTCAAATGTAGAACGATTCATCTTCATTGGCGTATGTTCACTATTAAATACAATGCAGTGTTCGTTATAGTATACATATGGTGAATATTGTAAATTGTATGTATGTCCATTTAAATCTAATGGAATAATACGATGTGTCTGTCTTGCAGGATGGTTTAAGTTTCCGGCAAAGCCAACATTTTCCTTACATAATAAACAGGCTGGATATGATGTACTTACGGCATTCTTTGCCTTTGCGATTTCCTTGGGATCCTTTTCTGACTTAGACAAGTTGATCGTGATTTGAATATCGCCATACTTATAGAAATGTGAGAAACTGATATTCTTATCAATTCTTGATTTACGGATATAGTTTGAATCAATACTCAACTTATAGAAGTAATCTGTTGCACTTTTAGGATCAGAAGAATATAAACTTTTAAAAGTGTTGACTACTTCACTAGGTCTAGGCATCACGCAATTCATAATGCGTGTATCTAGTAAATCTTTTTCAGTTATAGTATCCTGAATCATCCCTTTTTCGACTGCATAATCCAACATAAAATCCAAAACCTCATAGATAGAACGGTCTTCTACTTGTTCTTTTTTAAATTCATTGATGCCAAATAGGTCGATCAATAAATTTGCGCAATAATCATAATCATAATCTTCAATCATTCCATTTTTTAGAGCATACTCTAATAATTGGTTAATTTTCGTGTTCATTATTTCTCCTTCCATATAAACAAAATCAATCATTTTTATCACAACCAAATCCAATTTTTCACTACACTATAACGATCAATTTAATGCAAATTTGGTTATAAATATAAGATTTGCCCATTTAATTTTAGTGTAAGCGTTTTCTTTATCTGTGTCAACATATTCAAACATAATTTAAACACAGATGTTAGATTTAGGTTTCAAGCAACGATTGTTTGTTTGTTTTTGTTTGTTTAATGTTTTATTTATATAAAAAGCCATTCTGGTATGAATGGCTCTTATTTAAAATTCTCAAAAGAATCAATCACTTGTATAACTCCAGGAAGCTTTTCGTATTCTTCTTTTTTATTGGCAGAATCTACAACGACAATATTATGACAACCTGCTTTATAGGCACTTGAGATTCCACTAATACTATCTTCAATAATTAAGCAATCTTCAATATCCACACCAATATTATGAGCAGCCTTTTTAAACATTGCGACTTTGTTTTCATAGGCTCCATCATCATAGACAATCATAGATGGCTCAATCCATTTGTCTAGATGAAACGATTCGACAAAGAAATCAATATTCGGCTTGATAGATGCGGATGCGATTGTGAATGGTATGTTCGATTCTTTTAAATAATCAAAATAGGCTTCTGCACCCTTAACTAAATGAAACGTTGCCTGATCTTCTTTACAAAACTGGCGATAATATTCTTCTTTTAATTGTGAATACTTTTCCATTTCAGATGGATCACACTTTCCACCAAACATATATTCAACAACCTTATTATTAGGCACACCATTAATATGTTCATGTAGTTCTTCTTCATCAATTCCATGATGACGAATATCCTGTGATATTTTTGACCATGCCAAAATGTGTTTTGGATTGTCAAAAAATAATGTTCCGTTAAAATCAAATATTACACCTTTGTATCTACTCATTACTAAACCTCTTTAGTTTCAGAAACACGCTTATACCAATATGCACTTGCCTTTGGATAACGTTTTTGTGTTTCATAATCTACATAGAACAAGCCATAACGCTTATTATAGCCGTTTGTCCATGAGAACATATCCATTAAAGACCACACAAAATAGCCTTTTACATTTACACCCGCTTCGATTGCCTTTAACGTGAATTCTAAGTGTCTACGAATAAAGTCAATTCGTGGTTCATCATCAATGATTCCATCTACAAAATCATCTTTATATCCCATACCATTTTCTGTGATATAGATAGCTTTATAGTTTGGATATTGTTGACGAATACGAACCAACATATCAAACATACTTTCTGGATGAATCAACCAATCCCAATCCGTACGAGGAATGCCTTCCTTTTCCATTCTTCGTCCTACATTCTTCAAACAGAATCTAGAAGTTCCCTTCTCTCCTGTTCCATTATGATGAATATCATTTTCTCCTTCATAATGCTGAATAAAACGAGACTGATAATAATTCATACCCATATAATCATTTAACAATGCTGCTTGTTTCAATACTTCAAAATCTTCATCTAACAATTCTAAAGAACCATTATTGATGCTGACTAAACGATTGACAACTTCCATTGTTTCTGTGGAATAATATCCTTTAAATGTTGCATCCAACAAGAATTGATTCTGAAGTACATCTTCATTTTTAGCCGCTTGAATATCATCCAAATTATTTTCATCAAATGGATATTTATATTCTAAAGACTGTACGACACCAATCTTTCCATTATATCCTGCCTTTTTGTATTCCAATACAGCTAAGGCATGTGCCACCATCATATTGTGCATGATCTGGAAAGCTTTCGTCATATTGTACTTTTCACCATTTGGGAAAGTTCCTTCAATATATGTATTTGTGGCAACCGCCCAGATTTCATTGAACGTAAACCAGTATGTTACTTCATCTTTGTATTCTTCAAAACAATATTTTGAGAATTCTACGAAAGCTTTGATTGTATCTCTATTTAAGAAATCACCTTTTTGGTAAAGTGTATCTGGCGTATCGAAATGATGCAACGTCACAAATGGCTCTACATTGTTTTTATGACATTCTTGAAATACTCTATGATAGAAATCAACCCCTTCCTGGTTGATTCTTCCAGTTCCTTCCGGAAAGATTCTAGCCCAAGATATAGAGATACGAATTCCGTTGATACCAAACATATTACATAGTTTTAAATCTTGTCCATATTGGTGATAGAAATCACTGGCTGGATCCGCTTTAAAGCGTCCTTGTTTGGCAAGAAAATCATCCCAAGATACTTTTCCTTTACCGTATTCTAGAGTGCTACCTTCGCATTGATATGCGGCAGTAGCACCTCCGAAAATAAAATCATCCGAAAATTTCATAGTCTTAACCTTCCTTTACTTGTTCACAAATAAATTCAACGGCACCCTTTGGATCACGAGTTAATTTAATGTATTGTGCACCCTTTGTTGCGACAACTTTAGTACCATACTTAGAAGCATCTTGTTGTACTTCTTCTAAATGCGATTGTACTTGTGGTGATAAAACGACAATATCGTAATCTTTTAAGATATCGTAGTGTGAACCATATGCACTAGCCGTTGCATCGATTGGCAAGTTTTCAATTTCTGCTCCTTCTTTAACGGCATTAGCAAACATAGCAGATGTTCCAGCACCTACACATAGTACTAAAACATTGATATTTTTATTTAAGCTTAAAGGTTGAACTTCTTTAGCCTCTTCTTTTTCAACTTGTTCTTCTAAAGCTTCCAATGCTTCTTTTTCTTTTTCTTCTTGTAGTAAAGTAGCATCATATGCCTTAATAAATGGTAAGTAAACAATTCCATCTACGACAATTAATAATACAGCTAATACAACAGCTAATAAACTAATTCCTGTACCTAAGATCAATCCAATTGGAGCTGGAGTTGCCCATGGTAATACATAAATGAATGAGTTCATTTTTAATACATCCACAAAGAATTTGAACAATGATACGTTGATCATTGGAGTAATTAAGAATGGAATGAAGAAATATGGGTTCAATACAATTGGTGTAGCGAATAATAATGGTTCATTTACCGCAAAACATACTGGAACAAATGTTGTTTTTCCAACCGCTTTTAATTGTTTTGACTTCGCGAACAACATGAATAAGAATGGTACTACAAGTGTAGCTCCGGTTCCTCCCATAGTTCCTACAAAGTTTCCAAGTCCAACAGTTAATACGTTCGATGCCTGTTCACCCGCTTTGAATAATGCTAAGTTGGCATCTACATTGGCATAAATAATTGCTGCAATAGCTGGTTCTACAATACTTGGTCCGTGTACACCTACAAACCAGAATAATGCCATAGCACCCCAGATAATGCAGATTCCTAAATATCCATCGGCTGCCGTAAATAATGGTTGAAGCAATGTAATAATGGCTTCGGCAAATGTATAGTTAAACGCTGTTCTACAAACCACATCGATCAATACACATACTAATACTGAGAATGAGAATGGGAATACATCTCTAAACATCTGAGAGATTGTTCCTGGTACTTCTTTTGGCATGTGAATAGTAACATCTTTGATAACACAGAATTTATACATATTTACTGTAATGAATGCAGAAATAAATGATGCCAATAAACCTTTTGTTCCAATATATGTTGTAGAAATACCACCATCTACATTTGAAACAGCTAACATCATGAATCCTACAATACTTGCCAACATAACACTTGTCGTATTGATTACCTTGTTTTTAGGCATTCTACGATTCATACTTTCAGCTAAACAACGAGCTGTTGTAGCAGCTACCAACAAGCCTACAACACCCATAGAATAATTATATACTTTCCATAGCCAATCAGAAACTGTAGCCGGTAATACAATTCCAAAGATTTCTGGAATCGATGCAGCTAGAATAAATACACTTGAGAATAGGATGGCTGGCATCGCTGTTAAGAAACCATCACGAACAGCTCCTAAATAAATATTTTGTGCAACCTTGTCAAAGAAAGGTTTTCCTTTTTCAATTTGCTTAATGATTCCGTCTAACATTATTTGTTTCCTCTTTCTTGATATAAATTAATAAAATCATCTACAATATCACGCAATAAAATTGTTGTCATCAAGTGATCTTGACCATGAATGAAAATAAATCCCATTTCCATATCTTCTCCTCTAGCTTCTTGTTGTAAGATCTTTGTTTGTGACTGGTGTGCCAAATTGATATTTTCATCGGCTTCCTTTAATTTCTCCTCAACATGTTCAAAGTTACCAGCACGCATTTCTTTCAACAATGATAATAATGTACTTCTTGCATCTCCTGAATATGCAACTATTTCAAATCCAACCATGCTTAATTCTTCTTTAGTCATTTTCTTTTCTCCTTTTACGATGTGGCCTTATCGTTTACACCATCAGTGTAAGCGTTTTCTAATCAATTGTCAACACATTCAAACACTTTTTAACATTTTTTCAAACATTTTTTTACATTTATGCTAAATATAAGTAAATTTAAAATATAATTTGTTTGTTTTTGTTTGTTTTATGTTGACTTAGAAGTTTTCAAATGCTATTGTTTAACCAAGAAGAAGGTATCAATATGTTAAAAAAAGAACGTTTAGTAAAAATTGCACATAAAGTAAATCAAAATGGAATCATTACCATTCAAGAAATCATGGATGAATTAGGTGTGTCGGATATGACCGCAAGAAGAGATTTGGATGAATTAGAAAAATCAGGAAAACTATTAAGAGTGCATGGAGGTGCACAAAGCCTTTCCTTTTCTATGGGCCATGAATTAAGTCACATTGAAAAATCATCTGTGCAAATTGAAGAAAAAAAGAGAATTGCTCATAAAGCCGCAACTCTCATTTCAGAAGGCGAATCTATTTTTTTAGGTCCTGGTACGACCATTCAATTCCTTGCCGAACAACTTACAGGAAGAAATATTCGTGTTATCACAAACAGCCTAGCCGTATTTAATATTCTAGTGAATCATGCACCTACTGAGGTCATTCTTACCGGTGGAGATTATCGTGATAATACAAATACATTTGTGGGTCCAATCACAAATTTAGTTCTAGGTAAATTAAAATACAATAAAGCCTTTATCAGCTGTAACGGAATCTACAATTCATCCATCACAACCTATTCGTTAGAGGAAGGTGAATCGCAACAGATCGCATTAGATAATTCTAAAAATAAATATTTATTGGCAGACAACAAGAAATTCAACCGTGCTGACTTCTATATCTACTATGATTTATTTAATTTTGATACACTCATCACAGATGAATCAATTGATGAGGAGGTCTTAGCACACTATAAACAATACGTACAAATCTTAACTGTATAGAAAAAAGGAGGCAATTTTAAAATTTTGCCTCCTTATTCTTCATCCTCATCTTCTTCGTTATCTACACGTCTAAACAAACGCTTTTTCTCTTTACCTGTGTGTTGTTCTAACGTATTCCAATCTGTATCCAACTCTTCTTCACTTTCAGATGTATCGTACACATCTTTTCTCGCCTCATTGATACGACTTTCTCTTAATCTTAATTTTGATTTTAATTCCCTAGCTCTTTTCTTTGATTTTCTAAGCATTCTTCCATACGTACAGAATACAATAAATGAAATCAAGAATAGCCCAGCACACAATGCAATACCTGCTAAATAGCCTTGGAAATAAACCTGTAAAAGTCCTGTAACAACGCAGCATGCCATACAGATAAATACTAAGAACATAGTTGAACGGCATGAGCTAGAATATTTTCTAAAGAAACGATATTTTTCGGAATCATTATCAATTTCTTTACGATACTCTCCATCTTCTTCTTCATTTCTAAATGTAAACCATCCGGCATCACTTTTCTTTTTACCATCCGATTTAGAAACAAGTTTCCAACCATCTGCTTCCCAATCACGCCATTGATCTGCATCGGGTTCATTCACATAATAATTCATTGAATAATAATATGTTTTAGGTGTACCTTTTCTAAAGAAATATTTTTTTCCTTCCTGACGAACAAAATGATATCCTTCTTTTGATTTTTCTTGAAGATATGCTTCAATCTTTGGATATTCCGCATATAAGAAGCTCTTTCTTTCTTCATATAAATCTTCATCATCAAGATCTTCATCATCAAGATCTTCTTCATCACCTTCATCATCAAGATTTTCTTTGTCAGCTTCAAGCTCGATTGGATAATCATCCTCTTCTTCTTTAACAGGCTGATTATTAAATTCCTTTAATTCATGTTCAATGGATTCCGTTGTAAAATCTTCATCTACATCTATTTTATCAACAACAATCTTTTTAGGTTCAACAGCTGGCTTTAAATCTACTTCTTCCGGCTCAGCCACATCCTCTACAACAGGTTGCGCAATTACTGTTTTAGGCTCTATCACCTCTTCAACAACAGGCTGTGAGTCTACCTTTTTAGGTTCTACAACATGTTTTTCGATAGGTGCTTCCACCTCTTCGATTGGTGTTACAGGTGTAATATCCACAGATTCAGAAACCTCGTCATCAAAAATGTTTTGATTAATTTTTACATGAGTACGAGCGCTTCTTTTACCAAAAATCGTTTTCTTTTGAGGCTCCTCATCAATATGGAAAACATTTTCCGCATGAAAGTCACGAAGCTCAGGTTCATGTATATTTAAAGATTTAATTCGATCCGTTCTTTTTAATTGCCTTAATTCTTCTAAAGCACTGGGATTCTTTTCATTTTCATTTGCCATAAATATCCCTCCAACTTTAATATTGTACTAATTTAATGAATATTCGTCAAATTCACTAGTATATTTGCCATCTTTAAAAACAAAGATTTTTTCACCATTTTTTAATGTGGCTTCAATCGACAAATCACTCGTTCCAACCATAAAATCTACATGTGTAAATGACTGATTCATTCCATGATCTAATAGCTCTTCCTCACTCATTTTTAATCCACCCTCAATGCATTCATTATAGCTTGCACCCAAGGCAAAGTGGCAAGAAGCATTTTCATCAATCAATGTTTCATAGAACGATGTATTCAATGCACTAATAGGTGATCCATAAGGAACCAACGCAATTTCACCTAAGTATTTAGCCCCTTCATCTGTGTCTAAAATACTTGTCAAAACCTCTTTTCCTTCCTAGATCGGTAGAGCACACGTCTGAACTCCA
>ERZ507035.913-NODE-913-length-10412-cov-4.766728_pt1 | contig 10412 bp, 8 predicted proteins | sample MGYA00512873_ERZ507035 | MGnify/ENA metagenome assembly ERZ507035
TGCTCTTCCGATCTGCGACGTCATCGCCTTCCCGAAGGCTGGCGGCGGCCGCGATCCGCTGACCGGCGCTCCGGCTCCGATCTCCGCTGAGCAGCGCGCCGAGACCGGTGTCGATTACGATCCGGATGAGGACGAGGACTGATACGGTTTCGCCCATAGATGAATGAAAAATGTCCGAACATCAATGATGCTCGGACATTTTTTATTATTCGCGTTGTCTATTTTCCGTCGCTGTCATTACAGTGGAGCGTGTTTGATTATCCGGCAACCAGAAAGGGTTGAAGCGCGGTATGAAATCGAAAACACAGGACAAGAAGCGACTGAACGCGGTCGGCATGCGCATATGCGCGCTGTTCGCCGTGCTCGCCGTGGTCTTTGCGGCATTCATGACGACCGTTCCGCATGCGCTCGCCTCCGAAACTGGCAATCCGGCCTCGGTCAAGGGCAAGACATATAAAATCGGCACCGACACCACGTTCGCACCGTTCGAATACCGTGAGAACGGCAAGATGACCGGCATCGACATGGAGCTAATCCGAGGCATCGCCAAGGAAGAGGGCTTTAAGGTCGAGATACAGTCGCTGGGATTCAACGCCGCGTTGCAGGCCCTAAGCTCCAACCAGGTGGACGTCGTCATAGCCGGCATGTCCATCACTGACGAGCGTAAAGCCTCCTATGATTTCTCGAATCCGTATTTCCAATCCGGCATCCAGATGGCCGTCGCGGCCAACAACGACGACGTCACCGGCTATAAGGACCTCAAAGGCCGGACGGTTGTGGCGAAAACCGGCTCGGAGGGCGAATCGTACGCCAAACAGCATGCCGACAAGTACGGTTACAAGGTGACTTCCGTCGACCAATCCTCAACCATGTACGAGATGGTCAAATCCGGCAATGCCGTCGCGGTGTTCGACGATTATCCGGTACTGGCATATGGCGTATCGCAGAACAACGGTCTGAAAATCGTGACTCCGAAGGTGCCGCACGGCGAATACGGCATGGCCGTGAACAAAGGCATGAACGCAGATTTGCTGGCCGCCATCAACGATGGATTGAACAAGATGATCGCTTCGGGAGAATACGAGCGAATCGTCGCACAATATCTTGGCAAGCAAGGCGCGAAAGAGCAGGCCAAATCGATTTCCGGCATGATCACCGACAATGGCGACGACAGCGCCGAACAACAGAAGGTCGGTTTCCTCGGACTGGTCAAACAGTCGATGCCGGCATTGCTGACGGGCTTGAGGAACACGCTGCTGATCACGCTGCTTTCCTTCGCGATCGCATTGGTGCTCGGCGTCGCGTTCGGCCTGATGAAGGTTTCGGAAAGCAAAATCGCCGCAGGATTGGCCAATGTGTACATCGCGGTGTTCCGCGGCACCCCGATCCTGGTGTGGGCGTTCTTCTTCTACTTCGGCGTGCCCCAGCTCATCGGACATAGCGTGAACATCTGGGTCGCCGGCGCATTGACCTTGTCGCTCAACTCCGGCGCGTACCTGGCGGAAATCGTGCGTGGCGCAGTCCAATCGGTCGATTCCGGACAGATGGAGGGCGCACGTTCGCTGGGACTCAACCACAGGCAGGCCATGCGCCGAGTGATTCTGCCGCAGGCCAGCAAAATCGCCATGCCTTCGATCATCAACCAGCTGGTCATCATGATCAAGGACTCCTCTCTGCTGCTCGCCATCGGCTTCGGTGAGCTGCTGTACCAGGCGCAGCAGCTGTACGCGGCGAACTTCCGCGTAACCGAAACGCTGCTGATCGTCGGCGTCATGTACTTCGTGGCCATCACCATCCTGACGTGGCTGGCCAACATCGTGGACAGGAAGGTGAACCGATGAACGAGAACGACGTGATCATCGACGTCAAGGATCTGCACAAAAGCTACGGGCAGACCGAGGTCATCAAAGGCGTCGACATGACCGTGCGCAAAGGCGAGGTGATCTGCATCATCGGACCGTCCGGCGCCGGCAAATCCACCATATTGCGTTGCCTGAACGGACTCGAACAGGCCACCGGCGGCAAGATCGTGGTCAACGGACACGATTTGACGGACAGCCATGTGAACATCGACCAGGTGCGCGAGCAGGTGGGCATGGTGTTCCAGCATTTCAACCTGTTCAACAACATGAGCGTGATCGACAACATCACCCTCGCACCGAAACTGGTGCATCATGAAACGGATGAGCAGGCCCGCGCGCACGCCATGGAACTGCTGAAAACCGTAGGATTGGCCGAAAAAGCCGACGCCATGCCGAAATCGCTGTCCGGCGGGCAGAAGCAGCGTGTGGCGATCGCGCGCTCGCTGGCGATGAATCCGAAGGTGATGCTGTTCGACGAGGCGACATCCGCGCTCGACCCGGAAATGGTGGGCGATGTGCTCGAAGTGATTCGCGACCTTGCCGCCAAAGGCATGACCATGGTGCTGGTGACCCATGAGATGGGCTTCGCACGCGAAGTGGCCACGAGGGTCATCTTCACCGATGCCGGCGTGATCGAGGAAGAGGGAACCCCTGACGAGATCTTCAACCATCCGAAGAGCGAACGATTGAAGACCTTCCTCTCCAAGGTGCTGTGACATTGCTCCGGCGGCGATCCGTTTGATGAATATGTTCGTCAAACGGTATGAAATGTCTCATATTCCGGACGAAATGATGTGAACGGGCAGTATAGGAAACATGAATTTCGCATTGCTTTCTTATACTGCCTTTATGTCTGAAATGAAAGAAACCGAAGCGAAGCGTCCCATCATGCCGGACGCGGGAGCGGATAACAGGCCGCTCGTCGAACTGACCCATGTCGAGAAGCATTATGGCGATCTGCATGTGCTCAAGGACATCAACCTCACCGTACGCAAAGGCGAGGTGCTCGTCATCGTCGGACCGTCCGGCTCCGGCAAATCCACGATGTGCCGCACCATCAACCGTCTGGAAACCATCGATTCCGGCGATATCCGCATCGACGGCAAACCGCTGCCGCAGGAAGGCAAGGAACTCGCCAAACTGCGTGCGGAAGTGGGCATGGTGTTCCAATCGTTCAACCTGTTCGCCAACAAAACCATTTTGGAAAACGTGACATTGGCGCCGATCAAGGTGCGCCACATGGACAAGAAGGAAGCCGAGGACCTGGCCATGGATCTGCTGGGCCGCGTCGGCGTGGCCTCGCAGGCCTCCAAAATGCCGTCGCAGCTGTCCGGCGGCCAGCAGCAGCGTGTCGCCATCGCCCGCGCCCTCGCCATGCAGCCGAAGGTCATGCTGTTCGACGAGCCAACGTCCGCTCTCGACCCGGAAATGGTCAACGAAGTGCTTGACGTCATGGTCGAACTCGCCCACGAAGGCATGACCATGCTGTGCGTGACCCACGAGATGGGTTTCGCGCGCAAGGCCGCCGACCGCATCGTCTTCATGGCGGACGGCCAGATTCTCGAAGAGAACACGCCCGACGAGTTCTTCGAGCATCCGCAGACCGACCGTGCCAAGGACTTCCTCTCGAAGATCCTCACCCACTGACGAACCCACTGAAAGACGGGTACGCAATCCAATGACATTCACCAATACGTTCAAACGGAAGGCTTGCCGCGTAATCGCCGCGCTCGCCGCCGTGGCCTGCACAATGTCGCTGGCCGCCTGCGGCGCGGACGAAACCGGCAAGATCCGCATCGGCATCAAATTCGACCAGCCTGGCCTGGGCTTCAAGAAGAACGGCACCTACGTCGGCTTCGACGTGGACGTGGCCAAGTACGTGGCCAAGAAACTCGGCTATTCCGAAGACGAGATCGTATGGAAGGAATCGCCGTCCAAGCAGCGTGAGGCTATGCTGCAGAACGGCGATGTCGATTACATCGTCGCATCCTATTCCATCACCGACGAACGCAAGAAGGTCGTCGATTTCGCCGGCCCGTATTTCGTGGCCGGACAGGATCTGCTGGTACGCAAGGACGAAACCGGCATTGACGGACCTAAGGATCTGAACGGCAAGCGGCTGTGCTCCATGACCGGCACCACATCCGCCGTCAACGTCAAGGAGAAGTTCGCCAAGCAGACCCAGCTGATGGAACAGCCCGGCATGGCGGAATGCGCCACCGCGTTGCTTTCCGGCATTGTGGACGCCGCCACCACCGACGACATCATTCTCGCCGGCCTCGCATCCGCCTCACGTGGACGCCTGCGCGTGGTGGGCAAGCCGTTCACCCAGGAGTATTACGGCATCGGTGTCAAGAAGGGCAACACCGAGCTGAAGAACAAAATCAACAACGCCATCACCGATATGATTCAGGACGGTTCTTGGCAAAGGGCCATTTCCGACAACACCAGGGGAGTGGCCTACACGCCGAACGCCAAGTACAATCCGCCGGTGCCGAATGGAAAGGGGAATAAGTGATGGACGGATTCCTCGCGTTGTTCAGCCAATACAACATTCCCGGCGCGTTTCTGGTGAACATCGAGCTGACCCTGTGGTCGGCGTTGTTCTCCACGATTCTGGGCGTCATCCTCGTGATGATGCGCATTTCTCCGATCGCCTCGCTCCGTACCGTTTCCGGTGCCTACGTCGAACTGTTCAAGAACCTGCCGCTGACCATCATCATGGTGTTCATGGTGCTGGGTGCGTACGCGCAGCTGAAGTTCAGCTTCTCCGACACGTTCGCCACCAACTTCTTCTGGCTGGCCGTGACGGGCCTGAGCCTGTACACCGCGGCTTTCGTATGTGAATCGCTGCGCTCCGGCATCAACACCGTGCCGCTTGGTCAAGCCGAGGCCGCCCGCGCGTTGGGCCTGAACTTCATGCAGGCCGCCACTCAGATCATCCTGCCGCAGGCGTTCCGCGGTTCCGTGGCACCGTTGGGCAACACGCTGATCGCATTGCTGAAAAACTCCACCGTCGCGGCGGCGGCATCCGTGGCCACCGAAACCTCGACGATGATGAGCGAAATGATCGAATACCACGCCGACCAAATCGTACCGATCTTCCTGATCTTCGCCTTCGGCTATGTGGTTCTGATCATTCCGATCGGCATGCTGACCACGTATCTGTCCAACAAGCTCGCGGTGAGGAGGTGACGCGACATGGCAAGCAATGAAAGCGCGGTGCTGTTCGACCAGCCTGGTCCGAAGGGCCGCAAAACCATCCGTATCGTCAATTGGATCGCAGGCATCATCTTCGCGGTGGTGGTCGTGCTGATCCTCATGCGTCTGCACAATCCGCCGGACGGCGAGAACCAGCTGAGCTGGGAACTGTGGAAACCGGCGCTTGACGCCGAAGCATGGACCGACTTCTATCTGCCGGGACTGTGGGCCACGATCCGCGCGTCCGTACTGGCCGTGGTCGGAGCCGTGGTGTTCGGCCTGGTCTTTGGTGTGGGCCGACTGCTGCCGAGCCTGCTGATCCGTACCATTTCCGGAGCGATCGTGGAATTCGCACGAGCCGTCCCCGTTCTGCTGCTCATGATCTTCTTCTGGCGCTGGTTCGCCTTCGCAGGTCTGCCCAGCCCCGCGTATTGGGCGGTGGTACTCGCGCTTGTGATCTACAACGGATCCGTGGTGGCCGAGCTGGTGCGTTCCGGCGTGGGCAACCTGCCGAACGGCCAGCGTGAGGCCTCGCTCGCCTTGGGATTGACCCGCACGCAGTCGCTGTTGCAGATCGAAGTGCCGCAGGCCATCTACGCCATGCTGCCGGCGGCCGTGACCCAGCTGGTCGTCGTGTTGAAGGACACCGCGCTCGGCTCGATCATCATGTACACTGACCTGCTGCAGGAATCACGTCGACTCGGCTCCATGTATTTCAACATCCTACAGACGCTGGTGGTGGCCGCGGTCGTCTATTTCATCGTCTGCTGGCTGCTAAGCAGACTGGCCGAATGGCTGCCGTCGCGCATGCAGCAGCATACGGCTGCACCGGCCGAACCGGAACCGGTCGCGCCGATCGCCATCATGGATCCGTCGAACGTGAACCAGATCGCCGTGGCCAAGGAAGGCGTGCCGCTGGGTGGCGCGCAGCGTGTCTACCATGTGCACCATCGCGGCACCAACGCGTCCATCCACCAGTGGCGTCAGACCAGGTACGCCCAAGGCTTCGATGAGACGCATCCGGAAAGCCAGGTCAAATTCGACAAGAATGGACATCCGATCAAGGACAATCCGTTCAAGACGAAGGGCGATGGCAAGGACAAGAACAAGTCCGAAGCCGACGAATAGCACCGGTATCGCATAACACGCGTAGGGGTCGTTTTTCCGCGAAATACGGGGAAGCGGCCCCTTTCGTGTCTACGATGGACTGCACGCATGTGGTCCGTACCAAGCAGGGAGGCTTGACATGGCGGATAAAACCAAGGATGCGAAAAAAGACGACGCCAGAATGTCGTCGATCGCGAAAACGCTGAACAAAGTGGAAGATCGGCTGGAAAAAAGCGAGAATTGCGATTCCGTCGCCGAAGGATTGGCGAACGCCGCCAAAGCGAGCGAACTACTGAGCTCGGTATGGACGTTGCCGCCGACCCAGCTATTGCGATTCCATCACGACACGAAGGTATCGGACATAGATGGCGATTCCACTCCTGGTTTTGACGGCAACAAGGATGATGCCGAACGATTCATATCCATCAGCTCGTCGGAGATCGCCCGTTACCAGCGGCTTATGTACGCCAATGGCGTGAAAGGCTCGCATCGGCGACTGCTGATCGTGCTGCAAGGCATGGACGCGTCAGGCAAAGGCGGCATCGTACGACATGTGTTCAGCCAAGGCGACCCGATGGGCATGCACTATCACGGGTTCGGCGCGCCGAAAGGCGAAGAACTGGACCATGACTATCTGTGGCGCATCAAACGCGAGCTGCCGAACAACGGATGGATCTCCATCTTCGACAGGTCCCATTACGAGGACATCGTCATGCCGCGCATCTACAAAACGCAGCCGGAAGAAATGTGGCAGGCACGGTACGACGAAATCAACCGATTCGAATCGCAATTGACGGCCGACGGATGCGCCATCATCAAAATCTTCCTCGTGGTCAGCAAAGACGAGCAGAAACGCCACTTCCTGAGCCGTCTCGATGATCCGACCAAATACTGGAAGTTCGATCCGAGCGACCTTGAGGCGCGCGCCCGCTGGGACGACTACATGGCCGCATGGCAGGATGTGTTCCTGCGCACCAGCACCGAGCAGGCGCCGTGGTATCTGGTGCCTGCCGACAACCGCTGGTATTCGAGGGCCGTCGTCTCCGAGCTGCTGCGCAACACGCTCAAGAACATGAACATGATCTGGCCGCCGCTCGAAGTCGACGCCGACGAAATGCGCCGTCAGTTGGACACGCTGTAGTCGAAGAAGACAACCTCGCCGCTGGATTGCGTGGCGTCCAGGTCGACGGTTCCGGTGATGGCCCAATCGTGGTCGCCATCGGAATCGTCGATGATCTGCCGCACCTTCCAGGCGTGCTCGCTGTTCTCCTTGCTTTCGTCGAGGATGAACAGTTCGCCGCTGCGTGCCTTCGCGTCGATGTTGACGTATTCGTGCTCGTCGTAGTAATCGTCGAGCGTGTCCTCCCACTCGTGCACGCCGTAGCCCCAGTCCTTATCGAGCGCGCCGAGCTCGTCCGGCTTGTCGAGGTCCATGAGCTGCACACGGCGGAACATGGCATTGCGCACCAATACGGTGAGTCCACGGTGATCCTCCACCACGGCCTGTTTTGCGCCGGGCGCGGCAAGATTGGCGGCCGCTTCGGACGCGTCGGTATCGGTTCCGGCATGCTCCCATTCGTCCACCAGCGAGGAGTCGATGGAACGGACCACCACGCGCAGCCAGGAGATGATGTCGTCAAGCTGCTCGTCGCGCTTTTCCTGCGGAACGGTACGCGCCAACGCACGGTAGGCGTCGGACAGGTACCGCAGCAGCGTGCCTTCGGAACGGGCGATGTTGTAGCGGGCGATGTAGCCGGTGAAATCGGAAGCGGTCTCCACCATGTCGCGCACCACGGATTTCGGGCTCAGCCAATAGTCGTTCGCCCACGGAACATCATGGCGGTATTCATCGAACGCGGCCTGCAGCATATCCTCCAACGGCTTCGGATAGGTGATCTCCTGAAGCCTGTCCATACGCTCGTCATAGTCGAGGCCATCCTCTTTCATGCGGATCATCGCCTCGTCGCGCGCCTGACGTTCCTGCGCGCGCAGCACCTGCTTCGGGTCCTCCAACGTGGCCTCAACCATGGATATCACATCCAACGCATACGTGTCCGACTCCGGGTCGAGCAGTTCCAACGCGGCCAGCAGGAACGGGCTTAGCGGCTGGTCGAGGGCGAAATCGTCCGGCATGTCCACGGTCATGAAATAATCCTTGCCGCCATCGTCACGGTCTTCGGTCTCGATGACGTTCGTGTCGAACAAGGTCTGGAAGATCTCGTCCGCGCGGGCGTGCAGGCGCTCCTTCTGCTCCGGAGTCTGCGCCGAATCGTCGATAAGCCGGTCGATGCGGTAGCGGGCGTCGCCGCCTTGCTCCACCTCGTTCAACACCATGGAATGGGTGATCTTCATATGCGGCACCAGTGTTTCCGGAGCCGCGTCGATAAGCTTGTCGAACGTGTTCTCGTTCCACGTTACGAAACCTTCAGGAGCCTTCTTGCGCTTGATCTTCTTCAGTTTCTTCGGATCGTTGCCTGCCTTGGCCAGAGCCTTGGCGTTCTCGATTTCGAATTCGGGGGCTTCGGCTATGACCAGACCCTCCGTGTCGAAGCCCATGCGTCCGGCGCGTCCTGCGATCTGATGGAACTCGCGGGCGCGCAGCTTGCGCATCTTCGTGCCGTCGAACTTGGTCAACGCGGTCAATACCACGGAATGAATCGGCACATTGATACCGACACCAAGCGTGTCGGTGCCGCAGATCACTGGCAGCAGTCCCTGCTGGGCGAGCTGCTCCACCAGACGACGATAGCGGGGGAGCATGCCGGCATGGTGGATGCCGATGCCGGTACGCAACAGACGCTGCAGGATCTTGCCGAACGCGGTGGTGAACTTCGTGCCCTTGATGGCTTCCGCGATCGCGGCGCGCTGCTCCTTGCTGGACACGCCCGTGCTGGCCAGCGCGTTGGCGGTCTCCAACGCGGCATCCTGAGAGAAATGCACCACGTAAATCGGCGTCTCGCCCTTGCCGAACGCCAATTCCACCGTCTTCTCCAACGGGTCGAGTGTGTATTCGTACGTCAACGGTACGGGACGTGGCGCATCGGCGATGATATCCACGTCGGTGTCCGTCATGTCCTCAAGCTTGTCGGCGATTGCGTCGACATTGCCCAGCGTCGCGCTCATCAATAGGAACTGCGTATCCGGCAGCGTAAGCAGCGGCACCTGCCAAGCCCAGCCGCGCTCGGGATCGCCGTAATAGTGGAACTCGTCCATCGCCACGCAGCCGACATCGGCGTGGCGGCCCTCGCGCAACGCCTGATTGGCGAGGATCTCCGCGGTGCAGCAGATGATCGGCGCATCCGCGTTGATATGCGTGTCGCCGGTGATCATGCCGACGTTCTCGCGGCCGAAAACTTCAACCAAGTCGAAGAACTTCTCAGACACCAGAGCCTTGATCGGAGCCGTGTAATAGGAACGGCGGCCCGTGCACAACGCGGCGAAATGCATGCCGAGTGCCACCAGCGACTTGCCCGAACCGGTCGGAGTGTTCAAAATGACATGGTCGCCGGCCAGCAGATCCATGATGGCCTCCTCCTGATGTGGCCACGGTTCCACGCCTTTGACGTCCTCCACCCAGGTGAAGAAACGCTCATAGATCTCATCCGTGTCGATGTTGCGCTCGCCCTCGTCCCAATTCGGCGCCAACGCGCCCAGCGAGCCATAATTCGTATCGTCTGCCATGCTTGCCAGTCTACCGGTTGGGGCGAACGCATGCATCGAACGTGTGTTCGAATTGTTGGGTGTGTTGCGGTACAGTGGAAAGCATGACTGACGATTTGTTTGCCGCGATGGACGCGCCGGATGATGTGACGCGCCCGCTTGCCGTACGCATGCGCCCAGCGAGCATCGACGATGTGGTGGGGCAATCACGGGTATTGGGGGAGGGGTCGCCATTGCGCAGACTCGCCAACCCCGCTTCGAAAGGCTCGCTCACCGCACCGAGCTCCATCATCCTGTTCGGACCTCCCGGAGTCGGCAAAACCACCCTCGCCTATATCGTCGCCAAACAGTCCGGCCGTGTCTTCGAGGAACTGTCCGCGGTCACCTCCGGCGTCAAGGACGTGCGTGACGTGCTCAAACGCGCGCACGAACGTCTCGTCTCCGAAGGCAAGGAAACGGTGTTGTTCATCGACGAGGTGCACCGCTTCTCCAAATCGCAGCAGGATGCGTTGCTGCCCAGTGTGGAAAACCGCGACGTCACCTTCATCGCGGCCACCACGGAAAACCCAAGCTTCTCCGTCA
>ERZ507035.931-NODE-931-length-10274-cov-3.469420_pt1 | contig 10274 bp, 6 predicted proteins | sample MGYA00512873_ERZ507035 | MGnify/ENA metagenome assembly ERZ507035
TGTAGAGACCCAGAGGACGCGCGAGAGGCCGAACAGCGCGCCGGCGGCGCGGTCGTCCGCGGCGGCGACGCCGACCCACTCCCCTTCCGCGAGCGCTCCGGCGAGCGCGGCCAGGGCGTCGTCGCTCGCAAGCGGCGCGGGAACCTCGAGCTCGCCCGCGGGGCCGCAGCCGCAGGCTCCCGCCGCGGGCTGCGCGCCGGCGGCCTTCGTTGCCGCCGCGACCTCGGCCGCATTGCCGCCGCCGAGCTTGGCCAGGCGGCCCGTCATGCCCGTGAAGCCGAGCGCGCTGAAGGCGCGGACGACCTCGACGGGGTCGAAGGTCGGGAACTTCGCGTCGGCGAGCTCGATCTGTATAGGGGCGTCCGTGCGGATCGTCGCGACCTTGCGGGAAAGGAGCGCGTCATCGATGTGGGCGCGCAGGTTCTCGCCCATCTTGCCCTTGACCTCGTCGGCATGCGCGACGACCTCGTCGAGGCTGCCGTACTGGACGATGAGGGCGGCGGCCTTCTTTGGCCCGATGCCGGGGACTCCGGGGATGTTGTCGGAGGTGTCGCCCTTGAGGCCGTAGAAGTCGGGCACGAGCTCGGGCGTGATGCCGTGGTAGAGGTCGTCGACGGACTCGGGCGTCATGATGACGACGTCCGAGACGCCCTTCTTTGTGCTGACGATCTTCACGTTCTCGGTTGCGAGCTGGTACATGTCGCGGTCGCCGGTAAAGAGGAGCATCTCGTAGCCGGCGGCCTCGCCGCGGCGCGCGAGGGTGCCCAGGATGTCGTCTCCCTCCCAGCCCTCGAGCTCGCAGACGGGCACGTCGAGAGCGGCAAGGAGCTCCTTGACCATTGGAAACTGCTCGTGCAGCGCCGGGTCCATCGGCGGGCGCTGGGCCTTGTACTGCGGAAGCATCTCCATGCGGACGCGCGGCTTGCCGCGGTCGAAGGCGCAGATGACGCCGTCCGGCTTGAAGGTGCCGACCATCTTTATGAACATGTTGAAGAAGCCGAACAGCGCGTTGGTAGCACGGCCGTCCGGCGCCGACATCGGCTGGCGGATGGCGTGGAACGCGCGGTGCATGAGCGAGTTGCCGTCGATGACGGCGATGACGCGGCGCCGGCTCGGCGCGGCTGAGGCTTGGATGGGCTCGGGCATAAGATCTCCTAATCGTTCGAGTGCCCCCATTGTACCCGGCCGGCGGGACACGAAAGCGGCGGGCAGGGGTGCTTCTTGTGGGCGCTTCTTGCCATGTGGGCGACTGCGCGAAGAAACCCCGAGTTCTAGCCGTCACGCGGGCGGGCACGCTAAGAAAACGCAGGTTCCAGCCCCCCCCGCGCACAGCTGGAACCTGCGTTTTCTTAGCGAATTGTCGCTCGACGGGGCTGGAACTCGCGGTTTCTGAGCGCTCGCACGCCCGCCGGGGCTGGAACCCACGGTTTCTGAGCGCGCCCCGCGCCGAACCGCAAGGCCGAGCCGCCGCGCCGCGCACTTCTTGGTTAAGCGGTGAGGTTGCGCTCCTCGTGGTCCTTCGCGTGGTCGAGCCAGTGTCCGAACCGGTAGTAGATGATGAACGCGATGCCCGTGGTGATCCATGTGATGGGGTAGCTCAGCATCGTCATGTGCAGCGTGTGGTTGAGCGGCACCACGCCGAGCTGCCAGATCACGCGCAGAAGGCAGGAGCCGGTGAGCACGATGATCATGGGGCGCAGGCTCTCGCCGGAGCCGCGGATGGTACCGGAGATGTTGTCGTAGAGCGAGTACACCACGTAGAACGGCCCGACGTACCACATAACCTGGGCCGTGAGCTCGGCGATCTCGGGGTCGTTGATAAAGAACCCGGCCAGCCCGCGCACATTGGCAAGAAGGACCGCGGAGATCGAGCCCACCACCAGAGCCGTGAGGCACAGCGCGTTTTTCAGGCCGCGGCGCATGCGCTCGTAGTTTCGCGCGCCGAAGTTCTGCGCGCTGAAGGTGGTCACGGCCACGCCCAGGGCCTCGGAGACCATCCATATGATGGCGTCGATGCGCCCGCACAGACCGAACGCCGTCACGACGGTGGAACCGAAGGAGTTGACGGTGGACTGCGTGATGATGTTGGAGACGGAGTAGCAGGACGCCTGCAGCCCCAGCGGAAGGCCTGTGCGAAGCATGACGCGGCAGATGCCGGAATCGATGCGAAGGCGGCGCAGGTCGAGGCGCCACGGCCCGTCGACGTGCGTGAGGCGCACCAGCGTGACGACGCAGCCCCAGGCGAGCGAGAGCGCCGTGGCCAAGCCGGCGCCGGCGGCCTCCATGTGAAACCCGATGACGAAGACGGCGTCGAGCACGATGTTGACCACGCAGGTGGATGCCACGATGATGGACGGCGAGCGGGTGTCGCCGACCGAGCGCTGAACCGCGGAGCCCGTGTTGTACACGATGGAGAAGACCATAGCCCCGAAGTAGATCCTGACGAAGGCGAGCGACTCGCCCATGAGGTCGGCGGGCGTGCCCATGAGCCGCAGGATGGGGCCGGCGAGCAGGCTGCCCAGCACCGAGACGGCGATGCCGCCCACGAGTGCGATGGTCATGGCCGTGTGGACGGAGGCCGAGAGGCGCTCCTCGTCGTGCGCGCCGAAGTACTGGCTGCACACCACGGCAAATCCCGTGCCCATGCCCACCGAGAAGCCCACGGCGAGGTCGACGAGCGGGGCCGTGGCCTGGATGCCGCCGAGCGCCGCCTTGCCCGCGAACTGGCCGACCACGAAGGTGTTGACCAGCGAGTAAGCCTCTTGGAAGAACGACGAGAAGAAAACGGGCACGCACAGCAGCAAAAGCTGCTTCCAGATCACGCCCTCCGTGACGTCGAGCGAACCCGACTTACCGCGAATAGCCACGCACTTCTCCCCACTCGCTCATACATGTATTTTTGAATTATTACGAGATTGTAGGACACCTCTTCCGGCGTTGGAAGGGCCAAAGCGATCCATGAAGAGAAGCCCACAACACATTGCCATTTGTAGCGTTTTTCCGGGCGCACGGCGGCGCCTGCTAGAATGGGCGCCGGAAAAACCGCGCATCACCCGAGGGGATAAGACATGCAGGATTACACCGCCGACCAAGGCCTCGCGAACATCAAGCTCCTGGCCGTGGACATGGACCTCACGCTGCTTGCCGACGACGGGAGCATGCCTGACGGCATGGCCGAGCGCGTCCGCGCGCTCGCGGACGCCGGGGTCGTGTTCTGCCCCGCGAGTGGACGTCCCGTCCCCACCCTCTTGCTCGGGTTTTCGGGCTGCGAGGACACGATTGCCGTCTGCGGCGACAACGGCGGCAACGTGCTGTACCGTGGCGAGGTCGTCTACCGCGACCGCCTCGAGCCCGCGCTCTGGCGCGAGGTCGCCGCGCGCGCCGTGGCGGCGGGCGACAACGTGCCCGTGCTCTGCTGCTACGACCACGCCACCTGCCTGTGGCGTGACCACGCGCACTACGCGGGCATCCACAAGTACTACAAGGAGATACGCTGGGTTGACTCCTACGACGAGGTCGACGACGAGTCGAACAAGTTCAGCCTGCTCTTCCCCGCCTACGACGCCGAGCCGGCGTTCCGCAACATCTACCAACCCGAGTTCGGCGATCGGCTCTACACCACGAACGCCGGGCGCGAATGGATCGACTTCATGAACCTCGGCGTGTCCAAGGGCGAGGGCATCGCGCACCTCTGCGAGCGCCTCGGCATCGACATCGCCGACGCGGCCGCCGTGGGCGACACCTACAACGACATCCCCATGCTCGAGAAGGTCGGCCACAGCTTCATCGTCGCCAACGCCGAGTCCCACATGGAGGCCCATGCCCGCTTCCGCGTGCCGTCCAACAACGACCGCGGCGTCGCCGTCCTCATCGACGCGATCCTCGCGGCGAAGGGGCAGGCGTAAGGGCCTCGGGCAAAGCAACTGGAAAGAAGGACCTTCGTCCCCGCCCGGCGCTGATGCCCGCGGACTCGCACGCCCCGTCCGCGAGGCACGCAGTACCCCCCCTACCGCGCGCATTGCCATCTCTCACACTATCGAGGCGTTTTCGCGGGCATCCTTTAAAAAAAGGACGCGAAGTCGGTATCCTATTTTCGAAACTGCGAGTAGCGCCAGCGATCAACCTCGATTTTCCTGCATTTTTCGGCCTTCAGGAGGAGGTCTACTCGCACTTTTCAAAATAGGATACCGACTTCGCATGTTTTCTCGTCAGCAGCGGCTCGAAAGCAATCTCAACGCCGCCATAGGCGAGCCAATCGCGCCGGTTGCTATACTCAGCGCATCATATCTGCAAGCGCTCGCGGAGGGCGGCGCGCGATGGCGTACAACGGCAAGTCCAAGGTCAAGGTTCTCTACCTGCTCAAGGTCCTCCGGGAAGAGACCAACGCCGAGCACGGCCTCACCATGCCCCAGATCATCCAGAAGCTCGCCGAGCATGGCGTGTCGGCTGAGCGCAAGAGCATCTACGCCGACCTCGACGCGCTGCGCGAGTTCGGCGTCGACGTGCGCAGGTACCCCACGAGCCCTGTCGAGTACGGCATCGTGCCCGACGTCTTCACCCTCGACGAGCTCATGGTCATGGTCGACGCGGTCCAGTCCTGCCGCGCCATCACCCAAAGACAGGCGGACAGCCTCGTGAGGAGCATCAAGCGGCTCACGAACAAGGAAGACCGCGAGGTCCTCGACCGCTGCATCCACGTGGAGGGGCGGATCAAGTCAAAGAGCGACAGCGTCCTTTCGACCGTCGACAAGATCCACGACGCGATCAGGAGCAGGTCGTCGGTGACCCTCGTGTACAAGCGCGCGAGCTCCGCCGATGGGGCACAGGCACCGTCGCGTGGCAAAAAGCACGAGGTCACGCCCATCGAAATCGCGTATGACGACGGGTTCTACTACCTCACCGCGTGGGACGAGGAGAGCGAGGACGTCCGCGAGTTCAGGCTCGACCGGATCCGCGGCATGATTGTCGGCGAACCCGGCTCCGGCGTTGTGAACGGCCAGATCCGCGGCTATGGGAGGAACAGGAGCGACGCCGTCATGTTCGGCAGGTTCGGCGGCGAGGAGATCGAGGCGACGCTCGCGTTCGTCCCCGACAAGGTCGAGATCGTCACGGACCGCTTCGGCGAGGCGGCGAAGATCCTTAGCCGAGGCGGAGGCTGTGGCAAGGTCGAGGGCATGGGCACAGCGCGCGTGAGGGTGTGCAAGAGCTCCCAGTTCTTCGGCTGGGTGGCCGGCATGAACAAGGTCGTCCAAATTGTCGGGCCGCAGAGGCTCGTGGACGAGTACCGCGATTACCTGCGGTCGCTGCTGGAGGGGTATGAAGGGCATGGCGGGGCTGGCGCGGCGTCGATGGCTTAAATTAGGTTAGCCCCTCGGTCCTTTCGATCAACAGGCATGTGGTCACTTAAAGCATCCCGAGATTCCGTTCACTGCAGACATTAGTAGTTCGAACAGCAGGGTCCCCCAAGCAATTATTGCGTCGCCCGTCTCCTTAAGTGCAACGCCAAACTCGCTCGGATGGAAAACTGCTGCAAGCAGCAAAATCAAGATAAGCGCATAGACCAACACCAAAACCTTCAAGCCAGTCTTTGAGTTGGCCTTTGAGCTAGCCTTTGGTACCGATTCGCGCTCATGGGCAGTCACGTCAGTAACCTTTGCGTCTTTTTCTACGGTCTCACTCTCGCGTTCGACAGTATCGTCGTCATCCCCGCCGTCAGTATCTGAATCACAGCGATGGCTCTGCGACGACTTGCCTCCATCATCTCTCACAGCAGCGGCAACGGCACTCACGACGCCAACCATATCCGCCACATTTCCGAGAATGCCGGCGATGTTGCCCAGGAGACTACCGTCCGAAGAGTGACCAGACCCGTTACCGATTCCGCTCTCATCGATATAGTTCAGGTGCCCGCATTCCGCACAGATCCAGGTCGAATTCCAGTCATCAAAGCCGTCTTGGTTGTTCAACACTGCATCGCAGCCGTCACAATGCCACACGACGCCTGGGAAACGACGAGAAGAACTAGCTTCGTCATCTTCATCCCCAAATAGCTGCTGTCCGCAAACCGTGCAAGTCCAATAGCCTTTGTCCGGGTCGAAACCCTGCTGCAACTCGAGATTCGCCCCACAATTGGGACATTCGTAGTCTCCGAAGCTCATAGCGATTCCTTTATCGGTTCATCAATTGCATCCGCATTGGACGTTGCTTTTTAAAGAAGATAACCCATCGGACGACGCCGCGAGCACAGCTGTCGTCGACCTCAGCAATCGACGATTCTACGCGACGGCTCTTCCCCCTCGACTTTTCTCACGCCAACTTTTGCAAATGTCGTTGTTAGGCGGACCGCTAGTAAGGTACAACAGGCCCCCGAGCATCGCATTTGGAATGCAGGCGCGTCGTAGAAGCTGCTGGCTAATAAAGCCCTAGGGCATCACGGCAAACCGATCAAATCGCGATTTGTCGACCTGTTGGACAAAGGCGGCGAACTCCCGCTGGAGGGCGAGCGGAGGCAAAGGAATCAGGAGCTTGGTCAACTTGCTTTTCGGGATGTTGCTCATTGACTTGGCCGAACCATGCGCCAGAGACTTAATCGCACCCGCCAAGGGGTGAGCAAGCGCATGGGAAAGATAGACCTCATCAACTTCGGGACGTACGTGCATACGAAATACGATGTCAGGGAACATGATGTTCCCATCCGTATGGTTGACAAGAACAGATTGACCAACGAGCTCCGGGGTGTTTTTTCTCGCGAGCAGAATATCGCCATCGCGGACCATTTTTCCATCAGCGACCTTTGCGCCTGAAGGCAGGGCCTTATTCTCAGTCTCTTTGTATACGCCCGAGGATATAGCGCTAAGCTTGAGCACACCCGGGTCGCCTCCTTCTCGAGGCTTTGCAAGGCACTTAGGGCTTTTCCCTGATTCGATTACCGAGACGCATCCCTCGAGAGCTCTAAATTCATATCCAGACAGGTCGCCAAACATCTCGACAAACCGGGATTTGACGAGCTGGTTAAGTTGCTCAATTTGCTGATTAGCTTGGGCAATTTGATCAAGAATGCTATCAAGCCTTGCAACGATTTCGGTTTGGCTAGCCGTATCGTAGGTCTTGAAAGTCGCAGCTTTAAGCAGTTTGAAGTGTCTGCTGTATCCCAGGTTTTCAATAGGTGTCGCCTTTAATTCATGCCACCAAAATCGTGTGTTATCAGACAACCTGGGCTTAAGGATTTTTACACCGTCAGCACCAGCGAAGAACGGTTCTTCAACATACTTCACGCACCTCGTATGATCGCCAAACACTATGGCTGGAACGTCGTTAAACAGTCCGGTTTCATCATCAGAGTAACCAGCGATCAATTCTTGCCCTTGGTCAACAATCGGGTGCGCCCCGTATTCCACATACTGGTTCTGCTTGAACTTCTTAACCCCGCGCGAGACCTCACTGAATGTATCGGTAAAAGACACTCTTTCCCCGACAAATTGGGGTTTGCTCGGCATCATGATATGTACTTCCGATGCGACCTCTTAACATTTTCCTGGTCGACCATCGCGTAGCAAAGCGTCGTGTCTATCTTACTGTGGCCAAGGAGGACCTGTACCTGCTCTATAGGCATGCCCTTGTCGATCGCCTTAGTGGCTAGCGTTCTCCTGAACTTGTGAGGGTGCACGTGTTTGACGCCGGAGTCCTCGCCAAGTTTTCGCAGCCGCGCCTCAACACCACTTATCTCTAGGCGGCGATGGGGTCGGTGAAGCGAAACGAACAGAGCGGGTGTATTGTCTTCGCGCAGTCCGAGATATGCGAGCAAGTGCATCTTTGCTCGGGCATCGAAATAGACCCGCCGTTCCTTGTCGCCCTTGCCATGGACTACGCATTCACGCGAATCGAAATCTATATCTCTCTTGTTTAGTTGCACCAGCTCGCCGACCCTAATGCCCGTGGACGAGAGCAGGTCAATCATCGCCAGATCGCGAATCTCTCCGCATGAGTCACGGAGAAGCTCAAGCGATTCATCGGAGTAGACGGGCTTGAGCACGCGCGAGGTCTTTATCTTCTTGATTCTCTTTACGGGACTCTTGTAGATGTAGTCCTCTTCCTCGAGCCACGAGAAGAAGCTGGATATGACACGGCGGATGTTGTCGATAGTGGTCTTTCCGACTCTACCGTCGCCTGCGTAGCCCATCAAGTAATCGCGAATGTCGTCGGTGCTGACATCGTGTGCAGGCTTGGAAACCTCGGCACAGAAGCGTGCCAGGGTGCTCGCATAGTAGCGAAGCGACCTCTCCGAGCACCCTTCCAGCCTCTTTGCCGCAAGAAACAGCTCAACGTACTCCGCAACCGTCTCGCATCCGCGCGAGCCTCCGCCCTCGCCGACAAGACACGCCACCAGGACAGCGTGGAGCTCCGCCGCCTGCTCGGCACTCAGAATCGATGCCATAAGCCTGTCAATTCGCTCTATTGTCCTTCTCATAACGACACCTTCCTCGTAGAGAGAAACCTACGAAGAAGGTGCCATGCAAGAAGAAATGCTACGCCGCGGGCCTCTCCGCGTTTTCCTTGATCTTGTTGATGACGGCGACCAACCCCATCTGCTGCTGGGTATTGAACATGCGCATGAACGAGCGCGGTCTGTCGAAGGGCGGCTGCGTCAGCGCCTTTGGCTCCATGTAACCGTTCTCGACGATGTAATCCACTACCTTGTGGACAAACGCAATCTGTTGCTCGTTCAAATCACCCGAGTTGATGAAGCCGGCGAACGCCTCCATAGCGGCATCGTGGTCGAGCTTCACCAGCTTTCGCACCAGAAGCCCGAAGGGTGTGCCGCCGAAGGTGCGCTCGTAGTCATCCGAGCTGCCCAGTTCATGGGTGAAGATGCGTTCAAGCTGGGAGAACTCATACTCGGTCATTGGCAGGTTGCGGTGCAGCTTCTGCACGACAAGCGTGTCGCTAAAATCGCGCACCCAGCGCTCAACCTTCATCTTGTAGTCGGCGTAGTCCTCTCCCGGACTCGCCGTGACCCCGTACCTAACTTCAGTGATAGGGTCGGCCAAGTGCGTCACCACGTCGCGGCGTCGATCGCCCCCTTGAAGGAAGCGGAGGAGCCCGCGCAGCTCACGGCGGATTTTTTCAAGCTTCAGCACTGAGATGTCGGCCATGAACCCCTCGTCGGTGATCGACTGGAGAATAGGCAGCCTCTCCTTCACCTGAGGTATGGTGGTGCGCTCCTGCAGCTTCATAGAAATGGAGACGAGCCTGCTCGCGTGGTTGGTCGCCTTGTAACCATCGCACAGCGAGCACATGAAACCATACATGAACGCGTCGAAGCGGAGCGCGTCCACATCGACTTCGTCGTTGCGCACGAGCGGGGCCACCTCGCTCGTGAGCACGCCCAAATCGCCCTCGCTGATGCAGGTGTATGAGGCCTTCTGCTTGTATTTCTCCACCGCCTGCCGGTGCAGGCGCACCGAGACCAACTCCTCGTTCAGGTCCACCACCTGGTAGTGGATCGTGGACACCAGCTCGGCGCGCCAAGTCTGGTAATCATCGCCGGCGAATGCGCTCTGCTGGAGGTCTTTCACAAGCGTCGCCTGTCGGCAGAACACCGTTTCGGAAAGCGACGACCCGATCTTGCCCTCGACGAGCTTGGGGTTCTCGCGGAAGAACTCGAAGTTGCGGCACCAGTCGAAGATGAAGAAACGTTTCTTGTCGGCATGTGCCCCATCTAGAGGGTCGAGCACGCCCAACCCCTCGCAAAGACGAGTGCCGCGCCCAATCATCTGCCAGAACTTGATCTTCGAGCGCACCTTCTTGAAGAACACCAGGTTCACGATCTCCGGCACGTCGATGCCGGTGTCCATCATGTCTACCGACACGGTGATCACGGGCAGGGGCTTCAGCTCGAACTCGTCGATGACGGTGTGCGAATAGTCGTCGGAGTGCAGCACCGTCTTGATGTAGTCGCCCGGAAAGCCGGGATAAAGCTTGCCGAAGCGCTCCACGATGAAGCGGGCGTGCTTCTGGCTCTGGGCAAAGACGACCGTTTTGCCGAGGTTCTGTCCACCGTTGACGCGGATTCCCTTGTCCATGAGCGTCTCGAGCACCGTATCGACCGTCTGCTCGTTGAACACCCAGCTCATAATCTGCGTATTTGCAATGAAGTCGGGCACGTCCTGCCCGGTCTCCTCGAAGTCATCCTCGAGGGTGCGCCGGTCCGCCTCAGATAGCTTGTCATAGGTGATGCCGTCGTCCAGGAAGCTCGTGTGCGTCTCGATGCCCAG
>ERZ507035.945-NODE-945-length-10185-cov-5.040375_pt1 | contig 10185 bp, 6 predicted proteins | sample MGYA00512873_ERZ507035 | MGnify/ENA metagenome assembly ERZ507035
AAGTAAAGCGAAGCGAAACGGTATGGCCATGTTTTCCGATTTCAAGGAAAATCCGAATGTGAATTGGCTGGATTGCAGGAAAAGCGGCGGTTTTTGCCGCCGTTTCGCCGCAAAAAGTTCCAGATAAAGCAAAGATGGCTCGCAAAGGCGGGCCATCTTTGTCGCAGATCATTTTTTCACAAGGTATTTCCGCATATCCAGTGCGCAGGCAAACAGGATGATAGCGCCCTTGATGAGGTATTGCAGATCCTGCGGCACGCCCACCATGGTCAGACCCACGAAGATCAGCCGCAGCATGACAACGCCGATAACGATACCTCTGATCTTACCGATGCCGCCCACGAAGGACACGCCGCCGATGACGCAGGCCGCGATGGCGTCCAACTCATAGTTCAGGCCGGTGTTGGCCGTGTTGGAGCCGATACGTGCGCCCTCGATGAAGCCGGTAAAACCATACATAGCGCCGGCCAGGGCGAAAACGCCCACCGTCACGCCGAACACATTGACGCCGGAAACTCTGGCGGCCTCCTCGTTGGAGCCGAGAGCGAACATATTCTTGCCGAAGGTGGTCTTGTTCCAGATGAACCATACAATTACGATGGCAGCCACTGCCCACAGGATAATGGTTGGGAATCCGTTTATTTTTGGAATAATCATCTTTGGAATAGCCGGTTCAATGGCGCCAAAGGATACGCCCTTTGTGGCATATGTGACGAGTCCGAAAATGACCAGCATGTTGGCCATGGTTGAAATGAACGGATGCATCTTGAATTTAGCGGTAAAGAAACCTCCGATGGCCGTAAAGCACGTACATAAGATGATACACATTACCAGGGCAAATACCACTCTTAATCCTATGGGCATGCCTGTGAAGTCAAACACGTGTCCGAACACAGCGCCTGTGTTGATGCCCTGATGCATGATGATTGTCGCGGTAGTCATGCCCATACCAACCATACGTCCTATGGAAAGGTCCGTACCGGTAAGGAGGATGAGTCCGGCAACGCCCAAAGCCAGGAACATTCTTGGAGAAGCCTGCTGCAAGATATTTAAAACGTTATTATAGGTAAGCAGCTGAACATTCTTTATCACCGGCGCAGCGATACACAGTCCGATGAAAATCAGGATAATAGCGATATACAGACCATTCTGCAACAAGAATGTCCTGCGGTTGAATGTATATTTATAGTTCTCCCATTTCTGCGCCCTGGTCTCCATGAAGGTGAATTTAGACAGGCGGAGCATGTCAATCAGGTGATACTGCCAGACAAATGCCGCATGCCTTCTGTCCTTAATCCGCTGAAGCTCCTTGTCCAGGTCCATCTTTGCGTCAAACAGGCGGTTCTTATGAACATACTTCTCATCCTTTATCTCCTGATGGTCCGTAAGCTTTGAGAGGGTATTTTCATGTTCTTTGTTCAGTTCCGCAACTTTAATGTCGTATCTTTCCTTTGCAAGCGCTTTTTCCCGCTCACAGCTTTCCTTTAACGGCAGATAATAATCCTTATCAAAATGTGCCTTAAGGTAACTCTCCGCATTGGAGATTAATTTTGCAATCTCATCCTTGTTCTTTGCCTCAACAGCCTTTGCTTTTTCCATCTCCGCGCTGTTAGCCGCAATTCTGTTTTCCCTTTCTTCCTTTGTAAGGGAACGGTCTCTCTTTGTTGCATCAATACTATTTTGCAGAGTGACTACCCTGTTTGTGCCGTCCTCTCTGAGACTGTCGATTTTTTTCTGAATTTCGCCAACATAATCCTCAATTGGCTGGCGCAGCTGCATTTCCTGTTCAGCCGTAAGAGTCTCATTGTTTCCTTTCGCCATATCCATGAATCCCCCTTATAGGTATTTTGCACTGAGCCTTAAAAGTTCTTCCTGATTTGTCTCTTTTGTATTAACAATTCCGGAAAGACGTCCATTTGACATAACACCAATACGGTTTGTAATTCCGAGAATCTCCGGCATCTCAGAAGAAACAACGATGATTGTCTTCCCCTGCTTCGCCATATTGATGATAAGCTCATATATTTCATACTTTGCACCCACGTCGATTCCTCGTGTGGGTTCGTCCATCATAAACACCTGCGGACTGCGCTCCAGCCACTTTCCGAAAATGACCTTCTGTTGATTTCCGCCGGAAAGGCTGGAAATCATATCGTCGGGGCCCATGCACTTGGTGTGCATGATCTTGATTTCGTTTGACGTGGCCTTTATCATCTTCGCATCGGAAAGCGCTATGCCCGACATATACTGCCGCAGATTGGCAATGGTGGTATTAAAGGTAAGGTCCCCTTTTAAAAACAGGCCATTTGCCTTCCGCTCCTCGGTAATCATGGCAAAACCATGCTCCATGGCTTCCTTTGCGCTGCTGAAATTCATAAGACGGTTATTAAAATAAACACGCCCCGCCGCTCTGGTGCGGACACCAAAGATTGTTTCCAGAAGTTCCGTGCGCCCTGCTCCTACCAGACCGTACAGCCCGAATATTTCTCCTTCTTTTACGTCAAATGAAACATCCTGCAAGTGAGGCTCAAACTTTGTGGACAGATTCTGGATGGACAGAATCACATCACCGGGGGTGTTGTCAACAGGCGGGAACCGGTTATCAAGGGAACGGCCGACCATTGCCGCAATCAGCTCATTCATGTTTGCATCCTTGGTGCTCTTTGTCATAACCAGATTGCCGTCCCGAAGCACTGATATCTCATCGCAGATTTCAAAAATCTCATCCATCTTGTGGGAAATATAAATCAGGGCGATTCCCTGCTCCTTTAACATCCTCATCATCTCGAAGAGCTTATTAACCTCCTGCACGGTCAGGGAGGATGTAGGCTCATCCAGAACAATCACCCTTGAATTGTAGGAGATGGCCTTGGCGATTTCGCACATCTGCCTCTGTGATACGGACATGCGGCTCATGGGCTGAGTGAGGTTAACGGTCATTCCCAATTTTCTAAAGAGTTCGGCTGCTTCCTTTTTCATCCTGCCTTCATCAATTACACCCATGGAATTGACCGGATAACGTCCGAGGAATAAATTGTCAATTACATTCCGTTCCAGACACTGATTCAATTCCTGGTGAACCATTGCAATGCCGTTTTCAAGAGCATCCTTTGGTCCGGAAAAGCTTACTTCCCTGCCGTTCAGGAAGATATTTCCCTCGTCTTTCTGGTAGGTGCCGAAAAGGCACTTCATCATGGTTGACTTACCAGCTCCGTTCTCACCCATAAGCCCCATAACGGTTCCGCGCTTCACATCCAGGCTGATATGGTCCAGAACTCTGTTCCGGCCGAAGGACTTGCTCATACCGCGTATTGATAAGACGATATCATCTTTCTTATCTGCCATTATTTTACTCCTGTATATGTAGATTGATAGGTTCCAATTTTAATATTAGGGAGAATTTCTTCTCCCTAATAACAGTACATCTTTATTTCAATGAATATTACTGCTCAAGCAGAGATGTGTATGAAGCTGCATTGTCTGTCTTAACCATGTTGATGGCAAATGCGTCATACTGGCTTGGATTTCCAAGACGGTTTGTAATATTGGACTCTGTCTGCCCGTCGCCGCCGATGTAGTCAACCTTAAGGTTGAGAAGCTTATCGTATTTCTGAAGCAGAGGCTGATAGGTCGATCCAAGGAAGTTATCAGCTGAGTTGTAGATGTTCAGCCATACATTCTTTGTGGCATGGGAAGCCTCATCCAGCTGATTGGATACAGGTGCGTATACCATTGTGGAATCTGTGAAATCTGTATAATTTTCAGCGGTAACAGCAACGTTCAGTGCGTAGTAGGAACGCTCATCTGCCTTGTAAACATATACATCAGAACTCAGGACATTGCCTGCATCGTCTGCTGTGCCGATACCTGTATCGATATCAACTCCGTCCAGTGCGTTGCGCAGAACGCGGAGTGTCAGGTAAGCCTGTACGTCTGCATGCTGGCTGATAGTGCCGCCGTAGCCCTCTGCGATAGCTGCTACTGCGTCGCTGTTTGCGTCATAGCCAAATGTAGGAACCTTGTTGTCCTTGGACCATGCGTTGAACATGGACATGCCCATACCGTCGTTATTGGATGCAACAACATCAATCTGATCGCCAAAAGAGGAAGACCATGTGCCGATTGCATTGCCCGCTGTGGCAGCATCCCATGTAGCGCCTGCGGAGTTCTTCATCTCCTGGGAAGCGAGCTCACGGACAACGTATGTCTTTCCGCCAACTTCGATGGAGCCGTCCTGTACAACCGTTGCTGTACCGTCTGCGTTTGTGCCAACAGGATCGCTGTTGATGCTGCCGTCTTTCTCTACCGCGGTGCCGAGAGCCTTGCGGATGCCTCTTGTACGTGCGATAGAGTCGTTATGTCCGATGTCGCCGATTGCCAGAACGTAGCCGATGATTCCGTCGCCGTTGCGGTCAATTGAGTCGATGTTCTTCTCGATGTAGTCCTTAACCATGGTTCCCTGAAGCTCAGCACCCTGGTTTGCGTCGAAACCTACATAATATGTATCCTTATTAAAATTCAGGGCTGTCATATCAAGCTGTCCTGTAGCACTGCTGGATGGCTGGCGGTTGAACCATACTAAAGGCTTATCCTTGTTTGCCACCTCTGCGCCTGCTTCCGGTGCCGCTGCTGTGTCTGCCGCGGTTGTGTCTGCTGCTGCCGCGGTTGTGGTATCCCCTGCAGCTGCTGTGGTTGGTGCTTCCGTTGGCTTGCTGCCGCCTCCGCAGGCAACCAGTGATAATGCCATGGAACACGCAAGAGCAACACTTAATGCTTTCTTCATTTTTAATTCCTCCCTTATAGTTTTGTTGACTTTGGTTGTTTTTGCTTAACAACAAGATTATTATACGACCCGGTTGTGCATTTTTCCATATGATTTTTATAGAATGACTATAAAATTTCTTCGATTTTATCTTTTTCCGTCGGTGTTTTTATGATACATCACTGGTTTTTAAGCAATTTTGCCTCAGCCTGGGTCAAAGCCCTCTGCGGGCACCAGTAATAATTTCCATCCAGCTGAGGCACCCTGTCCTTTGGATCCTGGTTCAGGGACAGGCTCCAGGCAATGTCAAATATAACCCGGGAGTAGCGTTCCTTATCTGATTCCACTGTGCCGAAAAGATATCCTTCCTCCAGGGCCTTTATGCCCACAGGGGTGCCGTCAATCCCCACCACCTTGATGGAATTGGCCCCGATTCCGGCCCGGTTTATGGCGTCAATGGCTCCCAGGGCCATGTCGTCGTTGTTGCTGACCACCAGTTCAATCTGGCCCGTATACTCCTTCAGCCACTGCTCCATCAGGGCTGATGCCTGGCTTCTGTCCCAGTTGGCGATTCCTCCCGTAATCTTCTCCAAAGGTACGCCTCCGTCCTTTAAGGTCTGGATGGACCACTCCGTGCGGATCAGGGAGTCCTGATGGCTGGTTTCCCCTTCCAGAAGCACATAGCTTACCAGTCCGTTGCCGTTGGCGTCCAGGGTTCGTGTATCCTGATTATAGGCATCCACCAGGATGTCTCCCTGGAGCACGGCGGATTCCTTGGCGTCCGCTCCCACGTAGTACAGCTTTTCCCAGCGGTTCATGTCCTCCTCCACAGGCTCCCGGTTAAAGAACACCACCGGAGTTCCTGCATCCATGGCCTTGTCTATGATGATGGATGCCGACGAACGGTCCACGCTGTTGATGCACAGGGCATCGCAGCCCAGGGAGATCAGACGCTCCACCTGGCTGTTCTGGGTATTCTGGCTCCCCTTGGCGTCCATGATATCCAACTTCACCTTGATACCTGTTTCCTGTTCATATTCCTTTGCCTTGTCCTCCAGGCCGGAGCGCAGGGTACCGATGAAGGTGTCGTCCCCCCGGTAGAGCAGAACACCGATGCGGATGGAGTTCTTATCCATCTGCCGCCCGTCTTCCCTTCCCATGTACTGCCACACCCCTATGAGGACAGCCGCTCCCATACAGGCTGCCAATAGATACATCCAATTCCGTTTCACCGCAATGCCCCTTTCCTTACCTTATTACGCTTCTTTTCATCACAACTGCCCTTACTCAATGGGATAGAGCATTTTCTCGTATGCCTTATCCCTCAGCTTATCCTTATCCACATAGATGGCCTCCAGCACGGTGTTCTGCTTCTGGCGCGTGCCCTGGATAGCTTCCACTGCCTGCTTCACGCTTAAATATCCCTCGTCAAACTGGTTATAGGCAGTCAGCCCTGTGACAATTCCCCTGTCCAGGGCCCTGAGCAGTGATGTGGTGCTTCCGGCGCCGTAGAGTCCCGCCACCCTGCCCTGGTATATGGTGTTTTCCTCCAGTATCCGGGTGGCCTGGTCCAGCGACTGCACATCCAGTGCTATAATGGTAATCCTGCCGCCTCCGGGAGCGTCTGTTTCCTGTATGGCCTGACGGTATGTGTCCTGGTTTTTCCTCTCAATGAGCCGGTAATGATACCCCTGCTCATCCAGCACAGTCCTGACCCCCTCGTAGACCCAGGCACTGTCCCCATAGTCCAGCCCCCCGCAAAAGAGATAGACCGGCACATCCCTGGATGCCTGGGAAGCCGCCGCCTCTCCCAGCAGCCTTCCAATCTCCCTTCCGTCCACGCCGATGGTATCCAAAGCTGTGCCCTCATCCGGAGACTGGCCCAGAAGGATGACGGGGCAGCCGGGGTTCATATCCTCCAATTTCCTTACCGCCTCCTCAGGCTTTACCGGAGCCAGGATCACAGCCCTGGCCCCGTCCCTGATTTCCCGTTTTACCAGCTCCATCTGCTGGGCCTGGTCATGGTCGGCATAAAGGGTGATGAAGCTGACATCCCCATGGAACTCCACCGCGGCCTGGTCCATACCCTTTTTGAAATTCACATAATAGTCGTCGTTGTCCCCCTCTATGATGACGGAAATCGGATATACCTCGATTTTCTTTTCCTTGATAATCAGATCCGTGGAGGACATCAAAAACAGCAGGACCAGGATGCCGGCCCATATGCACCAGAGTATTTTTCCTTTATTTAACATAGGCTCCCTCTTTCTTTACTTCCCCGTAGGGGATGGCCGGCAGACGGGCCGTGACCGTGGTCCCTTCATCCGGCTCCGACTGGATTTCCAGTCCGTAGCCATTTCCAAAATACAGACGGATACGCTGGTGGACATTCTTCACTCCGATACCGGATCCCCTGCCCGACGGCACATGGTCCGTGTCCCCGAACAGCCGTTTCACCTGCTCCCGTGTCATCCCCAGGCCGTTATCCGATACACTCATGAATAAATCCTTGTCCTGGCGCCATGCCCGGATACGGATTTCCCCGTCGCCGTCCATGAATTCCATGCCGTGATAGATGGCATTTTCCACCAGGGGCTGGAGGATAAGCTTGAGACTGGCCAGGTCAAGGACCTCATCCTCCGCGTCCACGGTATAAGTAAACTTGTTTTTATAGCGCATGTGCTGAATCATAAGGTAGTTTCGCACATGCTCCAGCTCATCCCTGACCGTTATAATGCTCTTCCCCCTGCTGAGGCTGATGCGGAAAAACCTGGCCAGGGCCGTCACGACACGCACCGCGTCGGTCAGGTTCTCATTTTCAATCATCCAAACAATGATATCCAGGGTGTTATACAGGAAATGGGGGTTAATCTGCGCCTGGAGGGTGTCGAACTCGCTCTTCCGCTTGGATTCATGCTCCGCCACAATATCGTCCATAAGCCGCCGTATCTGCCGGGCCATGTTTTGTATGGAATTGCCCAGATGCTGTATCTCGTAGGAGCCGCCGCTCCTGACCTCTGTCTCCAGATTGCCAGCCTCAATTTCATTGACGGATTTCTCCAGCTCCTTGATGGGGTCGGTTATCCTGGTGGAGATATAAGAATTGATAATGGTCATGATAAAAAGGACAAAGGCAATCATGAAAACCACCAGAAGCTTAGTCTTGATATTGTTGAGGGACACGCCGTCAAGAGGCGTCACCCCCACCACCTTCCAGCCTGTATATCCCACGGTCTTAACCGTGACGGTCCGTTCCTCCCCGTCCACGGTCTGCCGGTAATTGCCGTCCCTGAGTCCGGATACCTCCAGGTTGTTCTCCCGGACGATTCCAGAATCAATCAGCTGGGCCTGGGGGTGGTATATGATTTCCCCGCTGCTGCTGATTAAGTAGACATAGCCTCCGTTTCCCAGATTCACCCCGTCAAAGAGCTGCTCCAGACTGCTGTAGCGTATGTCAATCAGCAGGACTCCCTGGTCCGTGGAAGGTCCCTGGGTAATTTCCACTGCTCTTGACAGGGAAATGACCCACCGGTATTGGTTCTCGCTGCCGTCAAAAATGTACTGGACATGGGGCGTGGAGAAATGCATATTCTCCGTTTTCTCCAGGGTGGAGGTAAACCAGTTTTCTCCGGTGACATCCACATTAGTCTTAAGGCGGGCAGCAGGCACGGCTTCCAGCAGCTTTCCTTCCTTGGACAAAAGGGCAATATTCTCCACATTGTCCTTGTTGTTGTCATAGAGAAGGGTCATCTCGCTTCCGATGGATCCGCTGGCCAGGTCCGCGTTCTTCACGACCCCGTAGTACAGGGAATCAGACAGCTTCATCACGGTCCGCAGATAATCCTCCATGGACCGGGTGATCTGATTAATCAGTATCTGGTTCTCCTCCCGGATGGTGGCGGACATCTGGCCCGACAGCCTGGAATACAGGGAAATGCCTATGAATATACTGGCGGCCAGGGCCGTCAGCGTAAAGTAGATGAATATGATATAACGTATACTGGCCTTCTGCAGCTTAACCCTCTGCTTTTCAAACAACATGTCCCCTGCTCCTTTACGCTGCCTGCCCCTTTCCGCCATAAGCGGCGGCGCAGGCCTGTTGTATCTATTTTGCCCCTCTGAACTTGGTGGGCGAGACCCCGAAACGCTTCTTGAACACATAGCTGAAATAATTCTGCTCCTGGTATCCCACCTTGGCCGCTATGACATAGGTCTTGTCATCGGTCTTGTTGAGAAGCTCCACTGCCTTGTCCAGGCGGACCTGGGTCAGGTAGGCGGTATATGCCTGCCCTGTCTCCTTCTTGAACATGGTGGAGAAATAGGCCGGGCTCATATGCAGCTGGCGGCATATCTTCTCCACGGATAAATCCGTGTCCTGGTAATTGTCCATAATATATTCCTTGGCCTTCTGGATGACCTGCTTCATGGTATTATCCCGCTCCCGGTTCATGGCCTGGTTCATCCTGAGGGCGGCCGAGAGAAGCCAGTGGGCAAAGTCCTCCTTTTTCATCATCCTGGGTATGACGGCAAAGGTATCCCCCTGCTGCTCCCCCTCCTCCGTCAGCTGTTCCAGGTCCAGGTCATACTGCTGTATCAGCTGGACAATGGAGCTGGACACGCTGAGCATATATGCCTGGCACTGCCTGAAATGCACCTTTGCATCGCTCATTTTATCCATAACCGCCTGCACTGCTTCCTCTATCTTCTCCCTGGGGCCGAACTTGATGGCCGCAATGAGTTCCGCTTCGTCCTTGCAGTCAAAGCTCAGCTTTCCCCCGCTTACAGGCTCCACGTCATTGATGTAGATGGTGCTTCCGGCTCCCACGATGGCCTTATAGCCAAGGGCGTCCACGGCCGCCTTATAGGAGCAGTTAATCTCCCCCAGGTCCTGGCAGCTGTGGCCGATACCAATGGTAATGGGCACCTCCAGAATCTTCTTTGTCTCCTTGCAGATATCTCCCAGCACGTCAATCAGTCCTGTCTGGCTGTTATCCTCATCAATGGCAGCAATAAGGGCCAGCTCAGACCAGGAGGTCCTGGAGGAAGTGAATACGGAAGAACGGCAATAGTTTCCCAGCTTTTCCTCCACTACCTGCATGACGGAAATGGGAATCAGATCCCTCTCCTTGTGGAGAGGCAGCATATTTCCCTCCCGTATCTCCTCCGGCTCTATGTCAATGGCCGCGGCCACCCACTTCTTGGCTCCTGCCAGCGGGATATCATATTCAGCCAGCTTTTCCTTAAGTACATTTCCGGGCACAGTGCTTCCCACCAGCTCGTTTAAAAACTGGTCCCTGAGAATGGGAAGGCTGCGAATATAATTTTCACGCAGCAGGCTCACATTCCTTTTCTGCTCGATCTCATCGTCCAGGTTGGATTTGATGCGCTTTAAGATGGCAGTCAGCTCCTCCACATTCACAGGC
>ERZ507035.950-NODE-950-length-10153-cov-4.251733_pt1 | contig 10153 bp, 7 predicted proteins | sample MGYA00512873_ERZ507035 | MGnify/ENA metagenome assembly ERZ507035
CACGACAGAACCCGGGGTATAAGAGGTCTCACTCTCCACTCTTTATGTTTTGAGGATTTCTTTACACCAGCCTCTTTATGAAACTGACGTCACGCCCTTGGTCAACGGTCGCCGTCAATCAAACAGTTCCTGTGCGATCTGGCGCAGAATCTCAGGATTATGGCCCTTTCTGCCGCCCGCGCTCCAGAAGCGGCGCCTACGTGCATCGCGTTCCAGACCGGCGGTTTTTCTCGCGGTTCTACGGCCTAATTCCCATGCGGCTTCAGTAAACACGCCGTAGGATTCCGCCTCATCACAAACCTGTTGGGCCAGCCTACGGTCGACGCCTTTCCGTATAAGCTCAGCGACCGCGCCCCTACATCCCATAAGACGGGTCGCACAGTAGCGCACCGCGGATTGCGCGTAGGCTTCATCGTCAATCAGTTGAACCCTTGTCAGTCTTTCGATGACGTCGTCAACCACTTCAGAGGTATAGCCCTTACCAATCAGGCGCTCACGCAGTGCGCCGGAAGGTCGAGGCGCAGCGTCCAGCAATCGCAATGCGGCTTCCCTGCATGCGTCAAGATCATTTGGATCCTTTGCGGCAGTAGAATCGCCGTTCCCGACACGCCCAGCGTGTCGCGCGTGTCGTGGCGTTTTCGTCGCATTTGCGCTTCCAGCGAACAAACTGGAACGGTCAGGTTTCGTTCGACGGTTCCACCTCTGAACGTTCGTGCGTTCTGGATCCTCTGAAGAAAGGGCAAGGCCCCCAGTATCGGCCGACGCCGGCTGAAGGCCCTGTTCCTTAAGGAAACGTTCGGCGCTGATCATATGTCAGGCTTTGGCGGCTTTTGAAGTTTTGGACGTCTTACCATCATCCGGCGCGCCCGCGGCGTCCTCCGCCCCATCGTCCTCGGCGAACTGGTCGGTAGGTTTGATCAGACCGAATGCCGCCTTGACCTTGTTCTCGATTTCCTCTGTGAGTTCCGGATTGTCCTTGAGGAACTGACGCACGTTTTCGCGTCCTTGCCCCAGCTGGTCGCCCTCATAGGTGAACCACGAGCCAGACTTTTTGACGACGTTGGCCTGCAACGCCATATCAAGCACGGAACCTTCCTTGGAGATGCCCTCGCCGTACAGCACATCGAATTCGGCGGTCTTGAACGGCGGAGCCATCTTGTTCTTAACAACCTTGACCTTGGTACGGTTGCCGACAGCCTCATCACCGTTCTTAATGGTCTGGATACGGCGGATGTCCATACGTACGGACGCGTAGAACTTCAATGCCTTGCCGCCGGTGGTGGTCTCCGGATTACCGAAGAACACGCCAATTTTCTCACGCAACTGGTTGATGAAGATGGCGGTGGTACCGGCTTGCGCCAGCGCACCGGTCATCTTACGCAACGCCTGACTCATCAGGCGCGCCTGCAGGCCGACATGGCTGTCTCCCATCTCGCCTTCGATTTCCGCTTTCGGCACCAAGGCCGCGACGGAATCGATGACAATCACGTCAAGCGCGCCGGAACGAATCAGCATGTCGGCGATTTCCAATGCCTGCTCGCCATTGTCCGGCTGAGAGACGATCAACGAATCGGTGTCGACGCCCAGCTTACGGGCATAGACCGGATCGAGCGCATGCTCGGCATCGATGAATGCGGCCACACCGCCGGCCTTCTGGGCATTGGCCACCACATGCAGCGCCAATGTGGTCTTACCAGAGGATTCCGGTCCGTAAATCTCCACAATACGGCCTTTAGGCAGGCCGCCGATGCCTAATGCCATATCCAAAGCCAAGGATCCGGTCGGAATGACCTCGACATCCTGTTCCGGACGGTCGCCAAGTCTCATGGCCGATCCCTTGCCGAAGCTTTTCTCGACCTGCGCGAGCGCTGTGTCGAGCGCGGCCTGACGGCGCGGATCGATTCCATTCGCGGACTTGTTCTGTGCGGCGTTCTTTGCCGCGCTCGTCTGTGCCATGACTACTCCTTGTTGTTGACCGAGACGAATGAATGGATTCACCGTAAAACCACATCATCCATCTGCGCAAGTTCAATCGGCCATTGTGGTCGAAGAACATGCATTTCGACACGCCGAAGACCGCTTTCCCTTGAAATTCCAGCATTCTGAAACTTCGCGGCGAGCCGTTGACGACCTGCCCAATCCGTGCTTCTGTGGATAACTATACCCCATTATCCGAACATCTGTTCGAAATCGGTGTTTTGCGATAGCCGAACTCCGCCTAACGCACCGGCATTGGTGGCGCGTTATGGTCCTTTCCCCAACGTTTGGAGTCAGGAATGTTCATCTGGTTGCACAGAACGTTCCATACCACGCGGGGCTCCTCCCCCATTTCAAGCGCTTCGACGGCTGTCAGACCGTTCAATCGATCAAGCACTTGGTCGCGTGCGAGCGCGCGGCCATAGCTACGGCCGAGTACCTCTTCAAGCAACTGCCAAAATTCACGTTCCTGCACGCGCCCAAGTGTACACAGCAAGCGCAACCAAAAGAAAACGCCCGACGGAACAAGCCGCCGGGCGTTAGACGTCCAACAGGAATCAGATTGCGACGGAATCGAGATAATCGGCGACCATGCGCAGCATCTGCGCCGTGGAGACGCCCAACGATTGCGCAATCGAGCTCAGCAGCTCGGAGCTGGCCTCTTTTTGGCCACGCTCCACTTCGGAGAGGTAGCCCAACGACACTCCGGCCTTTTCGCTCACCTCACGCAACGTTTTGTGGTCATGGGTGCGCAGATCGCGCAGTACATGGCCGATGGCCTCGCGAAGCGATACCTCTCTGGGTTCGTCGGTGGTTTCCGTGGCTGCCGACATGGATCGTGCGGAAACGCGTTCCGCGTCTTCCTCCCGCCATATGCGGGTCAATGCGGCCTGGCGCTCGTCTTTGGCCTTTTTGGCCGCGCGGGCACGCAGCACCTGCTGCTGGGCGAACATCACCGCGCGGCGCTGGGCTGGGGTGAGTTCCCTGACGCGGGCGTTGCCGCTTTGCACCGTGGGAACCATCGCCTTGAGTTCCATCTGTTCCTTGGTGAGTGTCATCGTGTCCATGCCGCCAGCCCCTTTCGCTTTTCATACGTACGTCCACTATGGTCAACACCCATATTCGTGGATTATTCCTGTGAAAGTGCTGAAAGAGTCCTCAGTTTTTCCAGAATACATTGCACGGTTTCGTGCCGCACGGCTTCCCGATCACCCTTCAGACGCAGCTCATAAGCAGCTGTTTGACGCGCACGAATGCCATTGAAGCCACAGGGCAGGGAGCAGCCGATGTACACCAGGCCGGCAGGTTTGTCACCATCCGGTCCTGGCCCTGCAACACCGGTAGTGGCCAAGCCGATGACACAGTCTCCATCCTCGGTCTGTCGGTATAGTTGCGCGGTTCCCGCAGCCATCTGCCGCGCCACTTCGGGGTGGACCGCCCCTTCTCGGGCCAGCAGGTCGGCATTCACGCCGAGAATCTTCGCTTTGGCGCGAATGTCGTAGGTCACCGCCGAGCCGAGGAACACTTTCGATGCGCCTGGTATGCGTACGAAGGCGTCGGCGAGTAGACCTCCCGTCAGTGATTCGGCGGCGGCGATTTTGAAATGATTGGCTTCGCAATAGCGTAAAACGGCTGCGGCCAGCTCATCGCATTGCGATTGGCTGGCCGCGGTCGACGAATTTTCGGATTCGCTCATCGGGATTTACTTGGTTTCCTTTTCGGATTTTGCGGTCTTCTTACGTCCGCCGAACGTGTTGACGAGGTATTCGCCGCCCGAATACAGGCATAGAATCAACGCCAGGTAAATCAGGGCGTACGTGATCGTGTAATAAACGGTCATCCACAGCGGAGTGGTGTTCATGCCATCAGCGAGGCTCCACATCGGCAGCATGAGCATGGCAAGGCCGATGCACTGGCACAGGGTCTTGTACTTGCCGGCTTGGGATGCGGCGATGACCTTGCCGCCGGTGTCGATGACGAAGAAACGCATGATGGTGATGCCGATCTCACGGATGAGGAACAGCGCGGTCACGACCCAGCCGAGCACTGCGTTGCCGAATTCGTTGAAGATGGCGGCGACGATCAGCGTGCCGCAGGTGAGCAGCTTATCTGCGATTGGGTCCATGAGCTTGCCCAGTTCGGTGACCTGGTTATATTTGCGGGCCATCCAACCGTCGAGCTTATCGGTGCAGGCGGCGATGATGAAGATAATCGCCGCCACCCAGCGCATAGTCGTGTTTTTGGTACCCCATGCGCCTGCCATGACGTACAACGCCAGGAAGATGACGACCAGGACGATACGAGAGAAAGTGACGATGTTCGGCGGGGCGTTCCACCCGTCAAGCAGGGACGATTTGCGTTCTTCTTGCTTTTCCATACCGTTCACGTTACCCCGATACCACTACTTGGCGCAATGCGTGCGATTGTCGCGTTCCATCATCGCGTGTCCGCAGCGTCGGCCGGCTGGGTAGAACCTGCGGTAAGCGATGAGGTTTCGCCCTTGATGAAGGCGAGCACCTGCGGCAGATCCTGCGGTTGGACGAGCACTTCGCGAGCTTTGGAGCCTTCGGACGGACCGACCACACCACGCGATTCAAGCAGATCCATGAGTCGGCCGGCTTTGGCGAATCCGACACGCAGTTTGCGCTGCAGCATGGAGGTTGAGCCGAACTGCGTGCTGACCACCAGTTCCGCCGCCTGCAACAGCACGTCCATGTCGTTGCCGATGTCCTCATCCGGCTCGATGGCCTTCTTTTCGGCCTCCTTGGCCATCTCCTCGATATCCTCGCGATAATGCGGCTTGCGCTGGGTTCGCACGAACTCCACCGCGCGACGGATTTCGGACTCGTCGACCCATGCGCCCTGCACGCGGATCGGCTTGGCCTGGCCCATCGGCAGGAACAACGCGTCACCTTGGCCGATCAGCGTTTCCGCACCGGTGGCGTCGAGGATGACTCGCGAATCGGTGGCGGATGAGGTGGCAAAAGCAAGTCGGGACGGGATGTTGGCCTTGATCAAGCCCGTGACCACGTCAACGGACGGGCGCTGCGTGGCGAGCACCAGATGCACGCCGGCGGCTCGCGCGAGCTGCGTGATGCGCTGGATGGAGCTCTCCACGTCGTTCTTGGCCACCATCATAAGGTCGGCCATTTCATCGACGACCACGAGGATATACGGGTATGGTGCGACCTTGCGTTTGGAGCCTGCGGGCGCATGCACCTTGCCAGCGCGCACGGCAGCGTTGAAGTCCTTGATGTGGCGGAATCCGAAGAATTCGAGGTCGCTGTATCGTGCGTCCATCTCCTTGACCACCCATTCCAAAGCCTGTGCGGCCTTCTTCGGATCGGTGATGATCGGGGTGAGCAAATGTGGAATGCCCGCATAGGCGGACAGTTCGACTCGTTTAGGATCGACCATGATCATGCGGACCTGGTCAGGCGTGGCGCGCATGATCACGGAGGTGAGCATGGAGTTGATGAAGCTCGACTTGCCGGAGCCGGTGGCGCCAGCCACCAACAGGTGGGGCATCTTGGTCAGGTCGGCGGTCACGAAATGGCCTTCCACATCCTTGCCGACGCCGGTGAGCATCGGATTCGGATCGTTCCGGGCCTTGTCGGAGCGCAGCACGTCGCCCAGCACCACGGTTTCGCGGTCGGAGTTCGGAATTTCGATGCCGATGGCGGATTTGCCTTCGATCACCGACAGGATGCGCACGTCGGAGCTGGCCACCGCGTAGGCGATGTTCTTCTGCAGGTTGGTGACCTTCTCGACCTTGACGCCAGGGCCAAGCTCCACCTCATACATGGTGACGGATGGTCCGCGCAGGAAGCCGATGACCTTCGCATCGACGTTGAACTGTTGGAAGGTACCGGTCAGCGCGCGGATCACACGATCGTTCTCCGGAGTGTGCGCGGCGTGCGGCGCGCCCTTCTTCAGAATGTTGAGGTCAGGCAGATGATACGGTCCCTCGGGAATGTCATCCGCCGCTTCCCCGTCAACGGCAGCAGCCGGCATATCGTCAAGGACCTCGCCGGTCGCGGCATCCACCATGACCTCCTTGCCGTTGGAGGTGCCGTCCTCGTCGATGACGGCCCATGGGTCGCTTGGAGCGACGCCAACCGGCTTGATTTCGCTGGACGGCACCGGCTCGGCGACGCTGGGCATGGTGCCGCTCGCGGTGCCGATCGGCGCGGACGAGAAGGAGCGTCCGCGACCGTTCTGTGGCATGGCCGTGGTGCCGGACGGCGCAGCGGCGGAATAATCATCTGAATCATAATCATCGGCACGATAATCGTCCGAAGAAATGCTGCGTGGCGAATCGACCTGTTGGTACGACTCGTCGACGATGGTTTCCGCGGTCTGTCCGTGCCGTTCGGCGGCATTAAGAAACGCTTCGTCGCCGGCGTAATGGTCAAGGTCGCCATCATCGACGTTCTTGCTCTTATGGGATGCGAAGCGTTGCTTCATACGCGTAAGGAAGCCCGGCCTATCGTCGTTTTCTCCATCCGCATCGGTGCCGTCGTGGGCGGGAACGCCTTCGGCGAAGGCGAGTGTCGTGCCCCCAACGCGGACTTCGTTCGGGAACTGTTCGGCCTCATCGTCAATGTCATCACGGTTTTTCGGCGTTCCAACAAACTTGGCCGCCAGAGCCTTCGCCTTGTCCGGTATCTGCGTGACCCGGGTATGGGTGATCAACAGCAACGAAAACAGGATGACGACTACGAAAATCGCAATGGAAAAGCCTTTGGAAAGCCCCCACGCCAACGGACAGCCAAGCACATAGCCAAGCAGGCCGCCTGCCCGCTGCAGCAAAGACATATCGAACTTCTGGGAGTCGGAGGCAATCGCCGCGTCAAGAATAGAGCAGACGGACCAGAGGATCATGAACCATCCGAGGGCCATATGGAGGTTCTCATCCTTGTTTTGCGTCTTGCGCATCAGACTGAACACCACAAGCGCCAGGAATACCGGCAGAATCACGCTGGTCAATCCGAACAGTCCGGAGGCCATGGCATGTAGGACCTGTCCGAAAGCGCCTTGGACACGGAACCATTCGGATGCGCAGAACAGCACCGCGAGAATGGCCATGATGAAACATGCGATGTCGCGGCGATATTTACGCAGTATGCCGGCGATCGGCGAGGAATCGACCTCGTCCATGACTTTGGTATCGCCGGAACGCGATTTGCCTGCGGAACCCTTGCCGCCTGATTTCGGGTTGGAAGATGCTGTTCGTGCCATAACAGAACTTGATTTTACCGATGTCCGACGTCATGACACGGCATTAACCAAATCGAACAATTATTCGAACTTAATCGAACATGCTTTTTCAGCGAATCAAACATTGTTAAGCGTTTATTCAGCGCTGTAACTGAAATATAAGCAATTCCGGCGGAACACGCCCTCGTGAACTTAAACGATTAAGTAACCAGCGTGGATATTAACGCGCTTAATCCCAATGTTGGGGTGCGCGTGGAACATCAAGGAAGATAAGTGAAGGAACCATGAAAACCACAGTCACCAAACTGCTGGCAACGGTTGCGGCGGCATCGACCATTTTTGGCATGAGCACCCTCCCAGCCTTTGCTGCAGAAGGAAAATCGGCATCCAATGGCAACTTCCGTGAACATCAGCGACGTCAACGCCACAGCAGAAACCCGCGCCTTGTTCGACAAGTTGAAAAACAGCGGAAAAGGAGATCTTCGTTTCGGACAGCAGCACGCCACCGACGAGAACATAAGCTCAAGCGCTTCACAGGGAGACGTCTATGAGATGACCGGAAAATACCCGGCCGTCTTCGGTTGGGACGCCGGTCTTGCGCTGCGCGGCGCGGAGAAGCCTGGATCAGGTGCCGACAAGAACGCCAACGCCAAGGCGCTCGCCCAGAACATCACCGATGCGGACAGCAAAGGCGCCATCGTGACACTGTCCGCACACTGGTACAACCCAGGCACCGGCAAGGATTTCAACGACACCACTGCCGTTGCTTCCGAACTGCTTCCCGGCGGCAAATACTCCGGCACCTTCAACAAGGAGCTCGACGCCATCGCCGCCACCGCGCAGCAGGCCAAACGCAGCGACGGCACATTGATTCCAATCATCTTCCGTCCACTGCACGAGAACAATGGCAGCTGGTTCTGGTGGGGCGCCACGCATGCTTCCGCTAGTGAATACAAGGAACTGTACCGCTACATCGTTGACTATCTGCGTGACGTCAAAGATGTGCACAATCTGCTTTATGCCTACTCCCCCGGCGGCGTATTCAACGGTGATTCCACTGATTATCTCGCCACCTACCCGGGCGACCAGTGGGTGGACGTACTCGGTTATGACGAATACGACTCCGATGATTCCGCAGACGATTCCAGCGCATGGATCAACACTGTGGTCAAGGATATGAAGATGGTTTCCGACCAAGCTTCGCAGCGTGGCAAAATCGTGGCGCTCACCGAATTCGGACGTTCCGGCGACCGCAAGTTCAAGGAATCCAGCACCGGAGACAAGGACACCAAGTTCTTCTCCGAACTTGCCGAAGCACTTGCCGAAAACGTGCCAAGCACCGCATATATGACGACTTGGGCCAACTTCGGTGGAGGTGGAGACAATTTCCAGGCGTATACGCCGTGGAAGGGCTCCGACGGCGAAGCCGATTTCAAGGCGTTCGCGGACAGCAACAAGAACCTCATGGCCTCCAAGGACAACGTCGACTATTCGAACGCCCCGGCAGCCGCCATGCAAAATGGCTCCGCGCGTATCGTCACTCCAGTGGACGGCAATCGTGTGACCGACACCAAGGTGGTCGTCCGGGTCAAGACCGAAGGCGTGAAATACTCCGACCTTGATCTTAATTCCGCCATCGTGACCACCGATCGAGGCCAGAACGTCAAACTCAAGTATTCCTGCAATGGATATTTCACGGGCATACTGGATTTGAACACGGCCGGTATCAATCTTGACCAGTCCAAACTCACTTTGACTCCGCAGGTCAAGACCAAGGACGGCAAGACACTCGCAGCGGCCGACGGCAACGGAGGCGACTTCGCACCGGCATCCTGGGACACCGCGCATGCGGGCATGAAACTCTCGCAGAAGCTGCTGTCCAAAGTCGGTTCGTTCGCCCTGTACATCAACGACAATGGCGGCAACCGTCCGAAGAGCGGCGATTTGACGCTCGACTCCATCAAGCTCGACGGCAAACGCGACGCTTACGCGCCGAACACCAATCCGACGCCGGGCAACACCGCCAAAGCGCAATCCGTGGATGATTTCTCAGGCTATTCGGATGATGCCGCAGCACAATCGGCTTGGGGCAACCGCGGACATACGGAAGTCCTATCCCTCGATGAAGGCCCGACCGATGGGTCCAAGGCGCTTCGCTTCAAGTACGACTTCTCCAATGGAGGCTGGTACGATGTGGCGAAATATCTTGACGGCGCGAACTGGTCCGGCGAATCCGTATTGGCTTTCCAAGTCAAGGGGGATGGTTCCGACAACGCCATCGGCCTGCAGATCGGCACAAGCGATGGCAAATACTTCCTCGCCAGCGTCAAACTTGACTTCACCGGCTGGAAGCAGATTGAGATTCCATTGGTCGATAACGCCAATCTGACCCAATCCTGGCCGGAGGACGCCAATAAAGACAATCCGATGACCGAAGATGATCTGGCCTCCATCAAGGAACTGGTGTTCGCTTCCCAGCAATGGAATAGCGAAAGCGATGGGCTTGATTTCTCCATCGCCGATATCAAGGTCGAGCCCGCCGAGAATACGTCCAACGAGCAAACCCCGAAGGACGAAAGCAAAACCGAGGTCAAGGCCGACAAGGAGCAGGAACAGTCCGAGGACACCTCCGCGGATGTGACCGCCCAAGATCCAGCCACTTGCCCGATTTCAGACGAAGATTCCAAGGGCTCGACCGGCAATACGACGGTTACGGTCAAGCCCACGCCCGACGCCAAGGAACCGGCCGACAACACCGGCAAAGATGGCCTGTCCCGCACCGGTTCAAACATAATCTCTGCCATTGCTGCCGTGGCCGTACTGCTGCTGGGCGGCTGCGCCGTGCTGATCGCACGCAAGCGGAAGGGAGGCGATATCGAATAGTCCAATAGGAATGAACTTTCTCACGTAGGACATTACAAAACGGGGGTCCCGCAATCCAACTGGTAGATCGGAA
>ERZ507035.954-NODE-954-length-10115-cov-5.147813_pt1 | contig 10115 bp, 9 predicted proteins | sample MGYA00512873_ERZ507035 | MGnify/ENA metagenome assembly ERZ507035
TTCTTGAGGACTAAGTTTATTTGTATTATTTGAACATATATCATTGAAGCCACAACGGAAATTAGTTCTTGAGGACTAAGTTTATTTGTATTATTTGAACCACAATTTTTCACTGCCTTCTTTTTAGCTTGTTCTTGAGGACTAAGTTTATTTGTATTATTTGAACTCTTGCGCCCCAATCATCCACAATTAACCAGTTCTTGAGGACTAAGTTTATTTGTATTATTTGAACTTATACTTTGCAAGTACTTCTAAAACTATGTTCTTGAGGACTAAGTTTATTTGTATTATTTGAACAATATGTGGTAAATATAACAGTCTAGCCGTGTTCTTGAGGACTAAGTTTATTTGTATTATTTGAACTGCGTATAACTCGTATATACCAAATGAAGGTTCTTGAGGACTAAGTTTATTTGTATTATTTGAACTTTAGTTGTTGATAGAAAACAAAATCTTCGTTCTTGAGGACTAAGTTTATTTGTATTATTTGAACATTGTTCGTTCTTTATTGTTGGAAGGTGAGTTCTTGAGGACTAAGTTTATTTGTATTATTTGAACATTGAATGATTTGGCCATCAAAGATTCGGGTTCTTGAGGACTAAGTTTATTTGTATTATTTGAACATATTGTCGATGAGGACGACTGGTGGACTGGTTCTTGAGGACTAAGTTTATTTGTATTATTTGAACTCTTATTGAAATGAAAAAAGACAAAAAGATTTAAATTATATAATTTGATGATTTCCTTCTGGCAAAAATCCTTATGGTAGTTCTTAAGGGGTATTTTCGTATTTTCATTTGTATTATTTGATTTTATTTATCTTGCTTAATGTTGACTACTACATACTCACATATACCCTCTGTTCTTATTGGAAAGCCCCAACCAACAAGGCCTGAGGTAATGATTTTTGTGTAGTGTTTATAGTTTTTTTTACCGTAATTTCCTGCAAAATCGGGTTGTAAATGGTAAGAATAAGAGAGTGGAAACATTTGTCCGTTATGAGTATGTCCGCTGAGTTGAAGGTCAACGTTGTTTTTAATGTTTTCTTTTGTTCCTTGTGGTTGATGGTCTAGGACGATGTTGTAGGTTTTGTTTGTAAGGTTGTAGTCCTTTGTTTTCTTTCGATTTTTGTTTGTGTAGTCTTTTCTTCCAATAAGGATAATGTTATTTAAATGTACTTCTTGATCATTTAGAATGGTAATGTTGTTTTTAGTGATTACTTGATTGAGCTTGGTTCTTGTGAATTTTGTCTTGTTTTCGTGATTACCATATACAAAATAAACAGGGGCTACTTTAGTAAGTCTTCCGAGTTGCTTAAATAGGATTTTCATATCTTCTTTGGATGTGGATTCATCCACGAAGTCTCCACCAAGTAGATAGAAATTTGGTTTTACTTTTAATAATGTATTTGTGATTTCTTTTAATCGTTGAGGATTATTCGCATTGGGATAGTGAACATCCGAAATAAAACAAATTTTTGTTGGAGTGATTTTTTTTGTGGTTGTTAGGTTGTAGGTGGTCTTATGGATGGTATACATATTGACATAGCCAAATGTCACGATGGATGTAGAGAGAATTGCTGATAAAATAATACAAAGAACAGGTTTAGCCTTTTTTGTTGTTTTAAAGAATAAAAGAAGTACAAGTAAACAGAATAATGTATGTATAGCCCACATGGCTTGATACGTACGCATATTCCAACAATTTAAAAGTAGTGCGATACAAATGGCGTATCGTATTTTTTGTTGAGTTTATTCTTTAACAATTGATTTAATAGGATGCATAACACTATTTCTAAAGTGAGGATTCCCATTTGAAGATAGATTATACTATCACTTCCTTTTTCTTTTTCTTACACCATTGTTAGAAAGATTTCCGGGCTTATGCAGTATAATAAAGTGGGTGAGACTATGTATAAAATAATGATTGTAGAAGATGATGAACTCATCTCAAAAAAATTAGAATCGTTTCTTAAATCTTGGAACTATAGTGTTGAAAGAGTTACAGATTTTTATAATGTGATGGATGCATTTCATTCCTTTAATCCAGACTTAGTATTAATGGATATAACACTGCCTTATTTGAATGGATATTTGTGGACGGAAAAGATTCGTGAAGAATCCAAAGTTCCAATTATCTTTATTTCAAGTGCTACAGACAATATGAGTATTGTGATGGCCATCTCAAAAGGTGCGGATGATTTTGTGTGCAAACCATTTGATTTAAATGTTCTAGCTGCTAAAATCACAGCTATATTAAGACGTAGCTATGACTTTGTATCCAATCATAATATTCTTGAATATCAGGGTGTACGCTTTAATTTAGATGATAATACAGTAAGTTTTCAATCTTCTCAAATTGAACTGAGTAAGAATGAGGCTAAGATACTTCGACTGCTCATGGAAAAGAAGGGAACGATTGTATCTCGAGATAGTTTAATGGAATATTTGTGGAAGACAGATTTTTATGTGGATGAAAATGCATTAAGTGTAAATGTGAATCGTTTGCGCAAGAAGTTAGAGAGTATTGGCATTGTGGATTTTATCCAAACAAAAAAGGGATTGGGATATAAGATATGAAATTATTTATTCATTATTTAAAAGATCGATGTTTGTTTATAGTTATATATACTTTTAGTCTTTTGACATGTTATGTTGTATTTAAACTCTATAATTTAGAACTTGAAGCTTTTACATATGCATTCATGATTTTATGTGTTTTGTTGGTGGTATGTTTCTTTTGGGATTACCACAAATATTATAAGAAACACCAAACCTTATTAACACTTCAATCCAATAGTAATGTTTCTTTGTCTTGCGATCTTCAAGATTCTTCATTGATAGGACAGGATTATCATAAAATCTTAGTGGCTATGAAAGACAATCATGATGAGTATGTTATTTCTTCAGAAAATAAAATGCATGATCTAGAAGATTATTTTACGATGTGGGTACATCAGGCTAAGCTACCCATTGCCGCTATGAAATTGTTGCTTGAAGATGAGAATTTGAGTCGTAGTGAAATTAAGCTACAGTTATTACGCATGGATCAATATACAGATATGGTTTTAGCATATCTACGCTTGAATAGTACGCATACCGATTTTTTATTTAAAGAGTTGGATTTGGACGATTTGATTCGCCAATCCATTCGTCGTTTTTCCACAGAATTTATTCGTAAACACATTCAGTTGAATTTTAAAGAAACTGCAGATGTCATTTTGAGTGATGAAAAGTGGCTTGTGTTTGTGTTGGAACAAATTCTTTCAAATAGTCTTAAATATACAAATGAAAATGGTTCTATATCTATATATATGAAGACTAAACATGTCTTAGTTATTGAAGATACTGGTATTGGTATTAGTGCAAGTGATCTAAATCGTGTATTTGAAAAGGGATATACAGGTATGAATGGGCGTAGTGATAAAACAGCCAGTGGTCTAGGTTTATATTTATGTAAAAATATTTTAGATATGTTGAATCATAAAATAACGATTGAATCGAGTGTTGGTAAAGGGACTCGTGTATTCCTTGATCTTACGCATTTTGAAGGAAGAATCGAGTAATCTTACAATCTTGTAAGGTGAGTGTTAGCTGAATCGATGGCTGCGTTTTTGAATTCTTTGTAGAATTTTGGTGTACATGGAGGTAATGAATATGGCATTATTGGAAGTAAAAAATTTAAAAAAAGTATATACAACAAGATTTACACAGAATCAAGTACAGGCATTGAGTAATGTTAATTTTAGTGTGAATAAAGGTGAATATGTCGCTATTATGGGAGAGTCTGGATCAGGTAAGACAACACTATTAAATATCTTGGCCGCTTTAGATAAACCAACAAGTGGACAAGTCTTATTACATGGTAAGGATATTACGCATATTTCAGAAAAGGAAATTGCGAACTTTCGAAGAGAACATTTAGGCTTTGTATTCCAAGATTTTAATTTATTAGATAATTTTAATAATCGCGATAATATTTTCTTGCCTTTGGTTTTAAGTAAGAAGAAATATCCAGAAATGAAAAAAAGATTGGAACCTATCGCAAAACAACTAGGGATTGAGGGTATTTTAGATAAGTTTCCATATGAAATTAGTGGTGGACAAAAGCAGCGTGTAGCTGTAGCTCGTGCCATCATCACAAATCCAGATCTAATTTTGGCCGATGAGCCAACGGGGGCTTTGGATTCAAAAAGTACAGAGGAACTTTTACATCTATTTGGAACTATCAATGCGAATCAACAGACAATCGTGATGGTAACCCATTCGACAAAGGCTGCAAGTCATGCTTCTCGCGTATTATTTATTAAGGATGGAAAGATCTTCCATGAAATTTATAAGGGAAATAAAAACTTAGATCAGATGTACCAATGTATTAGTGATACGTTGACATTATTAGCTACAGGTGGTGTTCATCATGAGTAGAGCTTTCTATTTAAATTTAGCTGTAGATAATTTGAAGAAGAATGCGCGCACCATCATTCCTTATATATTAACGAGTGTCTTAACGACAATGATGTTGTATATGGTCGTTTCTTTGGCAAACAATCCGAATCTAAATGAGATGTTAGGTGCAAGTACATTAACACAGATGTTAGGCTTTGGAGTTGTGATTATTGAAATCTTTGCGTTTATCTTCTTGTTCTATACACATAGTTTTTTAATTAAAAGAAGACAAAAAGAATTTGCGTTATTCTCTATATTAGGAATGGAAAAGAAGCATTTAGCTCGTGTCTTATTTTATGAAACTGTGATTACTTTATTTGTATCATTAGCTTTAGGTATTGGTTTAGGTATCTTATTTGATAAAGCGATGTTTTTGGTAATCGCAAAAATGATTGGTGCAGATATTGTACTCGGTTTCTATTTCTCTTTTATAGGCATGCGACAATGCGTTCTTGTGATTGGATTGATTTATGTATTGATCTACTTCTATTCTATGATTCGTATTCATATTTCAAGTCCAATTGAATTGCTTCATTCGAGTCATATGGGTGAAAAAGAGCCTAAGGCAAAATGGTTTCTATCTATTGTTGGTATTCTTTGTCTAGGTATTGGATACTATTTATCAATTACGACTAAAAATCCTTTAAGCGCACTCTACGTCTTTTTTGTGGCTGTAGTACTCGTTATTGTTGGTACCTATTTATTATTTACATCGATTTCGGTCACTTTCTTAAAATTAATGAAGAAAAACAAGAATTACTATTATAAGACGAATCACTTTATTAGTATTTCTGGCATGATGTATCGTATGAAACAAAATGCGGTAGGACTTGCGAATATTTGTATTCTTTCAACAATGGTTTTAGTCATGTTGTCGACAACACTAAGTATGTGGTCAAGTATTGATCGTGTTGTGGATTCACGATATCCTAGAAGTGTAATGGGAAATGGATATGGGGATGCTTCAAATATTGATTTTGATGAAATGAGTGAAGAATTGATTCGTATGGGCATCGTTCCAAAGAATCTTCTTGCGTATAAGAGATTGGATTATGCTGGATATTTAAAGAATGGAACTTTGATTACGGATTATCGGAATGAGGGGATGAATGCGGTAAATGAGATTCAAGAATTTTATTGTCTTCCACTAAAAGATATTCAAGATTATGAAAATATTAAGGGGTCTTTAAAGCCGAATGAAATTTATGTGTATTCCAATGTAGAAAAGTCTAAGGAGAAGACTTTATCTTTATTTGGAAAAGAATATGTTGTGAAGAAACAATTGGATCATTTGAAGATGGATGAAAATAATCCTAATGTGACAGAGCATTATTATATTATTGTGGATTCAGAAAAGACTTTAGAGAAGATGCAACAAGATCAGATAAATGTGTATGGCGACAACGCGAGTACAATATATGCGAGTTATTCATTTGATTGTGATGCGAATGATCGTAAGGTAATTGAAAAGTTAACTCAAAATGGAAATATAAATAATTTTATTTGGACAAATAAATTTGATCAGAAACAAGGCTTGATTGAATTATATGCAGGAATCTTATTTATTGGAATCTTCTTAAGCTTCTTATTTATCATGGCAACCATTCTTATCATGTACTACAAACAGATTACAGAAGGCTATGAAGATAAGGATCGTTTTGAGATCATGCAAAAAGTAGGTCTTGAACAACAAGATGTAAAACGAGCTATTCATTCGCAAGTGTTGACGGTATTCTTTATGCCTTTACTTGTGGCAGGGCTTCATGTTTGTTTTGCGTATCCAATGATTGAAAAGCTACTTCATTTGTTGTTTGTGAGTGATGCATGGCTTTATATTCGTACGACAATATTCTGCTTTGTGGCTTTTGCGCTAGTCTACATTGTGATTTATGTATTAACTTCAAAAGTTTATTATGGAATTGTAAAGAGAAATGTTTAATTGGATATTGGGATTTATCTTGATTGGGTTATGTATCTATATTTATTATGTAAATCATCATGGAATTTAGTACTCAGATAGAGTACTATTTTTTTAGGTGATATTTATGTTTATTAGTGGATTTGACATCTTGTGGGATGAAATTGATGATTATGTGGCAGATATTAAAAGTATTCGAAGTATTGATCAATTCACGTTTACTAAGCCGGTAACTTTCTTTTGTGGTGAAAATGGTAGTGGTAAATCCACTTTATTAGAGGCTCTTGTGATTAAAAATGGATTGAATCCAGAAGGTGGAACAAGAAACTATAATTTTTCTACGTATGATTCGTATTCTAGTTTGCATGAACATATGCGTTTATGGCGTTCTAGAAAACCGGATTGGATGTATTTCTTGCGTGCAGAAAGCTTCTACAATGTTGCGACAAAAGAAATGGATTATCGTGGTGTTTTTTCTGAAAGATATCATGATCAATCGCATGGTCAAAGTTTCTTTTCTGTATTGATGAAACAAACAAATAAAAATGGACTTTACTTTTTGGATGAACCCGAAGCAGCTTTGTCTTGTCAGAATCAATTGGCATTATTATACTTGATTGAGGAATGTGTGAAACAAAATTGCCAATTTATCATTGCGACACACTCACCTATATTATTAGGGTTTCCGGATGCACAAATCTTATCGTTTGATGAAGGTAAGGTAGAAGAAGTGGATTATAAATCAACGTCTAGCTATCAAACAATGAAATTATTTTTGGATCGGTATGATTATTTTGTGAAAGATATTCAAGAGAATAATGATGGAGGGGTATTGTGATTAAATTAATTGCGATTGGAAAGAATAAAGATAAGGCGTTACAGTCTTTAGAGAAAGAATATATGAAGCGATTGTCGGCTTTTTGTAAGTTTACTGAAATGGAAGTCAAGGATGAAGCGAATGAGCATGTTTCTAGAGAAGCTGAAGTTTTACTTGTAAAGGAAAAAGAGGGAAATCGTGTTCTAGAAAAATTATCAGATCAAGATTTTGTGGTATTACTTGATCTTCATGGCAAGATGATTGATTCCGAAACATTTGCGAAGAATTTGGATATGTGGCAAATGAAGTATTCAAATATTGTTTTTGTGATTGCGGGAAGTCTAGGACCGAGTGAAAAATTAGTTTCTAGAGCGAATTATCGTTGGAAATTATCGGATCTTACTTTTACGCATTTAATGACTCGTGTCTTGATGTTGGAGCAGATTTATCGTGGTTTTATGATCAATAATGGTCGTAATTACCACAAGTAATTGATGTAAGCGCTTTTTGTGAAATATTTTACTTGTGAAAAACTAGTCAATCAATTTATGTAGTGATATAATGGATGTGCAAAAAAATGACAGTAGGAGGAATATACATGACAAAGAGAACTGTTAAAGACCTTGATGTAGCTGGAAAAAAGGTCATCGTACGTTGTGATTTTAACGTGCCAAGAAAAGATGGTGTTATCACTGATGATAACCGTATCGTAATGGCTTTACCTACAATTAAATATTTAGTAGAAAACAAAGCTAAAGTTATTTTGATGTCTCACTTAGGAAAAGTTAAGACTGAAGAAGACAAAGCTAAAAACAACTTGGAATGCGTAGCTGTACGTTTACAAGAATTGTTACCAGATACAAAAGTAACTTTCTGCCCAGCTACTCGTGGAGAAGTTTTAGAAAACGCTGTTAATGCATTAGCTGATGGAGAAATCGTATTAATGCAAAATACTCGTTACGAAAAAGGCGAAAGCAAAAACGATCCTGAATTAGGTGCATATTGGGCTAGCTTAGGTGAAGTATTCGTTGAAGATGCATTCGGATCTGTTCACCGTGCTCACGCTTCTACTGTAGGTATCCCTACAAATATTAAAGAAAATGGATTAGGATTCTTAGTAGAAAAAGAAGTTACAATGTTAGGAAAAGCTGTTGATGAACCAGCTCACCCATTCGTAGCTATCATCGGTGGATCTAAAGTATCTAGTAAAATCGATGTTGTTGACAACTTGTTGAAAAAAGCTGATAAAGTTATCATCGGTGGTGGAATGGCTTATACATTCTCTAAAGCTGTTGGTGGTTCAATCGGTACTTCATTAGTTGAAGATGACAAATTAGATTTAGCTAAGGAATATTTAGAAAAAGCTGGAGACAAATTAGTTCTTCCTGTAGATAACGTAATTGCTGATGCTTTCAGTGAAGAAGCTAACACTTCTGTTGCTGATGCTGGACAAATTCCTGATGGATGGATGGGATTAGATATTGGTCCTAAATCAGTTGAATTGTTCAAAGAAACTTTAGCAGGTGCTAAAACAGTAGTATGGAATGGACCTATGGGTGTATTCGAAATGCCTAAATTCGCTAAAGGTACTGAAGAAGTATGTAAAGCAATCTCTGAATTACCAGAAGCTATTACAGTAATTGGTGGTGGAGACTCTGCTGCTGCTGCAAAACAATTAGGATATGCAGACAAGTTCTCTCACGTTTCAACTGGTGGTGGAGCTAGTTTGGAATATATGGAAGGTAAAACATTACCTGGTATCGCTATTATCAGCGAAAAGTAATAAGGAGATGTATTTAAAATGAGAAAACCTATTATCGTTGGAAACTGGAAAATGAATAAAAACAACGCTGAAACAAAAGCTTTCTTTGAAGCTGTTGATGGTGTTGCTGCTAGCGAAAATGCTACTTATGGAATTGGATGTCCATTTACTGATTTAAGAACTGCATTGGATCACGCTAAAAACTTAGTTGTAGCTGCTGAAAACTGCCACTTTGAAGACAATGGTGCTTTCACTGGTGAAGTTAGTGTTCCTATGTTAGAAGAAATGGGAGTTAAATACTGCATTATCGGTCACTCTGAACGTCGTGAAATGTTTGGCGATACTGATGAAACAGTTAACAAAAAAGCAAAACGTTTAATCAAAGCTGGAATCACTCCAATCTTATGTGTTGGTGAAACTGAAGCTGATTACGATGCTGGAAACTCAGAAAAAGTAATTCGTGAAGAATTGGCTGGTTCTTTAGCTGATTTATGTCCAAAATGTGTTGGTGAAATGGTTATTGCCTACGAACCAATCTGGGCTATCGGAACAGGAAAATCTGCTTCGGGAGTGGTATCGGACGGACAGCGCCCACCGTCCCCTGGTGCTGCAGCGGTTTGTCGAGAAAATATCGAAGCTGAATATGGGACTGGAATATGACCTCGCCACCGGGCAGATCCAGCTGCAACCCTCCGTCAAATCCGTGGTGGACGCAGCCTATTTCGGACTTGCCAGATTTATGGCGGTGAATGCCAACGCTCTGGATGACTACGGCGGTAAAACCACTATTGCGTTCTGCCAGGCGTGCGGTAAGGCATTTATCAAACGGGGAAACCGGCAGAAGTATTGCGGTACTTTGGAATGTCAGAGCGTGCGGAACAAACTCAAATCCAAAGAGTATTACTACCGGGAGAAGGCAAAGGGTAAAACGGAATAAGTGCTGCTGCGTTTTACCCCAGGGGGGATTCGAATCTCTGCGCTCTTTCGCAGGAAGACCGGCGCAGGGGTTCACGCAAATTTTCACGGAATTTATAAGGGGGGATACCCCTAAACGCCAAACGACTGACGGTACAAGCAAATTATCGGCGTGGATACGCCAAAAGATAGCGAAATTATGCTTGGATATGCACATGATTGATACCGAATGGAAAGGTGAAATACAACAATTCCAGA
>ERZ507035.975-NODE-975-length-9868-cov-8.953837_pt1 | contig 9868 bp, 9 predicted proteins | sample MGYA00512873_ERZ507035 | MGnify/ENA metagenome assembly ERZ507035
CTATCATTCTGCCGTAGAGGATAACGGTTATCAGTACGGACATGATTTTCATGCACAAGCTCACAAGGCTTGTTTCCATGACAAGTAAGAGCAGTTCGGGGATTTCCATAGCGTCAAGCCCGCTTTGCATGGAAGCAAGGGCGGCGGCAACATCAATCTCTGTGCTGCCGCCGATTACCCCCGCCGCGCCGGAAACAACGTGCTGCGCCATATCGAACACCGCCATAGTGATGTCAAAGGTGTGCGTCACAAGGTAGACTGCCACAAACGCCTTGAACACCCACTTGAAGAACATGGAAGTGTCAACGTCGTGCATATTGTTCTTTTCCGTTACCATGCTGATAAGCTCATAGCATAGGACGTAGGTAATGACAAGCCCCGCAATGGGTACGATTACATTCTCACTAAGCGTCTGTATCATGGAGAATATATTTGCGTTCCACCCTTGCGGGGTCTGCCCTACCTCTGCGGCGATAGTGCCGACTTTCTCGTTTACGTCCCCGAACATAGTTGACAGATTACCGTTTATGGCTCCTATGAGGATTTCCTTTATCCATTCGTTAATCGCGTCAAGTATGCTCTGCATAAGCCTTTACCCGCGCTTCTTAACCGAACAAGCCGGAAAGCAGCGGTACAAGGGTCATGCCGATAAGGGCAACGCCGCCGCCCGCCATAAGCTGCTTCATGCCCTGGCTTTTCGCGCCCGGATTGTCGTTGCCGTAGCCTTCCATGAGGTTAATCACGCCCCAGATACCAAGCCCGGCTCCAAGTGCTACAACAAGGGTCTGCAAAACGTCTACTGCGCTATTGAAAAATGCCATAAATATATCCTTTCTGCCGCGTCTGCGGCTGTCCGGCAAGCGGACAAAAGGCGGTCAGCGTATGGTCGCCGCCGCACAAAAAAACCGCCCTCTGGTAAAGGCGGCTGTCCCCGCGCTGCGTAAGTCCTGCGGCGCGGCGGTATTCAGTTGTAAGGGGTGCGGCTCCTGCCGCTGTGTACTGCGCCGGAAAGTGGGGGCGCGTATCATGTAGCCGGTATGGATAGATGTGATTGCTTCAATCGCTCCTTTCTGTGTCCCGCTGTGCTGCCGGACGTTTTTTTCAGACTTGCGGGAAGTGAATAGCTTGCGTAGCAAGGTGTTCGCTTCCCGCAAGTTCACAAAGGGGTAGCTGCCGCAAGGCAGCGTAGGGGAAGTGTAGCTTCCCCTGTCCCCCGGCGGTCTGCCATGCTGTCACTGTTGCGGGATAAGCCCCCGGCGCGTGACATACTCCGTTGCAAAACGGCGGTGTTCCGCTTCCTTTTCCCGCCAATACTCCCATAATGCAGCGTCGGCGGCTTCCGCAACATTCATTAAAAACCGTTCAAGCTGCTTTTGTTTTTCCTCTGCGCTACGTTTCCTCATGGTCTGCGTCCTCCTGTAAGTCTGCTGCGTCAATCTCGTAATAGTCAAAAACCTCGTCGGGCTTGACAATGGCGGGGCGGCGTTTAAGGTGCTTTTCCATGTCAAAGGCGTTCTTCGGGTCTGCGTCGGACAGGTACTTGTATTTCGGGTGCTTCGTTATGTCGAATTTGTCCGAAAAGAACGGGCGCACCCCGCGTAGCTGCAAGATACATTTCCCTCCGTCCATGACTGCGATTTCATCTTCCGTCATAAGCTGCTTTCCCAATTTCTGATAGTTCAGCCCATGCGAAAGCTCCCGCCCCCTTGTTTCGGACGTGTTGAAGCTGTCTATCGTTTCCTTGCCTAAAATCTCCGATATTTCTTTGAGGGTGGTTTTCTCCTTGCCGCCCAAGAAAAGCGTGGTGTCGCAGTTGCCGACTATGGTATCGGCGTTGTCCTTGTAGATTGCCTTTAGCTGTGACTGGCTCTGCAAGATGATTGACGCGGAGATTTCCCGGCTCCGTATCGTTGCAATGAGCTTTTCAAACTTTGGTATCTGCCCGATATTCGCAAATTCATCAAGTAAGCACCTAACATGGACGGGAAGCCGCCCGCCATATTCATCATCTGCTTTGTCGCATAAAAGGTTGAATAACTGTGTGTAGAGAATACTCACGACAAAGTTAAAGGTGTCGTCGGTGTCGCTGATAATCACGAAAAGGGCTGTCTTTCTGTCGCCTATGGTGTCAAGCTCCATTTCGTCGGTTTCCATAAGCTCCCGCAGCTCCTTAATGTCGAATGGGGCTAACCTCGCGCCGCATGAGATAAGTATGCTTTTTGCGGTCTTGCCCGCCGCAAGTTTGTATTTTTTGTACTGCTTGACTGCAAAATGTTCCGGGTCTTTTTCTTCCAGACGTTCAAACATGAGGTCAACCGGGTTCTGGAAGTCCTCGTCGTCCTCGCGGGCTTCCGACGCATTTATCATTTCAAGCAGCGTCGTGAAGTTCTTCTCGTCCTCCGGGGCTTCATACCAGATATAGCCGATTAGCGCGGTGTAGTAGAGCTTTTCCGCTTTCACCCAGAAATCCTCGCCGGATTTTTCCCCGTCGCCTTTGGTGTTGGCGATAATGGTATTGACTAACTTCAAAATGTCCTTTTCGCTCCGCAGATAGGCAAAGGGATTGTATTTCATGGATTTTTTGAAGTTAATCGTATTTAGCACTTTGATACGGTATTTGTACCGCTGTAACATTTTCCCGGTTTCCAAAATCAGTGTTCCTTTCGGGTCAGTGACGATATACGACGTTGGAAAATCCTTTGACGTACATTGCATGAGCGACGGTTTCACAAAGAACCGGGTCTTGCCGCTGCCGGAACCGCCGATTACAAGGATATTTTTGTTTCTTGCGTATTTCGGCTGCTTCGGGCGGCTGTTCATGGTAAGCCGTTCCGTCTGCGTTAGGGGGATATTGTTCTCAAATACCGGGTCGGTGTACGGCTTTATGTCGTCAGCCCCGCCCCAACGCGCCGAACCGTATTCTGTCCCGCGGCGGTATTTCTTCGCGTTCTTGCCTTTGGTGTAGATAATCAGCCGGACAATGACCGCCCCCGCAATGCCTAAAGCTAAGTCTGCCGGGTGGAAGCTCGGCGCGATACTGGAAAAGGCGGCGGTAAAACCGTCCCCAAGATGTAGCAGCTTTGCGCTTGCGTCCGCGCCGGGGGAGAGCCGGACAGCCGCGCCCACTTTATCAAAGAGCCAGACAAAGAGCAGATACGGGAGATTTAAGATAAGCAGCTTCTTGATTTCCGGCTTCATAGCGATACCTCCCTGTCTTTGTTCTTGACCTTTGCCCGTTCCGCGTTCTTGCCCTGTGCAGCTTCTTTGAGGGTAGAGAGCAGCTTTCGGATTGAGGGCTTTTTCTCCTGTGTCAGCTTTTTTGCGGAAAATTCCTTAAAGGCTGCGGTCAGCACGTCCGCGTCCCGCCCCTTGAAGAAAACCAGATAGCGGGGCGGGCTTTCCGTCGCGTCCTTTTTCAGCGCAAAGTCGATACCGTACTTTTTCGCCGTACTCTCAAAGGCTTTGATATTGCCCTCGGTAATCTCAATGTTGGAAACGCCCGCGTTCTGCTTCATAAGCTGCTTTAAGCTCTGCTTGCCCTGTGGCGGTTTTGCAAGCTGCTTTTTGCCCTTTGACAGTATGGCTTTCATTGCCTTTTGGAGCGTCTGCGCGGTCAGCTTCCCGGTCTTGATGTAAAGGGCTATGGTCTTTTCGTTTACTTCGTCCTGCAATTTGTCGCGTCCTCCTTTCGCGTTTCTTTATGGGGCGGCGGTCAGATACGCACCCGCAGCCCGTTCAAGTCCTCGGCTCTGATACCCACAAGATACCAGTTGTCGCCGTACTCAATCCGGGTCGGCTTCCACTTGCCCCGCACGAATACGTCAAAGCACTCGCCGCAATGCAAGCCCCCGTAGTAGCTGTTTAAGTCAAAGCGGATGTCGTAACGGTCGGTGCGCTCGTCAAATACCAATGCTCCTGTCATTTTCTGTGCCATAATAAAATCCTCCTTTTGTGGTTGTGGGTGGTTACAGGCTTTCGCCCTCATTGCATGAATAATAGTCCGGGTCGCCGTACTGCGGCTTTTTCGGTGACAGTGCGCCGCTTGCCATGTCATGGGCGACAAGGGAAGTGTAATAATTGCCGATAGTGGACGGGGCGTTGAAAAGGGCTGCTTTCAGATATTGCTTGATGTTGCGGATTTTCGTTGTGTTCTCCCGCATACAGTCAAGCACAAAGCGGATATGCTCGCCGTCCAGTTTCATAAACTTAGATTTCACAAGCTCTGCCGGGTAGTCGTCCCCCGCAATCCGTACCCGCTTTCTGGCGGTGCATACGGTTTCAAGCATGAGGTCTACAATCTCGTCAAGCCTGTCACTGTCAAACTTCATGTCCTGTTTGAGAATGTCGTAGTCGATATTGTCCTTGATGATTTCCCGGTATATATCAACTGCGCTCTGTGCTGCCGCTTCCGTTCCTTTCCGTTCCGGCGGCGTAGCCGCTTCTCTGCAAGGAGAGGGGTTAGGGGAAAGGATAGGAATGGAATGGGTACTTGATAAATCTGTATTTGATTTTTCTTTTTTTGGTAAGTCAGTTCTTTGTATATCTTTATTTAATTGCGTTGGATTTTCCAACGTAGGTTTTTCCAATGTTGGTTTTTCCTGTGTTGGATTATCCAATGTTGGATTTTCCAATGTTGGTAAATCCGGCGTAGGCGGCTGCGGCTGCTCGAATATCACATAGTCCGCGCCCCGCAAGCGTCCTTTCTCGTCGCGCTCCCTTGAACGGACGATATACCCGGCGCGTTCAAGCTCCTTAATGGCTTCGCGGATAGCGTCTATCTTCTCCCGGTTGATAAGGGATAAGCCTTTCAAGGTGTAGTCCCAATCTTCGGGGAGTGACAGCATTTGCGACAACAGCCCCTTTGCCTTTAGGGAAAGCTCCTTGTTGCGTAGGTGGTGGTTGCTCATTACGGTGTAGCCCTTGTTCCGTTCCACTCTGAAAACTGCCATAGTTCATAGCTCCTTTGCTTTGGATTTGTTACGCAGTAGAAGCGCGGTTTCGGGGGATAAGGTATAAATCCCTTGCCGCGCCAGATACACACCCGCAAAACCGCTTGTAGCAAGGCTTTTTCTGCCCCTACTGCGTAACAAAGGGCATGAAAAAAGCGGCGTTCCTGTTCTCCCATGTAGAGAGTAAGAAACGCCGCTTCTGCGTCGTATTCAGTTTTTAGTACAATACCCTGCTTGTCCGTCGCTCGAAAAACCTTGATTTTCCAGTGTTTTCAAAAGTATCGTTATCTAACGTCAGCTTTCGACCGGCCCGGCTTTAAGAGGATGATCGAAGATATTGAAAAAAAGGAGATCGGACTGGTGCTGACAAAAGACCTGTCACGCCTGGGACGCGATTACATTAAAACAGGACAATATACGGAGCTGTTCTTTCCTTCCCGCGGAGTCAGGTTCATCGCTGTCGGGGACGGATATGATTCAGCGTTCTCAAGCACGGATTTAATCCCGTTCCGCAATGTGGTTAATGAAATGTATGCCCGTGATATTTCCCGTAAAATCAGGGCTTCCCTGCAGGTACGGATGGAAGAAGGCTCCTATATTGGTAATTTCGCCCCCTATGGATACCGAAAATGCGGAAAAGAGCGCCATCAGCTGACTCCCGATCCTGAGACCGCTCCTATTGTGCTCCGCCTTTTTCTTGATGCGTCCCGCGGGGTTCTGCCCTCAGCACTGGCCGCCGAATTAAATAATGAAAAGATTCCCTGTCCGTCTATCTACCGCTGCCTGAAGCATCCGGGCCTGAATCCGGACCGCTTCAGCCGCTCCGGCCAGTGGACTGCCAACACCATTATAAAGATACTTCATAACCCGGTTTATCTGGGTCATATGGTGCAGGGAAAAACAAAAAAGCTCTCATTTAAGAGTTCTGCGTCCCTGACCGTTCCGGAGCATGAGAGGATCCGGGTTCCCGACACCCATCCGCCGATTGTCACAGAACAATTGTTCCTGCAGTGTAAAGAACAGTTAAAAAGCCGAACCTGCCGGAAGCAGGAAGCTGACGGGGACGGGCATCAATGACCACTCATGGCTATGGGATTCGGCTGTAACGCTGCCGGTGTTGTCGGCTGCCGGATTATCGACTCTCCCCGTGAAAGACTGATTGCCATCCTGACCAACTCCATGGTTCCATGTAACGGACGTTTCCCCACTCTCATCATGCTGATCACTCTGTTTTTTATGGGAATCGGGGCAAAGAGCGGCGGATTCCGGGCATCCTTAGTCACAGCCGCTGTCCTCACCGGTTTTATTCTCCTCGGCGTTCTCGCCACGCTGCTGTCGTCCCTGCTTCTGTCCAAAACAATCCTGAAAGGCATGCCGTCCTCCTTCACGCTGGAGCTGCCGCCATACAGGCGTCCGCAATTCGGTAAAGTCGTCGTACGCTCTATTTTCGACAGAACTCTGTTCGTCCTGGCCCGCGCTGTCTGCGTAGCTGCGCCGGCCGGCCTCATCATCTGGCTGGCCGACAACCTGTTTATCGACGGCCAGAGCCTTCTGTCCCATCTGTCCTCCTTCCTCGAGCCCTTCGGCCGCTTTATGGGGATGGACGGAATGATTATGGTGGGCTTTATTCTGGGGTTCCCTGCGAATGAGATTGTAATTCCCATTATTTTAATGGGCTACCTGCAGACGGGATGTCTGGTTGAAATGTCGGATCCCTCTGCTCTGATGGGCCTCTTCGCCGCACAGGGATGGACGATTAAAACAGCGGTATGTATGGCTGTCTTTTCACTTTTTCACTGGCCCTGTTCTACCACCTGCCTCACAGTAAAAAAGGAAACAGGAAGTATCCGCTGGACCGTAGTGGCATTTCTGCTTCCCACGGTCATTGGAATCATTCTCTGTTCCCTGATTAATCTTATATTCTGATTTGTCAGAACTTCCGGCCTCCGCCGCCGTGCATCCTTCCACTGCTGCTCCTGTGAAGGGTTGTACGGCCGGCAAAGCTTCCCGGGCCCCGGCCGCCCGGGCCGGAGCCTCCCGTATTTCTTGGTATCCTTCTCTGGGTAACCATCTTATTTATAAACATGTCATTGACCACATCATACTTGAAATCACTGCTTCCCCTGTATGAAAAATGGTAATTCAGAGACTGTCTCCGCTCTTTTTTCATCTTATACTGGTTTATTACGCCGATACACGGCATAACCGCCGCAGCCGCCGCTATGGCAGCGGCAAAAAGTATTTCATACCATTCAAGGGACGGCCTGTAGTCTTTCCTGATATAGTCATACTGACCGGCGGGAACGCCGTCGTCCATGTAAGAGGCAATACGGTCCACCGCCACGGCCGCGCACCCGGCATAATCCGCTTCCGATGCATAACCGTAAGCGCTGTCTAATACAGCCTCGATCCGCTCATCCGTCAGATAATCTGCCATATCTCCTAGAGTGGAGATATAAAGCTCCCGGCTGCCCATATCAATGACGATCAGGGCGCCGCTGTGGCTGCTTCCCTCTCCCATTCCCTGCTGATCATAGAAATCATCTGCAAAGCTTTCCACTGTTTTCCGGCCCGTACTCTCTGTCGTGAGGACGCCCAGATCCATCTGCCATTCCTCCCGGAAGGAAGACAGCTTCTGTTCCAGCTCTTCTTTTTCACTTGCGTCAAAGAGCTTTGCATTGTCAAAGACACGCTGCTCTCCTGCAAAGACTGCCCACGGCATTGCCATACACAGCAGTACCGACAGAAGAACCGTCAGGAACCCGAGACGGAGGACTTTGGCAAAACTGTTTTTTCGGACGGCTGTTCTCATATCAGATACCCTCCTATCAGCAGCATAATCAGAACCGGAAAGAAGACAAGAGCAAACAGCCCGGCCAGCCTTCCGTAATCCACAGGAAGCACGCCGCAGATTTTGCCGCTCTGGCCGTTCATTGCAAAGTAATACATCTTGTCTTCCTTTTTATCCTTGTAGGTCAGGACCCAGACCGGAAGGAGGGTATAGCCCCACTCCGGCGATGTGATTTTCTCTTCATGGTTTTTTACATTGATACTGTCATAGCCGGAAATACTGTTTTTCAGGGAAGCAACCGCATAATCGCGGATTTCCGTCTCAATTTCTTCTGTAAATTCTTCCGAAGTTTCATCCACTGCAGTCTCTTCTACTACACCTTCTGTCAACTCTTCAAAATCTTCCAGTGTAATCTCATCATCCATCTCGAGTTCTGTATCTAATTTTACATCACGATACTTTCTCATACCTGTACCGGCTGGAATCAATTTACCGATAATTACATTTTCTTTCAGACCGATCAACGGATCGACTTTTCCTTTGATTGCTGCCTCTGTCAGAACTTTTGTCGTCTCCTGGAAGGACGCTGCTGACAAGAAAGAATTCGTAGCAAGAGAAGCTTTTGTAATACCAAGCATTACCTGTTCTCCAACTGCAGGTTCTTTTCCTTCTGCAATCAATCTTTCATTTGTATCTTCAAAATCAAGTGTATCTACCATTGTTCCCGGTAAGAAGTCAGAATCACCATTCTCTTCGATACGGATCTTCTTCAACATCTGACGAACAACAACTTCGATATGCTTATCGTTGATTTCTACACCCTGAAGACGGTAAACTCGCTGAACCTCCTGAATCATGTAGTCCTGAACGGCGCGGACACCCTTAATCTTCAGAATGTCATGCGGATTCACGCTACCTTCGGTCAGCTCGTCACCGGCCTCAAGTAAGGAACCGTCCTGAATCTTGATTCTGGAACCGTAAGGAATCAGGTAAGTCTTGGAATTACCAGTCTCATTGTCCGTGATAATAATCTCACGTTTCTTCTTTGTATCCTTGATCGTCGCAATTCCGCCGAACTCTGCAATAATTGCGAGTCCTTTCGGCTTACGCGCCTCGAAAAGCTCCTCGACACGGGGAAGACCCTGTGTGATATCGCCGCCGGCAACGCCGCCCGTATGGAACGTACGCATTGTAAGCTGTGTACCAGGCTCACCGATGGACTGGGCAGCGATAATACCAACCGCCTCGCCAACCTGAACCGGCTGGCCGGTCGCCATGTTGGCGCCGTAGCACTTCGCACACACACCGATATGGGATTTACAGGTTAAGACGGTACGGATTTTCACGCTGTCCCTGCCCTGTTTCCTAAGCACTGCCATAACGGCAGCCGCACGCTTCGGCGTACACATATGGTTTGCCTTGACAATGACTTCCCCTGTATCAGGATCTGTGATCGTCTCGGCGATAAAACGGCCTGTGATTCGCTCTTCCAGGGCCTCTATTGTCTCCTGGCCGTCCATGAAGCCTTTAATCTCCATGAATGGGATTTCTCTTCCTTCACAGCAGTCCTCTTCACGTACGATCAAGTCCTGGGAAACGTCAACAAGACGTCTTGTCAGGTAACCTGAGTCGGCCGTACGAAGCGCCGTATCAGACAGACCTTTACGCGCTCCGTGGGCAGAGATGAAGTACTCCAGTACGTCAAGGCCTTCACGGAAGTTGGACTTGATAGGAAGTTCGATGGTATGGCCTGTTGTATCTGCCATAAGTCCACGCATACCTGCCAGCTGTTTAATCTGTTTATCGGAACCACGGGCTCCGGAGTCAGCCATCATATAGATGTTATTATACTTGTCAAGTCCGGTTAACAGGTCATGAGTCAGCTGATCATCGGTAGCCTTCCATGTCTCGATAACCTCTTTGTAACGCTCCTCCTCTGTGATGAGACCACGGCGGAAGTTCTTGGCAATCTGGTCAACGGTAGACTGGGCATCTTCAATCAGCTGCTTTTTGCTCTCAGGCACGGTCATATCGGAAATTGATACGGTCATGGCCGCCCTTGTGGAGTATTTGTAACCAATTGCCTTAATATCGTCAAGTGTCACGGCAGTCTGTGTTGCGCCGTGAA
>ERZ507035.984-NODE-984-length-9827-cov-6.442591_pt1 | contig 9827 bp, 7 predicted proteins | sample MGYA00512873_ERZ507035 | MGnify/ENA metagenome assembly ERZ507035
CTGCATGACGGCGAGACTTTCGAGATTGACGGCATCAAAATTGAGTGCTTTCTCGTGCCCGGCCATACATGGGGGCATATGGTCTATCTCATTGACGACAAATATCTCTTCACCGGCGACACTCTCTGGTTCGGCGCGGACGGCGGCTACAGCTTCATTTCCTCTCTGGCAGAAAGCAACAAACTGGCGGTAAAGTCGCTGGCGGCGCTGGAGCAGAAGCTGCAAAGCCGTGGATTACACCCGCTGTTCCTCACCGGCCACACCGGCTGGACGGACAACTTCGAGTTCGCCTTTGCCCATAAGGACAAGCTTTGCTCACCGTTCCGAAAGCGGGTTCCCGACCCCACCGCGCCTTACGACGCCTACGATGAATCAGACGATACGGAGAAAGTGGCGAGGGCCGGGTATCTTCAGGCTGTGGGGCGATAAAGGAGGATGACTGTGCGCTATAAAATTGAAAAGAACACGGTGCAGGAGACGCTGATCATTCCGCTGTGCGCACGGAAAATGTGCTCCGAGCTGTACCCCAATTTGTACCGGGATGAGGCGGCGCGGCGGCTGGTAAACGCGGTCGACTATGATTTTTCCGCCTCGGAGAAAAAATCCCGCAATTTGATGCAGCGCTTCGGCTTCCTTGAGGCCGCCATGCGGCAGAACGACCTTGCCTTCGAGGTGCGGGAGTATCTGAAAAGTCATCCCAATGCGGCGGTGGTGAATCTCGGCTGCGGGTTGGACAGCACAGGTCGGGCTTGCGATAACGGTAAGTGCAAGCTCTACAATCTGGACTTTCCGGACGTCATCGCTGTGCGCAACGAGCTGCTCCCAGCCGGGGATCGGGAGGAAAATATCCCCTGCAACCTCAACGATACATCGTGGTTTGAGAGAATCGACGCCTCCGGCGGCGCGGTCTTTTTTGCGGCGGGAGTGTTCTACTATTTCCTAAAGGAGCAGGTAAAAACACTGGTACGTGCTATGGCAGACGCTTTTCCGGGCAGCGTGCTGGTGTTTGACGCTGCAAATCGGACGGCGGTGAAGATGATTGCAAAAACATGGCTTAAAAGTGCGAAGATCAAGGATGTGGGCGCGTATTTTGCGGTTTCAGACGCAAAAAGTGAGCTTTCCCTGTGGGACAGCCGCTTGCAGGTCACGAGCCGCGGCTATATGTTGGGCTACAACGATTTGAAGGACCCCTCCGTCAGCGGCTTTTTCCACTTCCTTGCCCGGGTCGGCGATGGGATGATGAGAATGCAGATCGTAAAAATCAAATTTAGAGGGAAACAATGAAACACCTGCACTTTGATGTGGAGACCGACGGCTTTTACGGCGCGTATTGGGCGTGCGCTGGCGGCTCAAGCTGCGCGGTCATTGCGATGATTGGTGACGATCCGGAGGATCGGCTGGCCCGCTCGACCGCGAAATGGCTCTGCGGGCGGGGCGTAAATGTGCTCACCATGTCGCCTGCGAAAAAGGATTACGGCCATCATAATTATCCGCTGGAGCGCATGGAGGCGGCCATTTCGTGGCTGAAAGCCAACGGGAACAAAAAAATCGGCATTGCCGGGGCGTCGACCACCGGAACGCTTGCGCTGACGGCGGCGGCCATGTTCCCGGAGATCACCCTGACCATTGCCATGACGCCCAGCGACTTTGTGTGGCAGGGCTTTATGCAGGGCAAGAAGGACGGCTGCAAGGAGTGGCCGGTCGAGGGCGAATCGCTGTTTTCCTACGCAGGCAAACCGCTGCCCTATATGCCGTTTTGCTATCAGCACCCGGACTATTGGCACTGTATCGCCGCCGAGAGCAAACGCACCGGCGATATGGTAAACTCCCGCAAGCTGTTTGACGATTCCGAGGCGGCGCACCCGATCGAGCCGGAGGAGTATATTCCCGTCGAGAACATCCATGGCAAGCTGCTGCTCATCGGCGCGGAGGACGACGTGCTGTGGGATGCCGCCAGATACATCCACCGCATGGAAAAGCGCCTTGCGGAAAAGCCCCATGAATGCGAGGTTGAGACGGCGGTTTATGCCCACGGTACCCACTTTGTTTTCCCGGAGGGAATGCTGAAGATCATGCTGCCTGTGGGAGCAGGTCTCTTCGTCCGTCTGGCATTTCAGGCAGCAAAGCAGTTTCCGGAAGCGTGCAGACAGACACGCCAGGATATTGACCGCCGCGTGAGCGCAGCCATCCACACATGGACGAGCACGGAGTAAACGCCGGCATCGGCACAGGCGCATGGCATTCCATTGGAGAAAGGCGGTGTTGACCATCGTTCACATTACTTACCATGACGAAACCAATATCGGTTCCTGCCCGATCGGTCAGACAGGCGGCTTTGAAAACGCCGACGGAAACGGAGAAATTCACTGTTTTCGGATCTTTGACGGCGTGAGCGTGATGCTGATGCAGCTGGAAATGGGATCGTATACGGAGATCCGCACACAGGTCGGCGTGCTGGAAGTCAACTTCTGCATCAACGGACGCTTCGAAACCAGCTTTTCCATGCGCAGTCATGTTCTGCTGAAACCGGGAGACATGGCGATCAGCTGCTACGATGGGCTGCACGGGACAAAGTCGGAGTCACACTTTCCGCTTGGCTATTACGAGGGCCTTTGTCTCGAAATCGACCCCGCAGCCGCAGGACACTGGATACGTCTGAATGCTCCGGCATTTCCCATAGACTTTACCGCGCTCAAGCAGAATCTTCTGGGCAGCAAGTGGTATATGGTCGGCCCCGCCGGTCCGCGCTGCGAGCATGTATTCCGTGAGCTTTATGAAAGCGCCTCCTACGCAGAGCGCGGCTTTTTGCAGCTGAAGGTTCTGGAGCTGATGCTGCTGCTGGGCCGCATTCCGCAGGAACGTGCTGCGGATCCGTATTGCTCTGCCGAGCAGACGGCACTGGCACACCATCTCCGGGATCATCTGCTGACGAACCGGGAGGGATATGTGTCCCTTGCCCAGCTGGCGGCAGAGCACGCGATTTCCGTGTCGCACCTGCAAAAGCTGTTCAAGCAGACCTATGGTATGCCTGTCTACCATTACATCAAGGAATACCGTCTGGAGCAAGCAGCGGTGGAGCTGGTTCGCAGCAGGAAGCCTATTACAGAGATCGCCCAGCACGCAGGATATGACAACGCCAGCAAATTTTCGGAGAGCTTTAAAAAGCGGTACGGGAAGACACCGTCCCGCTATCGCGCTGATAAAACGAATGCAGTAAAACGGAGCATAGAAACCAAAACGGAGTAGTTTGAAAACGCGAATCATGTTAGAATACGCGGTGGTTAGAGGACACTAACCAAGAAGTTTCAGGAGGTACTGTATGAAAAAGAAATTTGCTGCTTTTGTGCTTTGCGTGATCTGCCTGCTGTCGGCTGCCGGCTGCGGCCAGACGAAAACAGATGAACAGACGCCGCCGGCGGCTGACCAGAGCACGGTGACCGACGACTATCTGACCACCATCAGCGGTACTTATGTGGAGTTATTCCCAGAACTGTCGAAATCCGAGTATCGGAGTATCTGGATCGATGCCACCACGCCGATAGTAGGCGCTGAGAACGCAGAGGCCACAACGGATATGCTGCTGGGAATGTGCATGGCGGAGCCTTACGGCCCGGAAGCTGCGGAAACATACGCGGCGGACCCGGACAGCATGGCGTTCAACTGCTATTTTCTTGGCGGCATCGACAAGTTCGTGATGGACGGCCACACCATCACCGGTCTGGATGCGCAGGGACAGGAAGTTTTCTCTCACACCTACCAGCTGCTGGATGAGGAAAACGAAAACGGCTTCATCTTCTATCAGAGCGAGGATGAAAATTCCGGCGAGTTTACCTATTTTGCGTTTTCACCTGACACCATGGAGACCACCTATCATCTGGAGTTCCGCTATGCAGAAGATCTCAGCGACCTGCAAAGCTGGTTCGAGGGCAATTACGCCTACTGGAACGCAGCGGCCATCGCGGAGAACTATGATCAGGCGACCATGGAAAATGTCATTGAGCTGTTCGCCACAGAAAATCTGTCGGAAACCAAATAAACCGCATATGCGCATTCGTTTGAACAGAGCGGGTGCGCATACCGTTTTTCAAATGAGGATGTGATTTAATTGAAAAAACAGTCCGATCTTTCCCGGCTGATGGGTTACGCCGGGAACCACCGATATTTCACCTACGCTTCGTGGGTGCTGTCTGCGGTCAGTGCTCTGGTGGCGCTGGTGCCTTTTGTATACATCTGGAAGATCCTGCGGGATGTGCTGAACGCGGCGCCAAACTATGCGCAGGCGGTGAACATTCCTCATTACGGCTGGATGGCAGTGCTATTCGCGGTGCTGTCTTACCTTATTTACATTGCGGCGCTGCTTTGCTCCCACCTGTCGGCGTTCCGGGTGGCGACCAATCTGCGGCTGGCGGTGTCGGAGCATTTGGCGGTGCTGCCGCTGGGCTTTGCCGAGACCTTTGGCAGCGGCAAGCTGCGTAAGATCATCCATGAGAGCACCGGAGCCGCCGAGACCTATCTTGCCCACCAGCTGCCCGACCAGTACAACGCCATCGCCACCCCGGTGGGGCTGCTGGTTTTGCTGCTGGCGTTCGACTGGCGGCTGGGTCTGCTGAGCCTTGCGCCGGTGGTGCTGGCTTTCCTCATTATGGCGACCATGACCGGCAAGCGGATGGCTGAAAAAATGCGGCAGTACGGCAACGCCTTGGAGGCCATGTCCAACGAGGCAGTGGAATACGTCCGGGGCATTCCGGTGGTCAAGACCTTCGGGCAGAGTGTGTTTTCCTTCAAAAAGTTCAAGGCCACCATTGATGAGTACGAAAAGTGGGTCATCTCCTACACCAAAGACCTGCGCCTGCCCATGATGTTCTACACCGCCGCCGTCAACGGCGTGTTCGCCTTTCTGATTGCGGGCGGACTGCTGTTCACGACACACGGCGTGACACCGGAATTCCTGCTGAATCTGCTGTTCTATATCATCATTACGCCGGTGATCTCCCTGACGCTGACGAAGATCATGTACATGAGCGAAAACAAGATGGTGGTGGCCGATGCCCTGCAGCGGATCGATTCTGTGCTGGATGCAGCGCCTGTGCCGGTGAGCAGCAAGCCCCAGCACCCGCAGGACGGCTCCGTGACGCTGCGGGATGTGCATTTCAGCTATGACGGCAAGACGGATGTTATCAGGGGCGTTTCCATGGACATCCAGCCGGGACAGACTGTGGCTTTTGTAGGTCCCTCCGGCGGCGGAAAATCTACGCTGGCAAACCTGATCTGCCGGTTCTTTGATGTGCAGAGCGGCAGCGTCCGGGTGGGTGGAGCGGATGTGCGGGATGTTTCCAAGGAAGAGCTGATGGATACCATTTCCTTTGTGTTCCAGAACAGCCGCCTTCTCAAGGGCAGCATTCTGGACAACGTCCGTCTGGGCAAACCGCAGGCCACCGAAGCCGAGGTGCTGGCGGCGCTCAAGGCCGCCCAGTGCATGGATATTATAGAAAAGTTCCCAGCGGGCATCCATACCGTCATTGGCACCAAGGGCGTGTATCTTTCCGGCGGCGAGCAGCAGCGCATCGCCATTGCCCGTGCTATGCTGAAAAATGCGCCCATCCTGATTCTGGACGAGGCCACCGCCTTTGCCGACCCGGACAATGAAGCCAAGGTGCAGGCAGCCTTTGCCCGGCTTGCCAAGGGCAAAACCGTGCTGATGATCGCACACCGCCTGTCTACCGTAGCCAACGCCGACTGCATCTATGTGGTGCAGGATGGGCAAATTGCAGAATCCGGCACAAAGGACGAACTGTGCGCGCAGAACGGCCTGTTTGCCCGGATGTGGCAGGATTATCAGGCCTCGGTGCAGTGGAAGGTCGCAAAGGAGGGGTAAAAGATGATCGGAAAAATTCAACACGCCACAGCCAGCTCCCCGGAGGGCGCAAAAGGGCTTGTAAAGGGCGTTCTGGCCTGTGCGTTCCAAAACATGGCATTCATGTTGCCCACCGGGCTGCTGTATCTCTTGGTAAAAGACATGCTTGCAGGCTCCACGAGCGGGAGAAAAGGTTTTTATCTGCTGGGGTGTGCGGCCTGCTTTGCGCTGATCCTGCTGACCACATGGTTCCAGTACAATGGCACCTATTTTACGACCTATAAAGAGAGCGGCACCCGCCGCCTGACCCTTGCGGAACGACTGCGCAAGCTGCCCCTGTCCTTTTTCGGCAAGCGGGACCTTGCCGACCTGACCAGCACCATCATGGCAGACTGCGAGGTGTTGGAAAAGGACTGCTCCCACTTCATCCCCGGTCTATTCGGTTCCCTCATCTCCACGGTGCTCATTGCTCTGAGCCTGTTCGCCTTTGACGGACGGATGGCTCTGGCAGCATTGTGGGTCATCCCGGTATCCGTTGCCATCGTGGTGGGCAGCTACCGGGTGCAGGACAAGGTGCAGGCCAAGACCATGGCGGCGAAAATGGCCTGTGCGGACGGCATTCAGGAGTACATCGAGACTCTCCGGGACCTGAAAGCCAGCAATGCGGAGCAGCGTTATCTGTCCGGTCTTTCCGGCAAAATTCGGGCTGTGGAAAAGCAGTCCATCGCAGCAGAACTGGAAACAGCGCTGTTTGTGTCCTCTGCGAGCATGGTGCTCAAGCTGGGCATTGCATCGGTGGCACTCACCGGCTCGGTGCTGCTGGTGCAGGGCAGTATCGATGTGCTGACCCTGTTTCTGTTCCTGATGGCGGCTTCCCGGATGTATGACCCTATGCAGGGCGCGTTGCAGAATCTGGCGGCGGTCATTGCCATGCGCACCAATGTGGGGCGGATGAACGAGATTCTGGACGCTCCCCTGCAGACCGGCAGCGAGCAGCTGACCAATCAGGGCTGCGATATCGTGTTCGACCATGTGGGCTTTGCCTATAACTCCGGCGAGACGGTGCTGCGGGATGTCTCCTTTACCGCAAAGCAGGGCGAGGTCACGGCACTGGTGGGCCCCTCCGGCGGCGGCAAGACTACCGTTTCCCGATTGGCGGCACGGTTCTGGGACTACCAGAAGGGCCGCATCACCGTGGGCGGCATGGAGGTTTCCCGAATCGACCCGGAAAAGCTCATGAGCTTGTATTCCATCGTGTTTCAGGATGTGACCCTGTTTGACAATACGATACTGGAAAATATCCGTCTGGGGCGCAAAGGTGCCACCGACGAGGAGGTCCTTGCGGCGGCAAAGCTGGCAAACTGCGAGGAATTTGCCGAAAAGCTGCCGGACAAGTGGAACACGAACATCGGCGAGAATGGCTGCGCCCTTTCCGGCGGCGAGCGTCAGCGCATTTCCATTGCCCGCGCCTTCCTGAAGGACGCGCCCATCATTCTGCTGGACGAAGCCACCGCCAGCTTGGATGTGGAGAACGAAACTGCCATTCAGGAGGCACTTTCCCGGCTCATAAAACACAAAACCGTTCTTATCATCGCCCACCGGATGCGCACCGTAGCCGGTGCGGACAAAATCGTGGTGCTGTCCGACGGCGTGGTGGCCGAACAGGGCGCACCCGATGCACTTTATGCCCGGAACGGCCAGTACACCCACATGGTGGATCTGCAGGCCGAAAGCCAGAGCTGGGCCATCTGACCCAATTCAAAACAGCCCCCGGCACAACAAAAAAGGACATCTATTCAAAAGAATAGGTGTCCTTTTTATAAGTACATAACCGCTCAGCCTATAGTATAGCACAGATTCGTGGTTTTCCAAGTGAAAAAAACCACATTTTATTTTAAGTGATTCAATCTGTCTGTATCACGCAGCGTAATCGCGCCGCGCTTCAACTCCACCAATCCGTCCTCCGAGAAGCTTTTGAGCATCCGCGCCACCGCCTCCCGCGCCGAGCTGATGTGCCGTGCCGATCCGCTCGCCTATTGTATCCGCTCCAGTATCTGTTCCAGTTGGGGCAGAATGTATCAAGCTTTGGTGTGTCACAACCCGACGGCTCGCGGCAGCCTTAGCATAGACGCTTTTCCGTTGTTTTTGTTACATATTGATTATACCGTTTTGGCCCCAGAAAAAGCAATATTTATTTCAAAAATCACTGCAATCTCCATTCCTGTATGCATCGTCACATCGTTCCGTCAAGGGAGTCACGCTTCCCTTACGCCGCTGCCTGAGACGCTGTTATTTGAGAAGCTGTTTCAAATCCTCCTCCGGCGTGGTGATGGGAGCAATGCCGAAATTCTCTACGAGGTAGTTCAGCACATTGGGAGAGATGAACGCCGGCAGTGTGGGACCAAGGCGAATATTCTTGATCCCCAGATACAGCAGCGTCAGCAAAATGCACACCGCCTTCTGCTCATACCACGAAAGAACCATGGACAAGGGCAAATCGTTCACGCCGCAGCCGAACGCCTCCGCCAAGGCCAGCGCGATTTTGACAGCTCCGTAAGCGTCGTTGCACTGGCCCACATCCATGAGCCGAGGCAGGCCGCCAATGGTTCCGAGGTCAAGGTCGTTGAAGCGGTATTTGCCGCAGGCCAGCGTCAGCACCACGGTATCGGCAGGCGTCTGCTTGACAAACTCAGTATAGTAGTTCCGCCCGGGACGGGCTCCGTCACAGCCGCCCACCAGGAAAAAGTGCCGGATCGCGCCGCTCTTTACTGCCTCGATCACCTGATCCGCCACGCCAAGCACCGCGCCATGACCGAAGCCGGTCATGACCGTGCCGCCGCCGTTGATACCGGTGAACGGCTTGTCCTCGTTGTAGCCGCCAAGCTCCAATGCCTTTTCGATGACAGGGGTAAAGTCCTTATCCTCGCCGATGTGCGTCAGTTCCGGGTAGGATACCACCGCCGTGGTGAACACGCGGTCGGCATAGCTTGCTTTCGGCGGCATCAGGCAGTTGGTGGTAAACAGCACCGGTGCGGGGATGTCGGCAAATTCTCTTTGCTGATTCTGCCACGCCGTGCCGAAATTGCCCTTGAGATGGGCATATTTTTTCAGTTCAGGATAGCCGTGGGCGGGGAGCATTTCGCCGTGGGTGTAGATGTTGACGCCTTTGCCCTCAGTCTGCTCCAGCAGCAGTTTGAGATCGTGGAGGTCGTGGCCGGTGATGACGATGAAGGGCCCCTTCTCCACCGTCAGCGGAACGGTGACAGGCGCGGGCGTACCGTAGCTTTCGGTGTTGGCCTTATCCAGCAGCGCCATGCACTTGAGGTTTTTCTCGCCCACCTCCATGACGATGGGCAGCAGCGCGTCCATATCCCAGTCCTCACCCACGGCAAAAAGAGCCTTGGCGAAAAAGCGGTTCACTTCCTCGTCGGCATAACCCAGCATCATAGCGTGATGGGCGTACGCCGCCATGCCGCGCACGCCGAAGAGGATCAGGGATTTGAGGCTGCGGATGTCCTCCTGCGCGTTCCAGAGCAAGTTCATATCATAATCATCGTTTCGCCCACAGCGGGAGCCGCAGCCGGAGCAGCCGGGCACAAGACGGGCTTTTTCCTCGTGTACCTGATCGATCAGCGTCCGAATGGTCTTTTCGTTGAAGTTCACATTGGTGACGGTGGTGAACAAGCCCTCGATCATCAGCCGCCATGTATTTGGCGTTGCCAACGTATCGCCATCAGCGGCGCGTGCCAAACCAATGAGTGCGCCAGTCAGTTGGTCCTGGAGTTCCGCCACCTCAGCGGTTTTGCCGCAGACGCCGGCTTTTCCGGTACAACCGGCGCAGCCAGCCGTCTGCTCGCACTGAAAGCAAAACATTCTGTTATCCATTGTCGTTCGTCTCCTTCTGCTTTTTAGTTCAGAACCTGCATCTCCGGGTTCTTTTCCCCGAATTTCTCCCGCAGCGCACTGCATATAT
>ERZ507035.986-NODE-986-length-9820-cov-4.547670_pt1 | contig 9820 bp, 9 predicted proteins | sample MGYA00512873_ERZ507035 | MGnify/ENA metagenome assembly ERZ507035
GGGTACGCACCAACTTGCCGTCGGCTGCGTGCAGCGTCACGCGGTTCGGCGTCGAGACATTCGAAAAATAGCTGATAAAATAACGGAACCCGCGCGAGGGAGCGACCGAGTAGGTACCGCTGCCGTCCGTCAGCCGGCGTTTATCCTTGCCGTTGAGCCTGATGCTGTAAAGGTCCCGCTTCAAGGGCGAAGTTTCGGTCGAAAGGTAATAGACCCGGTCGCCTTCGATCCCGGCCAGAGCGGTAACCTCCCAATCACCGGAAGTGATCCGGTTCAGGAATCCTGTCTCCGCACTATATAAATAAAGGTGCGTAAACCCGTCTTTTTCGCTGCGCACCACGAACCGCTCCCCATCGGGAAGGAATGTAACGCACTCGTCATCGACCCGCTCGACATACCGCGGATCACGCTCATCGTAAATCACCCGGGCAGATACGACTCCGGCATCCGTCCCCGCACCTGCTGCCAGGGCCGCCGCATCGCACAGCAACAGTTCGAAATGGTTTTGCGAACGGTTCAGCCGGTAGACGAGCAAACCTCCGGCGGGCGTCCATTTGACCCGCGGAATATACTGGTCGGTCTCTTTCCCGGTGTCGATGCGGCTGCGCCGGCCGCTTTCCAGATTGTAGTTGTATACTTCGCCGATCTCCATCGCCGCCTGGAACTGTTCATACTCGCCCTGGCTCATCTCGTCCAGCTTGGAGGCCAGGTAGTTGAGCTCGTCCAGGCTCTCATACTCGCCCAGTTTGTCATAGAGGCCGTCCACATAGCAGTCATAGTCGGTGATGAACCACTCCTCGTAGGGCTGGCCGAAGTCGTCCTTCTGCCCAATGCCGATCCGTTCAAATACCTTCTGCATCTCCTCTGGCGTGGTGGGGAACTTCACCCATTCGCCCACCAGGTCGCCCTCGTTGTACTTGCCCAGGTTGGTGATGAAGGCGGCAAAGGGATAGTCCTTGTCATATTCATAATGGGGCATATACGCACCTCCTTACAGTTCCGGCTCAGATTTCCCCTTGTGGGGCGCCTGAGCCTTATTTTTGTTCCTGCACTCCTGTTTGCTCTGTTCCAGCCGCTCCTTGATGGATGGCTTGCGGTCCGCCTGCTTCGCCTGGGGGCGGTCGTGCTGCCATGGATCATCCGTGGGGAACAGATACCCCCGGCTGGTGAAGCACCCCCGGTCCTCCTCCAGAGCGTGCCGGCCGAAGGGGGCGGGGTCAATGGCGGCCCGGAGGTCGTCTGTCAGGTCGATGGTCAGCTTCTCCTCCAGGTACTCCCAGCCCAGATCCTCCAGGGTCTGGACATGGGGCTCCAGCACGAAGCAGTCCACATTTTTCTCAAATTCCAGGAACTGCTCCGCCGTGGTCAGCCGGAACGGGGACTCCTGCACAGCAGCCAGAAGGTCCCGGTCCTCCTGGGAGAGGGCGGCAACGGTTTTCGCTACCGCCGCCAGCTCCTCCCGGCTCATGTTCTGTTCCGCACCGCCAAGGGGAATATCCGATTTACTTTTTGCCATTCACGCCCTCCTTCCGTTTGGGGAACTCCAGCTTGAAGCGGACATACTTCTCGCCGGTATCGTCCAGCACCACCACCGCGTCATAGGAGGCGCCCTTCTTTTCAGACCACATCCCCTTGACGGAGGTGCGGCCCTTTTTCAGCAGGTCGCCGGCCATTTTCTTGGTCAGTTCCTTTTTGCGGGAGGTCCAGAAGCGGTCATCCTTCCACAGCACAAACTGGCAGGAGCGGTCGGAGCAGTAAAAATTCTTCTTGCCCTCATACACCGGCTTGCCGCAGCGGGGACAGAGACCCACGGTCTCACGCTCCGGGGCAAACAGCTTCTGGCCCTCCTCGGAAATGTGGGAGTAGTTTTTCACAAGCTCCCGCGTCATTTCAGAAATTCCCGCCATAAATGAAACGGGGTCCGCCTCGCCCCTGGCAATGCCGGTCAGCTTCTGTTCCCACTCCGCCGTGAGCATGGGGGAGGTCAGGGTATCCGGCAGGACGGTGACCAGGTTGATCCCCGCCTTGGTGGGAATAAGGCTTTTGCCCTTGCGCTCCACAAATCCGGCCGCCACCAGCTTCTCCAGGATCGCCGCCCTGGTAGCCGGGGTGCCCAAGCCGCGCCGTTCCGCATCCTCCGGGATGTCCTCCTTGCCGGCGTTCTCCATGGCCGACAGGAGGGTGTCCTCCGTGTGCACCTTGGGCGGAGTGGTGAAGTGTTCGGTGACAGAGGCCTCCACCTGGTCAAAGGTCTGCCCCTCGGTGAAGTCCGGCAGGGCGGCGGGTTCCGCCTCGTCCTCCGGCTCCTCTTTCAGGGAAGCGCGGAAAATGCGGTCAATGTCCTTCCACCCCAGGGACAGCACATGGCGGCCCTTGGCGGTGAAGGTCTGCCCGCCGCAGGTAAAGGTCGCCGTGACAGTCTCGTACACAAAGGGCTCCGCCACCACGCACAGCAGCTCCCGGCACACCAGCAGAAGGATATTGCGCTCGCCCACGGGCAGAGCGGACAAGTCAGCCTTCTCCAGCTCCAGGGTGGGGATGATGGCGTGGTGGTCGGATACCTTCCCATCGTTCACCAGCAGGGACACATCCGGGAAGAACTCCCCGCACCCGTCAAAGGGCGGCACCTTGGCCGCCAGGTGGAGGACCGCCGCAGCGGTCTCCGCCATGTCGGCGGTCAAATACCGGCTGTCCGTCCGGGGATAGGTCAGCAGCTTCTTCTCGTACAGCGATTGCGCGTAGTCCAGCGTCTGCTTGGCCGTGTAGCCGAACAGGCGGTTGGCCTCCCGCTGGAGGGTGGTCAGGTCGTAGAGCTTGGGCGGCGCCTCTTTCTTCTGTTCGCGGGTGACGGAGGTGCAGACCGCCGGACCATCGGCGCAGGCCGCCCGCAGAGTCTCCGCCTCCTCCGGGGAAGTGATCCGCTCGCTGACCGCCTCGGTCCCGTCCAGGGCAAGGCGCACATGGTGGTACTTCTCCTTTTTGAAGCTGGTGACCTTCCAGTCCCGGTCTACCAGCATGGCAAGGGTGGGCGTCTGCACCCGCCCCACATTCAGGGTGCGGTGGTAGAGGACGGAGAACAGCCGTGTGGCGTTGATCCCGATGAGCCAGTCCGCTTTCTGGCGGCAGAGGGCAGACTGATACAGCGGATCATACTCCGCGCCGGGGCGCAGGTCGGCAAAGCCCTCCCGGATGGCCGTGTCCTCCATTGAGGAGATCCATAGCCGGGAGAAGGGCTTGGTGCAGCCCGCCATCTCATAGACCAGACGGAAAATGAGCTCCCCCTCCCGCCCGGCGTCGCAGGCGTTGACCAGTTCGGTGACATCGGGGCGTTCCATGAGGCGTTTCAAGTTCTGGAAGGCGTCCTCCTTGCCCTTCACCAGCACATAGCGGAAGGGCTCCGGCAGAATGGGCAGGTCATCATACCGCCATTTCTTGTAGCCGGGGTCATATCCCGCCGCGTCCATCGGGGACACCAGATGGCCCACGCACCAGGAAACGATGAACCCATTCCCCTCAAAACAGCCGCCGGCCCTGGATGTGACACCCAGGGCCGACGCGATGGATTTTGCAACACTCGGTTTCTCGCAGATCACCAGCTTCATTTCGTTTCCTCCGTTTCTTCTTCCTGTTCCGGTTCGTCCTCGTTGATGTAGTCCTCCTCGTCCTCAAAATCATAGTCGTCCGGGTCCGCGCTGGCTTTGGCCGCCTGCTTGGGCTTGATGAACTTGATGTAGGCGAAGGCTCCGCCGCCGCCCAGCACCAACAGCACCAGGACCAGCGCCAGGGCGCCGCCACCGCCGGACTCCTCCTCCGGCTCCGGTTCGGGTTCAGCCTCCGGCTCCACGCCGGCGCACTCGCTCATGTTGACAGAGCAGACCGGGCAGGAAGTGTTCACCGCCCCGGCCTGGCACTTCTCGGCACAGGTGCAGACCGCGGGTTCCTCCTCCTGGGTCTCCCCATCCTCGATTAAGGCCATAAGGTCAGCTTCATCCACCTGGTTGAGGAAGTGAACGGTCTGCGCCCCTTCATCATCCCGGTCGATGATGAGATAAAAAACATTCCCGCTTTTTGTCTCCGCCGTGATGAACTGCTTGCCGGAGGCGGTCCCGCCGATGTCATCCACAAGGGAGAGGTTCCCGTCCGGGGTCAGGGCAGCGCCTGTCCCATCCGACAGGCCGGAAGTGAACAGCTCCAGGAGCGAGGAAAGCTCCGCCCCATCCAGGGAGAGGGAGAAGGCGCCCGTGTCCGTGATGGTCAGGTAATCGGAATGGACATAGCCCTCACGCTCCGGCAGAAGCACTTTGACCCATTCGCCCTCGGTGCCGATGACCTCCACCTGCGCCCCGTTGGGAAGCTGGGTAAATGCGTCGTTTTCCAGTCCCGCGCCGGTGCGGACATTCAGGTTTCCCCCGCAGGTGGTCACAGTCCCGATCTGCTGGGTCTCCAATCCCTCCGCGTCAGGGGTGAACTGGATACCCTCCTCGGTGACCGTGACAGTCCCCAGACCGCCCAGCAGCTCGGCAAGCTGGTCCAGGGCATCACCGTCGGCCTGCGTATCATTGTTGCCAGCAGTATCTTCATCATCGGTCACAGTGACCTCCGGGGACTCGGCATCCCACGTGGGAGCGGCCTCTGTCCCGGCCGTTTCCGTGTAGTAGGGTTCGCCATCCCCGCCGCCGGCGAAGGCGGGGACAGCAAAGGCCGTGGCACAGAGCGCCACGGCCAGAGCCGCCGTAAACAGGCGGATGATCTTCTTATTCTTCATACTCGGTATCCTCCATCTCATTCTCGCCGGGGTCCGCCGCGGCCTCCGCCTCCATCATGCCCTCCGGCAGGGTGATGAGGCCGCTGGCGTAGGCCTTCAGGAAGGCCGTCAGCTCCCGGTTGTCCATCTTCACCGCCTTGACCATGCGGACGATCTCCAGGTTCTCCTCCTCGGTGAGCTGGGCCTCCAGGGCGCGGAGGCGCTTCTGCTGCTCGGAGATTTTCTCCTTGGTCTTTTCAATGTCACGGCGGATCTTCTCAACAGTTGCCATGTGTGCAAAACTCCTTTCCATATCGTTCTTTCCATGAATAGTTACGGCCCAGGCCCTGGACCGTTTTCAAATTGGGGCGGGCGTTGTCCTCCAGGGCGATGGCCCTTCGGAACAGGTCCGGGTGGTGGTCCCGCAGGTGGATGATCTCCTCCGCCCTCATGCTGGGGCAGAAGAAGCAGGAGGATTTGCCCGGCTGGGGCAGACCCGCATTTTCAATGGCCTGCATACACGCTGCCCGGTCCCATCCCCATTCCATCAGGGGATACCACTTGCTGTATTTTGGGTCGGCCAGGTCGCCCAGCAGCACCTTGTCGCTGCGATAGCTCTCGCCGGCGTCGTATCCAATGAACTTCACCACCCGCTTTCCAGCCGCCCAGACCTTGCGGCAGGGCGGGTAGCGGTTGCAGAACTTTTCCTGCGGCCCGATCTTGTGTTTCAGGGAACACCGCTTGAAGCCATAGGCCATAGAAGGCAGGGTGCCGCTCTGCAAACACTCCTGTTCCAAGGTTAGCCGCTTTCCGTCCCGCGTGGTCTTATACACTCTGGTGATGGGCGGCATCCCGTGGTCCTTCAGCCAGCGGTCCATGATGTCCAGGTAGGCATAGGTGTGGGGATGCTCCGCCCCGGTATCCGCAAAGAGGATCAGGTCCACCGGGATACGGTGCTGGTGCAGGCCAATCAAAAGGGCGGTGCTGTTGGCACCGCCCCCGTAGGAAACCATATTGATGCTTTACCACCTCCCATCAGTTGTACGGCGGCCGGCCGTAGGCATAAAAGTGTGATTGCCAGTAGCTGGTGTTCAAATTAGTGTAGGAGATCGGATCTCCACAATGCAGCATCATCCCGTCGCCTACATAGATGCCCACATGGGAGATACCGCTGGTATCATAGGTCCCCACGAAGAACACCAGGTCGCCCGGCTGCGGGTCGGATACCGGCGTGGAGATATTGTAGAGCCCCTGGGCGCCCAGCCGCCCGGTGTTGCACAGGCCGGTGCTGGTCAGCACATAGCTGACGAAGCCGGAACAGTCGAAGGAGGTCTCCGGGCTGCTCCCGCCCCAGACATAGGGGTATCCCAGGTATTTCTCCGCCTCGGTGATGAGAGTGGCAAACCGCTCATCCGTCAGATACTCGGCGGGGATGTCCCAGGCCGTAGGCGGGTTCTCAATGTACTTGCCCACATACCCGGAGGACGGGAACAGGTCCGGTCGGTTGCCCAGGGTGGACATATACACGGCGTACATGGAGAGCTGGTTCTCGCCCATGATGTAGACCGGCACATGGGAGAGGTCGAAATTCTCCAGCGTGACGGTGCAGATGTACCAGGTGTAGGGAACCTCCACCTCGTACTCATTGCCTTCGCTGTCCGTCCTTGTTTCTGTCCGATACCTTGTTTCGGTGGTCACGGTCTCGGTGAGGATGTACTGCTTGTCAAAGAGCATTTCCAGATCCCCTTGCACCTCGTCCAGGGTGAACACCCCCTCGTGAAGCGCCGACAGGATGGACAGCAGCACATAGGGGTCATGCTCGATCTCGTCCAGGTCAAAGTGGTACTCGTCGTAGTCGTGGGTGGCCTCGTAGGTGTCCAGATATTCTTGCAGCTCCGCCTCCATCTCGCAGTAGGCGGCCTCGGCCCCGGTCAGGTCCGCGTCCTCCGAAAGATAGGAGGACGCCACCAGGCCGGAAGTCCCGCCCCCGAACATGGAAGTGCAGGACTGCATCAGCCCCATGATGAGCATGAGGATCAAGCCGATCCCTCCCACAATGAGAAGGGTGTGTTTGTTCTTCGTCACAAGGCCGCCCAGCTTCTGGGCGATGGTCCCGCCGCCTTTCTTTGCGGCGGAGGCGGCGGTCTGGGACGCCTTGCCCGCGGCCTGGGCCGCGCCGGTCCCTGCCCGGTGTGCGGCGGCGTACTGCTTTTGCAGGCGCTTCTTCTGCCACAGCCGGGAGATGGTATTGCTGGACGCAAGCTGGGGGTTCTCCATGACGGATTTCTGCCAATAGAAATCCGCATTGGCTTTCACCGCCGCCTGCTCCGCTTTTGATACATCCCGCCAGGGTTTCAGCTTGCGGTCTGCCCGCGCCTGGTGGAAGCGGCGGCCGCCATAGCCCACAGCCTTCTCGATCTGCCGCTCCCCCAGGTGGCCGGCCTGGACGCCGGAGTTTTCACCCTCCACCTTGCTCACCTCGCCGTGGAGGGTAGACTTGACCTCCTGGATCGGCCGGGCCAGCGGGTTGCCGTGTTCCTTGCCGGGCGGCTTCACGGGGACGGCGGCCTTTGCCGCGTCCAGCTTATCCGCTGCCTTGTCGGACTTGCGGACAGCCTTTTTCAGCTCCGGCGCCGCCCGGTCTGCCTCCGAAAACTGCAAACGGGAGGAAGGGCGGTCCCTGGCCGCCTCACCCTCCCGGAAGGTGTCGCGCCGCTTGTGCCGCGCTTTTTTCGCCTGGCGCCGTTCCACATGGCCCTCCATCTCATCCACTACCCGGCCAGACGTTTCCGCCGTGTCATCAGCGGAGGAATAGTCCTGCTCCGGGGGACGGTCCGAAATATGGGTGGCCTCGCCGGTCACCAGGTTCACCGAAATGGCCCCGTCACGGGTCATCTTCTGGGCCTCCTTCTCGGAGGCTTTCCATTCCTGCATTTATCCGTCACCTCCTCCATAGGGGCAGATGCCGGCGCACGCCCCGGTTTCAATCGCCGCGATATAGTGAAAAATGGGATAGGCCTGGGGCGGGCAGACCGCGTTGCCCAGGGTTTTCAGCCGCAGGGCCCGGTCCTTCTTGTCCTCGGTTATGCGGGGGACGCCCTCCGGCTCGCCGGCCCAGAGGATACGGCCGTCCATCCTTTCGGGAAGCCCATGAGCCATTCCACCCAATCCGGGTTCAGCGCCGCCTTCTCCGACAGGGGCTGCTCCTGGTGGATCACCTGGACCGAAAGGTTGCTGGACGGGGACTTGCCCCGGAAGGCCTCCGGTTTCAGGGTGGAGCGGTAGCCCTCCGACGCCGCCGAAAGGCTCAGGCTCCAGATCGTCCCGTCCCTGTTCCGCTTGCGGAAGATCCCATTGTCCGACAGGAACACATCCAGGTTTGCCGCGTCCCGGCAGGTGGATTTGTCGGAGGCAAGGGGTGTGGGAAACATCAGCCGCGACGATAAAAGTTCGCTGGCGCTCATGCCATGCGCCGACGCCGCAAGCCGGAAATACGAATGGGAGAACAGCGTATCCCGCTTTTGCCAGGTCAAAAATCGTTTTGTCGAGCCCCATATTGATGAAGCCAGCAACATTTTCCCCAAGCACCCAACGGGGCCGCAGTTCGGCAATAACGCGGCACATTTCCGGCCACAGGTAGCGTTCATCCGCAAAGCCCCGCCGCTTTCCTGCGGTGGAGAAGGGCTGACAGGGGAATCCGCCGGAAATGATGGTGACTGTTTCAAGTCCTGTTTTCTCAAAAAACGCCTCCTTCGTGAATGTGGTGATGTCTCGGAACTTCGGCACATCCGGCCAGTGCCGCTCCAGGATAGAATAGGGGTAGTCCGCCCATTCACATTGGCAGACGGTCTCGAATCCGGCTGCCTCTGCCGCCAGGTCCAGACCGCCGATGCCGGAGAACAGGCTTACATGGGTCAGTCGCTCCATACCTCATCCCCTTCAAGGCCGTCATCCTGGGGTTCGTCCTCCACTTCCTCCAGGGGGATCAAGTTGTGGCGCTTGATGATGGACGCCTCCAGGATGTCCTGGGCGGCGTTGCTGTCCTCCGGGAGGCCCAGGCTGCGATAGAGCTTTTTCAGCACCTTCTCATAGCCGCCGGCCTTTTTCTTCAGCCGGAGGAAGTCCTTCTCCGTTTCCGCCTCGGACAGGCGGCGGGCCAGCGAATAGTAGAGGACGATCAGGTGGTGGATGTCGCCCACCAGCATACGGAAACCGTATCCGGGGATGATGTACTCGTCCCGATATTTCTTGGGCTTCGGCTCCTCCTCCGGGACCACCTCCACCTCGTCCAGTTCCTTGTCCATGAGCCCCTTCAAATCCTTGGGGTCGCCGAACACCAGGTAGCGGCCGGGGATGCCCCAGCTCTGGAACTTCTCCTCGGCGATCTCACCGTACCGCTTCGCCGTGTCCAGCACATGGAACACGTCCTCCTCATCCTTGATCCGGCCCGCCAGGAAGGCAAGCTGGTGGAGAAGGCCGTACAGGTGGACCTCATCGTTGATGTGGGAGAGATAGGTCTTGCCGTCAATGATATACAACTTATTTTTCATATTCATGTCTCCGTTTCCGCCGCATGCTCTACCTCGCTGGGCTTGGTGGTGAGCAGCTTGTAAAGTTCGGTGTCCTTCGGGAAATCGTCCGCAAAGGGCAGGATCACATTGTTGAAGAACAGCAGCCCATGACCCGGTTCGGAGTTGGTCACATAGGCAAGCTGTTCCGCAGAAATGCCCAGCCGCTCCGCCAAAATCTTGCGGTCGCCGGCGGCCTGGTTGAGCATATAGATGAAATCGCTGTTTTCCAGGATGTTCTCGATCTCCGGGGAGGAGAGCAGGTCCTTGGGGTTCTGGGTCGCCCCGGTAGGCACCCCGCCCCATTTTCTAAACCGCTTCCAGATCTCCGCCGAATAGGCCGCCGTCTGCTCCTCCTTCAGCAGAAGGTGGAACTCATCCACGAAATACCAGGTGGAGCGGCCGATGGCCCGGTTGATGGTGACGGTGTTCCACACCGCGTCCTGGACAATGAGCATCCCCGGCTTTTTCAGGTTCTTGCCCAGGCCCTTGATGTCAAAGCAGACCA
>ERZ507035.994-NODE-994-length-9754-cov-3.632746_pt1 | contig 9754 bp, 5 predicted proteins | sample MGYA00512873_ERZ507035 | MGnify/ENA metagenome assembly ERZ507035
ACCATCTGCGCGTGCATCAGGCCGAACTGCAGCTGGTTGGCCTCAAGCCTCATGGCAGGGTCGCTGCCGAGCCAGGACTGCAGCAGCTCCATCTGCCACGGGTTCACGTTGCTCACGCCGAAATGGCGCACTTTGCCGGCTTCATGCAGGGTGGTGAACGCTTCAACGATTTCCTCGGCCTCCATCAGCGTGTCCGGCCTGTGCAGCAACGCGAAGTCCACATAGTCGGTGCCGAGCGCTTCCAACTCCTCGTCCAGCCGCGTGATGAGATGCTTCGCGGAGAAGTCATAACGGGTTGCGTGCACGTTGTTCGGATCGCTGAAATCGATGTTGATGCCGAACTTCGTCTGCAGGAAGATGTCCTCTCGCTTAAGGCCTGCGTCCTGCCATGCGCGGCCAAGCACATGCGAGCTGGCATGGTCGCGATTGACGTTGAATCCGTAGATGTCCGCAGTGTCGAAGAAGTTGACGCCGTGGTCGGCGGCCGTACGCACGACTTTTGCCGCCGCGTCCGGTTCCAGCGCGTCCATGCGCATTACGCCGAGTGCCACTTGCGATGCGGATACCGCGGATTTGCCGATTTCGATTTCTTTCATGATCGCTCCATTTTCCTACGCGATTTTCCAGTGCGTCAAACGGTTGACGTACGTATTACCAGAATACCTTTCGAAACAATTCGAACACGCCTGACCTCGCGCAAATGCACCGCAAAGAACAAACACGCCAAGCATGCGGATCGTCCCGTAAGATTCGGGCGGATGCCGCTTGTTTGGCGTGTTGGATGAGATTTTCCGGCGATTGCGGGCGCCTTCGGCAAATCAACGTCAGCCGATCAGCCCTCCACTCAGTCGATCAGCGTGAACTGGCTGTTGTAGATGTCGGCGTAGAAGCCGTTCCCGGCGAGCAGCTCCTCATGGGTGCCGGGCGCTGGTCTGATGGCACCGCGCGTGGGTGTGGTCGCCTGCCACGAAGCCAATATGATCACTCGCTTGATTCTCGGCGAAGAAGACGCCTGACAGCGAAACGCAAACGCAAGTTGCAATCACAAATCGCAACGAATGACACGACACTAATCGCATAGTAAGGATTAACCATTAATTCAATTCTATCTCGCCTATATATGGCAGACTCCCGAGGTTGACCAATGCTTTCTCGCTTGCGCATGGCATAACGATAGTCTGGGTCAGGTGGTGGCGGCGATTTGGCCGCGCAGTTCGGCGTTCGCGCGCTCCAGTTCGGCGTTCGCGCGCTCCAGTTCGTCGATGCGGCGGGCCTGCTGCTTGATGATGATGCCGGCGGTATCACCGTCGAGCGCGCCAATCGAAACATGCGCGCCGACAGCGCCTTCGGACATAACGGGAACGCTCGAATCCGGAACACCGGACGCCATATTGTCAAGATTCCACCTCGTCACCAAAGTACGCTTGTACCGTTCAACGAGCTGCGCAATGATCTCGCTGTCATCCAGATAATCGTTGCCGCTCACTGATTTGATGGCGGCGGCCTTCCAACGAGTCACACTGCGTTCGATGCGCTTGTACCCGACCAGATCCGGCGGCAATCCCGCCTCACGGAAGATTTTGGTCGGAGATTCCCCCGCAAGATACCGGATGGTGCACACCTGCTTGAAAGTGTCGGAGTATGTGATACGGTCACGCGTCACATTCGCCACCGCCGGTAACCCTCGCAACAGCTGAATCTCCTCGTCGCTGAATACTCCGCCGCCACGCATGGCAATACCTCCCGTCCTGTGTCTCCATTGCCCACTTCTCGTGAATATGCTTTACAATTCTATGGCCCGCTTGCCGTACGATGCCCTCGTTTTTTCCCCTCTCTTCGGAGACTGTCTGCGACTGCCTCGCATCCACGGTTCAGCTTGTTGCAACACGTCGCACCAACCCGCACTATCCCCTCGAAAAACATCCTCATCTGATGCGGATGACACTCCACAGAAGTTCCCGCGGGGCTGGGTCGAATCGTAGGACAGTCGGGTCGCGGGCGCACGCAAAAGGGCCAACCCGGTTGGATTGGCCCCCTGCATAGCTTTTGGCGTTACCGCCTTGTGGGTTTAGTGCATGCGCTGACGGCTCTTAACCACAACGGCTACACCGGCACCGGCCAGGAGCAGCGCCACAACGATGAACAGCGTGGTGCCCGCAGCGCCAGTGAGCGGCAGCTGGGTGATGGACTTCACGTTCTTGACCTTGATGATCGTTGTTTTATCAACGCTAGCAGTGTTGGCAAGGCCAAGCTGGTTGTTGTCCTGGGTCAGATTGTAGGTGACTACGCCATCCTCAGCGATCGTCACTTCGATGGTGAATTCAGGCACGATGTTCTTGGCGTAACCGGCAACGAAACCGGTCTCCTTGAAGGTGTACTTGCCCGCGGCAAGACCCTTGAGCACGACCTTGCCGTCGATGCCGGAAACGACGTCGGCAGAACCGTTGGCATTGAACTTGTATACACCGTCCACATCCGTCTCAGTGTTCGTAAACTTCAGCGGAGTGCCTTCAGCCTTGGTTCCCGCGTACACATTGAAGGTTGCGCCTGCGAGCTTGTTGGCATCGGCATCAACGCCGTACTTCAGGAATTCGAGATTGCCGGTATACAGGGTCTTGGTCACACCGGTACCGTCGAACGTACCGTCATGGGAGGCCTTGGCCGTGTTGGTGACCTTGTTGGCATTGTCGAGAATCTGATCGTTGACGGTCGCGTTGTAGGTGACGACCAGCTGCTTGCCCGCGTAATCCTTGGCATTGGTGAAGGTGATGGTCGTGGTGGTCTCGCCGGTTTGGCCGGCGGTCGGACCGGTAACCGTATAGCCGGTCACGTTCTTGCCATCAGCCTGCTGCACCTTGATGGACTCGCCGTCGATGGTCAGGCCCTTGGATGCGACATCCTGAATGTAATACGGGTAGGAATCATAGCCGGCTGCGGTTTTGGGCACGGTCGCCTTGACGGTGTAGGTCAGCTGCTGGCCGATCTTCACGGTCTTGCCGTCGAACGAGACCTTCGGATCAGCGGAAGCGACGGTCTTCTCATCAATGGTCGGGGTGTTCTCGTTCTTGGCGACGAACATGCCAACGGCATGGATGGTGCCTTGGCCAGTGCCCTTGTCACCAACCACCGTGAAGTCGCTGGCGATGCCGCTCAGCGTGGTTGCGACAATCGCGTTAACGCCGGTCCTCTGCCAGCCGTCCTTCGTGTACGTATCGGTGACGAGGTACCAGCCTTCGCCCAAACCGTTGAGCGCAACGTCTCCGCCGTTGCCATTGACCGTGCTGTTAGCCGCGCCCTGTGCCCTCATGGCTGCCGCGAACGCGCGGAACCAAGCCTCGTCGGCGGTGCCGGTCTTCGTGGCCACGTATGCGGCCGGGTTGCCCGCATATTCAGCCGGCATGGTCTGCACAGGCTGCTGAACATTATTGGCCACGTTCACGGCCTGCTGCACGGCCGTCTTCCAAGCCGCGTCGGTGTCAACCTGCACCGACTTGTTTCCGTTATTCGTATCCACCGTCAGCGTGGCGAACTTGTAGGCCGCATACGTGTGGCCCTCCTGCGAGTTCTTCACCGTGATGGCCGCAGTACCAGCGGTCGTCGCGGCGTCATCGGCCTGTGCGCTGGCTGCGCCCAGGGCCATGCCACCGAGCAGCGTCGCAGCGGCGGCGATGCCGGCGAAAAGTTTCCTCATCTTCATGAGAATCCTCTCTTCCTTATTGTTTGATTACTTGTTTCTGCGATCGCGGGAGGCAGGAGCCCAACTTGCTCCCGCGATCCGCAAATCTTGGATTATCGGTCGGAACGCCTTCGAGTTGGCAGACGTTCCGACCATGCACAGCGATTCAGACGAGTCGCTTCTTGCCGTTCCACACACCGGCAGCGCCGATGAGCAGCACCGCAAGCCCGCCGACCACACCGCCGACGAACAGCCACTGACGATCCGTCATCCCGCCCGTCAACGGCAGCGCCGACACTGCGATGTAGTGGTTGGTGAAGGCGACCGGCGTACTGACGCTCTGCGATTCGGAAACCTTCTGGCCGTTGTCGTCCAGCATCTTGGTCACGGACGTTACGGAAGCCGTCCACACACCGGCATTCTTGGCGACGGTCACCACGACTTTGTATTTCGCCTGCGAATAGTGCAATGCGCTAATCGAGCCGCTGTTTTCCGTCACGTAGTACGTGTAGGTGGCGCCATCAGCGTTGTAGGTAATGTCGCTAAACGCCGCGGAATGTTCGGTCGAATCATGCTTCACCGTGACCGTGCATGGCTGCTGATCCTTGCAGCTGGCCGGCAACGGGGCGTTGTCTTCCGCCTCCAACGTGAAGTCGAACTGATCGGAATCCTTCCAATCACGACCGGTCAGATTCTTCTTCACCGAGATTGCGTTGCTTAGTGATACCGTCTTCCGCGTGTTGGTGATGGTCGCGTTCAACGTGCCCTTATCGGCGGAAGACCACACCATCTTCTTGGTCAAGTCGGCATCGTTACCCGCATAGGAGACGTCATATCGGTCATCGTCGGAGGTCTCCACCACGGAATACGTGTAGCCGGGCAGTAGATTATCGACCGTTGTGGTCCACTTGTGGGCGGCGTTCAGCGTGATCGGATTACCGACGTTCTCCGCATCAGTAGTCGCACCGATTGCCTTGCGCTGCAATTGCACCGTCACGGAATCGGCATGCTCACCGCTGCCCTTCCATTGCTTGGTGATGTTGATCTTGCCAAGATTCACCCGCACCACCGGATGCGGATATTCGGCTTCGGTCTTTTCGCAGGATGTCGCGCCGTTGACCTCGGTGAGCACGCAATAGTTCAGCTTCGCATCCGCGTTGGAATAGTAGCCTGGCTTCCCAGCGGATACGTCTCCGGTATTCGCGTCTCCCGTATTCGGATATGCATTGCCGCTCGCATGGTTGACATATGCGTCATCACTTGGCTTGACTTTGAAGGAAACGTCGATGACATCAGTCTTTTCTGCGACAATGCCATCAGTACCGTCAGTACCGTTGAATGTCACCGTCACGGTGCGATTGTCGGAACTGTCGACGCTGTATGTGGCCGTATATCCGCTCGTCAGCTTGGTACTGCCGTTCTTCACCGTCACATATTGCGTGATGTCGGCGCCGTTGGTTGCATTAGAGAACTCGACCGGATCCACCCACTGGGACAAGGTGTCGGTGATGGAGAAGACCTTGATTTTCGCAGAAGAGGTAATACTGGAATAAATCTGGTCGAATGCGTTCGTCAGATTCTCAGCATTTGTGCCGTCAAATTCTTCGCCATTCACTGCATTGGCCTCACTGGCGAGATCGGCCATCTTATTCGCCTCAGTGGAAGTCTTCACCACATAGAGTGCGGCATCTCTACGCCTGTTAGCCTCAGCCAGGGCGGCAGCATAGTTGAAGCCGTAGTCATCGCTATCTCCTGCACCGTACGCGCCATCGGAACCACCATCAGGATTTTCACCCCACGTGTACCGTTGTGCTCGGCAGGACTCCGGAGTCGTATATTCCGGATGAGCAGTCCACCCCCACAACGAATACGAATAACATCCGCTGTACGAAGTCGTACGGTATGTCGGATTGCCATCCGAGAGGAAGATGATGTGCTTCTTCACACCAGAGCGACCTTGCAGATTGTTTGCCTGATTGAGCGCGGCCTCCCAGTTGGTTCCGCCATCGGGGTTACCCTTCACGGCGGCGTTGATTTCCGAGGCGTTCGTGGTGAACGTCTGCTTGAGAGAAGCTTTAGTGCTGAATGTCACCACCGCCATTTGGACCTGCTGCTCAGGCGGCAACTTCGAATTCGTGCCAGTCAGCAGTTTCTTGGCGAGATCCTTGGCCGCTTTCTGCGCATTGGCGTCGCGGTTGTTTTCATTCATGCTGCCGGACTTGTCCATAACCAGCACAATGTCGGCCGGAGTGGCAGTGGTGACCGTGGATGAGGTGCTATCGCCGGATGCGGTCAGATTCAACGTGTATTCATCACCGTCGCCGCCATCGGTTTTCACGATGCTTTTGTTGTTCGACGGCTTCACATTGGAATTCACGATGGTTACATGACCCGTCGTGCCCACGGTGAACGAGCCGGTTTCGGCGTATGCATTATCATTGCTGCCCTGCTGCGTCATCGGGGAACCGTTCGCGGACACGGTGTAGTCGCTGGAGTTCAACTCACGCACCGTGTACGTGGTGTTGTCAGTGAAATTGTTGGATTGCACGCGGGCGAATTGACCCTTGGTCAGCGTTATCACACCGTTGTCTCCGGTCTGCGCATCGGACTGAACCTGATTGGTGTACGCATTGTACACGCTGTATTTGCCCCGGTACAGGGTTGAGGAATTGCCGACGAGCAGCTGGAATTGGAACTGTTTGTCCGCGTCGATAGTGCCTAGGGTTTCCTTCTCGATATCGATGGCCTTGGATGGCTTCACCGGCAGGTTGAAGCTGATCTTGCAGTTGGAGCCGCCGTCGCCGCGTTCCAGATAGAAGAAGCTCAGATGATGTGTCTTATACGCCGTGGAATCCCACGTCTCTCCCGCATTGGTAAATGCCTCGGTGATTGTTGCGGCAGGACGGTTTCCATAACGCTGCGTCTTGTCATAGGTGATCTTGCCGGTGGCGAAATTGATCTTGCCACCCAGCGCCTGATGGATACCACCCAAATCAAGCACCAGCACACCATCGATGAACACCCAGACATCATCGTCGCCGGTAAAGTCGAACACCATGTCCTGATTGTTGACCTTGCCGTCTTTCGGCATGTAGAAATAGGCGTCAAGATTCATGCCGAAGGAATATCTATCATCATCACTACCGTCTCCAAATGGAGCGAAGCAAGGAGTACTAGACTGGTTCGTACACCGCCGCTCGCTCACCGTGAACTTGCGCGATGCCTTGTCATATGTAGCCTTCTGGGAATCGGCGTCGAAACCGTAATACCCATTCCCCTCCGGTTTCAGCAGTCCGCCAGTCAGCTGCTCGTACTTTTTGACGGCGCTATCAGACTCCCCGCCAAAGAGATAGGCCAATGATTCTGATCCCTTATCAGTCGCCATGGCCGGATAGCCCTTTGTCAGGGTTGTCTTCACAATACCGGTGTATGCGCCATTGCCATTACCGACATATCTGTTATACGTTCCTGGACCGCCAACGCTCATGAATTGCAACGCATGATTATTATTGATGGCCTTACGATCGTAATCATGCAATCCCAGGCTGATACCGGCCTGCTGCTCCGAGGTCTGTCCGGCACCATCCGCCATCGCGGCGGAAGTGGTGGCGTAGCCCATGCCGCCGAGCATGGCGATCGCAACGATGACGGCGACTATTCGTTCAGCAAAGCTCCTCTCGGGCTTTGCCTGTTGTATTCGCGCATGCCTCATCTGCTACCTCCCCTTACACACCGTGCGCATGTGCACGATTCACATCTTCATCACCAGTCACGCATCCAGCCGACGCGGATACACTTCCGGCGCTCCAATCTTGAATAGTAAAAGAAAAGGGGAATGGATACATACACCCTAAGCGCGGGAGATTCGGGGTATGAAATAGCCTCGAAACCAAGTGATAGCAACGTTTCCAGCTATCTGCGCCACCCGAAATTCACATAAGCCCGACGTCTGACGGGGCAACATTATTCACATGTCCGTAACCGTACGGATGTCGCCGCAGCGTGCCAACGCAACAGCTAGCCACGTTTCGGCCACCAAGCCGCATGTCTGCGAATATGCCACGGCCGGCTACGCAGCCAGGCAAGCAGCATCCCCGACACGAGCACGCCAGCCGACACCGCAATCGCAATCAATCGCGCGTCCTTTGCCGCATTCCGTTCCTCGGGAATCACTCCAGGAATCGCGGAACGCACCGCCGAAACCAGCAACCGGTGGGTGTTCACCCCGTACGGCGTGCAGGTCATCAACGTCACCCGGTCCTCGCCGGGCACAATCTTCAGATTCGAGGTGTCATTCGGTTCGATCACCGAAATGCGATCCACCTTGTAGCCGAGCGTACGGCCCATCACTTCGATGTAGAAGTAGTCGCCGACGCGCATCTCATCCAAGCGCGTGAACATCATCGCCTCGACCAGCCCACGGTGGCCGGTGATCACCGCATGCGTGCTCCGCCCGCCCACCGGCAGGCTGCTGCCATACAGATGTCCGGCTCCGGATGCGAGCGCCGACTGCGACGTGCCATGATAGATCGGCAGGCGTACGGAGATCTTCGGAATGCGGATGGTTCCCATCACGCCGCTGCCGGAATCGAGCAGGCTTTGATATTCCTTATCTTTGGCGCTGGCGCTATTTGATTCCGCGGCACCGGATTCACTGGACTGCGAGCCGCCCTGCACTTGGGAGAACGGGTCTTGCGCCTCTCCGAGAACCGGCTGTCCTGAAGCCGCAAGCCGCCTGTTATACGCTTTGGCCGCGGCGAACGTCTCATCGGCTTGGGGGTAAGGCCAGCCGGCAACCGTCTGCACGGACCGGTTCGACGTATTCCGTAGCTCCTGCGCCGACTGATACTGCAGAAACGTAGGAAACCCGCCGATGCCTATCGCAAGAATGATCAACAGCGCCGCAACCACCCGCATGGCAATGACTTTCCTGCGATCCCTGCGCCACTGCCGCACCTCACCGGCAATGTCGACCGCCTCTTCGAAGGACGGTTCCCGATAGCGCTCCGCCTGCTGTTGCCGCATGTCCGTCACTGGATGAACTTCCGCAGCACGCGTTCCAGCTCGTCGATACGCAACGCCTGTTTGGCGATGAGCAGATCGCATTTGTTGATGGTCAGTTGCGCCTGCGCAAGCTTTGCCGCCATATTCTGCGATTCGTCGGCCTCAGTTGGGTCATTCGTTTCCTCTTCGTGCGTAGCCCCTTGCAGTTCGGCGATCGACGAATCGTCTTCGACATCCCGCAGTTCGACATCCTGCAGATAATGGCTCGCGGACCCTTTTCCCTTTCGACGCTCATCACGTTCCTGCTGCTTCCAACGCGCGATGCACCGCTCCACACGTTTGTAGCCGATCAGTTTCGGATCAAGCCCCGCTTCACGGAAAATGGCTGACGGTGATTCGCCGGCGTTATAACGGCACATCACTTCCACCCGGAAACGGTCCGAATATCGGATATGCGATGCACTCACGCTTTTGACCGCCGGCAGGCTGGACAGATACGCACGCTCCTTTGCGGTAAATTTGCCATCAATCATTTTTTCTGCCCCTTATACTGCTACTGCCTGAACAGCTTAGTTCAGAATCATATCGGAGATTTCCCCATTGGTACCCTCGTTAAAACCCTCGAATAAAAAATCCCACTCCCCCCAATAAAAAAGAGCCCTATCTTACAAACAAAACAGTTCCGCCATTTTTCGCAGATAGGAAGGCTCATAGACCCCCCATAAAATTTACACAATCTTAACCTCATCCCCAGCACACCCTTTAGCACATCATGGGGCCGCTACGTCTCTACACACCGTCACGCAGACTCACTAGGCTGGAAACATGACGCAAGAGCTCGTTTCGTTGACTATCATCATGGCGGTAGCGGCCGTCAGCCCGATTGTGGCGCAGCTGATTCCCGGCAAGTTCATTCCACAAACCGTGCTGCTGCTCGCCACCGGAGCCACGCTCGGCCCGTACGGACTAGGCGTGATCGAAGTAAACGACGCCGTGAAACTCTTGAACGAGCTCGGCATGGCGTTCCTGTTCCTGCTCGCCGGCTACGAAATCGACCCCAAACGACTCGCCGGA
>ERZ507035.1011-NODE-1011-length-9598-cov-4.425338_pt1 | contig 9598 bp, 6 predicted proteins | sample MGYA00512873_ERZ507035 | MGnify/ENA metagenome assembly ERZ507035
CCTCCGCCGCCGGTTACCGCTTCTATGGTGCGGACAACAAGCCGGTTCCGGTGGAAGGCGCCGTTGCGGAGGCATCCGCCGATTCCTTCTCGGTTGTCCTTCCTGAGGGCCGTTACAGTTGCCTTGCCTACAACACCGATGCCCAAGGCGTCACCTTTACGGGGCTGGACAACAGGCTTCTTGCGGAAGTCCACCTCTCCTCCGAGGCGCAGCCGGGCAACGTGTACAGTTGGAGCGTGGAGGAGGTGGAGGTCACCTCACGCGGTGATGTCCGCTACACGCCCGTTCCCCTCCGCCTTGTGAAACAGGTTGTCCTCCGCTTCCGGGTGACGGGTGTGGAGGGCGCTACGGTGCTGAACGGCACGCTGAACGGCGTCTATCCCTCGCTCTTCCTGCTTTCGGGCGATCCTCCGGAGCAGAGCATCAGGACGGCTCCCGAAACAGTGGCGCAATATACCGCCACGCTGGTGCAGACCCGGAATACGGTTTCTCCTTCCTACACCGCTTCCGCCGATATCCGCCTGCTCGGCCTTCTCAATCCCCAAAAGGAGGAGGGGAACGGAAATGAAACGGCCTACGACTCCCGCCTGCACCTTTCTGTGCATAACTCCTCCGGTGAGGTGTACAGCACGACGGTGAACATGAACAAGCCTGTCTCCGAAATCATCGATTCCTACGGGGGTGAAATCCCTATCGACAAGACGATAGAGATAGATGTAAGCGTGAACATGCTCGACATGGACCTTACGGCTGTTGTGCAGGGTTGGAAGGAAGGAAACGGAGAGATAATAATCATAAAATAATTAGTTGGTAATCCTTTTATATTCTTTTATCAATCAGTATGTTATGAGTTTATTTCAGTTTACCCTAAATAAACCTGTAATTTATTCCTAATAAACTGGCAGTTTAATCCTAATAAACTTGTGGTTTATTACCAATAAACCGACGGTTTATTCCGGATAAATGGACAGAATGAATCATAGAAATATTTTTAGTAGCATTTATTTAATATTAATTTAGAAAAAGAAGTAAGTTTAGTATGAAGAAAATTATGTTTATGCTTGTTGCCGTAGCAGCTATGGCAAGCAGTTGTACACAGAGTGATGTAATCGAGTTGTCTTCGGATGATAATGTTGAAATACGTGTCAGTGCGGGTATCACCTCTGCTGTGTCTCCGTCTACGAGGGCGGTAGTGGATGGGATGATCAATTCCGGTTTCACTACGGATTTGGATGTGGCGTTTGTGCGTGCCGATGAGGGAGGTACTGGCTACACTACCTACGGGGCTACTGCTTTGACAGGTACCGTAGCGCATGCTGCTGATGCGCTGTCGTTTGCTCCTGCCGAATATTATTTGGCAAGCGGAAAGAAAACCAAGTTGATAGGCTGGTATCCAAGACGCACCGGAGTTAGTTATACGCAAGGTACAAGAGTCGTGGATTTTGGCGAAATTGACGGTAAGACGGATTTGATGGCTACTGCTCTGCAAGAGGGAAGTAAAGGTGCGAAATTTTCGTCTATTACTTTCAATCACTTGCTTACCCAGTTCAGCATAAAGGTTTATGCTCCTGATGCTGCTGCGCAGGGATTGTGGGGGACAGTGAGCTCCATTAAGATAGCTGAAAAAAAACAGACTTGTACGATTACATTGCCTGCGGCGACAGAGGCAGCCAATACAGCAGCCGCTCCGGCTTTTACTGGTAATTCTGACTTGGATTTGGTCAGGACTAACCTGACTACCAGCCCTGTATCTGCCATTACCTATCCCCTGACGCTGGGCGTAGGCACAGCTACGAACGCTGTTCAGGCAGGTTATGCCATGTTTGCTCCGCAAGCTACCGGTAATGTGGTATTAAAGATTGAATTGTCTGTCGGTGGAAGCCAGACTGTGAATGTCCCTGTTCCTACTACACCTACCACAGGTTTTCTTCATGGAAGCGCGTATGAAATCACTTTAAAGTTCTCGTCTTCGGCTATCACTCCTACTGTATCCGTTGTGGACTGGATACCGGTCACTAATACTCCTGAAGTTGAAATTTAATGTTTATACGCCATTGATTTTATGAACTATTCAGGGATGATAAAATACTTGCCGGCAGTCTTGTTGTTTTGTTCGTGTACGGAAAACGGTCTTTTGTTGAGGGAGCGTGAACGTTTTGCAGTGCATTTCTCTGCATCGGGCATCGGCATGGAGGTCACCACGCGTGCTTCTTCGCCTTTGTCGGACAACACAACGTTGCGTATCCTCGCTTTCCGGCGCGTAGGACAATCTCCCGATTTGCAGGCGGATGAATACATGGGCGAAGGCACATACAGAGCCTCTTCGGGCAATGGCAGCCTGACGCCTGTGCATTCTTTGCTGCTGCGTGCCGGTTCCTATGATTTCTATGCCCTTACCCCGGAAACGGCTACTGCTTCCGGGGGCGGCGGTGGCAGCGGTATTCCCGGCGGTGGTGGCGGCACCACTGCACCGCCGTACACCGTATCTGTGGGGCATGGCATGGACTATGCCACTTCGCTGACCGCGGGTAGAGCGGTGGATGAATCCAACCCTTCCGTCCCGCTCAACGATTTGGTTCGCCGTTGCACAAGGCTGGTGTTCGAGCTGTCGCCCAAAGCGGGCAATATAAAATCGGTGAATGTTGCGTCCGCCGGGCTCACCAATATGACTGCTGCCCCCGTTGCAGCGCCCCTGCATGCAGAGCTTCCCCTTACGGGAGTGGCGCAGAGCGACGGCCTCACGATAGCAGGAGGCAGCTTCTCCCCGCCGGACAGGGATCTGAATACTTCCGCCGCTGCGGTGGTGCTGCCCCGCATGGCAGGTAAGTTCGATTTCGAGCTGGATGTGTCGTTCAACGGTATGGCTGCCGCAAAGTTTACGGCTGCCATGCCGGAGACGCTCGTATTTGCTCCCGGCACACAATATACGTTCACCCTTAAGATGAAAGGCAGCTCCATGCAGCTGACGCTGACGGTGGTGCCTTGGGGTGAGAGCGTAATGGGCGGCGATATAGGCGCTTCAGCTCCGATTACGGTGACTGTGGGGGCTTGGGAGAATGTAACTGTGCCGGGCGAAACAGGCGGTGGCAACCCCACTGTCAGTACGGGACAGTGGACTCCCAATCCCGACTTGACCGTCCTGTTCGGCAATTATGGCCTGAATACGATAAACGGTCTGCCCTGGGCCTCTTCGCAGACCGTACCGGGCGAAACGGGCGGCAATACGAATGTGAACTCCGGCAGTTGGGCGGGAACAAAGGATGTGCCTGCTACCACCGGTGATGGAAAACTATCGGGGAGTGATGATCCGGATACAGTATAAAAACATGTAGTGTATAAACATACAGTATATAAACATGTAGTGTAAAAACATGTAGACATAGGATATGTAAGCATACAATATGTAAGCATACAATATGTAAGCATATAATATGAAAGCATAGGACATGTAAACAACATATAACCTATGTACAACATGTAAAATGGAAAAAAAATGAAATAACAATTATGAAGATAACAAGTATTTTCGGGTTATGTATAGCGGCTTCTCTTTGCTTTCTTTCCTGTACGGATGGAGACGAGATTCAGCCGAACATAACTCCCAATGTCGCTACTATGCCTGTGAAACTTGCGCTCAGCATGGCTCCCATGTATGACACCGGGAGCGTCACTCGTGCACGCGGCGACAACTCGCTGGACTTGGTGCTGGGTGAAGAATCGGACAGGGCCGGAACACGCGCGGGCACACTGACCGACGACCAAGAGAATGCTGTGGGTGACATCTGCGTGTTCCAGTTTGGCAATGGTGACAGTAAATTGAAGTATAGCGAATATGCCACTTTGACGGACGGACAGCTTACGGCTGACATTTCGTTGGCCTCCGGAATGGGCACGTGTACCGTATATGTGCTGGCAAACGTGGGCGACCTGACTTCGAGAGTGGCATACGGAAGCTCACTGGCCGACTTCAAGAAGCTGGCGGCCGAAGTGACTTCGGGCAAAGGCACCGGGCAGAACCTGCCTATGTGCGGCAGCAAGAACGATTTCAATTCGGAAACAGCCAATGCTTCGCTTACGGTACAACTGACCCGTTCGGTAGCCAAAGTCAGCCTGAACCTGACTACTCCGAACTCAGGCGACGCTTTCGCAGTGAGTGCCATCAAACTGATGAATGTGGCAAAGAAGCTCTATTATGTAGAATCTGCTGCCACAGCTCCGTCCGCTCCGACGGAACTTACCGACTACACGAGCAATAACTCCAACACAATTACTTGGTACATCCCTGAAAACAAGGCGGGAACCAACTCCCTGACCGATTGGAAAGACCGCTACGAGGGCAACGTGCCCGCTACGGCTACGTACATCCTGATAGAAGGAAGCTATACGCCGAAAGGCGGTACAGCCCGCGATGTTTCCTATGCCATTTATCTGGGCGCGGGTAACAACCCTGCCGATTTCAATGTGGTGCGTAACACGAAGTATACGGTGAACGCCACCATTAAAGGCACAAACCTGAACGACGGTCGTGTGCTGGTGGGCAAGGATTTGAGTGCTGCCGGCACTCGTACAGTCAATTGCTATGTGGTGAAAACCACCGATGCCAATAAATGGTATCGCTTCAAGGCCACAGTCCGCGGCAATGGCGCACAGACTGCGGCGCAGATTTCCTATACGGGAGCTGAAATACCTGCGGGAGCTGAGATTTCTCCTGTCAAGGCAGGCCTTGTGTGGGAAACCCGCGATAGCAATGGGACTGTTCACACACTGGACTACGTGGGCTATTCCCGCAACGGCTACATCGTGTTCAAGCTGGGCAGTGCTCTTGAGGGCAATGCAGTGGTTGCCGCCAAAGACGGCGCTTCCAAAATCCTTTGGAGCTGGCATATCTGGGCAACGGCAGCGTTTGACGGGAATAGTATCAAGGTGCAGACATACGAGACACGCCCCCGCACCGTTTCCGGACATTTCAAGCCTGCCCGGCGTACGGGAATAAAGATGATGGACCGTAATTTGGGTGCTGCCAGCGGTACGGCTTCTAAGGTTGCAGCAGAGGTTATAAAGACGTATGGCCTATATTTCCAGTTTGGCCGCAAAGACCCGTTCCCTGCGGCAGGTGTGATGACAAGGGCTGATAATGCGGAGATTGTTCCTGTCTATGACGGGAGTGGAAACCAGATATTGAAGAATAGCAACCAGCCGAAGAACAGCACGATAACGAGGGGAATTGATCAGCCTGCGGTGGCGGCCCAACTGGCTTATACAGTGGAAAACCCCTTGGTATTTATATTGACTGACAGCGGGGATAAAGCTAATTCTTACGGCGGTGACAACACTAATGCTTCTTATAACTGGATTTTTGCAGCGCATCCGCAAACAGTCCCTTGGAAGGCATCCAATAAATTGTGGGGTGGCGGCTTGACGAACGAAGTAAATAGTCTTATATTGGGAACTGTGGTGGATATAGAGAAAACCATTTATGATCCATGTCCTTATGGCTATCACATGCCGCCACAGGACATCTGGACTAATTTTACGACTGCTCCGTCGGCTTATAACACAAGTAATCTGAACTCCTATTATAATGGAATTGCTGCCGATAGATTTAGGCAGACGAATACCAGCATAGGTTTTACCGATGCAGGATTTGCAGTGTGGGGACGTAGGGTATTTACTACCGGGACTGCGGAAGCAACTGTGGATGGTGAAAGCAATGTGGCGTTCTACCCGGCGGCCGGCTATCGTGACGGTCTCAATGGTCTTGTTAGCTACGTGGGTTTGGGCTGTTTAGGCTGGTCGGCCTCGCCGTACTCTGCTGACTCGCCGTACTCAAGCATTTTGCGTATGGACGGGGATTGGGTGGGTACAGTGACCACTCCCACCCGCGCGGACGGCTTCCCTGTGCGTTGTGTCCGAGACTGATAGCGGTACGAAGTGACGCTATTCGATTTTTTGGTTTTGTTCTTGGGGGCATTTAAAGCCCCCAAGTCCTAAAACCGCCGTAAGGCGGTCGAAAAAAAATAAAAAGAAACAAGTTCCGGTTATATGTCGAGAGTATTGCAAGTCCTGTTGCTTGCAGTAGGGTGATATGTAAATTCAGCAATCCACTGGCGGAGTAATGTCGTATAGGACTACGTGTTGTGCGGTTATGCGCCGCCTGCACCCCGAGCTACGTTTCCGTTAGTTATCCACACCAGTCTGTATGGGGACCGAGCAGGGCATCCTGTTTTGATAGGGATGATTCCACTCTTTTCCGGTACATTCATTTCAGTGATTGCTTTTTCCGGCAGCCGGCTATCGCAACGGTGCCGATGGTCGTGTCAACAACGTGGGTTGGGGCTGCTACGCTTGGTCGGCCTCGCCGTTCTCTGCAACCTCGCAGAACGCGGGCTTTCTGAACGTGAACTCGAATTGGGTGAACCCGGTGAACAACACCAACCGCGCGGACGCCTTCCCTGTGCGTTGTGTCCGAGAACTTACAGGCCAGAACTGTGTTTGTATGAAGCACCGGAGAACTTATGGAGGTTAAACTTTCTTCTTACCCCCGGTTCGTTCTCCGGTTTTTGGCCGGACAAGGATGTGAATCACTGTCTGTGCGTATTTGTTTGTTTGGAAAGTTCTCCCCTTCCAAGCGTGGAAGGGGGAACTTATTTTTTATCGGAAAAACATAAACTGTAATTCAATGAAATATTTATCATCAGTTACTCATCATAATGAACCTGTATGACTGTAAAGGAAATTATTCAGATAGAGAACGGCAACCACAACACCATAATCCTGTTGCGTGAAGGAATCTTCTGGCGTGCCTATGAGAAGTCGGCGTATGCCTTCTCCATGCAGATACATCCCTATAAGCCTACCCGCAAATGGGTGATTGCCGTAAAGCAGGATGTCGTGTCACTGGGCTTCCCGGTGTCGGCAGCCGGAAATGTGCTGAACGGCTGCAAAGTGCTGATGCAACAGGAAGGGCGTCTGGTGCTTGCCGCCTCGCCCATAGCCGCCGGGGATTTTGAGGCTTGGAAGCAGTCTGTTCCCATGGCTTTGCCGGATAACGGACGGCAGCCAAAGAATGTGCCGCATCCGTATGTGTCTGCCGCCGAAACGCCACAGGCTTCCGTCACCGCAGTTCCGCCTGCCGGACAGGGCTGCGAAAACCTTGCGGACAGCATCCGCCGGTTCAATATCGAGAGCAAGACGCCGGTGGAGTGCATGTTGTTCCTTATGGAACTGAAACGCCGCCTGGCAGAATAACCATAAACATCATAGGAAGAATGGCTACTTATAATCAACTACCTGTATATAAAGCTACCTACGACTTGCTGCTCTATGTTTACCAGATTGGAAAAGACGTGCAACGCGACTATCGTTACACCTTGGGGGAAACACTGAAAAAGGACCTGATTGCGATATTAATCCTTATCTACCGCGCCAATAGCGCCCGGCAGAAAGTGGAAACCATTCTCGAAGCAAGGGAAAAACTGGTAGCTGTGAGACTGCAACTGCGCCTGCTGCGCGATTTGAAACAACTGTCACTGAAAAACTATGCCAACGCTGCGCTGATGACAGAGTCCATATCCAAACAATTGTCTGCATGGCAAAAAAGCTATGAAGGAAGATCCTCTACTGATTGATGTGTTCCGCGCCTACTATGACGCCCGGAAAAACAAAAGGAATACACGCAGCCAGCTCGATTTTGAATTCAATCTTGAGGAAAACCTTGTGAGGCTGTACGAAGAACTGCGCAACCATACTTATAAGGTGGGCAAGAGTGTCTGTTTTATTACCGGGAGTACGGTGAAAAGAGAAGTGTTTGCCGCCCATTTTCGCGACCGCGTGGTGCATCACTTGCTGTATAACTATACCGCCCCGATTTTTGAGCGTACCTTTATTGCAGACAGCTACTCGTGCCGCAAGGGCATGGGAACACTCTATGGCGTGCAGCGTTTTGAGCATCATCTGCGCGCCTGCTCGGACAACTGGAGGAATAATTGCTATGTGCTGAAGCTGGATATAAGGGGATATTTTATGCACATCGTCAGGCAGAAACTCTACGATCTTACGATGGAAACCCTATGGCGCTATGCCCCGCGCAAAAATAGCAAAGGCAAGTGCTGGGCAGACGTGCTGGACTATGACCTGCTGGAATATCTGATGCGGGAAATTATCTTTAACGACCCCACTTTGGACTGCGAAATGCGGGGCACGCACAAAGACTGGGAAGGCTTGCCTAAGGATAAAAGCCTGTTTCATGTGCCCAAAGGACGCGGCCTGCCCATCGGCAACCTCACCTCGCAGCTTTTCAGCAATGTCTATCTGAATGCGCTCGACCAGTTTGTGAAACGCACGTTGGGCGAGAAATACTATGGAAGGTATGTGGACGACTTTTTTATTATAGGTAAGGACAAACAGCATCTCGCCCTGCTTATTCCGAAACTGAGCAGCTTTCTGGAAGAGGAATTGGGGCTGACGCTACATCCCGACAAGGTGTTCCTGCAACAGGCATACAGGGGAACCGCTTTTCTTGGTATTTTTGTGAAACCCCACCGGAGGTATCTCCTGAGGAAGATGAGGTCGCGCATCAGTGTGCGCATGGACATGATGAACCGGTGCTTGTCTGGCAGGGAAGTAGACCGGGACGGGCTGTTGTACATCTCTTGTGTGGCAAACTCTTATATGGGCTATATGCGGCACATGAATTGTCACCGCTTTAAACGCGTGCTTGTGGAGCGCAACGTTTCTTTTAGCAAAAGAGGCGACTTTCGGGGGGAAGAACTGGTATTTGTGCCTTTTCTTACCGGGTTTGCCTTGCTGTTTTTTCCTTTTTTCCGGTTTCCCACCTGTTTTCTTCCTTTTTTCCCTTATGAATCCGGCCCGAATTGTAGTGATAGCTTGTGCAGAGGGTGGTGGAGGGTATGTGGGCCTGTGATTTATCGGCTTTTGAGGGGTGATGAAAATGTTCTTTTGGTTGTCGGCAGGATTGCCGCATCTTTGCAGCGTTAACGTTGACAAAGAGATAATTAAACCAAAGTATTCATTAAAAAAAAGAACATTATGACAATTTTGTATCGTAAACATTACCGTCTCACCGACTTGTCGGACAAGAATTCTGCAAAGAAAGTTTTTCCCACCATCACATATGAGTATGGACAGGCAGCCACGCTGACGGAAGTTGCCAAAGAAATCAGTGGCAATTCCGGTGTCAGCGAGGGTGAGACAATCAGTGTGCTGAAAGATTTCCGCACACTGCTGAGAAAGTTGTTGCTTTCAGGGCGCTCGGTCAATATAGACGGGCTGGGCTATTTCTATCTCGCTGCCAAAAGCAAGGGCGCGGACAAGGCGGAAGATTTTACCGCCAATGACATTACCGGCCTGCGCATCTGTTTCAGGGCCAACAGTGACATACGACTGGTGGCTGCAGGAGCAACACGCTCCGAAGGCTTGAGCTTTAAGGATGTGGACCGTATTCAAGGCGGTTCTACGGGCGATGATAACAATGGCGAAGGCGGCGGCTCCTCGGATGGCGGCGAAGAAGAGAATCCTCTTGGCTAAGACACCCCGGATGCATGAGCGGTAACTATTCCGCAAGATTTTCTGTAATTGA
>ERZ507035.1025-NODE-1025-length-9484-cov-4.035529_pt1 | contig 9484 bp, 4 predicted proteins | sample MGYA00512873_ERZ507035 | MGnify/ENA metagenome assembly ERZ507035
CCGATCTACCGAGGGCTTCGTCTCCGCGTTCGTGGTGGTCGACACCGACAATCACGAGGTCGTCACCGGCCCGAAGATCTACCTGAACGCCGTGGCCGAGGACGAAAGCGAGTTCGACAAGGTGCGTCACCAGATCGTCGAACAGCTCAACGACCAGATGATGCAGGGCACGCGTGACACCTACAAGCTGCAGCAGACCATGCGCCGCACGCTCGGCAGCTGGGTTGCGCGCCAGCTGCACCGCAAGCCGATGATCGTGCCCGTCGTGGCCGACATCGCCCAGGACGTCGAAACCGTAGAAACAAAGTAGTCCGGATTATCCAGGGACGACCGTAAGGAGTAATTGAAGTCATGCCCGGTTCTAATCTCACTCGTATTGAAGCCGAAGAACGTAAGGCCGTTATCGAAGCGCCGATTCACTATCACGTCGACCTTGACCTGACGGTCGGCGCGAAGAACTTCGGTTCCAAGTCGTTCATCTGCTTCAACGCGAAGCCTGGTTCGTCGACCTTCCTCGACCTGATCGCCGACGAAGTGACCTCCATCGACCTCAACGGCAAGTCCCTGGACCCAGCCGTGGCCTTCCAGGACAACCGCATCGAACTGACCGACCTCAAGGAGAAGAACGAGGTCACCGTCGAAGCCAAGTGCCGTTACTCCAACACCGGCGAGGGCCTGCACCGCTCGGTCGACCCGTCCGATGGCAACATCTACCTGTACTCCCAGTTCGAGGTGCCGGACGCGCGCCGCGTCTACGCCGTGTTCGACCAGCCTGACCTGAAGGCCACCTTCGATTTCAAGGTGCTCGCTCCCGCCAGCTGGATCGTCACCTCCAACATGCCGGTTGCCACCATCGAGGACGATCCGCGCGAAACCCTCGACGGCACCCTCGGCGACAAGCCGAACGAAAGCACCCGTCTGTGGGACTTCGAGCCGACCCCGGTGATGAGCTCCTACCTGACCGCCATCTGCGCCGGCCCGTACGCCGAATGGCACACCGAATACCTGAACGAAGACGGTCGCACCGTGCCGATGGCCCAGTACTGCCGACAGTCGTTGGCCAAGGCCTTCGCGAAGGACGTCGACTACCTGTTCGACATCACCAAGAAGGGCTTCGCGTTCTACGCCAAGACCTGGGGCGTGCCCTACCCGTACGCCAAGTTCGACCAGATCTACGTGCCCGAATACAACGCGGGCGCCATGGAGAACATCGGCATGGTCACCATCCGCGACTCCTACGTGTTCGAGTCCAAGGTGACCGACGCGCTGGCCGAGCGCCGCGTGGTGACCGTGCTGCACGAGCTGGCCCACATGTGGTTCGGCGACTATGTGACCATGAGGTGGTGGAACGACCTGTGGCTCAACGAGTCCTTCGCCGAATTCACCTCCACGCTGGCCACTGCCGAAGCCACCGAATGGCATGACGCCTGGGCCACCTTCTGCTCCGGTGAGAAGAGCTGGGCGTTGCGCCAGGATCAGCTGCCCACCACGCACCCGATCGTCGCCCCGATCAACGACCTCAACGACACCTACGTCAACTTCGACGGCATCACCTACGCCAAGGGCGCCTCCGTGCTGAAGCAGCTCGTGTACTACGTGGGCCGTGAGAAGTTCTTCAAGGGCATCAACAACTACCTCAACAAGCACGCCTACTCCAACGCCACCCTCGCCGACCTGCTCGCCGAACTGGAACTCACTTCCGGCCGCGACCTGAAGGCGTGGAGCGCCCAGTGGCTTGAGGAATCCGGCATCAACACCATCGCCACCGAAGTCGAAGAGAACGAGGACGGCACCATCAAGCGTCTCGCCCTGCGCCAGACCGCTCCGGCCGAGCATCCCGTGCTGCGCGCCCACCGTCTCGCCGTCGGCTTCTACAACGAGGATCCGGAAACCGGCAAGATCGTGCGCACCGACCGTTTCGAACTGGACGTCGACGGCGAACTGACGGTCGTCGATGCTGCCGCCGGCAAGGCACGTCCGTCGCTGATCCTGGTGAACGACGACGACTTGACCTACACGAAGCTGCGTTTCGACGACAAGAGCCTCGCATTCGCGACAAGCAACCTGTACCGCTTCGACGATGCGCTCGCCCGTTCCGTGCTCTGGCTCGCCCTGTGGGACATGACCCGCGACGGCGAACTGCCGGCACGACAGTTCATCGACACCTCGCTGGCCGCGCTCGCCACCGAACACGAGTCCACCACCTTCCGTTACGCGCTGGCACAGGTCAGCACCACCGCATGGCATTACACCGCTCCGGCAGAGCGTGCCGAGATCGTGAAGCATGTGGCCGCCGAACTGTTCAAGCTGGCGGGTCAGGCCAAGGCCGGCTCCGACGAACAGTTCCAGCTCGTCACCGCCTACCTGGGCTACGGCGAGCCGGGCGACGAGGCGTTCGTTGCCAACGCGAAGGGCCTGCTCGACGGTTCCGTGGCATTCGACGGTCTGGAAATCGACAACAACTTCCGCTGGACCATCATCAACGCGCTGAGCACCGTCAACGCGATCGACCAGGCGGGAATCGACGCCGAACTGGCCAAGCGCGAAACCACTGAGAACCGTGAGTTCGCCTATGGCGCACGCGCCGTGGCCGGTACCGCCGAAGCGAAGGCATGGGCTTGGAACGAGGCCCTGCACAACGACGAGCTGACCAACATGCAGCTCGAGGCTGTGGCCGGTGGCTTTGCGGCCACCCCGCGCGCCGATTTGGCCGAACCGTACGCCGAGAAGTATTTCGAGGTCGCCGACTGGATTTGGGAGCACAAGACCTTCCACATGGCTGAAGCGCTGCTCGAAGGCCTGTATCCGGGCTATGCCGATCCGGCGAAGCTCGTGGAGCTGGGTGACGCCTGGCTCGCCTCCCATAAGGACGCGGACAACGCCTTGCAGCGCATTGTGCGTGGCAACGTCGAGGCTTCTCACCGCACGCTGAAAGTGCGCGACTTCAACGCCGCGCTCTGATAGCGCTTTTCTGATGGCGCTTGGAGTATGTGGGGCGATTCGAACGATCTGAACGTTCCGCACACTCCAAGCCGGCATGATTCCGTTTAAGAGTCGGAATGATTCCGTCTGGAAACCGGAACGACCGGAGTGTTCATGCTTAGAGTCCGTCATGTCGTCGCACGACTTTGATTTTGGGTGCGATTTTCAAAGTCATGCGACGGGTATATCGGCATTTATGCCCCCTAATCCTCGGTTTTCGCCTGAAAATAAGGATTAGGGGGCATTTTGCGTCGAAGGCTGTCGCACGAATTTGATTTTGGGGGCATTTTTCAAAGTTGTGCGACAAGCGTGCTGGCTTTCATACCCTCTAACTCTTATTTTTCGCTGATTTTCAACGGAAAATGATAGTTAGGGGGTATTTCTTTATCAAGTGTTGTCGCACGACTTGATTTTCCGCCTTGAAATCAAAGTCGTGCGACACGAAAAGGGCATTGCGCGCCGTGAAATGCTTTGAATTGTGAAGTGTTATGCGATTGCGTCGTCACCTGCTGGTTTCGGCGGCACGGTTGAGTACGATAGGTCACGGAAATATCGTTTGCAGATAGCGAGGATTTGAGACTCATGCCACGTATGTTCGGAACCGACGGCGTTCGAGGATTGGCGAATAGGGATTTGACGGCACAGCTGGCGCTCGATTTGGGTGACGCCGCGGTGCGCGTGCTGGGTGATGACGAGCGGAGCGAATTCGAAAGCCGTCGCCGTGCGCTGGTCGGTCGTGATACACGAGTTTCCGGCGATTTCCTCGCCGCCGCACTGTCCGCTGGCATGTCCGCCGGCGGCTTCGACGTGATCGACGCCGGCATCATCCCGACGCCGGGCGTCGCATACCTGACGTCCGTGCTCAACGTGGAAATGGGCGCGGTGATCTCCGCATCCCACAATCCGATGCCCGACAACGGCATCAAGTTCTTCGCCCGCGGCGGCTTCAAGCTGCCCGACACCAAGGAAGACGAGATCGAAGCGGTGCTCGGCCAGGATTGGGATCGTCCTACCGGCGCCGGCGTGGGTCGTGTCAGCCATGACACCGCCACCGCAACCAACCTGTACATCGACCATCTGGTTTCCGCCATCGCGCCGGTCGGTCCGGACAAGTCGCAGCCGACGCCGCTGAAGGGCCTGAAGATCGTGGCCGATTGCGCGAACGGCGCCACGTCCGTGGTCGCTCCGGAAGCCTTGCGCCGCGCCGGCGCCGACGTGACCGTCATCAACGCGTCGCCGGACGGCTACAACATCAACAAGAACGCCGGCTCCACCCATCCTGAGCAGCTGCAGGCCATGGTCAAGGCCTCCGGCGCCGTCATGGGCGTTGCCTTCGATGGTGACGCCGACCGTTGCCTTGCCGTGGATGAGGACGGCAACATGGTCAACGGCGATCAGATCATGGGCATTCTGGCGCGCGCCAAGAAGAACGCGGGCAAGCTCAACCATGACACCCTCGTCGTGACGGTGATGAGCAACCTCGGTCTGAAGTTGGCCCTGCGTTCCATGGGCATCAAGACCGTGCAGACCAACGTGGGCGACCGTTACGTGCTTGAAGAGATGCTGCGAGGCGATTATTCGCTCGGCGGCGAGCAGTCCGGCCACGTGATCAACCGCGAATTCGCCACCACCGGCGACGGCACCCTGACCGCGCTCACCCTGTGCAACGAGGTCGTCAAATCCGGTAAGAGCCTGAAGGAACTGGCCGCCGACTTCCCGCAGCTGCCGCAGACGCTCATCAACGTGCCGAACGTGGACAAGATGGCCGCCAAGACCAATGCCAAGGTGCAGGCCGCGGTGGAACGCGAAGAGAAGCTGCTGGGCGACACCGGCCGCGTGCTGCTGCGTCCGTCCGGCACCGAGCCGCTCGTGCGCGTCATGGCCGAAGCCGAAACCCAGCAGCAGGCAGACGAAGTGTGCGATCGCCTCGCCAAGGTCGTCGCCGACGAACTCACCCTGTAAGAGCCCGCAAGGAGATATGCCCCATGTTCGGACACAACTCGAAAGTGGACCTCGAACTCAACCGCGAGGTCGAAAAGCTCATCAAAACCGGCGGCAAAGAGAAAATCATGCCGATCGTGCAGGCCGGCGAACCGGTATTACGCCAGCAGACCATCGCCTATGACGGCCAGTTGAGCCGCAAAACGCTTGACAAGCTCATCGACACCATGCGCACCACCATGCTGGAAGCGCCGGGCGTGGGCCTCGCAGCCACCCAGATCGGTCTCGGTCTGGCTTTGGCCGTCGTCGAAGACCACGTATGCGAAGGCGACGATGGCGATCCGCGCGAAGCCGCGGAATTCCCCTTCCACGCCATCATCAACCCCAGCTACGAGCCGATCGGCACCGAAACCCGCAGCTTCTACGAAGGCTGCCTGAGCTTTGACGGTTACCAGGCCGTACGCAAGCGTTGGCTTGACATCACCGCCCGTTGGCAGGATGAGGACGGCAACAAGCATGAGGAACATCTGCACGGCTGGCCGGCCCGCATCTTCCAGCATGAAACCGACCATTTGAGCGGTGAACTGTACATCGACCAGGCCGAAATCCGAAGCCTGACCACCAATGAGAACCTTGAGGATTTCTGGTGCGAGGATCCGGTACCGACCGAAGCGGCGGCCGAACTCGGCTTCGAACTGTAACCGCGTAAACGAACGAGACAAGAACGATGAATGCCTCCCAGGCGAACACTTGGGAGGCATTCATCATATTCGGGATTATTGGAATGTTCGAAACATGAGTATTCCAAATATTCCAATATTTCAGTATTCCGGATTCACTAGCACATCGTACGTATCCGTGTTCCGCTCGGCATCCGAACGCAGATCCCAGCCAGGCTTGCGCATTCCATACAACACCAGCGGCGGTAAACCGAGCACAAGCACGACTACAGCCACAAGAATCGCATATGAAACGCTATCCAAACCGGTGAAACCAGCCGGTCTCACGAAAGTCAACACGAATGCCGCGGCGGAAGCGACGAAACCGACGCCCGCGACCAACCGAATCGCAGGAACTCGATACGTGCGGCGGACTTCTGGATGGGTGTTGCGCAGACGAATCGCGGCGGCAAACATCAGCATGTACATCACCAGATACAGCGCGGTCGCCATATCCACCAGCGTCGCGAAAGCCGTGTTGCCATTGGGGATCAACACGAACAGCAACGCCAGCACGGTCACGATAATGCCTTGCGGAATCAGAATGCCTTCCTGCACGTCGTGGGCATTGCGCTTCTGCAGCGCGGGAGGCATCAGTCCCGTGCGGGCGGCCGCTAGCAAACCGCGAGAAGGACCAGCTATCCAAGCCACCACGGAAGCGAACGCGCCTAGCGCGATGAGCAGCGAAATCACCGGAGTGCCCCAACCCATGCCAAAATGGTCGAAGAACTCCCTGAACGCCAGATTGATGCCGTCGATGAGCCCCAGCTCACGATGCGGCACAGCAAAGGCGATTGCCAAAGTCGGCAGCACAAGTACCAGCAGAATCAGCGCGGTCGCTAGTGCAATGGCGCGTGGGAATTGACGTCCCGGATGCTCCAAGTCGTTGGCATGCACGGCATTGACCTCCATACCCGCGTAGGCGAGCACATTGGATACGATTAGCACAATCGACGCGATGCCCGTCCACGGCGGAAGCAGCGCGGATGCGTGCAGGGAGGTCTGCACTGGCTTACCGATCGCCAGCCAGATAATGCCGAAGACGATAAGCAGCAACGCAGGAAACAGCGTGCCGATAAGTCCCGAAATCGACCCGACCTTGGCGAACAGATTGCCGCCGCGCAACGCCACCATCGTGCTTGCCCAATACAACACGATGATCACCGCGGCCACATATACGCCATTATTGCCCAAGCCACCCATGCCGAACACATACGACAGGCTGACGGCGATGAACGCAATCTGTATCGGATACCACACCACATTCTGAATCCACTGCAGCCAAATGGCGAGAAATCCGATGCGATTGCCGAACGCCTCACGCACCCACACGTACACGCCACCTTTCCAGCCGGTGGCCAGTTCGGCAGCCACCAGCGCGGTCGGCACCAGGAAAACGACCGCCGGAATGAGATACAGCAGAATGGAAGCGAGACCATAATCGGCCATGGCCGGCAGAGAGCGTAGCGAGGCCACCGCCACCACGGTCAACATCGCCAGTTGGCTGACTGTCATCATGGTTTTGCCGGTTTTATTGGCAACGGTTGCCGTGCTTGCGATTGCGCCGTGCCCGTCAGCGCCGTTCCCTCTATTCGCCCCGGCATGCGCAGGTATGCCCGTACGATTGCGGTTTCCTGCGACGGCAGACGGATTGCGTGGCGTTGTTGTCGGTGCCGTCGCAGCGTTCGTCGTGGAACGTGCGGACCCGGGATGTGCAGCTGCGCTTGCATCGTGCGCTACCACAGCAAGCGGCTTTTTCATATGAACTGTCATTGCAGCCAGCTTTCGTAAACATAATCGTTGTGGGAATGAACATGAATTTCCTTAATGCGGGAAACGATGGAATTCGTGGAATGACCGCGAAATATCAGTGGTGGAATCCGGATGCACGAGCCTCGCTTGGCATTGGTGAGCGCAGTCCGTCCAGATACTTCACACACGACTTCAAATCCTTGATGAACGCTTCGGCCATATCGTGGCTGAAACCGTTACGCACCACAATGCGCTGCACGGTCACCTGCGTCAGATCCACCGGCATCGGATAAGCCGGCACCAGCCATCCCTTCATGCGCAGCCGATCCTGCAGATCGTACAGATTCCACTTGCGATCCGGCTTGTCGTTGAGCATCCATGCGAACACCGGAATGTCGGAACCGTCGTTCCACAGCGTAAAATCATCCATCTGCTCGATCTCGCCCGACAGATATTTCGCCACATCATGCGAAGTCTGCTGCACCCTTCGATACCCGTCGAATCCCAAACGCAGGAACATGTAGTACTGCAGCAGTACCTGTGCGCCCGGACGGGAGAAGTTCAGTGCGAAAGTCGGCATTTCGCCGCCGAGATAACTCACCTTGAAAATAAGGCTTTCCGGCAGGTCAGCGGTTTCGCGCCATACGACCCATCCCAAACCGGGGTAGACCAGACCGTACTTGTGACCGGAGGTGCTGATGGAGTAAACGCGCTTGACGCGGAAGTCCCATGCGAGGTCCGGCTGGATGAATGGTGCGATCATACCTCCCGAAGCGCCGTCCACATGGATGCGCACATCAAGTCCGGTGCGCTCCTCGATGCGGTCCAGTGCTTCGCTGATCTGTTCGACCGGCTCATACATACCCGTATAGGTCACGCCCATGATGGCCACCACGCCGATGGTGTTCTCATCGACATACTTGTCGAGATCATGGCCGTCGAGCACTTTGTGGTCCTCGGAAATCGGCACATAGCGTGGTTCCACGTCGAAATAGTTGCAGAACTTCTCCCAGCACACCTGCACGGCGCTGCTCATCACCAGATTCGGATGATCGGTCGGCAGGTCGGCCTTTTCGCGGGCTTCCTTCCAACGGCGCTTCAACGCGAGTCCGCCCAGCATGCAAGCTTCCGACGAGCCGATGGTGGAGGTTCCGATGGCATTCATTGGATCGGGCGCATGCCATAGATCGGCGAGCATGTGCCAGCAGCGCGATTCGACTTCGGCGGTTTTCGGGTACTCGTCTTTGTCGATCATGTTCTTGTCGGCCGCCTCCATGTACAGGCGGTTTGCATGATCGTCCATCCACGTGCTCACAAAAGTTGCAAGATTGAGTCGCGCGTTGCCATCCAGCATGGCCTCGTCATGCACCACTTGGTAGGCGGTTTCCGGCAGACTACTCTTCTGTGGAATGGTAAATTTCGAGAACGCCTGGGCTTCCTTCGGACGGGCGAACAGCGGATTGATTTCCACGCTGTCAGGAACAACGCGGTCGTCGGCATTGCCGCAGGTGTTGTCGCAGCAATGCGAATTGTTGTTTTCAGTGGTGGAATGTGTTTCTGACATTGCAGTTCCTTTCGTTGATTTGGAACGTTTATTGCGTTCCGGGATTCAAAAATGAAAGTCGATTCTGGATTTTTGCTGGGAAATGGTCACATTTGCGCTATGTGAAAATTCGTATGGCAACCGCTTCGCACGGAGGTATCCGCGCGCGGTTTCGTAATGAACACCGTCATTCGAACTCGCATGGTTGTGTTCTCACAAAGAGGAATGCGCACGTTGGTTTGTTGCACATTCTTACACGCTGAAGGTGGGTATCGGCTACGATGGGCAGGTATGAACGAATCGACGATGAATCTTTCCTGGCTGGATGACGCGAAGCAGGGCATTGAACAATGGTCGGCATCGATGCCGAATGACGCCGACAACCAGCCGATCGACTGGCGATGGGTGTCTTCCCTTGACCTGCGTAACGGCATTGGTGCCGCCACAAGACAGCGCGTTGATTTGTTGGCAATGCTGCGGTCCTCGTCGCCGCAACTTTCCGCCCCGCAGCTGCACGCCCTGTTGAAAGATGATCTTGCGATTCGAG
>ERZ507035.1056-NODE-1056-length-9154-cov-3.302451_pt1 | contig 9154 bp, 6 predicted proteins | sample MGYA00512873_ERZ507035 | MGnify/ENA metagenome assembly ERZ507035
CGCACACAGCGACAAACCACATCACGGCAAGCCCCCGTATTTGTTGGCAGACCACCGTAATATATCGCTCGAATCAATCGATTGCCGCACTGTTTTTGTAAGTAATACTGAAGTAATTAGAGGAACCATGAAGAAGAGTCTGCTTGCACTGGCTTCGGGCGCGTTCATTCTCGGTGCCGCCGAGTTCGTGATGATGGGCATTCTGCCGCAGGCCGCGGCCGCCACCGGCGTGGACATCCCCACCGCAGGCCATTACATTTCCGCGTATGCGATCGGCGTGTGCTTCGGCACACTGATTCTGGTATTCGGCCGCAAGGTGCCGCCGAAGAGCCTCATCATATTGTTTATGGTGATTGCCTTGGTGGGCAATCTGGCTTCCGCATTCTCTGTCAATGCCGCCATGCTGGTCGTCGCACGATTCGTCGCCGGTCTGCCGCACGGCGCATTCTTCGGCACAGCCACACTCATCGCCAAGACTCTGGCGGAGAAAGGCAAGGAGGCGCAGGCCGTATCCGTGATGGTCACCGGACAGACCGTGGCCAATATGCTCGGTGTACCGGCGGGCACCTTGATGGCCGAGTTCCTTTCCTGGCGTCTTGCCTTCGGCATTTTGACCGCTTGGGCGGCAATGACAATTGTGCTGGCGTTGGCGTGGATTCCGTACGTTGCACCGATCAAGGACGCAGGCATCGCCGGTCAGTTCAAGTTCCTCACCCGCCGTGGCCCGTGGGTGATTTTGGCCGCCGTGTTCACCGGCAATGCCGGTGTGTTCTGCTGGTGGAGCTACGTCTCCCCTTGGCTGCAGAAAACCGGCGGATGGTCGTCTTCCCTGGTGCCGATGCTGATGATGCTTGCCGGCTTTGGTATGGTCATCGGCGGTCTGCTTGGAGGTCGTCTGACCGACCATTGGAGGCATGCCGGCGCGGCCGCAATAGGTCAGTCCATCTCCTGCCTCGGCTTGTTGCTGGTGCTTATCACTCCGGGTAATCAGCCGATGACCGCTGTACTGACGTTCTGGATCGCCATCGGATTGTTCTTTACTTCCGCTCCACAGCAATTGCTGATGACCGAAGCCGGCCAGGGCGGCGGCGAGCTGATCGCCGGCGCGGCTGTACAGGTGGCGTTTAACTTCGGCAATGCCATCGGCTCGATTGTCGGCGGCGCGATGCTCACCACCTTCTCGATGAACTATCGCTATACCGGCCTGGGCGGTATGCCGCTGGCTCTGCTTGCCGTAGGGCTGCTGGCCTTCTACTCGTGGCGCTGCGAAACCGATACCGACGCCATTCACCGCATGCGCGAAACCAAGGTGGACTGAGACCAAGCTCACAGCAAACTCCCTGACGTGTTTGTTCACAGTATTAATAGACTGAAATCAGACACGATTCAGGGAGGTCTGGCGGTATGGATGAGGAAGCACTGCTCAAACAATTCGCCGCGCAATTCGCGCATGGTCCAGACGATGCCGACGACACCGATGCGGCGGCCGCAGCACAAGGTGCCGATTCCACGGCGAACCAGGTTGCGGACGATGCCGATCAATCGCCCGCAACCTTTGATACCCAACAATTCCTGAACGGACTGGACGCGATTTTCGATCGTCACACGGCTGCCACCGAAGCCGGCCCATACTTGGAACAGGCGATGGTGGACGCGGAAAACGCCGGCGACGAGGCCGGACTGCTCACCGTGCTCAACGAAACGATGGGCTTCTATCGCTCGCAAGGTCGGCACAAGGAGAATCAGTGGATTGTGCAGCGAGCGCTGGAACTGGCCGCTCGTATGGGCTTGACCACCGGCACATCCGAGGCGTGGGCCACCACGCTAATCAATTGCGCCACCTCGATGCGCGCGGCCAAACAATACGATCAGGCCGAGGATTTGTATCATCAGGCGCAGAGTGTCTGCCGGCATTCGCTGGCACCCACCGACCGTAGGCTCGCAGCACTGCACAACAATCTGTCGATGCTCTACAGCGAGACGAATCGGCCCGACAAGGCGGAACTGGAGTTGCGTGAAGCGCTGCGCATTATCGAAGCCTCGAGCGTGAACCCGGACGCGGATATCGACGTGGCCAGCTCGCACACGAATCTGGCGTTGACTCTGCTGACCGAACACAAGTTGGAGGACGCGCATTGGCATGCAGCCAAGGCGCTGGAAATCTATCGCACCGGCCATCTGGAACATTCCGCGCATTATGCCTCCGCACTGGCGGGCTTCGCGCAGGTGTGCTTTGCCGAGAGACGGTATGCGGATGCGGTTACTGGATACCGGCATGCGCTGGCCGTGATCGAGGAATGTTACGGCAAGAACACCGATTACTGGCGTATCACCGCCGACAATCTGCGGCAGGCCGAGGAAGCGGCGGCGCAGGCCGGGGTGACGGTTGACAATGCGGGTGTTGCTGGCGATGCAGGCGCGCTGCCCCAGTCCGGCTCGCGGCTGCCGAACAGCCCGGCACAGGGCAAGACCGGTGCGAACGCGGCATCTTCCCCATCCACCGTTTCGGTGTCGACCGGTTCTGCGGGCGCGGCCGAGGCCGTTTCCGCATGCCCGGTGTCCGGACTGAAGCTGGCCCGCGCGTTCTGGACGCAGATGGGCAAGCCGATGATTGCGGCGAAGTATCCGCAGTATACCGGGCGTATCGCCGCCGGTCTGGTGGGTCATGGCTCGGAATGCTACGGATTCGATGATGCGTATTCGCAGGACCACGATTTCGGCCCGCGCTTCTGCCTGTGGCTTACGGATGAGGATTACGCGGCGATCGGCGAGCAACTTGAGGTCGATTACGAGGCACTGCCGCGCAAGTTCAGCGTGGATGCGCAAGGCCGCGTGACGTTCGAGGCGCATGCCAGGTCCGATGCTTCCGGAGCATTCCCCTCCGCAGGTGCAGGCTCCACCGTCATACCCGATGCGGCAAACGCACCCACCCCCGGCACCGCTACGGACGATACCGCCACTGCCGAGTCAGGCGCGGCGTCCTCTGATGTGGCGGAAGCGATGACGACTCCGATTGATGCACCGCTCTCCCCCGTCACGCCGCGCGCACAGGGCGCGAATCGCCGTGACGGCGTGTTCCGCATCGGTGACTTCTTTGAGTCGATCACCGGGTATCGCACTGCGCCGGCGCAGACCGCGCCGCATGAGTGGCTAATGCTTCAGAAATCGACCTTGGCCGCCGCCACCAATGGCGAGGTGTTCGCCGATCCCACCGGTCTGTTTTCCAAGACGCGCCAAGGGTTCAAGAACATGCCCGACGATGTGCGGCTCGCGCTGATCTCCAAGCGACTCGGCATGATCGCCCAGGCCGGTCAATATAATCTGCCGCGTTCGTTGAAGCGCGGCGACGGCGCGGCCGCATGGCTGTCCATCCACGAGTTCGTGCAGGCCACCGCCTCGTTGGTGTTCCTGGTTAACGTGCCGATGGTGGTGGGCTATATGCCGTATTACAAGTGGCAGTTCGCAGCATTGCGCAAGCTGTCTGGCTCGATGTTCGCGCTGTTGCCGAACGTGGGCGAACAGTTGGAAACCGTGATGCGATTGAGTTCGGCAGCCTGCTATGGCGGGGCCGGATTTGGCGAAGGCGGCAAGGGCGCGGCTCCAGCAATCGAGAAAATCAACGATATTGTGGAGCAGATTGCGGTGGATATCGTCAAGGAACTCAAACGCGAACACCTGACCACGTCCGGCGAGACCTTCCTCGAATGGCAGCGCCCGTATGTCGAGGACCACATCGCCTCTGATGATCCGGTGCTTAAAAGTTTGTAGATTCAAGCTCCCTCTGCCACGGCTTCGCCGTGCCACCTCCCTCATCAGAGGGAGGTATCAGTGAAAGGAACGTCGATGACCAACGAACTGACTGATGATGAACTGCGCGAGGCTATTGTGCGTCATGAATGGGATCAGTTCCAGCGCACCAACAATGAGGGTGGACGCGCGGCATGCCAAGGCAACTGGCCGGTGTTCCACCAGATGCGGTTGGCCCAGTTCCTCACATGGGAGCGGCCATTACTCACCAGCTATGCCGCTGATCTTGACGCGGCCGACCACGTGGGCCGCAACCTCGTGACCGAAAAATACGGCCGCATGATGGCCTCCACCGCACCGGAAAATTTCACGAAGAACATAGAGCCGTATATTCCGCGTCTCTCTGAAGAGCGCGCGGCCCGTCAGGAACAGGTCATCGCCCAGCAGGTCGCCTGGGCCAAGGATTTCCGCGAGCGCTACCCCAAGCTCGGCGAGGCGATGCGCGCACTCACCACCACCGAAGACACACCATCTGCCACCTCATTCGAAACCTATCTGCGCGGCGAGCTTGGTACGTATTCCGACCAGACCTTCGAACGTTACGAAGCGATGATTGGCGAGCGCGCCGCAGCCAGCCCGCAACGCAATATCACTGAGGAAACCTTGTTGCACACAGTCCAGCTCGGCGGTTTCGACACCTTAGAGGAGGCCGAAGCCTCCCAAGCGTAATACTCAGCCATTCACTGTGTATCGGACACCCCGACTGATGTACGTCGGCCGGCCATACCCAGGCCAACGCAATCTGCCGATCGCCCCACACCCAGACCACCAACGCAGCCTGCCCGCCAGGCCCCATTGACCGGCGCACATCGGCAGAATTACAGCGAGAATAGGCCCCAAAATGCCAGTGTCATCAGTGTGGCGAGAGTGCCGAGCGCTACCATCACGCATATGACGCGCCGCACACCGACGATATCGGCGCGGCAATACCAGACACGTTCCATTTCCCAAGCAAACAGCACCACCAACAGCATGGTCGCTATTCGCAGCACCACCCATCCGACGGCAAACAGCCGCGGTTGAGGCATAACCAATACAGCCGATACGCCTACGGCGCTCATATAGCCATACAACAGCACGGTAATCACCATCACCGCTGTGCCGATACCGGCAGATAAGCCGGCAATGCCGTGCAACGTACGCTGTTGGGCGGCTCCCAGCCCACTCGGCGTCGCATGCATGGCCCGCACAGTCGCCACACTACGTCGCCCGGCCAGCAACGTCTGTAGCCAAGAAAACACAGTCAAGCCAATACCCAATATCGCCGCCATCACGATCAGCACGGGCCCTGCCACCATCAGACCGGCCAGCACGCCGAGCGAGCCGACGATACCGGATCTGGTACGTTGCGGCGCGGCGAAGCGCTGGTGAGGTGTCGCACCGGCGACTTGGGGCGTTGCCCATCCATCGGCTTTGGTTCCGGCAGTCACACCGTTCACCCAATTTTCCAGCGCTTGCGTATAGCCTTCGGCCAATGGCAGGTTCGGGGTGAATAAGCCCTCACCAGCCCGCATCTGATGGTTGCCGGCAAAATAGCGTACGGTGACGTTCTCGTTGCCGGACTTGTTGGCCGTAGCGATGATCCGCTGCGCCCCCTGTTCGATGGGCATGGCCGTATCGTAGGTGCCGTAGTTCACCAGCACCGGCATGGTGAGGGATTTCAGATACCGGTCGGCATCAAAGTCGGCATAGGCTAGATCAAATGGCGCGTAGTCCAGCGACATCAATTTGGCCATGTCTTTGACCACGGGCTTGGGCGCGCCGGCCTCATGCGTATAGGCGCTGACAGCCATGGCCATTTGCTCACGTCCATTGAACACCGGTGCGGATGTAAGTATGGCAAAGGCAATGTCTTGCCGTTTCGAGGTTAGAATCGTGGCGATCCAGGTGCCTTCGGATTCGGCGTAGATGCCGGTTTTGGCGGGGTCCACGCCGCTTATGCCACGCAGCACGTCGAGCGAACGCCCGTATTCGCGAGCAAAACGCGGGTAGTCGCGATGCAGCACGGTGTAGTTGTCGTTGCGCTTGGCCGGCACCAAGGTCACGATGCCGGCAGAGGCCATGGCGTTGGCGATATCGCCGAAATCCTCGGCACCGCTGGTACCGGACCCGTGAATGAACAGACAAGCCGGGCGTGGCCCGGGAGCGCCGACCGGTTCACGTAGTACGGCGGGTAGCGTGACGCCGTCGCCGGTCTTGATGGATAGTCGGGTTTCACGCGTACGATATCGCCCCTCGTGGGGAATGTTCGCATGGGCAGGGGTGATGGTGGTGTCGGCAGAAGCGATAGCGATGTGCTTGGTGTAGGGCCGTGTGTTCCATTGCGGCATCATCGCCCAGCCAAGTGTGGCGAATACCAGCGTCATCGCCATCGCGGTGACGATGACGCTCGCTACCCGCCGCACCGAAATCCGCTTCATAGTTACTATGCCTCCCCCCATCAGCATAGAACGGTCGGCTCTTATCGGTCGGCTCCCGTCATAATGTGCTTCTACTGGGACCGTAATGCAATGGTTTGTAACGCTATTTTCTCTTCTTGACGGCACCGACTATGGCCCATACAACGGCTACTATTACCAGAATAAGTCCCACTACGGCGCAGATAATAGCCGTCAGCAATTGCGGATTCGGCGAGAACAGCGAAATCATCCGATCCGGAGATATGCACCCGAAAACCAGCGCGATCACGCCGATAATCACGCCTAATAGTCCGAATACCACAGTAGGCGCGCTGGTGCTCTGTTTCTGGATGTTCTTGGCACTCTTGACATCCTTAGCATTCTGGACGTTCTTGGCGCTCTGGACGTTCTTGGAGCTCCCCCCAGGCTGGCATGGTTTGCCGGCGGTCTGAGACTGCCCATAGGGAGGTCGTGCTGAAGATGCTGCGTACATCGGCACATCATCGGCAGATGGAATCGGCCCACCATCTCCCTCCACGGCATCGGCAACTGTTTCCAGGGCAATCCGATCTGTGGTTGGTTCGATGGGCGATGGAGAGGCAGCTGTTGCCTGCGTATCCACATCCGAGACCGACGCATCCGCATGATTGTCGGGGACGGGCAGCACAGCCGTTTCGTCATCATCCGCTGCGGATGGCAGCACCGTGGTATCGGTTCGGTCATCGACGGTCACCATGGTTGTGGTCGCGGTGGTCGCGTCGGTTTCGGAAGGTATGGCCGTGGTCGGTGTCGCATCCTCGATGGAGGCGAATTCCTTGGTTTCATCAGTCATGATTCCATCTCCTAGTTGCAACGGCTTGATCATTCCGATTGTTCGGTTGTGTTCTTGCTTGTACTGTTGCCGTCGTATATATCGGCAAGCGGCTGGAACGTAGAGCCTTCCCAATCGGAGGCGTACACCACGTTGACACGTGCTTCCACCACATAGGGAATATTGATTTTTAATTCTGGGCCGTTGTCCGGCATGGCGGATTCCTTATACAACCATTCGTGATCAGGCCCATTGGTGGCACTTTCAGCTTCGAAGAAAACAAAGCTTGGACCCATGTAGTTGTTGTATACCATCTCGTATTTGCCGCCAACGTCACTCGAAGTGGAGTAGTAGGAGTCGGCGGTGCCGAAGGCGTAAGTGCAGGAATCCGGCAGAACGATATGCACTTGCGCCTGTGTTGCGGCTATGGTGATGGTACCGACCGGGCAATTACTGATGGAAGTTTTGCCATCCAGCATCTTCACCGTGTGCGGTCCATGTGTCTTGTCCCAATCGGACCAATCAATGATTGCCTGATCGGTGTTGTAGTTTTCACCGCTGAACGCCACACCTTGCTGCAATGTTTCAAACGTGGCATCGCTGGCATCGGCAACGAAGATGCCATCCTTTTGCACATCGTTCATGCCGTCGCTGTTTCTCGCACTGACAGATTGGCTCAGTGAAACAACAGTATTGATGCCGCTGGCACCAAGATCACGGTAGTACACGCCATACGTGCCTGAAACGATGGTCATGCAGAGCGCGCATCCACCGGCAACCAGTCCGAGAGGAATCAGACCACCGGTACGCCGTCCTCTGAATCCGAGAATGATGACCACCAGCCCCATCACTATGCATACTGCGGCAATCCAGATGGTGCCCAGACGCATAATGCCGATAATGCCCATGTCGTTTACCCAAATCAGTCCCATCAGACCGGCAAAGGAGAGGAAGGTAAGGCCCAGTATGCTCAAGACCACGATTGGGCCCGCCGGCTTGCGGCGCTTGGACTCGGTGGGGGCATAGGCCGTCGCATTCATACGGTCGGGGGCAAACGGCCCGTTGGGCACTGTGCCGGGCATCGCGCCGGGCACAGTACCCGGCATCACGCTGGGCATCGACTGATAGACAGGCTGTGAAACAGGCTGTGAAACACTAGGCGCGGTTTGTGAAACAGGTTGTGAAACAGGTTGTGAAACAGGTTGTGGAAAAGGTTGCGGAGCTGAATACAAAGGAGATTGAGGTACTGGTTGCGCGGCTGGATATGAGACAGGCTGTGGAGCTGGATATGACACAGGCTGTGAAACCGGTCGCGGCGCAGATGCCCCGAATCCGTACCCTTCCTGCTGGCGAATGCCGCTTTTGGCCAACAGCCATAGCGCTAAGGCGGCGAGCGCAATACAACCCCACCCCGCACCTGGAATCACGATTGCCACGGCGAGGAACAGGAAGCATCCCAGACAATTCCAGTCCCATTGGCCGGCAATGAGGTCCTCGGCCAAGATGTGCCCATCGCGTACATCCGGCATCAGAAACCAGCCGAGTGCGTACAGAGCTGCGCCAAAACCGAAGAACAATGTACATACAATCACCAACGCACGTACTAATGTGGGGCTCCAGCCAAGCCGTAAAGCGATGCCGCTGCATACGCCGCCGATCCACCGGTCGTCGCCGCGAACCAGTCCACTGGATCGCACCCAAGTGAAGAAGCGTCGCGATGTCTTGTTTTTTTGCGGACCAGGCTGCGGCTGTGGCTGATACGGATTCGCGTTTGGATTGCTCATGATTCCATTACACCGCCCGACCACTGCCACAACGCTCGGGGAACACCCTGATTGTTCCCTGAACACCGGGTAAAACCCCGGCCGCAACGCCCTGAGCGCGGCACAATAGGAGTATGACGTCATCTCCCGAACCATTGCTGCCCGCGCGCATGCCGTTGATGCGCCCCCGGCAGGGCCGTTGGCTCACCGGCGTGTGCAAGGGCATCGCCCTGCACTTGGGCATCGGCGTGGCATGGGTTCGGATTGCGTTCATCGCACTGACCGTCCTCTACGGCGCAGGCATCATCGCTTATGTATTCCTGTGGGTGTTCATGCCTGCCGGAGACCCGGTGGCGGCTGCGGCTCGCACAGTG
>ERZ507035.1110-NODE-1110-length-8827-cov-5.467738_pt1 | contig 8827 bp, 8 predicted proteins | sample MGYA00512873_ERZ507035 | MGnify/ENA metagenome assembly ERZ507035
CCGGAGGGTTGCTCCCCTCACCTCAATTTTAGCCGTCTCCTCAAATGAGGTGCCCGCCTTATCTTCTTTCTGGTCATCCACATAGACGATGCCGGACATAATGATCGCCTTTGCCTTTTCCCTGGACTCTGCCAGGCCCTTTTTGACAAGAAGGACATCTAAACGTTCTTTCATCTGTTTTCCTCCGAACCCGGAAATTCACTCTTCAGTTCATTCTTTAATTTTATCAGGATGGAATCGCTGTCAATTCCCAGATCGCTTCTCAGCTTGGAGACATTACCATGCTCCACATAGGCATCCGGCAGCGCTATATTCACCACCCGGATGGCGGGATAATGCTTCTGTACATAATCGGTAATCCGCTCGCCGTATCCGCCGCGGAGCACATTTTCCTCCAGCGTTACGATACAGCGGTGGTTCCTGGCTAAATAATCCACCACATCGGTATCCACGGGCTTGATAAAGCGGCCGTTGACAAGGGTGCAGGAATGCCCCTCCTCTTTCAGCTTCGTCCGTATATGTTCCGCGGTGCTGACCATGCTTCCCACAGCCAGCAGCGCAATCGAATCTTCATCGTAGAGAATCTCGCTCTTTTTATATTCCACGGGAGCCAGGAACTCTTTCAGTCCTCTGTATGCCTGGCCTCTTGGATATCGGATCGCCATCGGTCCTTCATAGTCCACCGCAAATTGCAGCATTTCTCTCAGCTCCCAGAGATTCTTGGGCGCTATTACACTCATATTCGGGATCGACGACAGATACGTCAAATCGAAAATGCCCTGGTGCGTCTCCCCGTCGCTTCCCACAAGTCCGGCACGGTCCACGCAGAACAGTACCGGCAGATTCTGGATACAGACATCGTGGACTATCTGGTCATAGGCGCGCTGAAGGAAGGAAGAATACACCACCACCACAGGCTTCAAACCGGCTGCCGCCATTCCGGCCGCCGATGTCACCGCATGTTCCTCCGCAATTCCCACATCGAAAAAGCGCTGCGGATACAGCCTGGAAAAACGCTTTAAGCCGGTTCCGTCGGGCATGGCCGCAGTGACTGCCACCAGCTTTTCATTCGTCTCGGCTATCTTGCAGATTTCCCTGGAGAATACATCCGTGTAAGACGGATATAACTTCTGTCCCAGCGGTTTTCCCGTCTCTATGTCAAAAGGCTCCACGCCGTGAAAGCTGGACGGATTTCTCTCCGCCGGCCTGTAGCCCTTTCCCTTTTTCGTCATCACGTGAATCAGGACGGCATGGTTAATCTTCTTTGCCTCACTGAAAATTTTGGCCAGTCCCTTTACATCGTGGCCGTCAACCGGCCCCAGGTAGGTGATTCCCATATTCTCAAACCACATGCCGGGTATCAGGAACTGCTTGATGCTGTTCTTCGTCCTGAGCAGGGTATCCACCAAATCATTGCCTATCATCGGAACCTTCGCCAGAGTCCCCGCTACATTCTTCTTCAGCAGGTTGTAGCCTTCGTCGGCCCTCAGATTGCTGAGATACCGGGAAATTCCTCCCACATTCTCGGATATGGACATCTTATTATCGTTCAGGACAATGATAAAATTCTTCTTCATCCTGGCGGCATTGTTCAGAGCCTCGTACGCCATGCCGCCGGTAAGGGCCCCGTCTCCAATGACGGATACCACACGGTAGTCCTCCCCCCTGATATCGCGCCCCAGGGCAATGCCCAGTCCAGCGGATATGGAGGTGGAGCTGTGGCCTGTGTCAAAGGAATCGTAGGGACTCTCCTTTCGCTTGGGAAATCCGCTCAGGCCCCCGTACTGGCGGAGCTCGTCAAATTCCGCCATGCGCCCGCTTAATATCTTATGGGTATAGGACTGGTGTCCCACATCCCAGATAACCTTGTCCTCCGGAAGATTTAAGGTCTTAAAAAGGGCGATGGTCAGTTCCACCACGCCCAGATTGGAGGCCAGATGGCCTCCGGTATGGCTGATTTTCTCAATCAGGAAGGTCCGTATCTCCTGGGCCAGTATCTTTAAATCCTCGGGCGGGAGAGCTTTCAGCTCCTCCGGCCCATTAATTTGTTCCAGTATCATAATAACGGTATCTCCAGTCTTACTTCTGACGGCCCACCAACGCACGGATTAAGTGCTCCAGGAATTCATTGTTTCCCGGCAGCTTGTTTAACTCCTCAATGGCTTCTGTAGAAATCTGTTCCACATCCTTCTTTGCCTTCTCCAGGCCTTCCAGGGTCACATAGGTCGTCTTCTTATTCTTTTCATCGCTTCCTGAAGGTTTGCCGGTCACATCCTGGCTTCCCGTCACATCCAGGATATCGTCCTGAATCTGGAATGCCATGCCGATTTTGGATGCAAGGGACTCCACAATTTTGCAGTCCTCCTCAGCGGCGCCGCCCAGGACAGCGCCAATCAGCATGGAAGCCTCAATCAGCGCTCCTGTCTTCAGACGGTAGATAATATCCAGCTTGTCCCCCGGTATAGGACCTCCGGCCAGCTCCACATCCACGGTCTGGCCTCCTATCATGCCGTACACGCCGGTCTTATGGGCAAGAATCCCCATAGCCCGCCCAATCCTGGACAATTCGTCCGGGTCAATGCTTGTCTCAAAGGCATTGGCGGCAGTCTCAAAGGCGAACATCATAAGAGCATCCCCGGTAAGCACACCGATGTCCTCGCCGTACTCAGCCCATGTGCTGGCTTTACCCCTGCGCATCATGTCATCGTCCATGCAGGGAAGATCGTCATGCACCAGAGAAGATGTGTGTATCATCTCCACTGCCGCCATAAAGGGAATCACGGCTTCCAGAAGGGTGCCTGTGAAAAGCCGGCACATCTCCTGCATGAGCATGGGGCGCAGGCGCTTTCCGCCTGCCTTCATGCTGTAATTCATTGCCTCGAAGATTGTCTTTTGATGGCCTGTTTCCTCCGGAAGATAAGTTCCAATTAACTGCTCAATCTCTGCTGTACGCGCATCAAGTTCCTGTTTAAATGTTTCCTTATCACTCATTTTCATCACCCTCACTCAATATCTGAATCTGTTTTTCTACATTGTCTATCTGACCGCTCAGGGACTTCACCAGCTTCATCCCCGCTTCATAGCAGGTGAATGATTCCTCCAGCGTACTGTCCCCGGCTTCCAGTTTCTTTATAATATCTTCCAGCCGGGCGAAATTCTCCTCAATGCTGGCTTTATTCTCTTCTTTTTCCTGTATATCCGTCTTTTTACGCGGCATCCTCTATCCCTCACTTCCCGGCAGTTTCATGGATTCTGTCTCCACGACCCGGGCGTCCGCACGCCCGTCCTTTACGCTGATGCGTATTATGTCCCCAGGCTCCGCCTGTGCAATGGAGGTAAACGCCCTGCCTCTGGCGTCTGTCACAAATCCGTATCCGCCCCCCAGCTTTTTAAGGGGCGACAAACCGTCCAGCCTTCCGGACAGCAGGGCCAGCCTGTGCTTTCCCTCTGTCAGTCCGGCAGCCATCTGCGCCTCAAGGCGCCGTTTCCTGTCCTCCAGCCTGCGCCGGGATGCTCCCAGCTCCTCCTCCAACATCCGTTCTAGGCGGTTCTCCATATCCGCCAGACGCTGCCGCCTGTCGTTGAGCTGCCGCTGCGGACTTAGAAGTTTTAACCGCATACCGCACTGGTCCAGCCGGAAATGCAGCTTTTCCATCCTGCGCTCCATGGAGCGCTCCAACACCTGTCTGTACAGATTCACCTGCTCCACAAACTGACTGTAATCAAACACAGCCAGTTCCGCTGCAGCCGACGGCGTGGGCGCCCTTAAATCCGCCACATAATCCGCTATGGTCACATCCGTCTCATGCCCCACGGCCGAGATAACCGGGGTGGTGCAGTTAAAGATGGCCCTGGCCACCATTTCCTCGTTAAAAGCCCAGAGATCTTCGATGGAGCCTCCGCCTCTTCCCACAATCAGGACATCTAACCCCATACGGTCCAGAGTCTCAATGCCCTTTGCGATGCTGTACTTTGCCTGCTCTCCCTGGACCAGGGCCGGGTATAATATAAGCTGGACATAGGGATTCCTTCTGGCGGATATATTCATGATGTCACGGATAGCCGCTCCTGTGCCGGCCGTGACGATTCCCACCTTTCTGGCATACTTGGGAATGGGCTGCTTGTAACAGCTGTCAAACATTCCCATCTCCTCCAGCTCATTCCGCAGCTTTTCAAACTGGCGGAACAGGTCTCCCTTTCCTTCCCTGGTAATCTCCTTTGCATAGAGCTGGTATCTTCCGTCCCTCTCGTACACATCCACGGTTCCTGACACCGTGACCTCCTGGCCTTCCCTGAGCTCAAAGTCCAGCCCCTTCCTCTGTCCTGCAAACATGACGGCAGCAATCTGCGCGCCGCCGTCCTTCAATGTAAAATAGATATGGCCTGATGTGTGGTACTTACAATTGGACACTTCCCCCCGAATGGAAATCCGGTTCAGGGCAAAGTCCTGTGTAAACATGTTCCTGATATATGCAGTTACCTGAGATACGGTATATACACTTGCCATAAGTCCTGCCTACGCTTCGCTTTCCTTATTCTCCGGAGTTTCCCGGGAAGCATGAGTTTCCTGGGGCTCCTGAGTCTCCCCGCAGGCCCTGTTTTCTTCCGGCACCCTGGCATCTCCGGCAGCCCTGGCATCTCCGGCAGCCCTGGCTCCCTTGACTACAAACTTGGCCAGTATTCCGTTTACAAAGGACGGTGAATCATTTCCGCCAAACTTTTTAGCCAGCTCCACTGCCTCGTTGATGGATACCTTCTCAGGAATGGCGTCATCGTAGAGCATCTCATACAGGGCCAGGCGCAGGATGGTCAGTTCCACCTTTCCCATGCGCTTGGTCTTCCATCCGGCAGCTGCCTGGTTCAGCTTCTCATCTATCTCAAGAATCTTCTCCATTATGTTTGCTGTTCTTGCCTGAAGATATTCACTGTCTGTCTCTTTTAATTCTACTTTATGCAATACCTGAAGAATACCCGACTCATCTACATCGTCTTCTTCCGGGGACTGTAAATACTGGCCCAGCTGGGCTATGGCCTCTTCCTGCGTCGGGTAGAAGTCAGCCGAGAACAGCATCTTAAAGCAATGCTCCCGCAATTCTCTTCTGGTCATTTTCTCTGCTTGTACTAAAAAGCGGTGGCTTTCCGTACATTTTCCTTTCTTCGTGATGTCCGCTTCTTCCCTTGCCCGGGCATGTCCTAACTGGCCCGGGGATGAAGCTGCTTTAGATATTATAGCAAACCCAGTGCATAAAAACAATAAAAAATGTATAAAACACTCCCCAGGCAACGCTCCGGGGAGTGCTTACAGATATTATATTAAACCGTGGTTTTATCTGCCTTCATCCATATTGACTCCGGCAATCTTTACATTTACATCCAGCACTGTCAGGCCTGTCATATTCTCAATGGCCGTGCTTACCTTTTCCTGGACCTGCTCGCTTACGGACGGGATGTTGTATCCGTAGCGGATATTGAGGGACAGGTCTGCCGACACATGCTCCTCCGTCACATCCACCTTGACGCCCTTGCTCAGATTCTTCATTCCCAGCTTGCCTACCAGCTCATTGGTGATGTTGCCGGCCATGGAATCCACGCCCTCCACCTCTGTGGCAGCCAGCCCCGCAATAATGGCCACTACCTCGTCCGCAATCTGTACCTCGCCTATCTTCTCTTTCTCGTATAATTTATGGGTACTGCGATTTTCCTCAGACATCACAACTTACCTCCTGTCAAGACTTAATTACTCAAGCTTCTCACACCCGATAGTGTGGAGAACCTTGAAAACTCAATACTTTTGTACGGTAATGGAATTTTTCCATATCACAGAAATTTTCCATATCACAGAAGTACAGCCGGAAGAATTCACATCCAGTTTTGTCTGCCATCTGCCAAAATACCTGCAGGATGCACGTCCCAAGGGGCAGGCGGTTGCCTAAAAGCTATTTTGTACGCTAAAGTATTGAGTTTTCAAAGAACAATCCCATTTTAGCTACGGGAAGTTTGAGTTGTTTATTAGTATTATAACAAATTCGGGAGTATATGTATAGGATTAATTTTGACGCCCTTTCTCGGCTTTTTCTTTCAGCTTTTATCAGCTTTTTCCCGCACAATGGGGATAAGTTCTTCAATGGGCAGCTTTTCCGCGTCATGGAGGCGCAGTCCTAATGGGAGCATGAATGATTCCCCTTTCTTCTCAGCTGTTCACTTACCGCCATCATGCAGGCAGCAGCGCCATGCTGGTTGTCGGTCATCTGTGCCTCACTGATGTAGTACTCCGGGGTTCCGTTGCGGTCCTTCCGGTTATGGGGGTCCGGTCCGGCGCCCAGGCCCGCGCTTGCGCAGATTCCGCGGAGGTGCCAGCCATCCTCCTCTTTTTTAAGCCGGGTACGGCGGATGCCTTCAAGGACCTCATTTCCTTTATCCCAATAGGAATCGCCAAGCATCCCAAGGCGGGCGCCCTTCATCAGGGCATAGGCTGTCATGGCGCTTCCCGATGTCTCGGGATAATTGCCTGGAAGGTCAGCATGGTCCACAACCTGGAGGAACATATGGGATTCCCTGTCCTGATACTGCAAAAGGCCATCCAGACCGTTTTTAAGAAGCAACACCAGTTCCTCTGCCCGGGGCGTATAATCCTTTGCCAGCCCGTATACATCCGCCAGCGCCATAAGGAACCATCCTTCTGCCCTGAGCCATACCCCGGAGCTGCGGCCGGTTACCGGATCCGCCCAGTCCGCCTTACGGCTTACATCGCATCCATGCAGGTACAGCCCTGTCTTTTCGTTCCACAGCAGGCAGTGGGTGCTTTGAAACTGGTCCATGATATCATCCCACCGGTCCTCACCGTTTTCCGCCAGGCATTTTGCGTAAAAATGCATAGCCATGTAAAGGCCGTCCAGCCACACCTGGTTGGGGTAAATGTCCTTATGCCAGAAGTTGCCGGTGGCTGTCCGGGGATAATGTTCAAGAAAAGCATATGCCTTCTCAACCCCGCGGCCATACCGCCCATCCCCGGTCAGGTCCCGGAGGATCCGCAGGGATTTGCCAAAACTGACCTTATCAATATTATTTTCATCCTCTTTCCAGTTGGCAACCCCGCCGTCCTCATCCACCAGCCACTTACCGGCATCAAGGATGTAACGGTTCCAGCGCGGGTTGCCGGCAACATCCGCCTGGAAGGCTGCACCGGTTACACAGAGGTCATTCTTATAATTCCAGGGCCTTTCACTGAGGAAACGGGGAAATACCGTTTCCATGTACTGTGAAAAATACTCTAACCACATATTGCTTCAATCTCCTTCACACTCTATAAAATTCACTGAACCGTCAAACGGCCGCTCAGATACCAGCAAAATCAGCAACCCGGTTTAAAATCCCGGCGGCCTCTCCAATGGTAACAGGGCGCCGGGGCTTAAAACATCCGTCCGGTTCCAGGCTCATGAAGCCAAAATACAAAGCGCGGGCTACATTGGTGCCGTAATTATTGTTTACCAATGCCGCATCGGCACAGACAGGCATGGTACAGGAGGCATTGCGGTAATTCACGCCGCAGGCCTGCATGGCTACCGTGGCCATCTCCTGGCGGGTGACATGGCCGTCCGGCCGAAGCAGAGACACATGACCGTCCGGCCAAGGCCGCCTCTCCAGTGCAAGGAACCCATTCCCCACCGCAATCCTCAGCGCCTCACTGCACGCCTCACCGTCCTCTCCTCCCCAGCGCAGCGCCGGGTCTGCCAGTGGCAGCAGCATCCCTGCAAGCTGTTCCCGGGTTATGACTGCGTCTGCCGGTATGGCTCCCGGGAACTCCCACATTCCCCGGCAGTACAGCCGCTGCCACTCATAACCCCAATCACTGCCGGACAGCCCCTTTGGAAAAACCCGGTACTCATGGCTGGTTTCGGTATTTCCCTTATGGTCTGTGACCGTCACCCGTATGAGATCCGCTGTCCCAGGAACAGGGAACCGCTCCCCTTGCCCGGCCTGCTTCCAGGCAGCGCCGTCAGTGGATGTCTGCCAGCTATACATAAAGTCCATATCCCCGCCGCAGGCCCTTGCTTCGGCCTTTACGGTTTCCCCGTTTACGGGAACGCCAAGGATACGGACACCGCCAGGACGCGGAAAGCTTTTTCCGTTGATTATCACATCGTCAACCACAGGCTCCTTCCAGTTCATGCTGCGCATGGGCCGGACCACCCCGTCTATGCGGATGTTCCTCAAGGTCAGGCCGGTAACAGGAACTTCGTCAAATGCCTCCAGGAAAATCCCGTAATCGCCTCCGTGGGCAATGATGTTTTCAATGGTTATATTGTGGAATACCGGCAGGTCACTGCCATTTCTCCCATCTTCATAAAGCATGGTGCCGTGGACCGCCGCCCCGTGGACATGGTCCATCACACTGTCCGCCAGTATGATATCCTCCACCCTGCCTCCACGGCGGGCATTGGTCTTTAAGCGGAGCGCATATGGTAAGTCACGATTGCAGCCACCATGACGCAGGCAAAGATAAGCATCGCCAGGTCAGGCTGTTCGGTCATGAACAGGGGGCCTGCCTGAAGTCCGTGGATGGTAAGTCCCGCAATCAGCATTGCGGTAATGCCGTCGCCGGGGATTCCCAGGGCCATCATGGGGATAAGGGCACCGCCCAGGGAGGCGTTGTTAGCTGTCTCAGAAGCCCATACACCGGCCGGATTTCCTTTTCCAAAACTCTCCGGCTCCTTGCTGTAGGATAAATGTCAGAATATGTAAGTGCGCCCTATCCCAGAACTCGGATAGGCGGCATTATCCGAGATATTCAATTATCCGAGGAGAATCTTAAAAAGTGCCGATATGA
>ERZ507035.1125-NODE-1125-length-8750-cov-5.489707_pt1 | contig 8750 bp, 4 predicted proteins | sample MGYA00512873_ERZ507035 | MGnify/ENA metagenome assembly ERZ507035
GCTGAGCCGTCATGCGGAAAGCCCAGTGGGCTTTCCGTAGGCGAAGTGAGCAGCCCGCTGCGAAGGATCCGTGAGAAGACATCAGTCTTCGAACGGATCAAAGTCGCGGCGCACACGACGGCGCGGACGCTCGGTGCGCTCTTCGCGCTCGGAACGGTAATCGTCGTAGTTGTCGTCGGTCGCGTAACGCGGGTTGCGGTCGGAGCCACGGCGGCCACCACGGCTGCGGCGGTCATCGCGGTCATAATCGCGGTCACGGTCGCCACGGTCGTCATAGGAACGACGACGACGCGGACGATCCTCATAATCACGATCGTTGTCGCGGTCCTCGTGACGGTTGCGACGCGGACGATCCTCGTAATCACGGTCGTCACGGCGATCATCGCGGGAACGGCGATCGTCACGACGGTCATCACGGCGATCGTCACGACGACCACGGCCGCCACGACCGCCACGCTCGCCGCGATCCTCACGACCGCCACGGCCGGAGTTGGATTCCTGATCCTCGAAGCCCGGGATGGCCAGCGAGATCTTGCCACGATCGTCAACACCCTGCACGACCACCTCAACGGTGTCGCCTTCCTTGAGCACGTCTTCGACGGCGTCGATGCGCTCGCCGTTGGCGAGGTTGCGGATCTGGGAGATGTGCAGCAGACCGTCGGTGCCCGGGGTCAGGTTCACGAAGGCGCCGAAGGAGGTGGTCTTCACGACCTTGCCGTTGTAGGTCTCGCCGGCTTCCGGCACGTGCGGGTTGGCGATCTGGTCGATGATCTCCTTGGCCTTCTCGGCGGCCTCGCCGCCTTCGGAGGAGATGTACACGGTGCCGTCATCCTCGATGGCGATTTCGGCGCCGGTGTCTTCCTGGATCTGGTTGATCATCTTGCCCTTCGGGCCGATGACCTCGCCGATCTTGTCCACCGGAACGGTGGTGGTGATGATGCGCGGCGCGTACGGGCTCATCTCGGCCGGGCCGTCGATGCACTCGTTGATGACTTCGAGGATGGTGGTGCGGGCTTCCTTGGCCTGCTGCAGGGCGGACGCCAGGATGTCGGCCGGAATGCCGTCGAGCTTGGTGTCGAGCTGCAGGGCGGTGATGAATTCGGAGGTGCCGGCCACCTTGAAGTCCATGTCGCCGAAGGCGTCTTCGGCGCCGAGGATGTCGGTGAGCGTCTTGTAGATGTGCTGGCCGTCGACGTCGCCGGACACGAGGCCCATGGCGATGCCTGCGACCGGAGCCTTCAGCGGAACGCCAGCGGCGAGCAGGGACAGCGTGGAGGCGCAGACGGAACCCATGGAGGTGGAACCGTTGGAGCCGATTGCCTCGGAGACCTGACGGATGGCGTACGGGAACTCCTCACGGCTCGGCAGCACCGGCACGAGGGCCTTCTCGGCGAGGGCGCCATGGCCGATCTCGCGGCGCTTCGGGGAGCCGACGCGGCCGGTCTCACCGGTGGAGTACGGCGGCATTTCGTAGTTGTGCATGTAGCGCTTGGACTGCGGGCCGGACAGCGCGTCGATCTGCTGCTCCATCTTGAGCATGTTCAGGGTGGTGACGCCCAGGATCTGGGTTTCGCCACGCTGGAACAGTGCGGAGCCGTGCACGCGCGGCACGATGTCCACTTCGGCGGACAGGGTGCGGATGTCACGCAGGCCACGGCCGTCGATGCGGTAGTCCTGGGTCAGGATGCGGCGGCGCACGATCTGGCGCTGCAGCTCCTTGAACGCGTTGCCGATTTCCTTGTCCTTCTCGGCGTCTTCCATGTCGGTGAACTCGCCGGCGAGGGTGGCCTTGACGCCTTCCTTGATCTCGTGGATGCGGTCCTGGCGCGGCAGCTTTTCGGCGATGGACAGGGCTTCGTCGAGGTCGGCGTGGGCGATCTCGTCGATGCGGTTGTACAGATCCTCGGTGTACTCCGGGAAGAGCTGGAATTCCTTGGTTTCCTTCGCGGCGATCTTCTTGAGCTCGGCCTGGGCCTCGCAGATCACCTTGATGAACGGCTTGGCGGCTTCAAGACCGCCGGCGACGACTTCCTCGTCCGGCTTGGTCTGGCCTTCGTCGTAGATGAGGTGCCATGCGTTCTTGCCGGCACCGGCTTCGATCATGGCGATGGCGACGTCGCCGTTCTCGACAACGCGGCCGGCGACCACGATTTCGAACACGGCGCGTTCGCGCTCGCTCCAGCGCGGGAAGGCGACCCACTGGCCGTCGATCAGGGCCAGACGCACGCCGGAGACCGGGCCTTCGAACGGCAGGCCGGAGATCATGGTGGAGGCGGAGGCGGCGTTCAGTGCGACGACGTCGTATGCGTCATCCGGGTTGACGGCGAGCACGGTTTCGACGACCTGCACTTCGTTGCGCAGGGTGTGCGGGAACAGCGGACGCAACGGACGGTCGATGATGCGGCAGGCCAGGATGGCTTCGGAGCTCGGACGGCCTTCGCGGCGGAAGAACGAGCCCGGGATCTTGCCGGCTGCGTACATCTTCTCTTCCACGTCCACGGTCAGCGGGAAGAAGTCGTAGTTCTCCTTCGGGCTGGAACCGGCGGTGGTCGTGGACAGAATCATCGAATCATCGTCAAGATAGGCGGCGACGGCACCATCCGCCTGCTGGGCGAGACGACCGGTCTCGAAGCGCAGCGTGCGCTTGCCGAATGAACCATTATCGATTACGGCTTCAACAGCCTTGATTTCGGGACCCTCCATAGGGTTCCTCCTTTGTTTTCTTTTCTTGTGTACCTACTATCGGCAGTCCTCTTCAGCGGACTCCAACCGATTCCTACATGCGTGACGCGGCGTTGCCTCCGCCGCTTCCTCATCTCTAGATTCTAGACCTCGTGCGCCCCAAACCTCGGGCCTTCAAACTGTCTGTTCCTTGAACTCGGCTGTCATGCAAAAAACGCCCGGGCGCCATGTGACGCTCGGGCGGAAGAATGTTATCGGCGCAGACCCAGACGCTCGATCAGGGAGCGGTAACGGTTGATGTCAACGCGCTTGAGGTAATCAAGCATACGACGACGGTCGCCGACCATCAGCAGCAGACCACGACGGGAGTGGTGATCGTGCTTGTGCTCCTTGAGGTGCTCGGTCAGATCAGCGATGCGCTTGGTGAGCAGAGCAACCTGGACCTCCGGGGAGCCGGTGTCACCCTCGTGGGTTGCGTAGGTCTTGATGATTTCCTGCTTTTCCTCAGCCGTAAGTGCCACGGCATCCTCCTTATATTGCTGCGCGGTGCTGCCGGCCCAATACCGACGCGCTCTCTATCCGCGGGCGAAACACGCCAAGGGAACATCTTACACGACGTCCGGACCAAAATCGCCGGCCGATATTTCCGGTCCCCCGCCGACGGCCGTTCTTCACGTCACGCCATGGACGCGAGCAGGCCTCCGAACAACACCACGGCAAGCGCGACGAGCTCGATTGCGAAGAACAATAGGAACGAGGCCCAGCTGCGTGTGAGGACGTTGAGCTTCGATTCCTTCTTGATGCACACCAGCAGGCCCACCCAGAGCACCGCGTAGACCGCGACACCGAAACCGGCGGCGATGATGCCGAGATTCGCGGCGTTCGCCAGTCCGGCCGCCTCACCGTACATCACATAGGTGGCGTTCCAGAAGTTGAAGCTCAGCAGGCACATGCCGGCGACGAATTGCTCCGCGGCAAGGCCGATCACGAAAATGGTCCCCCACAGCCATTTCTTCGCGTCCGCGACCATCAGTCCGAGTCCGGTGAGCGCCACGATGGTCACCGTCCATGAAATCAGCGCCACGCCTTTGGGATCGAGGAAATTCAGGTTCGCCACCATCCATGAGGCGTCCCGCACCGCGATGTCGCGTCCCCACCAGTACGGCGCGATCATGGCCAGCAGCACCAATGCCATGAACAGAATCCAGCGGACCGGATGCGATTTGCGGCGTTCGATGTCGGCCAAGGACAGGTCCGACGGTTCGATGGACGCCGTCGGGTGCTTGGAGACGTCGACGGTCTCGACCACGCCATCCACGACTTCCGTTGCCTTGTTGCGTTCCTTCTGACCCATGTTCCGCTCCGTATATATTGCGATATCTTGCGATTGCGCCGCCGCACACCGCGGCCCGTTCCAGCATACCCGGGCAATCGTATGCCCGGGCATACGGATATACGAAAGGCGTGCCTTGAGGCACGCCTTCTTCTTCTCTGATGCTGTTGTGGAGCGGATGACGGGAATCGAACCCGCGTAATCAGTTTGGAAGACTGAGGCTCTACCATTGAGCTACATCCGCGTGTTGCCGCTACGTCCGAAGCCGACACGAAACGACTCGAGCTATTATACACATCCCACCAACTTTTGCAAGCGGGAATGGCATTTCAGATTTCGAGCATGACCACGGCGGAGGCGATCGGCCCGTCATGGCTTATGGATATGGAGATATCGTACGACTGGCGCACCGGATCCAACGGCAGGCCCAACGACTGCTGCACCTTGCGTTGCACTTCGGAGGACAGTATGACGCGCGGCACGCCGTGGGAATCGTCGAGAATTTCGATGCGCACCCATGGGAAGTTGTCGAGCGTGTACGGATATGCGACTTCGGCGCCGTCTTTCGCATGCCGCGAAATGGCCGCGCACCACGCTTTCAGGAACGCCTCCTTGCCTGCCCAGCGGGCGGCGAGGTGCACCGCCTCGTCATCATGCTTGAGCTGCGACCGTTGCGCCGTCTGCCATATCTCGCGCATGGAGAACAGATTGCGCATACGCGTCCCCGGCTCATTCAGCTGCTTGGCGAACGCAGGCACGTCAACGACGTCATGCCCTAGACCCAGCATTCCTCCGCCTTCCTAGGAATTATTAATCGGGGTTACCCCGGGAATGCCCCGACCATGTCATATGGAAAAGGGCGATACATCTGTGCAGAAGTATCGCCCTTTTCTTATCAGGCCGTCATCATTTGCCCATATTTAGGACAGATTTCGACGTAGCCGTCTCACGCTTCGAAATAGCCGGTGGACGCGAGGCGCGCGTTCGGATCGAGCAGCATGGCCTTCTCCACCTCGTGCGCGTCGTAGCCGCGGCCGTCCTCGTGGAAGCGGCGGTTGTCGATCGGCTCGTAGAGCGCGGCGCGCCCCATCATGCCCTCTTCAAGGCGACGCTGGCCGGCGGCGAGACGCGCGTTGGCACGGTCGCGCCATTCGTTCAGCGCGTCCTCGCCGGCGGTGTTCGCCACGGAAGCCTCGAAGGCGCCCGGGTTGACGATCGCGGCGAAGCCGGAGACGTGGCCGAAGCCGAGCGACGTGGCCAGGCCGGCCTTGACGGAACCGACCTTCAGCGGCTCGCGCAGCCAGACCATGTGGTCGTCGCGCTTGAGCTTCGGGTCGACGCAGTCGAGGGCCGCGTTCGCCGGAACGACGCCGGACTTGAACAGCTGGGTCAGGCCGTTGACCTGGAAGATGCAGGCACCGCCCTTGGCGTGGCCGGTGAGCGACTTCTGGGAGATCACGAACAGCGGGTTGCCGTCGGTGCGGCCGATGGCGTGAGCCAGCGTGTTGTGCAGTTCGGATTCGTTCGGATCGTTGGCGTTGGTGGACGTATCGTGCTTGGAAACCACGGCGATGTCGTCCGGCGTGACACCGAGCTTGGCAAGATCATGCACCAGCTTGGAGTCCTTGCCGCCCATGCCTGCGGCGAGCGCACCCAGTCCCGGAGCCGGGATGGAGGTGTGCGCGCCGTCGGCGTAGGAGTGGACGAATCCGACCACGCCGGCGACCGGCAGGCCGAGCTTCAGCGCGATGTCACCGCGCGTCAGCAGGATGGTGCCGCCGCCCTGCGATTCCACGAAGCCGCCGCGACGACGGTCGTTGGCACGGGAGAAGAAGCGCGCGTCGATGCCCTTGGCGTACATCTCCTCGGAGTTGGCGGTGGCGTTCATGTTGCCGAAGCCGATCACGGATTCCACGCCGATGTCGTCGATCGCGCCGGTGACCACGAAGTCGGCCTTGCCGAGGGCGATCTTGTCGGCGCCTTCCTCCAGGGAGACGGCTGCGGTGGCGCAGGCGGAAACCGGCTGGATCATGTTGCCGTAGCCGCCGATGTAGGACTGCATCACGTGTGCCGCGACGACGTTCGGCAGGGCTTCCTGCAGGATGTCGGTCGGAATCTCGTGGTTGAGGAACCGGTCGAGGTACAGCTTCCTCATGGAGGCCATGCCGCCGAAGCCGGTGCCCTGCGTGGAGGCCACCATGGACGGGTGCACGGCTTCGAGGATCTCGGCCGGGGTGAAGCCTGCGGACAGGTAGGCGTCGACCGTGGTGACGATGTTCCACAGGGCGATCTTGTCCACGTCGCCGACCATGGAGGCCGGAATGCCCCACTTGACCGGGTCGAAGCCCTTCGGGAACTGGCCGCCGACGGTGCGGGTCATGGCCGCGCGGCGAGGCACGCGGATCATGGAGCCGGCGTGGCGGGTGACGTTCCACTCGCCGGATTCGGCGTCGGCCGCGTAGCTGGTGTGGGCTTCGTCGAGCTTGACGTATTCCTCGGCGATCTCACGGGTCGGAACGGAGAAGGTCACATCGTGGTCGAGGAACACCTCGGCCTCCTCCTCGTCGGCACCGTCCTTGTAATCGTTGCCCATGCCCTCTTCGAACGGACGCACGCCGGAGCGGGCCACGACCTCATCGTGGTAGCGTTCGGCGATGTCCTCTTCGGGCACCAGGTTGCCGTCGGTGTCGTACCAGCCCGGCTTCGGGCTGTCGTTCCAGGTCAGCAGGCCCATGTTCCAAGCCAGTTCGAGCACCGCGCCGGCGGACAGGTCGACCTTGCCGTCGGAGTGGATGCCGAGTTCGGCTTCGAAACGGGTGCGGCCGGAGCCCCACGGACCCAGCTCGCCGATGGAGACGATGACGATCTCGTCTTCCGGACGGGCGGTGACGTGCTGCCAATCCTTCAGATCGACCTTCGCCTGACGCGGGGCGCGCGGGCTCGGCAGCGCCTTGATCAGCGTTGCCGCAGCGGCACAATCGCCCTGCTTGTCCTCATCGCCGGCTTCGGCGGCAGCGGCCTTGGCCGCGTCCTCCATGGCTTCGGCGCGCAGTGCCTTGATGTCGATCGGCTCGCTGCCGAGGCCGCCGGTCAGGTCCACGTCGAGCGGGGCCTTGACGGCCTGCTCGCGGGATTCCTTGGTGGACAGCTCAAGCAGCTTGACCGCGATTTCGGCGGTGGAGTAGGTCTTCAGGCCGTGACGTTCCACGACTTCGACCAGCGGATCGTTGCCGCCCATCAGGCCGGTGCCACGCACCCAGCCGATCTTCGGATGGGCGAAGGTGACGCGGCTGGACCACACCTTTTCGGCGCGGGCGCGGTTGACGATCGCGTCGAAGGCGCTCTTGACCTCGCCGTACGCGCCGTCGCCGCCGAAGACGCCACGGTTCGGGGAGCCCGGCAGGATCACATGCAGCTTGTGCTGCACGTCGGTGTCGGCGCCGATCTTCGCGAAGCCGGTGATCGCGCGTTCCACACCCCACAGCATGAGGCGCGCCTGCGATTCGAACAGCTCGCCGGAATCGGCCAACGTGCCGTGCACCGGCGGAGCGGCGAACGGGAAGAACAGGCTCGGCTCGTAGGCGGGCTTCAGGATCGTGGTGGTCGCGCCGGAGGTCTTCTTCTGCACGTTGCCGACCCACGCCACGAGAGCGTCCACGTCACGGTAGCTGGACAGGTTCGCCGGAACGAGCCACAGCTTGGCGTCGCCTGCCGCATGCTCGCGGTAGGTCTGCTTGGCCCAGGCCTTCACGCTCTGCCTGAAGCTGTGCGAAGTGGCCACGACGGTTGCGCCTCCGGCGAGCAGGCCGTTGACGACCTGTGCGGCGATGGAGTTCGGGGCAACGCCGGTCACGACGGCGATATCGCCTGCGAAGCGGCTTGCTTCGGCGGAATCGTTCGTCTGCTCGAGCGCCTCGTCGGCCACGCGCTTGAACGCGGCGGCAAGCTCGGCGTCAGCGGTCTTGCCCGCATACCATGCGGCTTCATCGGCGACGGCCTTGCCCAGGCCGATGAAGCTGCCGTCCAGTGCGGAGGCGTCGTTGTCGTAGTAGGCGCGGGACAGGTCCTCGCGTGCGGATGCCCAACGGTCGTCGAACAGGATGGCCTTGCGCTCGTCGAAGCGCGGCTCGACCTGCTTCGGCCAGTCGGAGCCGAGCTCGGCTTCGACGGCGGCCACCACGGCGGCGTTCTCGTCGGCGGAATCGTCGGCCACCGGAGCGGTGACGCCCAGCTGGTTCAGCACGAACTTGGCGGTGGAGGCGAGCACGCCGTCGGCACCGGTCACCTTGGCCGCGAACGCGTCCAGGGCTGCGGAATCGACCACGGCGCCACCGGCTGCGCCATCTGCGCTCGGCATGGCGACGGCCACGCCCTTGTCGGAAGCGACCTTCTGCACGGCCGCGTCGATCAGCGCGTTGGCGGCGGCCGCATTGGAAGCGGCTTCGGTGCTCAGCGAGGCGAGGTCGCCACCGCGGGAGCTGGCGCCTTCGCGGGTTTCCAGCACAAGGGCTGCGACCACGTGGGAGGCCCAGCCTTCGCCGAGCTGCCAGGTGTCGGTCACGCGCTTGGTGATCTGGCCGAGCTTCACGCCGGCGGCGCCGAACAGGCCGCGCACACGGTCGCGGACGATGTCGGACAGCACCGGACCGAACGCCTTGTAGTTCGGGGCCACCTTGTCGACCAGCGCGCTCAGCGCCTTGACGGTCGCTTCGGCGGCGCCGTCCACGGAAGCCAC
>ERZ507035.1141-NODE-1141-length-8590-cov-4.317165_pt1 | contig 8590 bp, 8 predicted proteins | sample MGYA00512873_ERZ507035 | MGnify/ENA metagenome assembly ERZ507035
GAGATAGTAATTATCGACAGTCAAATGAATTACCGAGGAAAACTTGACACTTACCGCGGCGGCTATACCTCTTGTATTAATATCTGAAGATGCTATAATTAAATAGTACTGATATTTTGATACTGTTCCATTAGAGAAGCAGCGGGTGATTGAAAGAATCAGCACTGCTTCTTTTTTGTATTTTCTCTTTTGAAGGAGTGGGTGTATGGAAGAGAAAAGAAACGAAACCGGGAAGAGCAGGGGCCTTCGCATTTTCATTATCTTTATTTTTGCCGCTTTTACTGCATTTGCCATGGTTTTCAGCCTGATTTTCGGTTCTGCCGATATTTCCTTCGCCTCCATCATGCATACCCTGATGGGCCATGTGGAAACGACGGATGACATGGTTATCTGGAATATCCGGTTCCCAAGAAATATAGTGGGCGCCCTGGTGGGTGCCAATCTGGCTGTATCCGGCGCTATTCTGCAGGCGGTGATGAAGAATCCCCTGGCGGATCCCGGCATTGTAGGTGTTTCCAGCGGTGCAGGCCTGGCAGGTGTGATGATGCTGATTTTCATGCCGGAGGCTTCGCTTCTGCTGACTCCCGTGGCCTTTGTGGGGGCCATGCTTTCCGCGGCGGCAGTCTATGCCCTGGCCTGGAAGAATGGCATTCGTCCCAGCCGCATTATTCTGGCCGGTGTGGCAGTGAGCGCTTTTCTGGGAAGCGGTATTTCCGCCCTTCTTGTTTTCTATTCCGATAAAGTGCAGGGCGCCCTTCTGTGGATGGTAGGCGGTCTCTCGGCCAGAAGCTGGCCCCAGGTGGAAGCCCTCTTTCCTTACACCGTTCTTGGTCTGGTCCTGGCACTGGCAGGCTGCAAGGCCCTCACCATCCTGAGTCTTGGCGATGAAACGGCCCGGGGCCTGGGAGTGCCGGTGGAAAAGGTACGATTCTCTATGACCGCCGTGGCGGCCCTTCTGGCTGCCGGTGCTGTCAGCATTGCCGGCCTCATCGGCTTTGTAGGCCTGGTGGTGCCCCATATTGTACGTCTCATCATCGGCACGGACTATAAGTATGTGGTGCCGGGCTCTGCCATTCTGGGGGCCGGTGTGCTGGTCTTCTGCGATACCTTGGGACGGGTGCTCTTTTCGCCCATTGAAATCCCGGCGGGGATTATCATGGCCTTTCTGGGTGCGCCTTTCTTCCTGTATCTCTTAAGGAGGAGCGCATAATGAGTACGAACGATATAGCCATTAAAATTTCAGACATTCATGTTTCCTTTGGAAACCATCACGTTCTTCGCGGTGCCAGCGGCATCATCAGAAGGGGGAGTATTGTAACCTTTTTAGGAAGAAACGGCTGCGGCAAATCGACCCTTTTGAAGACGGTGACCGGAAATCTGAAGCCCCAGCAGGGTTCCATTGAAATCGACGGCAGGCCCCTTTCTTCCTACAGCTCCGACGAAATGGCCAGGGTAGTGGCCTTCCTGCCCCAGTTCCACGACGTGCCCAAAGACATGACGGCAGAAGAACTGGTTTCCTGCGGCCGCTATCCTTACCAGCACTGGTGGAGCGGCGTTTCCACCAGAGACCGGGAAGTGGTGGCAGAGGTTATGAAAAAAACAAACACCACCCATCTGAAAGACCGCCTTGTGGCCAGCCTCTCCGGCGGTGAAAGGCAGAGAGTGTGGATCGCCATGGCTTTAGCCCAGGAACCTAAAATACTGATTCTCGACGAACCCACCACCTATCTGGATGTATGCCACCAGCTGGAAGTGATGGAACTGGTGTCCAGGCTGAACCGGGAAGAAAATCTGACGGTGGTCATGGTGCTTCATGAAATCAACCAGGCCGTCCGCTATTCTACGGATCTTCTAGTCCTTGAAAACGGCATCATCCAGCGTCATGGCCCGCCTATGGAAGTCATGACCCACGAAGCCATAGCTGAAGTCTTCGACGTAGATGCGGATGTGGAAATGAGAAAAGGAAGGCCCATGATCTGCATCAACGGGCTTCTTGATAAATCAGATACATAAGTGCTGGGCTAGCGGGCTTGCGGCGCAGCCGGGATGGGGGCGATGCTTTCCAGTATTCCCGCAGGGACCGAGGATTTTTAAGGGGCTGAAGTCCGACACAGCCCAGGGCCGTGAGGGTTGTGGCGGGCACCCCATAGGGCCGGTGCACCTGAGGATTTTCCCCTGTAGCAGGACAATAAAAAAGGGGCTGTGAAAAAATGTAAATCATTTCTTCACAGCCCCTTTTTTGTGTCTTTTTTTGTGTCAATGACAGTAAGGGGCTTGTCCTGATTGTCATCTCGAGCGGAGCTCCATGTCGTTAGCAGGACAAAGGGTTCCAGGCACTATAGAGACTCTGAGTCGAGAGATCTCCTGCCACCGTGCTCCCGTTACCATTAGGAAGTGAGATTTCTCCACTACGCAACGCTTTCGTCGAAATGACGGTGGGGCAGGGTAGCATCTGTGTCATTTCTTCACAGCCCCTTTTTTGTTTCCTTTATTCTCCATAAGCCAGCTGGTAAAGCTTTTCCATGGCTTCCGGTGTCCGTATGCCGGGGTTCATGAGGAAGAGGTCCGGTTCCAGGAAGTAGACCCGGTTGTTCTGCACCGCTTTCAGGTGGGCCCAGGAAGGGTTGCTTCTCATGGATTCGTCCAGTTTCTTGTTGATTTCATTCTGCTTGCCCATGGTGACAATGAAGATGGTGTCGGGATCATCAGCAGAGAGCTGTTCCAGAGAGTAGGGGACGGTTTTGCTGTCCAGTTTGATGTCTTTATGGCTGGTGATGACGTTGTCCATTTTCAGCATTTCCACCATGGAGGCGCAGATGGATTTCGGTGTTTCTGCCGTCACATCCTTGCCGGTGGCGCGAAGGACAGCGACTTTGGCCGGCGTCTTGGAAGCGGCTTTATCTTCCACCGCCTTTACTCCTTCTTCATAGGTCTTGATGACATTGTCTGCTTTGGCCTGCTGGTCATAGAGCTGGCCCATGAATTTCAGGAGGGGCACATTATCATTGATGCCGTCATACTGGACGAGGAGGTAGGGGATTTTGTTGCTCTTTAAGAGTGACTCCAGCTTGGAGTTCTGGTTCTTTTCACCAAGTACCAGGTCCGGTTTCATACCGACCAGGGTTTCCATGTTGATGTTCTGTACGTGGCCCAGAGTAGGGAGGGATTTGGCTTCTTCCGGAATGGGGCTTGTCGTTTCCGGCCGGGCTGCGGAAGTGCCGCCTACAGCATAGGCCATGTTGAGAAGGGGAGCGGAAAGCTCTACCACCCGCTTGGGCGGCGCCTTCATGGTAATGGTCTGGTCTTTGTAGGTGTAGGTGACGCCGTTCCCGTTTCCTTCCTGCTTGGACGTGCCGCAGGCGGAAAGGGAGAAGCAGAGGATGGCAGCGGCAGCTGCTGCTAGTATTTTTTTCATCAGATTCTCCTTTATTTTTATTAAGATGAAATAAACCCCTTCGCCGAGATGACGAAGGGGTCTAATGCAGAGACAAATCATCTCTTACATATCATACCACAAATTATTTCTGCAGTGCTGCCAGTGCTTCATCAGCGCGCTGTACATAAATGTCTCTGACAGCTTTGTTTTCACCAAGGCCGTGGATGTAGGTGGAAACTTTGAAGCCCTGTGCTTCCAGCTGGCTCTTGTGGGAGTCAGGATCAGAGCCGGCCATATCGTTGTTTGCATGGTCGCCGGCAACCATCATGATCGGCATAAGGGTTACATGATTGAAGCCGCCTGCTTTCAGTTTCGGAATGACGTCTTCCAGGTTCGGACGGCCTTCAACGGAGTAAACGAATACATTGTTCATGCCCAGCTGATGGAGTCTGTCCTGGATAACGCTGTAGTAAGCGTTGCCGGGGTGCGGAGTGCCGTGAGCCATGATAAGAGTAGCATCGTGAGCGCCCATCTTCGGGAACTGGGTGGAAACGGCTTTCAGGAAATCAACAACCTGGTCCGGTTCACCTTCGGTGCCCTGGAAATACATGAGTGGGGTAGCAAGGGAAATCTTCTTGAAATTAGGAGCCTGCATCTTGGTGACTACGGAGTCATAGCTGTATTCCATGCCCGGAATGACGTCCAGGGAAACAACAGCTACGCGAGTGTAGCCGTCAGCTTTCAGCTTGGCAAAAGCTTCTTCCGGGGTCATCTTGGTGATGCCTTCTTTAGCTTTTACGCGGTCAATAATGATGTGGGAAGTATATGCTTCATATACCGGTACGTTCGGGTTTGCTTCCTGAATGGCTTTTTCTACGGCATCAATGGTCTTATGACGGGTATCGGTAAAAGTGGTGCCGAAGGTCATAACCAGAATAGCATCTTTATTCGGTGCGTTTTTCATTGCCGGATTTTCATGGGTCCATACACCTACGGTGGAAGCTTCACGGAGGGCCGGAGTTACGTCTTTTACTTCCGGATTCAGTTCGTATGCATTGACGGACATACCCATTCCCATAACGCAGAGAGCTGCCATAGATGCAGTTAAAACACTTTTAATACTTCTTTTCATGAAAAATCACTCCTTTGAAAATTTCCCTGGAATGCAGGGTTATGTACAGTCCAAACCCGAAAGTACAAGATGTTTCCCAGGTACTTGTACATTCTTCATGCGCTGTACTTTACATGACTTAAGTTTAGTACAACATTATGGCAAAGTCAATAAGTTTTTTGACAATTTCTAATAATTGGCCATGAAATATTAACGCGACTTACTTATATTTTTGAAAAAGATGAATCAGAAGTTAGAAACGAAGACTCCCTTGGAAAAGGGGTAAAACCAGGGACTGGAAACATGTATTTGTACCTTATGTTTTCAGGTTCTGTCACAAAAGCGAAAGAGCAGGGGATTTTTTCTAAAATTATCCCTTGCATTCGATGGGATCGTTTGTTATAATAGCAAAGAATTATCTATGTATTTGAAATGAGGTGCAACAAGTGAAGAAGGGAATCCATCCGGATTATCATCCAGTCGTTTTCCGTGATATCGGTGCTGACTACTCTTTCCTGACCCGTTCTACAGCTACTTCCAACCAGACTGTGAAATGGGAAGATGGCAATGAATATCCGCTGATCAATATTGATATCAGCAGCAAATCCCATCCGTTCTATACAGGACAGCAGCGTTTCGGAAAGGCTCGCGGCCGTATCGAAAAGTTCAACAAACGTTACGGAAAAACATCCGACTGAGAAACAGGGCGCAAGGCCCTGTTTTTTACTGCCCATTTTCACCCTGTGATATACTTTATACATATTAAAGAAGGATTTCTTACATTTCATATAAAGGAGTAATCATATGCAGACGAGTAAACTGGAGGGCATGGAAGCCCGTTATGTGACCCTGGAGGACCAGCTCAGCGACCCCTCTGTCATTGCGGACCAGAACAGATGGCGGACCCTGTCCAAGGAACATGCGGAACTGGGGGACATTGTAGCCAAGTACCGGGAATACAAGGAAGCGGACCAGGCTGTCAGGGATGCGAAGGAAATTCTGGAAGACAAGTCCCAGGCGGACCTCCACGAGCTGGCCAAGGAAGACCTGAAGGAAAATGAAAAGAAAATGGAAGAGCTGGACCTGGAAATCCATAAAATGCTCATTCCCAAGGACCCCAATGACGGCAAGAACGTCATCCTTGAAATCCGTGCCGGCACCGGCGGTGAAGAGGCAGCCCTCTTTGCAGCGGATCTTCTCAAGATGTACATCAAGTTTGCAGAACGGAAAGGCTGGAAATTGGAGATTGCCAATGCCAATGAAACGGACCTGGGCGGTTTCAAGGAAGTGACATGCACCATTGAAGGAAAGAATGCCTACTCCATTCTGAAATTTGAAAGCGGCGTGCACCGGGTGCAGCGCATTCCTGAAACCGAAAGCCAGGGCAGGGTACACACCTCCGCTGTTACCGTAGCCGTGCTTCCGGAAGCGGAAGATGTGGATGTGGATATCCGGAGAGAAGACCTTCGCATCGATGTGTACCGTTCCTCCGGCGCCGGCGGACAGCATATCAATAAAACCTCCTCGGCCATTCGTATTACCCATCTGCCCACGGGCATGGTGGTGACCTGCCAGAATGAAAGAAGCCAGCGGCAGAACAAGGAAAAGGCACTGCAGATTCTGAAATCCCGTCTCTATGACCAGGCCCTCCGTGCGTCCATCAGTAAAGAAGCGGCGGACAGGAAGAGCCAGGTAGGCTCCGGCGACCGGTCTGAACGTATCCGTACCTATAATTACCCCCAGGGACGTGTGACGGACCACCGGGTGAATATGAGCATTTACCAGCTGGATGATTTCATGAACGGAAATATGGATCCTATCCTGGACAGGCTCATGGAAGAGGATCTGGCAAGACGGATGAAAGAAGGGGAAGCCAATGGCCGGTAATACCATTTGGACCATTAAAAAGCTCCTTCTCTGGACAACTCATTACTTTCAGGAACATCATCTGGATTCCCCCCGTCTGGATGCCGAACTCCTTCTGGCCCATGTGCTCCATAAGCAGCGGATTTACCTTTACACCGACTTCGACCTCATCGTGGAGCCCTCGGAGCTTTCCCTGTACCGGGAATATATCAAAAAGCGGATGAGCGGGGTTTCTACAGCTGCTATTATCGGAGAAAAGGAATTCATGGGTCTCACCTTCAAAGTGAATGAAGACGTGCTCATTCCCCGGCCTGATACGGAAACCTGGCTGGAAAAGGTAATCCAGTATCATAGAAATGAACAGGGCCTTTACGTGGCGGACCTGGGTACCGGCAGCGGCGCCATCCTTTTAAGTTTGCTCTACTACTGCAAAGAAGACACCGGCGTAGGAGTAGACATTTCAGAAAAAGCCCTGGCAGTGGCGGAAGAAAACGGCAAGAACCTCAAAATGGATGACCGGGTTACCTGGCGCAGGGGAGACTACCTCACCGCCTTGGAAAAAGGAGAACTTTTTGACGGCATCCTCACCAATCCGCCCTACATTCCCACAGGAGACATCAGAGGCCTTGCCGAAGAAGTGCGCCATGAACCGATGAATGCCCTGGATGGCGGGGCTGATGGACTCACCTTCTACCGGAAACTGGCGGAAGGAGCTGCAGAACATTTGAAAGATGGCGGTTTTCTGGCGGCGGAATTCGGCATCCATCAGGCTGCTGATGTGGTGAACCTTTTGAAAGAAACAGGGAAATTTGATTCCTTTGAAGTAATTACCGATTACGGCGGCATTGAAAGAGCCGTATACTGCAGGAAGAAGGCAGAACCATGACCACGGACATCGTACCGGTGAATGAAGAATATTTCAAAAAAAGAGTATTTGAACTGGGAAAAATCATCAGAGAAGGGGGCCTTGTTTCCTTTCCTACGGAAACAGTGTACGGCCTGGGTGCCAATGCCCTGGATGCAGAAGCAGCCAGGAAAACATATGCCGCTAAAGGACGGCCCTCAGACAACCCCCTCATTGTTCATGTGGCGGATAAGAAAGAAGTGTCCCGCTATGTGAAAGAAGTGACACCGCTGGAAGAAAAACTGATGGACGCCTTCTGGCCGGGACCTCTGACCATCGTATTTCCAAAGAAAGACATCATCCCCAAAGCCACCTCCGGCGGCCTTGACACCATTGCCATCCGCTGCCCGGCCAACGAGGCCACCAGAGCCCTCATCCGCGCAGCCGGTGTCCCCATCTCCGGCCCCAGCGCCAATCTTTCCACAAAACCCAGTCCGACCACGGCGCAAGACGTATACCATGACATGAAAGGCCGCATCGAAGCCATTATCGACGATGGCCCCTGCCGCATCGGCGTGGAATCCACAGTCATCGGCATCGAAAAGGGAAAGATCATCATCTACCGCCCCGGCGGCATTACCCTTGAAATGCTCTCCGCCTTTGCTCCCACCGTAGTAGACAGCGCCCTGGCCAAAGGAAATGCCCATCCCAAAGCGCCGGGCATGAAATACCGCCACTATGCGCCATCGGCACCGATGACCGTCGTCGTCGGCCCTGTCGACAAGGTGACGGAAAAACTGCAGGCCTTATACGACCAGGCCAAGGGCGAAGGCAAAACCGTCGGCTTTTTGGTCAGCGAAGAAGTAGGGGCCTCGTTCCCACATAAAGATATGTATATCTGGGGTCGCCATGGCGACAAGGAAGCCCTGGCCAACCAGCTCTACACGGGCCTCTTGTCCTTTGACAGCGACCAGGTCGATATCATCCTGGCCGAAGGCATCGACGATGAGGGATTGGGCCTGGCTATCATGAACCGCATGAAAAAAGCTGCCGGCGGCCACGTGGTCATTGTCGGTTAAACCTTTTCACATGACTCCGAAAGGGGTATAATAAAACTGAATTTATCAGCATATATGGGAGGAATTGATTATGAAATTAGTACTCGGCGCCGATCACGGCGGATTTGACCTGAAAGAAAACATCAAAGAATATTTGAAGGAACAAGGCATTGAATTCACCGATTACGGCACCCTGACGGGCGAACGCTGCGATTATCCGGACATTGCAAAGAAAGTCGCTGAAGCCGTCGCTGACGGCACTTTCGACCGGGGCATCCTCGTCAGCGGCACAGGTATCGGCATCGGCATTGCTGCCAACAAAGTCCACGGCATCC
>ERZ507035.1173-NODE-1173-length-8403-cov-3.159799_pt1 | contig 8403 bp, 6 predicted proteins | sample MGYA00512873_ERZ507035 | MGnify/ENA metagenome assembly ERZ507035
GCTGGGCGTTGAAGTCGGCGGCGCCGGAGGCGTAGCCGGCCTCCTTGGCGACGGTGATGCCCTTGGCCTCGCACTCGGCCTTGAAGGCGTCCGCGACGCCGGTGGCGTAGTCGTCGCCGGAGTCGAAGATGGTCGCGACGGTCTTATATCCCTGCTTGGCGGCGAAGTCTCCCATGACCTTGCCCTGGAACGGGTCGGTGACGCAGGCGCGGAAGTAGTTGTCGCCGTAGGAGATGACGTCTGCGGTGGTGGCGGAGGCGGTCACGCAAGGCATGTTGTCCTCAACGGACTTCTGGGCCACGGCGATGGTCGGCTTGGAGGTGACGTCGCCCACGATGGCGGTCACGCCGTCCTCAACGAGCTTGTTGTAGACGGTGACGGCCTCGGTGGCGTCGCCCTTCTCGTCCTGGACGTTAGTCTCCACCTGCTTGCCGTTGATGCCGCCGTCTGCGTTGAGCTGCTTGAACCACAGCAGCGCGCCGTCGCGGCAGGCGACGCCGTACTGAGCGACGGAACCCGAGTACGGGCCCATGATACCGACCTTGATGGCGCCGTCAGCAGAGCCCGAACCGGAGCCGGAGTCACCGGAACCACCACAGCCGGCAAGGCCAAGGCCCGCGGCGACGATGCCAGACAGCTCGAGGAACTGACGACGAGAAACGGATGCGTTCATGATGTCTCCTCCCATGAAGATGCGATAATCACACGCGGTGATTAGTCAGGAGGATAGACCCGCACAAAAAAGAGACCTAGTTGAACACGTGTAGGTTAAATCCTGCGAAACATAAAATAATCATTTAGAAATATTTGCGCGCTCAGCGGTGTGCTTCAGACCTTCCGCCGATATCGGGCAACTACTGTTGCCAAACATGCTCCAACGGCTAAACCGCATAGGTCTATGGCCACGTCGCGGGGCGAGCCGGAGCGCCCGGGGACAAAAAGCTGCAGGGTCTCGTCGAGCACGGGGACGAGCGCGCATGCACCCAGGATTGCAGCTTGCAAAGACGGCGCCGAGGCACCTTGACGCATCAGCGCCCGCGCGAAATTGACGGCGATGACACCAAGAACCAGGTATTCGGAAAAATGCGCCGATTTCCGTATGACAAAGGTACAGGCGTCGGGCTCATAGAGGCCGAAATAGTTAAACGCAGGCCTTAAGAGCTCGTAGACAAACCCGCTCTCCGATGAGGAGGCGGGACCATGAACCATCGAATGTCCCCAAATGAAGCAGACCCACAGAGCAAGAAGAGCTCCCCAGGCAAAAGCCGGGGAGCCGAGTCGCAAGCCGCGCTTCTCCAAGCGTCTGCGCACCGGTTAGGCCTCCTTGGCGATGGGCATCGCGAGATGCTTAGGACGATACGTGCCCGAGTCGTCCGGGCGGCCGAGGAAGCCGGAACCGTTCTTGGAGCCCCTGCGGGAAAGGGCGCTCGTCGAGGTGCCGCCCTCGAGAACACGGAGAAAACGCCCGGCCGCGTTGCGCGTTGCCTTGGACTCGCTGCGCCCAAACTCATCGCCGATAAGGTAATCGACGTAGGACTCGGTATCGACAACCTCAGGATGCCCCGCCATCGGCTTGAACGGGATGAAGGCCGTGCTCTGCTCCAGGCCATCAGGTTCGTCGAGGGTATCGGCGTCGCCGACGATGTCCTCAAACGGCGCGGGAATGACCGGCTCGTAGGTCGCGACTTGAGCGCCAAGGCGATCATCCATCGATTTGAGCGCGGATGCCCAGTCGTCCTCGGAGAATGAGTTCTCCGCATCGCGCAGCTCGGGGTAGACGCCCTCGTCGACAAAGGCGATGCGGTCGGCGATGGAGCCGTGGGAAAACTCTCCCGCGGGCCTCGGTGCGGTGTTTTCCACGGTCTTCTGTGCCGCGGAGACGAGCATTTCCTTCCCTGAAGCAGTGAAATCGGAGGGAATCGCAAGGTCGCCAGTGTCCGAGCCCTCGACGTAATCGTCGATCTTGGTTATAGAGGCGAGCCCCACGGAGGTGTTCCACCAAGACGTGCCCACATCGGCCACAGAGCCGTCGGCACGCTCAATGACCGGGAGACCGCTCATCATATCGGCGCCCATGCGTTCACGCAGCGTCTTTGCCACGCCCTGCGCGCGCGTAGCCATGCGTGCGCCAAAGGTGGCTTTTCTCACGTAGTTCTCGGCAATCTGCTCGTAATCGTTGGTTGCGTGAGACCCGACGAGCGGTTTAAGAGCAAAGGCAGGGGCGGGCTCAGAAAGCGTTGCGGCAGAAGCGTAAGCCGGCAGCTCTGAGACGGTTTCCTCAGCCTCTTCCGCCTTGTCAGCAAAAGGCTCGGAGACGATTGGGTCGGCATGACGGAAATGCTTGCCCACAAGGGCGGCGTCGTCGATATTCTCGCTACGAGACATAAGCGCATGGCAAACGAGGGCGGAAACGAATCCGGAAACAACGGCACCGGTAACGACGCCAACGCCGAAACAAGCCGCGGGGCTTCCAAGGATCTCGGGCACGACCTCGTCGACCGAGAGGGCGAGCGCGGGCGACGGCAGCATAAGGCTCGCCCCAATAAGGCCTGCGGCTACGGCAGGATTCCTTCTCGTCCCCATGAGTAAAAGCACCTCCGCAAAAGCGTCGGCACCGACCTTGAGCTATGGCTGCTGCTTACCAACCTTAGGCTATGACGCCCAAGGCTGCTTTGCTGCCGCGGTTTGGCTCGATTTAGGTGTGTGTGCCGCTGCAACGTACAATATCCGAACTACTATACCGCACATGTAAATGAGGCTGGACGCGGATTGGCCAAGTTTTCAACGGATGAGGAAGTTAAACTTGGCAACCCGCGCCCAGCGATTCGCGTGGTCTTCTAAAAGCCCTGTTTACGAAATATAGTCCGTCTGCTGAGCTTTCTTTGCGCTCTTGATGAGGAACTCGCGGTTGTCGTTGGTTCCCTTAAGGCCCTTTACCAGGGCATTGGCGGCGCGCTCAGTATTGTTCATATTGGCGAGGACACGGCGGATGCCCCAGACGAAAGGCTGGTATTCTGCCGGGATGAGCAGATCCTCATTTCGGGTGCCGGAGGACACGGGATCGATGGCGGGGAAGATACGGTGATCGGCAAGGTCTCGATCGAGCTTGAGCTCCATGTTGCCGGTGCCCTTGAACTCCTCAAAGATGACCTCATCCATCTTTGACCCCGTGTCGACGAGAGCGGAAGCGATGATGGTAAGCGAACCGCCGTTCTCGATATTGCGCGCCGCTCCAAGGAACTTCTTGGGGGGATAGAGCGCCGCGGAGTCGACGCCGCCGGAAAGGATGCGTCCGCTCGCTGGAGTCGCGAGGTTATAGGCACGGGCGAGCCTCGTGATGGAATCGAGGACAACGACGACGTCCTCCCCCATCTCGACCAGGCGCTTGGCGTGCTCGATCACGAGCTCGGAAACTCGGGTGTGGTTGTCTGCGGGCATATCAAAGGTGGACGCGACGACGTCGCCCTTGATGGAGCGCTCCATATCGGTAACCTCCTCGGGGCGTTCGTCCACGAGCAGGCAGAACAGATGCACCTCGGGGTTGTTGGCGGCGATCGACTGGCAGATCTTCTTAAGGACGGTCGTCTTGCCCGCCTTAGGGGGACTGACAATGAGGCCACGCTGACCCTTGCCGATCGGGCTCACCAGATCGATGGCGCGGCCCGTGATGGAATCCTTGCCGTTCTCCATGGTAAGCGGCTCATTAGGGAAGACCGGGGTCAGGTCGCGGAAGCGGGGCCTGGACTTGGCGCCCTCGGGGGCGAAGCCGTTGATCGTGGACACCTTGACGAGCGGCGGGTATTTGGCGTTGCCTCGGCCAGGGCCGACGGTGCCGACAACCCGGTCGCCGGGACGAAGGCCCAGGCTCCTGATCATCTGTTGGTGAACGAAGCAATCGTCATCGCCGGGCATATAGTTGCCCGTACGCAGCCACCCGAAGCCCTCGTTGCCGAGCTCGAGGATTCCGTCGACGGGACGGAACCCCTCGGCACGGGCAGCGGCGGCGTAGATGGCCTCGACGAGCACGGCCTTACGAAGTCCGACGTATTCGACCTCGAGCTCGGCAGCTTTTGCGCGAAGGTCGGCGACCTTCATCTCCGCGAGCTCCTCCATCGTGAGGGAAGGTTCGGAGTTGAAGTCGCGCCCGCGGTTCTTGCGGTTGTTTCGGCGGCCGTTGCGGCCGTTTCCCTGCCCGTCGCCCCCATGGTCTGAGTAACGCTCGCGCTTCTTGCCCCCTGCACCGTTCTGCTGGCCGGCCTCGGAAGGCTTATTGTCGCCATCACGGGGCTCGGGCTTCTCTCCGCGAACGTTCTCGTGATCAGGCTTGCGACGGGTACGTCGGGTGCGGCGCGGCGAATCGCCGTCGGTCGCCTTATCGAGGGCCTTGCCATCGCTCTTTTCGGAAGGCCCCGCGACTGTCTGCACCGCCGTGGACTCAGCCTGCTTCTGGGTCGAAGCATCCTCGGGATTCTTTACGGGCGCAGCGGTCATCATTGGGGGCTCACCGGGGACAGACGAGGCGCGCGTAACCTCCTGCGCGACTTGGTTGAGCTCCTTGATGTCATTCTTCTTGGCGGCATCAAAAGATGCCTCGTCGGTAACCGGCTCGGCATCGACAGGCGTCTTTAGCTTGCGAGGACGCCCGGGCCGGCGCCTGGGAGCCGCAGCCGGAGCCTCCGCGGCGGGACCAGAGTGTTCACCCGCAAGATCAGGATTGGCAGAGGCCTTCTCCTTTACGATTTCCTCAGGCTTAGCCGTTTCGGGTGATACCGATTTGTCAGAAGCCGAAGTCTCCGCAGCCTCCGAGGCGCTTTCGCCCTTTGGCTTCCTCTTGCGCGTAGCCGTGCGTTTAGGCTTGGCAGATACGTCCGAGCCTTCGCCGGAGACCTCGGAAACCTTTTCTCCCGAGTCCGTGGCAGCAACGCGAGAGGAGCTCGTCGCCCTGCGCCTCGGCTTCTTTGCGGCTAGGGTGTCCTGAGCCTCCGCCGCACCAGCCTCCGGTGCCTCCGCCGCGGGCTTCTTTGCCGCGACCTTACGAACGCGCTTTTTCGGTGCCGGCTTCTGCTCCTCGCCGGAATCGACGGAATCGGTCTTCTCGTCTGTCATGTAGGACCTCTCTATATGCACGGCCAGATAACCGGCAGGCCGCGTTGCCGTTTCAGAATATAAAAATGGCAGATTCCAAGAATGCCTGATGAGTAGAACCCATGATGTAAAAGGTGATTAATGGCCCGACTTCAGTCGGCTGCCTTTTTGGTTACTCTAGCAGCAAGAAGCCCGTTAGGCAATCATTGCGATAAAAAACGCCCTGCAAGCCATTGAAAACAGCCAGCAGGGCGTGAGCATAAGACAGAATTGCTATTCCTTGGTCTTGCGGACCTTGCGGCGCACGACGACGGACTCGATGACCCGTTTCATCTCCTCGGCGCGTTCGCGACCCGCGTCTGTGAGCGCGACGCTCGTGGTGTGCTGGCGCCCGGCCTCCCGCCTGCGGTCGACGAGCCCCATATCGGCGAGCGAGCACACGCTCATCGAGACGGTAGGCTGAAGAAGGCCGAGGATATCGACGAGCTGCATGATGGTCAGCGACTCGGCGCCCGAGGAATAGATGCCAAGAAGCACCAGGTCGCCGGCCTTGCAGAATACAGAGCCCATAGCATCGACGTACTTGCAGATGCGCTCAGGGGAAGTGCGCGAGAGGGCGGCGCCGCTGGGAATCTGCGCCCGGGTAAGCACGGCCAGGCGCTCAACGGTGGCGCGCCCCTCCTCGGAGATGCTGCAGACAACGTTGCGGCGATCGATATCGCCCTCGCCTCGCTCGATATATCCGAGGCCAAAGAGGTGGTTCGTCCTATGGGTCATGGTCGGCCTTAAGGCGCTCTGGTACTCGGCGATCGCCGAGGTCTTGAGCGGGGCGTTGGCGACGTCGAGCCTACAGAGGATGGCAAACTCCTCGAACGTGAGCCTCTCGTCGGACTCGACCTTCTGACGAACAACGTTATATGCCCTGCGTACAGACATGTACTCGCGAAGATCCATGCTTACCCCTGATGTTTGACCTCGGATGCCAAATGAACTGCATATAAGGAAAAACCATGCTGTTCATTCAACGGATTATACGTAACGTTCGCCGAAAAACAAAACTCCTTATACCAAGAAAAACGAACTAGAAATATTAAATCCTCAATGACAAGACAAGCTTAATCCCCAAGATGGGCCTACATCGACTGCGGAGCGGAAACGCCAATCGTGTTGAGCGTGAGAGCGAGCACGCGGCGGCATGCGTCGACGGCGGCAAGGCGAGCATGCGAGAGATCCTCGTCAAGCGGGCGGCCGGAGCCCGGAATGACCTGGCACGCCGCGTAGAAAGAGTGGAAGTGGGCCGCGAGGTCCTCGGCATAGTGGGTAAGTCTGAACGGGGCGCGGTCGCGGGCGCAGGACTCGATAAGACCAGGGAGCTCGGCGATCTTACGGGCGAGCGCGGCCTCGGCCGGGTCGGTGAGCAGGCCAAGGTCGTAGGTATCGCCCACGGCACGGCGAGCGACCTCGTCCATTCCGAGATCGGCGGCCTTGTCAACGTCGACGCCGGCGGCTCGGCGAAGAATCGAGCAGATGCGCGCGTGCGCGTACTGGACGTAATACACGGGGTTCGTGTTGTCCTGGCGCTTAACGGCCTCGATGTCAAAGTCGATCATCTGGTTGTTGGACTTCGCGACGAGCGTATAGCGCGTCGCATCGGCGCCGACCTCCTCGAGCAGCTCGTCGAAGGCGACCATAGTGCCCTTGCGCTTGCTCATGCGCACCGGCGTGCCGTCGCGCAGCAGGTTGACGAGTTGGCCGAGCACGACCTCGAACTGATCGGGATAGCCGAGCGCCTCACAGACGGACTGGATGCGCTTGATGTAACCGTGGTGATCGGCTCCCCACAGGTCGATGACGTGGTCCACACGCTGGAACTTGTTCCAGTGATAGGCAACGTCGGAGGCAAAGTAGGTATACTCGCCGTTCGTCTTGATGAGAACGCGGTCTTTGTCGTCGCCGTAATCCGTCGATTTCAGCCACAGGGCGCCGTCCTTTTCATAAATCTTACCCCGTTCTTCCAGGACCTTGCAGGCTGCCTGGATGGCATCGGGATGGAGGGTCCGTTCGCTGAACCAGTTGTCATAATGGACGTTGAAATGGGCCAGGTCGCGTTTGAGGGCCTTGAGCTTTTCGGCATAGGCCCGGTCCTTGAAGAGTTCCAGCCGTTCTTCTTCAGGCATGTCCAGGTATTTGTCACCGTCCTGGTCGATGATGGCCTGGGCCGTTTCGATGATGTCGTGGCCGTGATAGCCGTTTTCCGGGATTTCTGCCGGCTTGCCCAACAGTTCCAGGTAGCGGGCATTGACGGAAGCGGCCAGGTTGTTCATCTGGTTGCCGGCGTCGTTGATGTAGTATTCGGCCTGGACGTTATAGCCCGCAGCCCGCAGGAGATTGACCAGGGCACTGCCATAAGCGGCGCCGCGGCCGTGACCGACGTGGAGCGGCCCTGTCGGGTTGGCACTGACGTATTCGACCTGGATCGTGTCTTCTTTGCGCAGCGGTGCATGGCCATAGGCATCGCCGGCAGCCAGGATCTGTTTGAGCGTATCGTAAATGACGTCATTCTTCAAGAAGAAGTTGATGAAGCCGGCACCGGCGATTTCCGCATGGTCGAGCCAGGGATAATCCATGCCGTCGACGATGGCCTGGGCAATGAGTCTCGGTGCTTTATGGGCGACGCGGGCCGACTGCATGGCAATGTTGCTGGCGAAGTCGCCGAATTCCTTCTGCGGCGGTACTTCCAGTGCGACGTCGGGATAGTCGCCGGCTGGAAGAGTGCCGGCTGCAATAGCCTTGTTCAGGGCTTCCGTAATGCCCTGCTTCAATAAATCCTTCATTTCCATTACGCTTGATCCTCCTGCACGGTTATGGTTAATTGTGTATAATTGGCACTGACGCCTTCGATATGGACGTCGTAGCCCAACTGAATCGTACCGACTCCATCGAGCAAGTCGGCGCGGCATTCATAGGTCTTCATCTGCACGTCGAACGTGCCGACCGGTGTGTCATACTGGGAGCGCGTCACTTTTCCCTTGCGGAATTCCTGACGCTGGCGGAGCTTCCCAAGGCGCAACAATAAGACGGACCCTCCGGGTAACACCTTGATGACCGTCGTAACGCCCTTCATTTCCGTCAGCTCGCTTTCTTCGTAGACGATGTACTGCGTCCCGTCCTTGACGTAAAACTTGCCTTCGGAAACGAGCTCCATTTTCAGCTCTTCTCCCTCTTTGTTACGTTGGATACTTTTTACACTTACTAAGACAGGTTTCAATGTATTCCACCTTTCCTATCACAAATCCAATGTTACTATTATATAACAAG
>ERZ507035.1180-NODE-1180-length-8363-cov-5.218946_pt1 | contig 8363 bp, 10 predicted proteins | sample MGYA00512873_ERZ507035 | MGnify/ENA metagenome assembly ERZ507035
GACTGTAAATCAGCCACGCAGGAAACATCGATGGTCCGAGTCCATCTCTGCCCATTCTGACAAGGTAGCCTAACGGTAAGGCAGCACGTTGGAAGCGTGCCGTTGCGGGTCTGTCGCATTCCCGGTTCGAATCCGGGTCTTGTCGCTTCGCTTTGTATTCGATCAGCTATTTAGTTTATCGAATTCGGGTAGACTAAGGAGATGTACTCAAGTGGTTGAAGAGTTCAGTTTCGAAAACTGACAGGTCTTAAATAGACGCCTGGGTTCGAATCCCAGCATCTCCGTATCTGGTGTGATATGCAAGAGGCTATAAGCAGGCGGTCCTGAAAACCGTCATCCGGTTTTCCGGCTCGTGGGTTCGAATCCTTCCGTCTGCGCTTGACAGATATCCAGAAGTTGGATATACTGGCTTTAGAAAATATCAGCAGGAGGAAATGATCATGGCAGTCAGACGATTTGCACATCAGTCAAGTTATGGGCAGTCCGGTGTCAGTATGAGCTCGTATTCATTATACAGTTCATGCTATGGCAGCGGACATTTTGGCGTAACTTCAAACCGGAACTGCCAGATGCCTGATTGAGACGATAAGGATGGAAACAAAAGAGGCCCTGGCGGGGTCTTTTTTTCGTGCTGAAAGAGAGGAAAATACTATGCAGCCGACGATGTTTCCACTTTTAATATTAAATATATTGGAGAACCATGCAACAAAAGAGAGACCACTTACGATAACCGAGATCACGGATTGGATCAATCGAGAGTTTTCACCATTCGCAGCTGAGAAAGAGCATTTGATTAATCGTACCACTGTGATGAGGATCCTTGATACAATAGAATTCTGGACAGATGGGAAGTTATTTAATTTTCGCGTGGTGTGTACGGAAAATGGAACGAAGCGTTTTTGTCTGGAAAAATGATCTATTATCATATTGGTCCGAGAAAACCATGACATACTGGATTTTGTATTCAGGATGTCTTATTTTTTACCCAATCGCAAGGTTATATGAGGAAAATAAAAGATTTTTTGGTTCTGCGTTATTTTTGATGATTTATGAAAAATTTAATTTCCTTTTGTTCGAATGGAAGTGTCGGCAAAAATGAAAAAATGAGCTATCCGGTGAAAAACAACAATAAAAAAAATGAGATGTCCTCCGAAAAAGAGTTCCTTAAATTCGATTAAATGAAGAGTGCAAAGGCTGGGCCTATCGTTCCTCTGCGTTTCCATACTGAATACGTGGAAAAAAAAGAAATATGAGAGCCTGCTAATAAAAAGTCAATCAGAAACTAACAAAACAATTCAAAAAGGTGTTCTCCGCGAATTCCTGGATGCTTACTCCTGTCCAGTCCCGGTTGTAAAACATCCCGTTTTTCAGGCGGCCAAACAGCCCATCACAGGCGGAATTGTAAGGGGAGCATCCTTTTGGGGACATGGAGCGCTCCAACCCGGCTTTCTCCATACGGCTGATCCAGCCAGGCCAGCGGTAATGGCATCCCCTGTCAGAATGGATTATGGGATGATCTTCCTCCCCTAACTGTGAGATCGCGCCATCCGGCATGTCATTCACCAGGGCAGCATCCCATCAAAACAGTCCACAACCGGGGAGAGATAGACCTTACCTGCGGGGATGGCAAACTCCGTGATGTCAGTAAGCCATTTCTCATTCGGCTTTTCCGAATGGAAATCCCTGTTTACCGTATTTGGCACAGAGGGGGAGAGTTCCCCCTGGTAAGAGTTGTATTTCCGCCTGCTCTTAACCAGAACTACAAGCCCTTCTTCTGCCATGATCCTGCGTACCACTTTCCGTGTTGATGCCGGGGTCTTTTTTTAACACATTGATGGTTTCCTTTAATATATCGATTTCCATCTGCATGCCATCCATCCGGGCAAGCAGTTGTTGCATTTCAGCATTAGGGGGATCCAGTATGCCCTCCGTAAGAGCGCCGGGTTTTATGTTTTTGTCGTTCCTCAGTGCGACCATGCCTCCCTGGAGATATTTTTTTCGCCAGGCATAGATGCTTGCCCGGCTGTAGCCGATCTCCTCTGACACACATTTTATACTTTCTCCAAGCTCAAAGCAACGGTGGAACGCATCCATTTTAACTTCAATGGGAGGGTTGCGGGGATGTGCCGCTGTATTGGTATTATCCAATGCTTTTCGTGGCGGCTTTTGAACACCCTCGTTTTCGATCCATGTATAAAGTGCCCTCCTGGTTGGATAACCCAGCATACGGATTGTGTTGGTTACAGAACCGCACTGGTGATAAACCTGTAATGCAATGTCGATTTTGTCCTGAGAATACATAATGATTCAGCTCCTTTCGGAGCCCGTGGAAGTCCAGCTTTTTGTCCGCGCCCCTCTCTCTCATTGGAAATTTTCACTTTGGAAGAACTCCTGGAGTACTTTGAACCCATGACGTCACCAGTTCCTGGATTTCCTGGATATCACCCCATTAGAGAACTGCTGCTCAGCATCCGCAAGTAATTCGTGCATAATCTCTTGACGATACTGATAATCACCCTCTTTCTGGTATCGTTGAATGATCTGATTAAAACTTCGCTGTTGGTAAGTCTCAATCGTTGCATCAGCCAAACCGATTTGCTTCATTTGCTCATTGGCAGCATCAATTAAAGAAAAAATGTCATTATTCATATGAAACCTCCTTAACAGAAAAATTTGTAGGTGGTTTCATTATAAAAAGTTATCCCGACTTTTCTGATATATTTTCACAGAAAAACGGTGTATTCCACCGGAATTCCGGATAATCACAAAGTCGGGATAAGTGGTGTGGAAGGGGGACTAATCATCCCCCTATCCGATTTACAAGTGTTGAAGACCCGAAAAAGCTGAGAAATGTCATAGCGGCATTCCTTGGCTTTTTGATTTGTGAATCATGCACAAATTCAAGTGCAAAAACCCATGAAAAAAACACAAAATTGATTTTTAACTCTGAAAGGATATTGCTTTTTAAAAATGATGATGCTATAATGAGGACATGTTTTTCATGTAAAGGAATTACATTCCGCTATACGGAATAAAGCAAAGATCTATTTACTTCAGGAGAAAGGGGGAACCTATGCAGTTAATTGACCGTGCCTTAAGTGCACTGGAAATACTGGGGAAAAATCTGGAGGGGCTTTCGGTGTCAGAGCTTTCGGAGGCGCTGGGGATCCCAGCGAGTTCGACGCACCGGATCTTAAGCAGTCTCAAGGCGAATCATTTCGTGCTCCAGGATGAGGAGACAAAGCGTTACCGGCTCGGCTATAAGATCTGTGGGATTGCTGCGGGGATCGCCATAGGGAATGTGCTGACCATCACAGCCAGAGGGCCGATGAAGCGTTTGGCGGAAAAGATCGACCGGAATGTTGTTCTCTGCGTGATGGAGCGAGGAGCTGTCATGAATCTCACCTGCATCGAGAGAAAGGACTCGAATATGTACATGGTCAAGATCGGCTATGAGATGCCATTATATTCGACCTCAGCCGGGCGTGTGTTTGCCGCGTATATGGAGCGGGGAGAAGCACTTTCGGTCCTGGGTGAAGAACAAAGGACCAAGACGACGCCTTATACAAAGACGGATCTGCAGGAATTGAATGACGAGCTGGAGCGAATTCGAAGGGATGGCTATGCGTTGATTGATGAGGAGCTGCAGATGGGGATCCAGGGGGTGGCGTGCCCGATCCTCGATTCATTCGGAGAACCGGCAGCAGCGCTTGCGTTTACGACCATGAAGGGCAGCGGTGAGGCAGAATTGGCAGAAAAGATTGAAGAATTAAAAAAATGTGCAAAGGAGATTTCGGAAGCGATCTGTTGAGGAGAAACAGGAGGGAATTATGAGTGAATACAGCGTGGAGCTTAAGGGGCTTAATAAGATATACAGCAATCTTCTGAAGGAGGATACGGTCGCATTAAAGGACATCCATCTTCAGATCAAGCCAGGGGAATTTATCTCGATTATTGGGCCATCCGGATGCGGAAAGTCTACACTTTTACGGATCATTGGCAATCTGGATAAGCCAACCTCGGGGACGATATCGTATCGGGACGGCGCGGATCAGCAGATGGGCTTTGTGTTCCAGGATTCAGTCCTGCTTCCGTGGAAGAATGTGAAGCAGAATGCAGAATTTCCGCTGGTGATTCAGAAAAAGCAGACAAAAGAAAACGAGGAGAAGCTGGACGAGCTTTTGGAATTGGCAGGGCTTACCGAATTTAAAACGGCGCTTCCCAGGGAGCTCTCAGGGGGGATGAAGCAGAGAGTTTCCATTGCGCGCGCGCTTTCTTACGATGCGCCGCTTCTTTTAATGGATGAGCCCTTTGGCGCCTTGGATGCGCTTACCAGAGACCACTTGAACGAGGAGCTTTTAAAAATCTGGCAGAAGACGAGGAAAACCGTCATCTTTGTTACGCACAGCATTGAGGAGGCGACCTTCCTTTCCGATCGGGTGATCGTCATGTCGGCGAGGCCGGGACAGATCAAGGAGATCGTGACAATCGACCTTGCAAGGCCTCGGGGAGATGTGACTCGAAACGATCCCCGATTTGCGGAGTACAATAAGTATCTGAGGGGGATTATCGGATGAAGAAGAAAGGAAAGTCTGCCGGATTTTTGCAAAGCGTCGGGGAGTATGCGCTCTCCATTGGTGTGTTCATTGCAGTCTGGTGGCTCTATGTGGAGCTGAAACATGTGCCAGCTTATATCCTCCCCGCACCGCCGAAGGTGTTTAAAAGTCTGGTCGAGATGTTTGTAAAGAGAAGCGTCTATGCCCATCTGTGGACGACAAGCTATGAGGTCGTGCTGGGCTTTTTGATCGGCGGCTTCTTAGGCGTACTATTTGGATATGTGTTTGTCAAGATGAATGCGCTTAAAACGATGCTGATGCCGTATTTGATTTTTTTGCAGACGGCGCCGAAGATTGCACTCGTTCCTCTTTTTATCGTGTGGTTTGGGATTGGGATCGTCTCAAAGGTGGTATTAATTATTTCCATGGTGCTGTTTCCTGTGCTTTCCGGCATGATGCTGGGGCTGGAGTCGATTCCGCCGGATGTGCGGAATCTGATGAAGGTATTAAAGGCGACGAAATGGCAGGTGTTTACGCAGGTGGAAATGCAGTATTCCCTGCCTGCCCTGTTTGCAAGTCTGAAGGTCGGCATCGTCCAGGCCGTGATTGGAGCAATCGTCGCAGAGTGGATGTCAGGAAAGCAGGGGTTGGGTTATATTCTGACGTACGCTTCGTCTACGTATGATACGCCGATGTTGCTTGCCGGAATCATCGTTACCATCGTCCTGGGCATTGTGACGTACCAGGCGGTCAGTGTTCTGGAGGACCGGATGCTGTACTGGCATGAATCAAAGAAAGCTTAATTTGGGGAGGATAAAATGGTGAATTTTACATCCGCATCGGCTCCGATGCTGGACGGCAGGATGCCGCATATTCAATGCACAAAGGATGACATCAGCGAGATCGTCCTTCTGCCTGGAGATCCCGGTCGAGTGGCTCTGTTTGAAGAATTCCTTCAGGATTTTAAGATCATCAGCCGAAATCGTGAATATACAGTGGGGACTGGCTTTTATGAGGGTATAAAAATAACCGTCTGCTCAACGGGGATCGGGGCGTCGTCCACGGAGATCGCCGTGGTACAGCTAATTGCCCTTGGCGCGAAGGCATTGATCCGAATTGGCGGCACAGGAGTGATCCGCGAAGATATTCCCTGCGGGACTATGGTGCTCAACACGGCGGCGGTCCGTATGGGCGGAGCCTCCTGCTTCTACGCGCCTGCGGAATATCCGGCCGTCGCCTCCTTTGAAGTTTTAGATTGCTTAAAGCGCTCCTGTGAGGAGCAAAAGAAACCCTATGCGATGGGAATCTGCGTATCGGTTGGCTCGTTTTATCATGGACAGGGCCGAAAGCTTCCATTTGAAGGAGAATATGACGAACAGGCGGTCCTTGAACGGTATGGAACGTGGAACATTGTAAATATGGAGATGGAGGCGGAGACCATTTTTACACTGGCATCTTTAAATGGTGTCCTGGCGGGAAGCATCTGCACGGTGCACTGCAACCGGGCAACCGATCAGTGGCTTGTGGATTTTGAAGCGGCGCAGAAGGATATGTGCCGGACGGCACTGCTTGCGTGTAAAAAGCTGGATCAGGAGTATCTGACGAAATAAAGAAAGAAAAAGGAGAAAAAGAACGATGAAAAAGAGAATGTTTGCAACGATGCTGGCAGTGGTGACGATGGCCACAGCGCTTACAGGCTGCAGCACGGAGAGTGCCAAGAAGGCCAGCGATGGCCAGGCGACGACAACAACTGCCCAGACGGAGGCAAAGACAGAGGCGGGGTATTCCGGAGCAGAAACGACAACAGAGGCCGCAGACAAAGAATTAAAGACCGTATCCATCCAGCTTGACGGCTCTGCGGTACCGTACTATTCCCCGCTGTACCTGGCGCAGGAGAACGGATATTTTGCAGAGGAGGGGCTGAATGTTGAGTTTTATTATGCCGCGGCGGCGGACATCGTAAAGAACGTGGCCGCAGGGAACGTGGAATTCGGTTTCCCGAACGCGGATGCGGTGGTTGCGGCCAGGGCGCAGGGGATCCCGGTTCAGGTTGTCCATACGACGTACCAGGAGGGACTTGGCGCGATCATCTTCGGAAGCGAGTCAGGCATCGAAACACCGGCCGATTTAAAGGGGAAAAAGGTAGCGGTCACAAGTCTCGGAAGTGCCAACTACTTCCAGCTTAAGGCAGCGATGGAGGCCGAGGGACTGAGCGTGGATGACGTTCAGGTCGAGATTGTGGGAACGGGTGCGATTCTGACGGCGTTAACAGAGGGCCAGGTAGATGCGATCGTGTTCTCCAAGCTCCGTACGATTGAGCTGAACAATTCCGGCTATCCGGCAGGTGAGATCGTGTGTGACCAGTTCCTTCCTTCTTTTGGAAATGTCGTTGTTGCGGGGGAAGATCTGACAAAGAACGATCCGGAGACGGTGGATGGCTTCTGCCGCGCTTTAAACAAGGCGATCGAGTATATCATTGACGGCCATACCGAGGAGGCTGTGGATATGTCGATCGAGAAATATGCCCCGACCTTTGCGGAAAAGCGCGATGTGGTGGTGGAAATCTTAAACGACGTATTCATCCAGACACTGTGGCAGAGTGATTATACGAATGCAAATGGAATCGGTGCCTCCAATTCGGAAAAATGGCAGGCACTGATCGAAAGCTCCAAGGAAATGGGAAACATCGATGAGGTATTTGAGGCCTCAGAGCTGCTTTACAGTCCGGCAAAGTAACAGGCCGGCAAAAGGGGAGATGTGCATATGTTTTACCATAAATACAGAAGAATCATTTTGCCGGCCGCTTTTCTTCCGGCATTCCTGATTGTGTGGGAGCTGTATATCCGGATCTTTAGGGTGCCGAATTATCTGCTTCCTGGGCCGACCGAGCTTTTCTGGTCTATGCTCCGTCTTTTTACGGACGGTGAGGTCATGAAACACATTGCGGTCACGATGGAGGAAATTTTTGTGGGAACGGCGATCGGGATCGCGATCGGCCTGGTGCTCGGCTATGTGATGGCGAAGCTTCGATGGATCGAACGACTTGTCATGCCCTTTGTGATTATTGTGCAGACAGCCCCCAAGATTTCCCTGGCTCCGCTGTTTATCCTGTGGATGGGCCTGGGAATCGAGTCGAAAGCGGCGCTTGTGATCCTGGTCGTTTCCTTCCCGATCATGATCAACGAGGTGGCGGCGATCCGCTCGATCGAGGAGAATGTTTACAATCTGATGAAAATTTTGAAAGCCAAACGGTGGCAGGTTTTTGCAAAGATCGAGATTCCGTATTCGATCGAAATGCTGTTGTCCGGTATCAAGCTGGCCCTGACGCAGGCGATGACAGGCGCAGTAATCGGAGAAATGATCGGCGCGAAGGCTGGGCTTGGATACCTTCTGACGCTCGGGAGCGAGACGTATGATATTAAGATGATTCTGAATGCGGTGATCCTTTTGAGTGTGATCGGACTCGGGCTTTATCTGATCTCGGAATTTGTGGAAAGGAAGGCACTCTATTGGAAGGTGCTGGATAAGAGTGTGGTAGGGTAGACAAAACGGTGGGAAAAGGATACCCCTCCCCTTCTCCTGAAAGAACGCAGGAGAGAAGGGAGGGGAATATGGATTTAATAGAGCTCTGCGAAATGACCGCAGAAGAGGTGGTCACTGTTTAGACGGTAGCTTTCCTGGAACATCGGGAGAGCTGCTTTTTTGTATGATAGGAAAGTCCTCACCGAACTTGGATTATGTAAACTAATAGCTCTGCCGAAGCAGGGCATAGAAAACAGACGGTGATTTAGAACAGGTCGATATAGA
>ERZ507035.1188-NODE-1188-length-8287-cov-3.177721_pt1 | contig 8287 bp, 3 predicted proteins | sample MGYA00512873_ERZ507035 | MGnify/ENA metagenome assembly ERZ507035
CATGCAACGCGATCTGCCAGGCGCCTTGGAACGCGCCGACGAATCCATCGCGCACATCGAACGCTCCAGCCAGCGCATGACCGTACTGGTCGAAGACCTGCTCTCGCTCGCCCGCCTGGACGAAGGCCGCGGCATCGACATGACGCAACAGGTATCGCTCACCTCGCTCGTGGCCGACGCAACCGACGACCTGCACGCGCTCGACCCGGAACGCGAAGTCACGCGCGGCACTATAACGCTCAAACCCGCAGATGGCGAACACCCGTGCGACTTCGCAATCGAAGAAGGGCAGATGCAGCCGATCAGCCTGATCGGCGACGCCTCACGCCTACGCCAAGTGGTAACGAACATCATCGGCAACGTGCACCGCTACACGCCATCCGATTCGCCGGTACGCGTATCGATGGGCACCATGCTCGCCTCCATCGACCAGCACACATTGGCCACACTGCCACCTACCGACGCATCGCTACGGCAGTTCCTGGACGCCGCTGAAGTGGGGCAAAGCATGTCCACCGGCACCGCGTATGCCGTCATGCGCTTCGAAGACCACGGGTCGGGAGCTCCTGCGGAAACGCGCTCGCAGCTGTTTGAACGGTTCTATACAGCGGATCCTTCGCGTGCGCGAGCCAAGGGCGGAACCGGTTTGGGTCTTGCCATCGCGTTGTCGGTGGTGCGGGCGCATCAGGGGTTCATCTGTGCCACGGAGACGCCCGGCGGCGGCCTGACCTTCACCATCGTGCTGCCGTTGGCGCATATTGACGACGGTGTTGGCGGTGTTGGCGGTTCGGGTTCGGCTGGTGCGGCGGCTGGCGCTGGCGTTGGTGCGGCTGGTTCTGCTGGCATTAAGTGACTCGCGTATCCAGCCAACGACCTCCCTGGCGTGGCTGTTTCCGGTTCCCGTCCGTATCTGGCCACGCTGGGAGCGGCCCTGGCGTGGCCAGATCAGGGTGGGCGTTGTGAGCGGCTGTGGGCGAAGCCATATGGTATCCATACGGGACTTGCGCTAAAATAAATCGGTTAATGTTTTTACGACTAAGAAAGCGAGAGTGCGCAATGCCCACCGGTCGAGTTCGTTGGTTTGACGCCGCTAAGGGGTACGGCTTCATCGCCAGTGAGAAAGGCGAGGATGTGTTCCTGCCTGCGGCCGCTTTGCCCGCTGGAACCACCACGTTGCGTAAGAATGCCAAGGTGGAATATGCCGTGATCGCAGGCCGTAGGGGCCCGCAGGCCATGGATGTGAAGCTGATCGCGTCTGGACCGTCGATGGTCAAGGCCAACCGCCCGAAGCCGGACGACATGGCCGCGATTTGCGAAGACCTTATCAAGATGTTGGATTCTGCAGGCAATACGCTGCGTCGCCACCATTACCCGGCTCCTGCCGAGAGCCGTAAGCTGGCGACGTTGCTGCGTGCAGTGGCCGACAATTTCGACGTACAGGACTGATTGAGGACTGATATATGACCGAAGCTGCAGAAGCTCTTGATCCGCAGATGCCGCATGAGCCGTTTGAGCAGGCGGAACTGCCGGGGCAGCCGGATCCGCGCGATATTGCCCGTGCGGTGGCCATGGATGTGGCCGATGAACCCGAGCAGGTGGGCGATGTTGTCAATGCCATCGAGCTTGGCGACAATGTGACGGATTTCCGCTTGGCTGCGGATGTGCGCGGATACGAGGGATGGCAGTGGTCGGTCACGTTGTATCACGATGCTGAGGTGGGCACGTGGACGGTGAATGAGTCGTCGCTGGTGCCCACGGATGATGCTTTGGTGCCGCCCGCTTGGGTGCCGTGGAAGGATAGGTTGGAGCCTACTGATTTGGCGCCGACTGATTCCATTGGTACCGATCCTGACGATCCGCGTCTTGAGGGCGGGTTCCGTAAGACCGAGCCGGTTGCCGGTGCGACTGCGGGCGAAGACGGGACGTCGGCTGAAATGGCTGAGCAGACTGAGACGTCGGCTGAAACGGCTGAGCAGGCCGAACCAGCCGAGCCGGTTGCCGAAAAGACGCAGGATTCCGCTGAAAATGCCGAGAATGCCGAGTCTGCCGAATCCACGGAAGTTACGGAATCTACGGAAACCGCTGAAACTCAGGAAACCGCTGTAACCGAGGCGACTGAGGAAACCGCTGAAGACGCCAAGGCCGAAGCGCAGACCCAGCAGACCGACGAGATCGTTGAGGAATTCGCGCTGTCCCGCCGCCACGTGCTATCCCCGAAGGGCCGTGCCCAGGTGGCGAAGCGTTGGTATGAGGGCCCGCGCGGCCCGAAGGCGCTGTCCACCAAAACCGCGGACGGCAACCTGTGTTCCACCTGCGGGTTCTTCGTGCCGTTGAAGGGTGAACTGAATCTCATGTTCGGCGTGTGCGCGAATAAGTGGAGCCCGGATGATGGCCGCGTGGTGTCGGTCGATCACGGGTGCGGCGAGCATTCCGAGATCGATCCGCCGGAGCCGAGCCACTTGTGGGTGCAGTCGAAGCCCGCATATGACGATTTCCATATTGATGTGATCGCCCAGAAGCCGCGTGATGAGCGTGGTGCGGTCGAAGCGATCGAGCAGTTGGATGACGATTCGCAGGATTCGGATGAGGCTACGGAAGAGGATATTCTGGCCAACACCGAGCCGGACACCGGTGATGATGAGCCGAACGAGACCCAGCCTGCTGGCGTGGAGGCTTCCGCCGAGTTGGAGGCTGTGATTACCGTTGGCGAAGGCGATGGCGATTCGGACGAGAATGAGGGCGAGGAGTCTGCGGAGACTGAGGAGTCCGCAGAGACCGCTGAATCTGCTGAGGGCGCTGAGGGCGAGGTATCTGCTGAGCCTACTGAGCCTACTGGGTCCGTTGAGACTGAAGAAACTGCTGAGACCGGAGAGCCGTGCGACGCCGAGGAGTCGGTGAAGCCGGAAGAGCCGGAAGAGTCTGTGGCGTCTGCCGAATCGGGCGAGTCCGGGGATGCCGGCGAATCCGAGGAATCTGCTGAGGCCGCGGAGGCTGAGGAGGCTGCGGAGGCCGTTGCCCAATCGACTGGGTCTGCTGAACCGGCTGCGGCTGAAGATGCCGAACCCGCTGAGCCAGCCGAAGCTGCTGAGCCTGACGAGCCGGGCGAATCTGACAAGCTGAACAAGTAAATACTGCGAACAAGTAATACTGCGCGTAACGGTGGTTTGTCTCCGCCTGCTGGCGTGCGGGGATTGGCGTTGTTTGTGGCATGTGGCGTAGTGGGTCGCACTGAATCGTGATGATTCGGTGCGACCTTTTGCATAGGCATAGGCATAGGCAGGTTGCTGGGCAGGCGTTGCATGAGTGGCGGGCAGGCGTTGTATAGGTATGCGGCTATGCGGCGCGGCTGTAGAGCGTAGATGGTGTGGCCGGGTGTGGGCTGGGGGAGTGTGCTGCAACACGGGGGAGTGCGAACCTGTTGCGGGAGATGAAGGGTGGTGTGTAACGGGGGGATAGGTGGGGGGTGGAGGATAGGTGATGACAACGCTCTCATTTGGTGGTAAAAAAGTCGCTATAAAAAACAGGTGAAACGTCAATAGTTGTTGGATGCGAGTGATGAATATATAGACAAATAGGCACAATTTATCTATTGTTTTTCTGGCGAACCCAAGAAAATAACACTGTTAAACAGCTTTATCAGGCGGTAAAAACCGCGAATTTCCAACGAAAACACATTGCTGTGCCGTTGTGGGGCGGGGGTGGGTGCAAGCAATAAACCAGGATGCAGGGTAAACCCGCTCAACTTGCCGGTTGATCGATTTGCGCAATGCAAACGAACGCTATATTCTCGTATTTAGGTTTGTGAATAACTGAATTCATCGTTCCCCAATGACATGAAAAGTTCACCGGCGAAGGGGTAAGAAGGGGGGACGATGGCATTCAGTACATAGAGCTATTTGAGGAGCATGAAACGATGAGGCATCAGGTGGAACGGCTGAAGCACGTAGCGCTGAAGCATGGGGTAAAACCGGCCCGTGCGCTCACCGCAACCCTCGTCGCCGTCGGCATGATGGCCACGGCCGCCATCTCCTTCGTCCTGCCCCCCACCACCAGCGCCAACGCAGATGATGGCCATGGTGACGGTAAGGTCTTTGTTCCGTCTTCCATCACCATGGGTGACAGTGGTGCCAGCACGAATGATATCGATACCGGCCTCTCCACGTTCGTCGGGCGTGATTTCTATGTGGGCAAGCCAAAGAGCGGCGATATCCAGTCGCTGAACGAGAATTCCATCGATGGCTCTTGGGCTGCCGAAATGGAAGGCCAGACGTTCATTCGTGGCCGTTATATGCAACGTGCCCAGAAGGGCTTCTTCACTATCGGTACCGTGGCGTTCGGTGCACAGTACCTTCCTTCGAACGATAGCACCATCATCGCCGTGGAAGGCAAGCATTCCGCCTTCGATAGCAATGTGCAGAGCATTGTCCAGGCGTGGAACTCTACTGCCAACGGTATTACGCAGCAGCAGGGTGCCGGCGTTCAACAGACGGATCGCGGTAATAAAGGCAAGACTAATTTCGGCACCAAGCTTGCAGGCCCCATGACGAAGCTGTGGGGTACCTCGTCCTCTGATGGCACCATCAAGAAGCAGTCGATCTACAAGTACGGCTTCAATGGCGTGAACGATTCGGCGGCATCTTGGGACCAGACCGATTTCTCCGACGTCAAGGATGGCCAGGGCAATGCCATCGGCGATTACGGTGCCAAAGTATCCACGGATTCCGGAACCCTGAAGAAAATGCCTGCCAACGGCACCGTGACATTTGCGGATGCTCCTGCGCAGAGCAATTACGAACGCCGCAAGTACGATTACGACAAGTACGATGCGTTTGCGAAGAACGCGGACGAAGTGAGTGCCGGAAAGCCGAAATGGGCCGGCAATGCATACGGCGAAACCTCATTCTCCACCTATAAGGTGAACATGAATTTCCAGTCGGGTGATGAGCGCCTTGCCGTCTTCAATGGCGACGGAACATCCAGCATGCAGATTTTCGAGATCAAGGCCAGCGCTCTCAACAGCGACAAGGGTCTTGACTTCTGGTTCCGCAATATCCCCGACAATGCCTCCGTGCTGGTGAACGTTGTGGACGATACCACCGGAGTAAAGACCCCGATCACCATGCGTACCGGTTGGCGTTTCTGGTGGGGCGGCTCGAATGCGAGCGATCCTATCTCCGCGAATGCCACCGAAATCTCGAACGGCTACGTGACCGGCGATACGAACAGTGCGCTGTACTCCAAGGTCGCGCAGAAGATCATGTGGAACTTCAAGGACGCTACCAATGTCACCATTCGCGGCGGCGTGGCCAATGAGAGCAAAAGCGAGAATGACGGCAACCGCCTGTCCAAGAACACCACTGATGATCCTGCGGCCGCTATGCTCGGCAGCATCCTCGTGCCGAACGGCAGCTTCGAATCACACGTGAGCACCAATGGCCGTGTGTACGTCGGCCAGGACTTCATGATGTACAATCCGACCGCAATCAAATATGAGAGCATTGATGCAGGTTGGGAAGGCAAGACCGCCTCCGTGCTCAACATGGACCAGGAGCGCCACAACCTGCCGTGGAACGGCCAGATGATCGCCAACTGCCCGGCCATCCAGTGGAACAAGGCGAACTCTGCTGGCGAAGCGTTGAAGGGCACCACTTGGAAGGTGTATGGCACCCTTGAGGCCGCGGAGGCTGGAACACCTTCCTTGGGCACCATCACTGATGGCGAGTTCACCGATGGCAATGACAAGGATGGCATCATCAAGTTCGAAGGCATCGCCAAGAACGCCAAGTACTTCGTGAAGGAATTTGCCACAAACAGCACTGAATACACGGTCAATCCGTATATCTACCAAATCAACACTGGTGACGATGAAAGCACCCACACGGGTATCGCGCATGTGTTCAATGCTGAGGGCAACGAAATTACCGGCACCAATGCGGACAAGAAGCTGACCGATTCCGACCAAATCATCAACGAGAAAGAAGGCGTCGCGCTGGAATGGTCAAAGGTCGATGGCTCCGATAACGGCAAGATGCTGTCCGGTTCGGAATGGCAGCTGCAGAAGCAAGGTTCCAGCGAAGCATATCAAATCACCGATTCCACCAAAGCAGTGCAAACCGTAGAGATTCAATACAATGGCGGATCTACGTCTTCGGTTGATCTTGTATACAATGTGGCCGTTGACTTGACGGCAACTGTTAAAGATTCGCAAGGCGCGACAGATGGCGTTCCCCAAGCCGTCAAGTGGAGCAGCTCCGATGCGGCTGTTGTCTCAGTGAACGATGGCACGGTGCTCGGTCTGAAGAACGGTATCGCCACGATTACTGCATGCTCTGTTGCGGATAGTTCGAAGTGCACGACGATAAACGTCAGGGTTACTGGTGCGCCTGCGGATACGAAGAACACTACTACGTTCTATCTCAATGCGGATGGCTACACCGCGAGTAGCAAAACGAAGCTGTACTACACATTCGATGGTACGACTTGGACCAGTGCCGTGATGGCAGATACCGAGAATTGTGGCGGCTGGATAAGTGCCACCATTGACAATCCTGGGTTTAAAGCTGTTACGTATCTGTTCTACAAGGGTGACGATACTGGTAGTGCTACCGACGGTACCACAATGGCGCGAGCAGTCAAGACTTCACGCTTCAGGCTGGTCAATCGGCAGTGCACGTACAGAACCACATGGCTGTTAACGGTGCTCCTTCCGGCTGCAGTGCCGGCGGTGGCTCTGGTAGCGGTGGAAGCACCACCACTGGTACCGTCGCCATCTCTGGCTCTACGGAGGTTGGCCTCAACAAGTCCATCGAGTTGAAGGCCACTACAGATCCGGCCAACGATACCATCACATCGTGGTCCAGTGGCGACACCAGTGTTGCTACTGTAGTGGGTAGTGGCAAAACCGTTACTGTCGTTGGCGAGAAGACCGGCAGGTCCACCATTACCGTGGTGACTTCTTCTAACGCCATGGCTTCCGTCACCATCACAGTGAAGGATGACTCCACCGTCAACGTGTATTTCAAGAAGTCCACGGTCAATTGGGGAGATGGCAATTACTACCTGCATTATCAGCCGAAGACCGGCACGAGCTGGCCTGCGGTCAAGATGACGGATGCGGGCGATTGCAACGACTACGTGGTGGCCAGCATTCCGAAGGTGAACGTTGCAGCGAATCACGGCTACTACTTCCGTAACAGTGCTGACCCGCAGAATGGTGGCTGGTACAACAGCAACGGTCAGAATATGGACGGTGAGCCGTTCACATTCTGGGACGGTACCTATACCGACATGTACGTGAATACCAATTCCGACAAGCAGAGAGGAAAACCGCAAAGTTGCAAGGTCACTTCTTCGGCCGCCAAGGTGAAGGCTCACGTGTCCGCTGCGATGCTGAAGTCCAACAAGACAGACGTGATTGCCGTCAACGATGCCGAGGGTTCCGGCACGAGTGCGGCTCCTATCGTCCACTCCCGCGGTGACGCGCTCGGCAAGTGCGATATGAATACCGAACCTGGTAAGTTCCGCGTGGTCGATCTTGCGGATGGTGCGTACACGCTGACTGAAACGGTCGCGCCGAACGGTTACACCGCTGGCGGTTCGTATACGGTGACGATTGCGAATGGCACGGCTACGATCACCGATGCTTCGGGGAAAGCAATTGCCGGCAACAAGATTCCGAATGCTCGCAATACTGGTGCGATTTTGTGGAACAAGGTTTCTTCGGATTCCAACAATGGCAAGAAGCTTTCCGGCTCGGAGTGGAAGCTGACGAAGACTAAGAACTTCGGCTGGAACGATAACGATAAGGACAAGGCCGAGTACACCGACATCGCTTCTGCTGATCAGAAGCTGATTACGATCGCCGACTGCGTGCCTGCCGAAAACAAGACTGCGGCGGAGACCACTTGTTCCGCGCCGGCAGGCGCTGCGGAAGGCCAGCCGTACGACGTCGACCCTGCTGCCGGCCAGTTCAAGCTGGAAGGCCTGGATTGGGGCACGTACACGTTGGTCGAAACCAAGGCGCCTGACGGTTACGATGTCGATTCCACTGTTCGCACGTTCACGTTCGGTCCGACTGCCGATACTGACGGTACCGGCACGTGGAAGTCGAACAGTGTCGAGTCGAAGACCGGCGATACTACTGGCGCCTTCACGACTTCCGATGTGGAATACGACTCTTCCGTGTTCACATTCTCGGTTAACGGCATCAAGAACAAGCCGGGTGTGATTCTGCCGGGGACTGGTGGCGTTGGCGATTATTGGATTTACGCGGCGGCTTTGGTGGCTG
>ERZ507035.1241-NODE-1241-length-8069-cov-3.333541_pt1 | contig 8069 bp, 7 predicted proteins | sample MGYA00512873_ERZ507035 | MGnify/ENA metagenome assembly ERZ507035
GCTTGCCTGCGTCTTCTTCCATATGGATACGGGTCAAATGGATGCGGCGCTGTTTGCCGTCGACGTCGATATCGATGTAGCCACCTTTGCAAATCGGCAGGTCGAACTGGGACGTCTGGAAGTTCTTCGGCAAATCGGGATAGTAGTAGTTCTTGCGGTCGAATTTGCTGAACGGCAGGATGTCGCAATGCAGGGCCAGGCCGGCTTTGACGGCATAATGCAATACTTCTTTATTGAGTACGGGCAGGACGCCGGGCAGGCCTAAGCAGACCGGGCAGACGTGGGTATTCGGTTCGGCGCCGAATTCAGTGCTGCAGCCGCAGAAAATCTTGGTTTTCGTTTTTAATTCGACATGGACTTCCAAGCCGATAACGGATTCGTATTTCATTAAAGTTCAACCTCCCCCATGGGCGACGGCTTGCGAAGGTCCGTCCGATTCTGTTCAAACGTATAGGCCACGCGAAGCAGCGTTGCTTCGTCCAGGGCCTTGCCGATGAGCTGCATGCCGATGGGCAGGCCGTTCTTATAGCCGCAGGGAATGCTGAGGCCCGGCAGGCCGGCCAGGTTCAACGTGACCGTGCAGACGTCGCCGAGGTACATAGCCAGCGGATTGTCGCTGTTCTGGCCGATTTTGAAGGCCGTATCCGGTGCCGTCGGCGTGAGCAGGACGTCGCATTTCTTCAGGGCTTCGTCGTAGTCCTGTTTGATCAGAGTACGGACTTTCATGGCCCGCAGATAATAAGCGTCGTAATAGCCCGAGCTGAGGACGTAGGTCCCGAGGAGGATACGGCGTTTGACTTCGTCGCCAAAGCCTTTCGTACGGGTCTTGATGTACATGTCGACGATATCCTTGCCGTCGACGCGCATGCCAAAGCCGACGCCGTCATAACGGGCCAGGTTGGAGCTGGCTTCGGCCGGCGCGATGATATAGTAAGCAGCGATGCCGTATTTCATGTGGGGCATGCTGACCGGTACGATTTCAGCACCGAGTTTCTTATACGTTTCGATAGCGTCTTCCAGGGCCTTGCGGCAGTCAGCATCGAGGCCTTCACCGAAGAATTCTTCCGGGACGCCGATTTTCATACCCTTGACGTCATTGACCAGGGCCTGTTTGTAATCTTTTTCAGCCTGGGGAATGGACGTCGAGTCCTTGGCATCGTGACCGGCGATGGCATTGAGGACGATGGCGCAGTCAGCTACGTCGTTGGTGAAAGTACCGATTTGGTCCAGAGACGACGCAAAGGCGATGAGGCCATAACGGGAAATGAGGCCGTATGTCGGTTTGAGGCCGACGACACCGCAGTACGAAGCCGGCTGACGGACGGATCCGCCTGTATCCGAACCGAGGGCCCAGACCGTTTCGCCCGAAGCGACAGCGGCAGCCGAACCGCCGGACGAACCACCGGGGACGCAATCGAGGTTCCACGGGTTATGAGTCAGCTGGAAAGCCGAGTTTTCTGTCGAACTGCCCATGGCGAATTCGTCCATATTGGTCTTGCCCAGGCTGACATAATCAGCAGCCATCAATTTTTCGATGACCGTCGCATTGTACGGCGATTTGAAATTTTCCAGCATCTTCGATGCACACGTAGCCTTCTGACCTTTGATGCAGATGTTGTCCTTGATGGCACCGGGAATCCCGGCGAGGTCACTGATGGCTTCACCGGCATGCACGCCGTATGGGCGTACCGTCGCCAGCACTGGCTATGGGTACACGGCATGCGCGGGCTGGCGACTCTGCTCGCGCGCGTCTCCCGCCGTCGCTACGGCGTCGAGATCGCGCCCGCCGCGACCATCGGCAAGCGCTTCATGATCGACCACGGCATGGGCATCGTCATCGGCGAGACCGCTATCATCGGCGATGATTGCCTGCTCTACCAGGGCGTGACCCTCGGCATGACGGGCAAGCACGGCGGAAAGCGCCACCCGACCTTGGGCAACAACGTCATGGTAGGCGCCGGCACGATCGTTCTCGGCGACATCCACATCGGCGACAACGTCAAGGTGGCAGCGGGCTCCGTCGTGGTCCACGACGTGCCCGCCGACACCACCGTTGCCGGAAACCCTGCCCACGTCGTGCGCGAGCGCACCTGCCCCATGCTGCAGCTCATTCCCCTCTCCCGCGACGTCGACGAGAATATCCGCTGGTCCTGCGCCTTGTAACCCCGCCGACTCGGCAAGACGCGCATCCGGGCCGACCCGTTGCAAAGAAGCCCGCCCACGAGGTCCTCTCCCCTCGCAAGCGGGCTTCTTTGCCATCTATCGAATTAGCCGATCTACTCGCGGCGCTTGCCCGTCAGGTGCTCGACGTCGACGCGCCACACGTCCACGCGCTCCACCGCCTCCGGCCTGAACTCCACGGGGGCGCCGGGCGCCATATGGGCCATGATCGCCTTGAGGCCGCGGACTTTCTGGACGGGTTCGGTCACGCGCGAGGCGCGGCCGCTCGCCATAACGCTCTCGTAGGCGTACGAGTACGCGCAGGAGTAGTCGCCGCCGATGACGCCGACGGGCACATCGAGCTCGAGCGCGACCTGCGGGTCCGCCGCCCAGGCATCGGTCTTGCGCCCTTCGGCGGCGCAGTGGAGCCAAAACGTCCAGCGAGCGTCGGCGCCGTCGTCCGAGGCGTTGACCTCATAGCCGAAGCTCATTGGCACGATATAGACGCCCTCCGCATCGTGCGAGCCGACCCGCACGACCGGGCACTTCTCAATAATGCCGCGAAGCTCATCGAGGTCGTCGACGGCGCGCTTGGCCCTTCTCATCCCGCGATGCTCCATCGTCATCTAATCAAGCACCTGCTCCATGCCGACCTTATAGGGGACCATGCCCATCTTTTCGTAGAACGCCCGCGCGCCGGGGTTGCAGCTCCACACGTTGAGCGTCACGTTGTGCGCGCCGAGACCGCGGGCAAACCCAACGACATGCTGGTAGAGCGCCGTGGCGACGCCGCGACCGCGCGCCGACTCGTCGACGCAGATGTCGTCGATGTAGACCGTGACATGCGGCTGCATGTTGTTGGACCCGCGGAAATCCTCGACCACGCAGAACGCATGCCCGAGCACGCGCCCCTCCTCGACCGCCACAAACACGGGCTTCGAATCGTCGGTAAGAAGCGCGCAGAGCTCCGCGTCGGTATACTTCCTCGAGCCCATCACAAAGAGGTCCGGCCGTCCCTCGGCGTGCACCGCGCACACCTGGAGCAGCAGGTCAACGAGGCCAGGCACGTCGGCAGCGCCGGCGCGGCGGATCTGGAACGCGTTCTTTTCGGTCATGCCCTACGCCCTTTCCTGCACGAACGCGACGAACTCGTCGAGCTCTGCCTTGGTCTTGAAGCGGCCCACATACGCCATGTTGCCGAGGTCGTCGGAGAGCCCGTCCGGCATGCGGTCCCAGCTCATGACGGAGCCGGGGAACCTCTGAAGGATCTGCTCGTGCGCGTGCGCGTACGTGTAGATGTCGCGACGGCTCGCATGCACGCAGTAGTAGTTTTCCCCGCCGGGTACCACATGACTCTCGTCGAAGCAGACCATATCGGCCCACACCTGGTAGACATCGAGCGAGTGCGCGTAGTTCATCATCTCGGGAGTGTAGCCCCCGGGCGGCCGCGAGTTGACCTCAAGGCCGACGTAGTCGCCCGCGACGCCCAGTCCGGGCTTGTCCTCGGTGAGGCGGAAGAACTCCATATGCACGAAGCGGCTCGCATAGCCGAACGACTTGACGGCGGCGCGGCCCATCTCGCGGAGCTTGGGGTCGACGCCCGGGCACGAGTAGTACGAGATGTCGAGCTGCTTGGCGCAGACCTCGGCCATCGACGGCGGAAACTCCTCCTGGTTCTCGAAGAGCGGCTCGCCATGGGAATCCACGATCGCGTCATAGGAGCAGATCCGGCCGTCAACGAACTCCTCGAGCACGTAGGGGATATCGCCCTTGCAGGCAAAGACGCCCTGCAGCTCCTCGTCGTTTTCCACCTTCCAGGCCCCGCCACTACCCATGCCAACCTCGGGCTTGGCGAAGGCCGGATAGCCCACCTCGGAGACGAAGGCGCGGGCCTCCTCGAGCGTGGTCAGGCGAATCTGCCGCGCGACGGGGATGCCCGCCGCGCGGTAGCAGGGCTTCATCGCCGCCTTGCTCGTCCAGTCGACGAGCTTGGCGGGATGGACGCCCGTGGTCACGTTGAAGTCCTCACGCAGGCGCGCGTCGAGCGGGAGCCAGTACTCGTTGTTCGACTCAATCCAATCGATCTTTCCGTACTTCCAGCTCAGATAGGCAATGGCGCTGAACACCTGGCCGTAGTCCTCAAGGGACGGCACCCAGTAATACTCGGTGAGCGTCGCCTTGAGCGAGGGGTGGATCTGGTCGTAGGGAGTGTCCCCCACGCCGAAGACCGTCGCCCCATCGCGGGCAAGCGCCTCGCAGAAGTGCCGGTATACCTCAGGGAACTGAGGCGAGATAAAAACAAAGTTCATGCGAGAAGTTCCCTAGTGCTTGGAGTTCCTCTTTTTAGAGGCGGACGCGCCCTTCTTTGCCGAGACGGATCTCTTTGCGGCAGAGGCGGTCTTCTTTGCCGGGGTCTTCTTTGCCGGGGCGGGCTTCGGCGCGGGCTCGGACTTCTTGGCTGCAGCGGGCTCGGGCTCAGAGACGGGCTTCTTGGTAGCGGCGGGCGCCGGCTTGGGTGCAGGCTCCGGCTCCGGCTCGCTCGCGGCCACGGGTTCGGCAGCAGCCTCAGGCGCCGCCGCGCTCCCCTCGGCGTAGCTGCCGTCCTCCTGCGCCAAGGTCTTCTTCATGTCCTGCAAAACAATGGGCAAGAAGTACCTGATCTGCTTTTTCCACCACGGCCAGTCGTGGTTGACGTCGGTGCCCCAGAAATCGCACCACGCGCCGACGCCCAGGCGGCGGAACGCATCGTCGAGGACGTGCTGGGTGCTCACGCCCTCGTCCTCCCACGCGCCGCGCCCCACGCACAGGACGAGCTGGCGCTTGTTGTAGAGGTCGACGTAGGGGTGGTCGGCCGCCATGTTGGGCAGGAAATCGACCGGCGAGCTGGCGTAGAGCGTCTCGTTCATCCAGCCGTCAAAGAAATACTTCGCGTCGTACACGCCGGATAGCGCGATGCAGCCCTGAAAGAGGTCCGGGCGGCGCAGCGCAAAGACGACCGCGTGCGTGGCGCCCATGCTGCAGCCGGCGAGCAGCGGGCGCTCGGGGCTGCCGGAGAGCTCGTGCACAAGCGGGCAGAGCTCATCAGACACGTAGCGGTAGTACGCCTCGACGAGGTCGGCGCGCTCGGTCTTGTCGCGGTCGACGGCCGACCAGGAGTCCCTGTCGACGTTGCTCACGCAGAAAAGCTGGAGCGTGCCGGAGCCGATGTAGTCCTCGATGGTCTCGATGAGACCGAAGTCCTCCCAGTTCGTGCAAGGCGAGTCCTGGGTGGGGAAAACAATGACGGGATAGCCACCCTCTCCGTAAACGACAAGGTCCATGTACCTGTCAAGCTTCTCGCTGTAGCGGCTAACTAGCTCACGCTTCATAGCGGCTCCTTTCGTTGGGGGATGTGTTCCCATGGTACCCCGCGCAGGTTTCGGGCAGGTCACGCACTCGGCGGGCGGGTGGGCGGGAAAGCGCCACGCCGTGAATCCCGGAATATCGGCGAAGAAGCGTGTTTTGCCGCGCCGACGCCGCGCGCGTGGTAGGCTTGCAAGGTTAAAGCAACAGCCGTCGCGCCCACGGGCGCCGAAGGAGGCGCCATGCGCACCGGATTCGACAACGACAAGTACATCGAGCTGCAGGCCGAGCACATCCGCGAGCGCGTGGGACAGTTCGGCGGCAAGCTCTACCTCGAGTTCGGCGGCAAGCTCTTCGACGACAACCACGCCTCCCGCGTGCTGCCCGGCTTCGAGCCCGACGTCAAGTTCCGCATGCTCAAGAGCCTCGCGGCCGACGTCGAGGTCATCATCGCCATCAACGCGAACCACATCGAGAAGAACAAGGCTCGCGGCGACCTCGGCATCACCTACGACGAGGACGTTCTGCGCCTTGTCGACCTCTTCCGTTCAAACGGGATGCAGGTCGCGGCCGTCGTCATAACGCAGTACGCGGGCCAGGGCGCCGCCGACGCGTTCCGCCACCGTCTGGCCGACCTCGGCATCGCCTGCAAGCTGCACTACCCCATCGAGGGCTACCCCCACGACGTCGACCTCATCGTCTCCGACGAGGGCTACGGCAAGAACGAGTACGTCGAGACCACCCGCCCGCTCGTCGTGGTGACGGCCCCCGGCCCCGGCTCCGGCAAGCTCGCGACCTGCCTGTCGCAGATCTACCACGAGCACAAGCGCGGCATCGAGGCGGGCTATGCCAAGTTCGAGACCTTCCCTGTGTGGAACCTGCCGCTGTCGCACCCCGTGAACATCGCCTATGAGGCCGCGACCGCCGACCTCGACGACGCGAACATCATCGACTCGTTCCATCTCGACGCCTACGGCAAGACCACCGTCAACTACAACCGAGACGTCGAGGCCTTCCCCGTGGTCCGAGCCCTCATGCAGAAGATTCTCGGCGAGAGCCCCTACCAGTCCCCCACAGACATGGGCGTGAACATGGTCGGCTTCGCCATCAGCGACGACGACGCCTGCCGCGAGGCGAGCCGCATGGAAATCGTGCGCCGCTACTTCGCCGCGTGCGAGCAGGTCAAGCGCAGCGGCGTGGGCTCCGAACAGGTCGACCGCCTGCGCTCCATCATGCAGAAGGCCGGCATCGACAAGAACTACTCCCCCGCCCGCTCGGCAGCCCTCACGCGCGAGCAGGTCACCGGCTCGCCCGCCGGCGCCATGATCTTGCCCGACGGCTCCGTGGTCACGGGCAAGACCTCCACGCGCCTCGGCTGCGCGAGCTCGCTGCTCATGAACGCGCTCAAGTCCGTCGCGGGGATCGACATGGACCTCGAGATCATCAGCGACGACGCGATTGAGCCCATCAGCAAGCTCAAGACCCACTACCTCGGCAGCAAGAACCCGCGCCTGCACACCGACGAGACCCTGATGGCGCTTTCCATCACGTCCGCAACGAGCGACTCCGCGTCCCGCGCGCTCGCCGGCCTCGGCCAGCTGCGCGGTTGCGACGCGTTCTTCTCGGTGATCATCTCGTCCACGGACGAGGAGGTGCTGCGTCGCCTGGGCATCAACGTTTGTTGCGAGCCCAAGTTCGAGCGCAACAGTCTGTTCCACAAGTAATGCAGGGCCGGCCGCGCCGGCAACGCAGAAAAATAAGCGGGCGCACCATCTAACGGGACGAGGCGGCTTCCACACTCAAAATGGAAGTCGCATCGTCTTTTTTTGTCTGGACGAATCAATGGTGTCGTCAAGGAATCGACGATTTTGAGTTAATTATCCCCAAAATAACAGCTAATCAATTAGTCAACGATGCTCTGACCTCGTGTTTTATGTTTCTGAAGTTTTAAACCGCATTCAAAATGATACAGAGAGCGTGAAAAGTGTCCGCAGAAGTGCTCAAAATCGTTAATTTGTTGCAGTCCATCCCCGTTAAAGCCACCAATTCGGCGATTTACCCGCTTAGAGATCGTCAATCGGCCAAAGGGCGAAAAAATCCGGCCCTCCGTCCCGGTAACATACCGTGGTTGCTTGAAGAGTAGCTCTGCCTAAACCAACCAAGCGTGTTTTTTCAAATAGCCGTTTTCAAACAGTCGAGGAACGCTCGGGCGGCGGTGGAAAGGCGGCCCTCGCGATGGACGGCGGCGAGCTCGCGTCGAGCCGGCGGGTCGAGCGGTCGCTTCTCGATGCGGTAGGGGCAGCGCGTGAGGATGAGGCCGGGCAGGATAGAGAGCCCCAGGCCGTTCTCGACCATAGACATGATGGCGTAGTCGTCCCAAGTGGCAAGCCTCGAGCGCGGACGTAGGCCTGCGCGATCGAACAAGGGACTCACCTCGTTGTCGCAGCCGCGCTCGAGCAGGATGAAGGGCTCGTCGCACAGGTCCGCGAGCGCGATGCAGGCCTTCTTTGCCAGAGGATGGCCCTCGGGCACCACGGCCAAAAGCTCGTCGGTGAGCACCGGCTCCC
>ERZ507035.1273-NODE-1273-length-7928-cov-2.633812_pt1 | contig 7928 bp, 3 predicted proteins | sample MGYA00512873_ERZ507035 | MGnify/ENA metagenome assembly ERZ507035
TGGGCGTGAAAATAAATAATATTAAGGAGCAGAGATGATGAGAAAAACAATCAAAGTTCTTATGGCTGTGTTGTGCGTTTCTCTTTCGCTCGGCGTAATAACCGCGTGTAAGAAAACCGAAGAGCCGAAGAAGACGAAACTCGATTCTCCCGTAATAACTTCAAAAGAGTATACGGGCAGTAATCAGAAAGCGACGGTAGCCGAAAACGAGGCTTACGAAGTAACCGTAAACGAGGGCGGAATCAATGTCGGCGAGTACGACGTAGTTCTTACGCTTACGGATACGAAGAAGTACGAATGGACTACTCCCGACGAGAACGACAAAACCAAAGTTACGCTTAAATTCGCCATAACGAAAGCGGCTAACGAAATTACGAGTTTGACCCTTGACGACTGGGCTTACGACGAAACGGCAAACGAACCCACCGCCACGGCAAAATTCGGTACGGCTGCGTTCACGTATTCGGCAACCCAAGACGGCGAGTATACGGCGACCGTACCTTCCGCGGTAGGAAAGTATTGGGTAAAAGCGACCGTAGAAGGCACAGACAACTATACCGAAGCGACCAAAACCGCTCAATTTGAGATAAAGAAAGCGGCTGCAACGGTTACGACCGCTCCTGCGGCGAAAACGGAACTCGTTTATAACAGAAACGCGCAGGAACTCGTTACGGCAGGCGTTACGAGCGACGGAACGCTCAAATATAAACTCGGCGAAAACGGTACTTGGAGCGAAACTATCCCCACGGCGACCGACGCAGGCGAATATAAAGTATATTACAAAGTAGTCGGCGACGGATCGCATAGCGATACCGCCGAAACCGAAATTTCGGTAACCATCGCTCAGGCGACCAACGAAATCACGGGTATATCAATTGCGGGCTGGACTTACGGCGAAACGGCTAACGAACCGACCGCTACGGCGAAATTCGGTACGGCTACGTTCACGTATGCGACGAGCGAAAACGGAACTTATACCGAAACGAAACCTACCGACGCGGGCGACTACTGGGTAAAGGCTACCGTTGCGGAAACGAAAAACTACGCGGGCGCAACCCAAACTCTTAAATTCACGATAGCGAAAGCAGATTCGACGGTTAAAACCGCTGCCGCCGAAAAAGAACTCACTTATAACGGTGCGGCGCAAGAACTCGTCAACGCGGCAACCACCGACGACGGAACTATCGAATATAAACTCGGCAAAGACGGCGCGTGGAGCGCAAATATCCCCACCGCTACAAACGCAGGTTCTTACAAGGTTTATTACAGAATCGTCGGCGATAGTAACCATAACGATTTCGAAAACGAAATTTTGTCCGTAAACGTTACTATTTCGAAGTTGAAAATAGCCAAACCCGTTGCCGATACTACGGTATTCACTTATAGCGGAAACGAGCAAACTTATAACGTGGCGGCGAACGACCGTTATACGGTAAGTAACGACAAGCAGACTAACGCGGGCAATTATAAAGTTGCGGTCGCGCTTAAAGACAAAGCGAACGTAAGTTGGGCAGACGATACGACCGCCGATTTGAGTTTCGATTTCAATATCGGTAAAAAATCCGTCGAAGTCGTATGGATGAAAGCCGATAGTTACGTTTATAACGATACCGCTTTGATCGCTCCTACCGCCGTGATGACTAACGTAAAGGGTGAAGAAGTAGCCCTTACCGTAAGCGGCGAAACGCTTGATAAAGCGGGTACGTTCACGTTTACCGCAACTACCGAAGATACCAACTACGAACTCACGAACGCTACTTGTTCCGTTACGGTCGTACTTTATAACGAAATTACGGAGTTCACCGTAACCGCCGAGTTAAACTGCGACGAAACGCCCGATATAAACGCTACGGCAAAACACGGCGAAGCGAAATATTTCTACGCCGAAGCCGAAGACGGCGAGTATAAAGAAATAACGAGCGAAACCGTTTTCGCACCCGAAAAATTATATTACGTTAAAGCGGTAGTTGCCGCAGGCGAAAACTATATCGGAGCGACGAGCGAAATCAAGACGTTTATCAAAAACCACAAATATAACGAAAACGGAAAATGTGTAAAAGGCGACGCGTATAACACTGCGGGCGTAACTTACGCTTACGGCGCAGATAAAGGCGAATATTACGTTACGGGTTGCGCGGACAGCGTTACCGAATTGGTAATTCTTCCCGCGTATAACGACGGCGAACACGGCGAAAAAGCGGTAACTTACGTCGCTCATAGCGCGTTTGCAGGTAAGACGAATATCGTTAAAGTTATTTTGCCGGAAAGCGTAACGGATTTAGGCGGAAGTTCTTTTGCAGGATGTTTGAATCTTGTTTACGTCTATATGCCCGGTGTAAAATCGCTTATTTATGCGGTAGACGGCAGACCCGACGGAAAGAAAGACTGCAATAATAACTTCTTGCAATGTTATAAATTGACCACCGTAATAATCGCTTCCGATTTTTACACCAATACTCAACAATTTACCAACGGTAACGGTGATATACCCAGAATCGACGGCGCGGTTCTTGAATTCTACGTAAACGCATCGGCAGGCGCGCCGAATCTTGAAGGTAACAACAATTTGTGGACGGGTAACGTATTCTACAAGGGCGACGCGACTAAATGTATGCAGTGGAATTTCGATGAAAACGGCAACGTGATTCACGGCGCGTCCGAACACGATTTCGAAAACGGCAAATGTAAAGTTTGCGGCAAATATAGCGACGAACTCACGCAAGGCGTAGTTTATAACTACAATGCCGCCGAAGATTGTTATTACGTCGGATTGAATAAGACGTTAAACGTTTCCGAACTGAATATTTTAGGCAAATATAACGACGGCATACACGATGAAAAGGACGTAAAGTACGTTGGATTTCAGGCGTTTATGGGAAATCCCGCAATAACTAAAATTATACTTCCCGATAGCGTAGACAGTTTGGAAGGCAGCGCGTTTATGGGTTGTTCGAATCTTGAATACGTTTCGATGACCGGCGTTACGACCATGAATTGGGCGAGCAGATATAACAAGAAAGACGGCGACAACAATTTCCGTCAATGCAACAAACTGAAATACGTAATAGTCGGCACTGAATTGTCGAGTAATTGCGGACAATTCAACACCGATAACGTTCCCGAAGATTTAACTTTGAGTTTCTACGTTAAAGGCGAGAGCGGAGAACCGAACCTTGCCGGAACTAATAATTTGTTGAGTGGTAACACTTACTATTTCAGCGCAACCGAGAAATCGGGCTGCTGGCATTATGACGAGCAAGGCAACGTTGCTTTGTGGGCATAATAAAGACTGAAAATTAAAGGCAGGTACGCTTTCCTAAACGAAATATCGCGGCGGAAAGCGTATTTGCGTTAAAAATCGATTATGAAGAGTAAAATTAAAAGAATAATATTGCTTGCGTTATGCGTTGTGTCAGCGGGTTGTTTCGCCGTATTTGCGGGCTGCGGGTCGGGTAAACCCGAAAAAGAAACCGTTACCGTTGATTTTATTCAGAGCGGCGAAACGAAAGCACAAATTATCGTCGAACGCGGCAAAAAAATAGACGAAGAGAGCGTTCCCGCGCCGAGCGCGGAAAGAGAAAACTGCGTTACCGAATGGAATTTTGATTTTGACTTACCCGTAAGCAAAAATACGACGGCAGATACCGTTACGTATACGCGGGGGTTGAGTTTTTCAAAGTCGTTAAAGGGCGATTATTATCTCGCGGCGGGCTATAACGGCGAAACGCCGGATTTATATATGCCCGATTATTATAAGGGAATGCCCGTCAGTTCGATTCAAGCCGAAGCGTTCAGGGGCAATCAAACTATCGTTACGGTCAGATTTCCGTCTGCGCTCCTTTCGGTTGCGAACGGCGCGTTCAAAAGTTGCAACAATTTAACTTCCGCGATGTTGCCCGACACCGTAACCGCGATAGGCTCGTCGGCTTTCGAAGACTGTACTTCGCTTACGGAATTCAGAATTCCGCCGCTTATAAAAACGATTACTTCGCGTATGGCGCAAGGGCATAAATACGACTTTTTAGCCCTGCCGGAAGGCGTTACCGTAATAGAGTCTTACGCCTTTGCAAGTCATATGTCGTCTATCGTTTTACCGCGTAGCCTTAAACGAATCGAAAACGTCGGCATATGGGCGAATTTGCGTAAAATTTACTACGCGGGCAGCGAGTTCGAATGGCAAAAGGTAAACGTTTCAAGCGAACCCTATACGGGTACGGGCGGCTTTACTTTTTCGGCGAAATCTATAACGACCGAAATCGCGACGTTGTATTTTTACAGCGAAGAAAAGCCTGCGCGCCCCGGCAATTACTGGCATTACGTTTCGGGGGAAATTACGATATGGGAATAACCGCGAAAAAAATAGATTTGTCAACGCTTCTATGTAAAGACTTAAAGCCGTATAAAGACGGAAAAATCTGCACGCAGGCGTTTAATTACGCTTTTCGGAACTATTCCGAAATTTATATTCCCGCAGGCGTTTATTATATCGATAATTCGCTTATAGTAAAATCGCATACTAAAATTGTTGCCGATAAAAACGCCGAAATCGTACTTATAAAGGGTGTTAAAACTCTGCTTTTAAGAAACGAAAGCGTAGTCGACGGCTCGTATAAAAGCGCCGCTTCTGCGCCGACGGACGAAAATATTTATATCGAAGGCGGCGTGTGGGCGGAAGAAAACACAGAAAGGCTCGGTTACGGCTTGTCGGGTTGTTTCGACGAAGATAATACGCTTAAAGGCGTTTCAACCTGCTTTTTGTTCAGCGGCGTAAAAGGGCTTACTCTTAAAAACATTACTTTCCGCAACACAGCGGGGTTTGCCTGTCAGATCGGCAGGGTAGACGGCTTTTCGATAGAAAACGTAAAATTCGAGAACTGTTTCGCCGACGGACTGCACGTAAACGGCGGAACGGTAAACGGCGAGATTAAAAATCTTTACGGGCATACCGAAGACGACCTTATCGCGCTTAACGCTTACGACTGGGATAATTCCGCGATAAATTTCGGGCGGATAGAAAACGTTACGGTCGACGGCGTATACGCAAGCGGCGGCGAACACACGCATAAGTCCATACGTATTCAACCCGGCGTTTACCCGTATATAAACGGCGAAACGGAAGACTGTTTCGTTAAAAATCTTACCGTTAAAAACGTAAGCGGAGTAGCGACTTTCAAACTCTATCTTCAAACCCCCGCCTATACGGAGAAACCCGAAAAAAACGTCGGGGTCGGAAGAATCGAGAATATAGTCTTCGAGAATATTTCCGCCGACACCCGCGAACCCGTCGACAAACAGCCGAATTACCTTAACGGCGACCCGATAACGGGCAATTTCGCGACGTTCGAAGTCGGAAGCAACGTAAACGGGTTTACCCTTAAAAACGTTAAAACGAGGCTTGACAGAGCGAAATATCCAAACTCTTACCTTCTGACGGCAGGACCGAAATCACAATATATAAAAGAGAAAAAACTCGAACTCTTCGACCCGTACGTAAATTGCGTTTTAAGCGGCTTACGTTACGAAAACGTATACGTCAACGACGAAATCGTCGAAGATATATCGCCGTTTATCAAAGAGATCGAATTTAATAATTTATATCCTTCCGAATTGCCGTTCGGCAAAGGAAGAATAGAAAAGGAGCAGAAATGAGCAAAGGAAGATTTACGATTCCTACGGACGAGAGTTTCGTAGAAGGAACGAAGATAATTGCGGAGAAATGGGGCGCGGACGCGGTAAGAGATTGCGACGGCACTAAATTACCCGCAAACGCAGGGCAGTTCGGCAAGGTGTATAACACTTACTTTATAGTGCGCGGGGATAACGAGTGGGCGAGAAAACACCCCGAAGAAGCGCAGAGAATTTTCCTGCTTTCAAACCGCAATCTGGCGACGGAAGAAAAACTCGAAATAGAAATAATGAAAGGCTTTTTAGCCGACGAATTCGACCCCGACTATTCTTATCTCGATCTGTGGCAGGTATACGACCGTACTACGGGCGAAGAGATAAAGAGTTGGAAGGTATGTCAGAAGAAAGGCGTGGTAGAAATAGAAAATTGTAAGCCTTTCCACGAATACACCGTAACGTTTCTGGCAAGGGTAACCTGGCACCCCGTGCAGATATATAACTATCTTACTAACGAGTGGACCTGCGAAAAACAACTCACTTACGATCCTGCTTTTCCGAATACGAAAAAGTATATCAAAGAGCAGATGAAAAAGTGGTGCGAAGAAAACCCCGAAACGAGTGTCGTAAGGTTTACTACGTTTTTGTATCAGTTCACGCTTATATTCAATAATCTCGGCAAAGAAAGACAAGTAGAGTGGTTCGGTTACGGTCAGACCGCAAACCCCGTTTTAATGGCGGACTTCGAAAAAAAGAGCGGAATAAAACTCGTAGCCGAAGACTTCGTAGACAGCGGATATTATAACAATTGTTTCAGAACGCCCACCGAAAAGTTCAGAAAGTATATGGACTTCGTAGAGAGATTCGTAAGCAAAACCGTAAGGGAACTCGTGGATATAGTTCATAGTTACGGCAAAGAAGCGATGATGTTTTTGGGCGACGACTGGATAGGCAGCGAGCCTTACGGCGAGCATTTCAAGGATATGAATCTCGACGCGGTGGTCGGCTCGGTCGGCGGCGGCGTAACGGTAAGAATGTTATCCGAAATTCCTTTCGTAAAATACCACGAAGGCAGATTTTTACCGTATTTCTTCCCCGATACGTTCTTCGACGGAAACGAAGACAACGCGGTAGACGAACTCAACCGTAACTGGCGAACGGCAAGAAGGGCTATTATGCGTAAACCCATAGACCGTATGGGTTTCGGCGGGTATCTCTCGTTGGCGGCTAAATTCCCGAAATTCGTAGACAGAGTAGCGGAAATAGCCGACGAGTTCAGAACGATATACGACGCGGTAGACGGTAAAAAGCCCTATTGCAGATTAAAGGTCGGACTTCTGAACGCCTGGGGCAAAAAGAGAAGTTGGATGAGCCATATGTGCGCCCACGAACTTTGGTATCAGCAGATATATTCCTATCAGGGTATACTGGAGGCTATAAGCGGACTTCCCGTGGATATAGAATTCTTGTCTTTCGACGAAGTTAAAAACGGAGTACCCGACGATATAGAAGTAATAATAAACGCGGGCGACGCGTATACGTCGTATTCCGGCGGAAAGGCTTGGCTCGACGAAAAGTTGCAGACGGCTATACGTAAATTTGTGTATAACGGCGGCGGATTTATAGGCGTAGGCGAACCTACGGCTTGCGAAGGCAACGGAAGATATTTTCAACTTGCCGACGTAATAGGCGTAGACGAAGAGATAGGCTATACTCTCTCGATCGATAAATACAATATTCAAAAGGTAAAGCACGAACTTACCGACGGACTTGATAATATAGACTACGGCGAAGATAAAAAGAATATCTACGCTCTGGACGGCGCGAAAGTGCTTGACATAACTTTCAGCGAACGTTTTAAGAGAAACGTGAACGTCGGCGAAGTAAAAATGGCGGTAAACGAATACGGCAAGGGCAGAAGTTTTTATATAACGGGTTTGCCTTATAGTTTTGAAAATTCAAGGCTATTGTATAAGGCTATGTGCTACGTTGCGAATAAAGACTTAAACGTCTGCTATTCGACGAATACGGCTACGGAATGTAACTATTATCCGAGCGCGAAGAAATACGCGATAGTAAACAATTCCGATAGACCGCAGACGACCGAATTTTACGATATACAAAGCAATAAGACGATTATCAACCTTAAACCTACCGAAATAAAATGGATAAAATCGAATTGAAAACCGAACGTTGGGACGAAGGCGCGCCGATAGGCAACGGCAAAATCGGCAGTATAGTTTACGGCTCGAACCCGATAAAAATCACCGTCGACAGAACGGATTTGTGGGATCTTCGACCGAACG